>PVBE011624743.1_pt1 | contig 13377 bp, 13 predicted proteins | sample 1631181 | NCBI WGS metagenome assembly PVBE01 (sample SAMN08397723, study PRJNA350692) | Marine metagenome, whole genome shotgun sequencing project. | isolation source: water | place: Pacific Ocean | collected 2012-04 | reverse complement strand
CTCCCAACGTCCGTCATCATGACAGTGGGATTATCGATCGGGGCGTCATTGAAAGAGCAGTTGGCGGGGAACGCGGAACTTGAAGCCACGCTGTTTGCCGAGGTTGATACCGGTTGGCGCAAGACGCCCATTCTGGTTGCCGAGCTGCCCAGTCCAGAAGGCGGCGCCCATGAGCCCTACGTCCTTTTCACCGGTCATCACGACACTTGGTATTTCGGAGTAATGGACAATGGCGGCGCCAATGCCACCATGCTGGAAGTTGCCCGTCTTTGTGCCCAACAGCGCGACGAATGGAAACGCGGTCTGCGCATTATCTTTTGGTCTGGCCATTCGCAAGGCCGGTATTCCAGCTCAACTTGGTACGCTGATGAGTTCTGGGAAGACATCGAACAACGCGCCGTCGTCCACGTGAATATAGATTCGACCGGCGGCAGGGGCAATACAGTGGTCTCCGACATGACGGCGGCGGCCGAACTTGCCTCGGTTGCCAGCCAGGCGATCGAGGAAAATAGCGATCAGAAATTCACCAAACGGCGCATGCCCCGGGCCGGCGATCAATCGTTCTGGGGCATTGGCGTGCCGGCCGTGTTCTGCCAATCAAGCGAGCAACCAGGTGGCCAGGAGGAGAATGCGTCCGCCGCCGTGTTTGGCGCCGATAAACGCGCCGGGCATGGGACCGGTTGGTGGTGGCACACGCCATTCGACACTCTGGATAAAATTGACGAGACGATCTTAGTTCGCGATACGCGCATTTACGTCCACTGCATTTGGCGCCTGTTGACCGACGCAATACTGCCGCTCGATTACGCGGCCCACGCGGTTTACCTCAAGGCGGAGCTTGACGCTCTTCACGACTTGGTTGGCTACCGCTTCGACCTTACGGGGCTATACGATCGTGTCGCTCTCTTGGAATCGCGGGCGACGGAGCTGAACGTCCGGGCGGCAGGTGCCAGCGGCGCCAAGGTCGTTGATCGGATCAACCGTTGCCTGGTTGAGGTTTCGCGCCATATCGTGCCTGTGGACTACACCAAGGGAGACCGATTTGAACATGATGCGGCTTTGCCGCAGGCCATATACCCGGCACTTCAGCCCCTGCGCGATCTGTCACGTTTGGAGCCAGATAGCGCAGAGGCCAAGTTTCTCGACACCGGAATGAAACGTGCATGTAATCGTGTAAGCTGGGCATTGCGCGAGGCCAACAATGCCCTCGCCAGCTGCCTCGCCGATCTCGAGGCAACCTGAAGCAAAGTGAGGGGACATGCTTCTTTCCAATAGAGTTGCACTTTTAACAGGCGGGGCTGGCCGGCTCGGTCGTGTCATTGCCGCGACATTGCAACGTGAAGGCGCGAGTGTCGCCATTGTGGATAAGGACGGCCAGGCAGCGAAGGCCGTGGCCGGGGAACTGGGCGGCAAGGGCAAGCCGGCAGTAACGGCAATTTGTGGCGACGTCTCAGATGCCGGAGAGGTCTCTCGTATGGTCGGCGAGGCGGCGGCGAACCTGGGTCAGATCGATATTTTGGTCAATTGCGCCGCTATTGTTCCGAGCCGTCTCGTCGTCGATGTCGAGGTCGAGGAATGGGATCGCGTGTTCGCCATCAATGTGCGCGGGACGATGCTCATGTGCCAAGCCATGGCCCGTGATTGGATCGCGAATGGCGTCAAGGGCGCCATCGTCAACCTGTCGTCGGGCGCCGGCCAATCGGCCAGGGCAGGCGGGGCGCACTACTCGGGCTCAAAGGCCGCGCTGAACATGCTTACCGAGGTGCTGGCCATTGAACTTGGCCCCCACGCGATTCGAGTGAACGCGCTGGCGCCGGGGCTCATCCTCGATGATGTTGTGACGGAAGAGAGCGACGCGCATCACCCCTATATCAACCTCATGCTGCGCGGGACCCCGCTTGGCCGGACCGGGGCACCCGAAGATATTGCCGAAGCCGTCGCCTTCCTTGCGTCGGAACGATCATCGTGGACGACCGGTAGCATTATCTCCATTACCGGCGGCTCCCACTGCGGTCGCACCCATATGCCGCCGACGGAAGACCTGTTTTGACCGAGCGGCAGTCGTTCACCGTCGTCGGAGCCGGCGCGATAGGGGCCGTCGTCGGCGTGCACCTAATGCAGGCCGGTCACGACGTCGTGTTTGTGGAGGCCAACGCCGAACATGTCGCCGCAATCCGCGAAAGGGGGCTGCACCTGACCGGCGCGCTTGAAGCGACGGTTACGCCAGTGGTCCTCGAACCCCATGAAGTTGACGGTAGCCATTCCCGGGTTCTCCTTGCGGTCAAGGCAAGTCAAACAGAAAACGCCCTGGCGCCAATGATCCCCCACCTCGCACCCAATGGCTATGTCGTGTCGCTTCAGAACGGTCTGGAAGAACTCAAGATTGCCAAGATGGTCGGAGAGTCGCGCACCATTGGCGCCTTTCTGACGTTCGGTGGAACCTACGAGGGGCCGGGCGAAGTAAGTTTCACAGGAACGGGATCTTTTCGCGTTGGGGAGGTCGATGGGCGTGCGTCCCCAAGGGTGGTCGAACTCAGCGAAACTCTTGCCGCACTTCAACCCGTCGAAGTGACGGACAATATCATGGGTTATCTTTGGGCGAAGATGGCGCTTGGCGCCGTCTACTTCGCGACCGCAACCGTCAATGCAGATGTTGTGGAGATTTATGACCGCGGCATCTATTTGAAGGCGTTCGGGAATCTTGCTGGCGAGGTCGTCGGCGTGGCCAAGGCAGTCGGGGTCATCCCCGAAGCTTTTGATGGGTTTGACCCGAAAGTATTTTCCCTGGAATATCCACATGATCCAGCACGTGTGGCGGCGAATTGGGTGGCTCAGAAAACGTATTGGAGCAGGCTAAGCCAAGCGCGTACCGGCGTGTGGCATGATCTCGCGGTTCATCACCGCAAGACCGAGGTGGACGAACTGGTGGGGTCGATAAGGCTGACTGCCGAAGGCCATCATATTGCGACGCCACGCCTGGGCGCCCTCCTAACGATCATCCATGATATCGAGAAAGGGCGCCGGGAACTCGGATGGAGCAATTTGGATTCTTTAGCCCAACTCGATAGTGCTCTGAAATAAAGCTTAGCCTTCGGTTCTGAACGGACGCGGCTGAAACCTATACCTTTTCCTGAATTTTAAACGCGGCCAGCACGGCCAGGGCCTCGTCGATGTCGGTTTCGGTGTGGTCGGCTGAAATCTGAAATCGAATTTCCTCGTCGCCTTGCGGCACGACGGGAAAGTTGAGGCCGGTGGCCAGGATGCCGTTTTTCCTCAAATGTGCAACCAAGGCCGTGGTGCGCTGCGTATCGCGGACCATCAAGGGCACCACCGGATGTTCACCGGGGATGGTCTCGAAACCGAGCTCTGTCAGACCGCTTTCAAATTTTGCCGTCAAGGCGCGCAAGTGTTCCAGCAGCGCCGCGCCGCGCGGGCTGTCGAGAGTGTCCACGGCCCGGGTGGCGGCCGCCGCTTCGCCGGCGGTGATGGGGTTGGAATAGATGTAGAAGGGCGATGTCTCACGCAGATAGTCGATTGCCGTTCGGCTCGCCGCCACGTAGCCGCCGTTGACGCCGAAGGCCTTGCCAAGCGTCGCCACCAATACGTCCACCGGCTCGGCACCTGTATATTCCTCGGTTCCACGCCCGGTAGCGCCGAAGGCGCCGACACCGTGGGAATCATCCGCGACGACAACGACGTTCTCGGCGAAACCCGCATCATGGGCGCGGGCTATCTTCACGATGGCGTCAAGCGGCGCATGGTCGCCACGCATGGAGAAGATACCGTCGGTAACGATAATGGCGCGGCGGAACTTGCCCGCCGTTTCGCCTAAGTGCGCCTCCAGCTCGTCGAGGGCAAGGTGGGCGTAAATGCGCTTGTCGCCGGGCCGCGAAAGGCGCAGCGCGTTGATGATTGAGTTGTGGTTCAAGGCGTCGCTGATGACCACGGTCTCGGGCGTGATCAGGGGCACCAGGGTTCCCATTACCGTGGCATAGGCAGAGCTGAAGATCATCGCCGCCTGACGGCTGTGGAAACGGGCCAGCCGATCCTCTAGCGCCACGTGCGGCGTCCAGGTGCCGCTGATGAAGCGCACCGCCCCTGGTCCCGTGCCAAAGGCGCGGACAGCCACCTTCTCGGCCTCCATGACTTCGGTGTTCAACGACATCCCCAGATAGCCGTTGGCGTTCATGCGCAGGAACCTCTTGTCGCCCTCGCCGTCGAGCAGGTAGCGCGGTCCCTTGCCGGCAGCCGCGGCGATGACCTTGGCGATGACCGTTTCGCAGCGCTTGGCGGAGCCGGTCTTATCCAACGCGGCGATCTCGGCCGCGAGGGTTTTTTCGATTCGATCAAACGGCATGGCAGACCTCATCTGGTCGTTAAGGGGCGGCGCGCAAGGTTAGTTTCTCAATCATGTCGCGGGTCATGGATTCCAAGTCATAGGCCGGCGCCCAGTCCCATTCGGCGCGCGCCGCACTGTCATCGATGGAGCGCGGCCACGAATTGGCGACCGCCTGACGCACGGGATCGACGTCGTAGTCGATGGTGAATTCGGGGATATGCTTGGCTATTTCCTCGGCCAGGCGTGCGGGCGTGAAGTTCATCGCCGTTACGTTAAAGGCGTTGCGGTGGATCAGGCGCTCGGGGTCGGCTTCCATGAGCCCGATGATGGCGGCGACGGCGTCGGGCATGTACATCATGTCAAGGCGGGTATCGGGTTCAAGCCGACATGTATAGCGCTGATGGCGCAAGGCCTGATGGAAGATTTCGACGGCGTAATCGGTGGTGCCACCGCCCTTGGGTAACGCCAGGGAAATTAGGCAGGGCAGCCTGAGACCGCGGGTATCGAGACCGAAGCGCCGGGCGTGGTAGTCGCACAACAACTCGGCCGTCACCTTGGTGATGCCGTAAAACGTGGTCGGGCGCTGTGTCGTGTCCTGAGGAGTGCCAACGCCGGGCGTGGTCGGGCCGAAGGCGCCGATGGAGCTAGGCAAGAAGACAGCCGAGCGGCTCTGACGAGCCACTTCGAGCACGGCCTGGAGACTTCCGACATTGACGCTCCAGGCAACATCGGGCCTGGCCTCGGCATCGGCGGATAGGAGCGCCGCAAAATGATAGACGGTGCCGACATCGTGACGTCGGACGACCTCTTCGAGATGTTCGATGCGGGTACAATCCAGTCTTTCGAAGGGGCCTTCGGTTGGGGCGGCGGTCGGCATCTCGCGGTTGTCCGAGGCCACCACTTGGTCCGCGCCATAGCGGTCGCGCAATGCCGGCACCAACTCCGAGCCCACTCTGCCCAAGGCCCCCGTGACCAGAATTTTCCGCATTTTTCTCTCCCGATCGGTAATACTACCAGCCGTGCAAAAGCGTTTGAACTACTCGATTCGGGTTCATATAGTTTGAATTGCGCCCGTGCGGCACAATTTCGATAGGGGGGTGTCTTGTGGAGAAGAACCTAGACGATTGGTACGCCTGCGAGATCGATCGCGGGGAGCTCAAGGCGCTCACGCGCCGCAGCGATGCCAGAGGTCTGGCGCAGTTTGGCGGCTTTCTGGCGCTGGTGGCCGCGTCCGGCGTCCTCGCCTATCAATCCCTGGGCACGGTCTGGGTTATCCCTGCCTTCTTCTTCTACGGCACCATCTTCGCCTTTGCCGAGGCCGCGTCCCACGAGCTCGACCACGGTACGCCGTTTCGTACGCGCTGGCTAAATGATGCCGGTGCCTGGATTGCGTGTTTCATGATGTGGCGCGAACCGGTCTTCGGTCGCTACAAGCACGCCCGTCACCATAGCTATACTTCGATCATAGGGTCCGATCCGGAAGGGGCGGGGTTCCGGTCACGCAACCTGTTCGACCAGGTGTTCGAAATGCTGATTCGCTACCGCCACGCCCACCTTCACATGGGAGCGACGATCCGTCATGCCTTTGGCATCGTTTCGGATCGCGATCGGGATTTCTTTGGCATCCCTGAAAGCGAGCACCGACGTATGTTTTGGAACGCAAGGCTTCTGCTTGTTGCCTATGTCGCGGTCATCGCCTGGGCGGTGGCGGCGCAAAGCTGGCTTCCGGTTGTGTTTCTGTTGCTGCCCCATTCGTATGGTGCGTGGCTGCATGACCTTTGTTCAAGGGCCCAGCACGACGGGCTGGCGACCAATATCACGGACCATCGGGTGACGACGCGGACCATGCTGCTCGGTCCGGTCCTGCGCTTTCTTTATTGGAACATGAACTATCATATAGAGCACCACCTCTATCCCAACGTTCCGTTCCACGCCCTGCCCAAGCTGCGCGAGAAGATCAAGGACCAGTTGCCGCCACCATCGGAGGGCTTGGCGGGCACCTGGGGAGAAATCCTGCCGACCCTGATAAAGCAACGGAAGGACCCGGATTATCACCTGACGCCGGTTCTGCCCAAGGCGGCGGCATAGCACCCATGACCGACGCGACGAACGAACCCGAGTGGCATGTGGTTGGTTCCCTGGGCGACATCGACGACGAAGATGTCATGCGCTTTGATCATGCGGGCGCGACCTACGCCGTTTACAACACGCCCCAGGGATATTTCGCTACCGACGGCATGTGCACCCATGAAGGTTCGCATCTGGCCGATGGCTTCGTCGATGGTGATATCATCGAGTGCTCCATGCACCTGGGCCGTTTCCATATCCCGACGGGACAAGTACGCGACGCGCCCGTGACCGTTGATCTCGGCACCTATCCGGTGAAGGTCGAAGGGGGAAAGATTTTCATTGGCCTGCCCCGGCGCGGCTCAGGGAGCGGCGCGTAGCCGGCTTCCGAGCTTTTCCAGCATGTCGCGGGTCATCGATTCCAGGTCGTAGGCCGGCGACCAGCCCCATTCGGCGCGCGCCGCGCTGTCGTCGATAGAGCGCGGCCACGAATCGGCGATGGCTTGGCGCCCGGGATCGATCTCGTAGTCGATGGCAAACTCGGGGATGTGTTTGCGAATTTCCTCGGCCAGGCGCGCCGGCGTGAAGTTCATGGCGGTGACGTTAAAGGCGTTGCGGTGGATCAGGCGCGCCGGGTCGGCCTCCATCAGGCGGATGATGGCGTCGATGGTGTCGGGCATGTACATCATGTCGAGGCGGGTGTCGGGGCCGAGGAAGCATGTGTAGTGGCGATAGCGAATGGCCTGATAGAAAATATCGACGGCGTAATCGGTGGTGCCGCCGCCCGGCGGCGCCATGTGCGAGATGATGCCGGGCAGTCTCAGGCCGCGGGCATCCACCTCGAAACGCTGGGCGTAGTAGTCGCTCAACAGCTCGCCCGCCACTTTGGTGACGCCATAGATGGTGGTTGGGCGCTGGATCGTGTCCTGGGGCGTGTTTTTGGGCGGGGTGGTCGGGCCGAAGGCGCCGATGGACGACGGCAGAAACACCTGGCAGCGGTATTGCCGCGCCACCTCGATCACCCGATAGAGCCCTCCCATGTTCAGTTCCCAGGCAACTTGGGGTTTTTCCTCGGCAAGGGCGGAAAGGAGAGCCGCCAAATGATAGATGGCGCCGACATCGTAGCGCCGAACGGCCTCTTGGATCTGCTCGATACGGGTACAGTCAACCTGTTCGAAGATGCCCTCGGGCGCGGGTGCGTCGGCCGGCATCGTGCGGTAGTCCGAGGCCACTATCCGGTCGGCGCCATAGCGCTCGCGAAGCGCTGGCACTAGCTCCGTGCCGATCTGACCCAAGGCTCCGGTGACCAGGATTCTCCGCATGGCGTTCTCCCCACAGGCGATCTTACCAGCGCCGCCAGTGGAGCACTATGCCCACGTCTAGCGTCAGCCTGTCTTGGCCCAGGGATCGAATGACCATTCGGGCTCGCCTTGCCTTAGCTCCACCTTGAGGTGTCCGAGCCAGTTTTGGTCGTCGGTCTTGGGAAAGTCGTCGCGGTAGTGGGCGCCCCGGCTTTCCTCGCGCCGCTTTGCCGCCTCCAAGATAAGCAGCGCCGCCGTCGTCGCCATCTGCAACTCGACGAAGCGTTGCCTCTCCGCCGGCTCGATCCGTGTCCCGTTGGCGCCCATGGTGGGAGAAGGGATCAACGGCCGCGCCTGGCCGTCACCAGTCGGTCAACGATCAAGGCAACGATCCAGCAGACAAGGGGGACGCTGAAGACGTAATCGAAAAAGGGATGGGTAACCCGGCCGCCAGTAACGGCAAGGACGACGATCATCCAAACAGCGGTCAGCGCGAAGCCGATCTTGCTCCAAGAGGCACCACGCGAGCCCTCGGGGTTCGTAATCAGGACACGACCTCGGGATTGAGCAGCACGTCGCCGGCCGGGCTGTTTCCTCCGCTGATGGCGAGAACGGCATCGACGCAAAGCCGTGCCGCTCCGGCATCGGCGTTGCCTGTTTGCGACCCCCAATGCGGGGCATAGAGCACGTTGGCCTCAATCCCGAGTAGCGGCGATCCGACGGGTGGTTCGTCTCGAAAGACATCAAGGCCGGCGCCGGCAATGCCGCCCTGGGTCAGGGCATGGCTAAGCGCCGCCTCGTCGACCAGGCCGCCGCGCGCCGTGTTGATCAGGTATGCCGTCGGCTTCATGCTGGCCAGGGTGCGGGCGTTGATCAGTTTTTCCGTTTCCGCCGTGTAGGGCGCGTGAAGCGAGATAAAATCGGACTCGGCGAACAGGGTATCAAGGGACACCAACGCGATGCCGGCGTCCTTGGCAAAGGCGGCGTCGGGCTGGCTGTCGTGGGCCAGCACGCGCATCTCAAAGCCCTGGCAGCGCCGCGCCATGGCGCGCCCGATGCGCCCCAGGCCGACCAGTCCGACGGTGGAACGCCACAACGAACCGTGCCAATCGGGGTTCCACTCACCGCCCGCCACCATGGCGTGGAAACGGGGCACCTCGCAGGCCAGCCCCGCCATGAGGGCGAAGGCAAGGTCGGCGACTGCGTCATGGTTGCTGCCGAAGGCCATGGCCACGGCGACGCCATGACGGGTCGCCGCGGCCATATCGACGCTGTCGTAACCAACCCCCCAGCGGGCAATGACCTTGAGCCCCGGGGCGCCGGCCAGCACGCGTTCGCTATAGGGCTCACCGCTGGCGATGACGGCCATGTGGCCGGGCAGTACGCCAATCAGGTCGTCTTCGGTGTAAGACGCGCCGGTTTCGTTGTAGGTAACGGCGAAGCCTGCCTCTTCCAGGCGTTTCAGCTCTGCCTCGGCGTCGGGGTGGAAACGGTACTGGCCGACCAGGACTTTCTTTTTCTCAGTCATACCCTATACGTCCTGGTGCGCATTTAGGGACGCCAGAGCCGCGGTGTTGACGACCAGCCCCTGGCCCGGGTCCTTGCCATCGGCGACGGTGAGGACGGTATCGATGCAGCGTTCCGTCACCAACCGTTCGCTGGTGTCGTTGATGGTTGCCGAATGGGGCGAAAACAAGACGTTCTCCAGCCCCAGGAGCGGCGAGCCCTTGGGCGGTTCGTTGGCGAAGACGTCAAGACCGGCACCGGCCAGATGCCTGCCCGAGAGCGCGTCGAAGAGCGCCGCCTCGTCGACCAGGCCGCCGCGCGCCGTATTGATCAGATAGGCCGTCGGCTTCATGGCCGACAGGCGCGTCTCGTTCATCATGCCGTCGGTGATCTCGGTCAGCGGCACGTGCAGGGTGACGAAGTCCGATCGGCGCAAGAGGTCATCAAGCGCCACCATCTCATAGCCCTGGCCGGTGCCGTATTCGATCGCGGCGGGATCGATGTCGTTGGCCAATACGTGCATGTCGAAGGCCCGGCAGCGGCGCGCCACGGCGCGGCCGATCCGCCCCAGCCCGACAATGCCCACGGTAGCCCCCGAAAACGGGGCGCGAAAATCGCTGCGCCAGCCGCCGCCGTCGATAATGCGATGGGTCGCCGCCACGTCGCTGGCCAGACCGGACATGAAGGCAAAGGCATGGTCGGCCACCGCTTCGTGGTTGGTGCCGAAGGCAAGGGCCACGGCGACACCGTGGCGGGTTGCCGCATCGACGTCGATACTGTCGTAACCGACGCCCCATCGCGAGATGAGACGGAGGTCCGGTGCGCTGGCCAGGACCCGTTCGCTATAGGCCTCGACGCCGGCGATGGTGGCGAATACGCCGGACAGCGCGTCGACCAACTCGTCTTCGCCAAGACGCCGGTCGAGGGTGTTGAAGGCGACCTCGAAGCCGGCCTGGCGCAGACGCTCGAAGCTGGGCTGGGCGTGGCCATTCAGCAAATGCAGAGTAACCAGGACTTTTTTTGTGTCGTTCATGGCTCAACCATATGCCGGGCCGCCGAGATATGCCATCCCCCGCCAAAGGCACATTCCCGTGGCCCGACGTATGGGCGACGGCTGTGCCACGCCGCCCTTGCGCTTGGTCAAGCGGGCGCGATAGGCTTTTGAGCGTGCCCGCTTGGCGGAATTGGTAGACGCAAGGGACTTAAAATCCCTTTTCCTTCGGGGAGTCCGGGTTCGAGTCCCGGGGCGGGCACCATTTTATTTCAATGAGTTATGTGGCGATGGTCCTGGCTGGCGACGGGGTCTAATAGGCCGCCATGTGTAATTCCTGTGTAAACGTGTCAGGAACGTAGCAGCTTGGGGATGGCGGCGGGTTCACCAGATGTTCGCGCCTGTTCCATCCGATCCATGGCCTCATCAACTCGTTTATCTTGCTCATGCAGGTAGCGGAGCAGCGCCTGGATGCTTTTGTGACCGGAGAAAGCTTGTAGTGTTTTCAGGTCAGGGGCCGAGCCTGCGAACCGGGTAATCGCTGTGTGCCGGAGGGTATGGGGGATGACCTTCGCGGGGTCCATGCCTGCGGACTCAACCGCCCGCTTGAATGGACCACTCAATGGGGGCCGACCACCCTTGTGGCCTCGGTCAGGATCAACTTATCCGGGGTCAGGTCAGAAACGGCTCGTCTTAACCGCTCATTCTCCTTTTGAAGACACTTCAGTTCTTTGAGTTGAACGGTCCCCATTCCGCCCTTGCTCAACAAGAACTTCAACCTGACGCAACTTCGTCACTATTTCTTCGGGTTTGGGACGTCTGTTTGCCATTTCTGATCCTCCGTTTACTAACTATAACGGTGGACCACTTTTTTGGGGGAAGACCACCGGCGAGCGCTGCCGCCGGGCTGTCGCTGTTCGACTTAGGCACGCTACGCGCGGCTAGCTTCGTCGACGACTGGCAGCCGTTGCTTTCCTTCATCGACGGAGATCAAGGCGCTGAGGGAACAATAGGCGCTGGCTTGACACTCGCCTCGGCCCGTGCGACTAGCGGCGGCCATGGTTCTCGACCTCCACCTTGTGCTGCTGGTCCTTGCCGCCGCCGTCATTCATGCCATCTGGAACGCCTTGATCAAGGCCAGCGGCGATCACTTCGTGACTCTAATGATCATCATCGGTACCGGCAGTCTGCTGGCGGCGTTGGCTCTTCCCATGCTCTCGTTGCCGCCCCGCGCCGCCTGGCCTTATCTGGCGGCGGCGTTCTTCCTCCATCAAGGCTACTACCTCTTCATGCTGCTGTCCTACCGGGTTGGAGATCTGAATCAGATCTATCCCGTGGCCCGCGGTATTGCGCCGTTGGTCGTCGCCGGGCTGGCGGCGGTAATGGCCGGCGAGGTGCCGAACGGTGGCGGCGTGGTGGGGATCGTCGCTGTCTCGCTGGGCATCGCGGGGCTTGCCTTTTCCGGCGGCCGGCCGCGCGGCCGGGCACTGGCGCCCCTTGCCATGGCCGCCGCCACCGGCGTTTGTCTGGGCACCTTCACGGTTATTGACGGGATCGGCGTCCGGCTTAGCGTATCGTCTTGGGACTTCATCGCCTGGCTCTTGTTCATCAACGGCCTGCCGATGATCACGGTGGCCCTCGTCTGGCACCGCGACCGTTTGAGGGTCTATGCGTCGGGGAGTTGGAAAAGGGCCTTTGGCGGCGGCGTCCTTTCCGCTATAGGGTTCGCGATCCTTCTCTACGCCCTAGGCCGCGGCGGCATGGCGCATGTTGCGGCGCTGCGCGAGACCTCGGTTCTTTTTGCCGCCCTTATCGGCTCGATGACGCTGCATGAGCCGTTAGGTGTGAGGCGCACGGTCGCCGCGGCGGTTATCGCGTCGGGTTTGGTGCTGCTCCAGCTTTCGGGGCGTTTCTGAGGCGCCGAAAAGATATACACTGGCATTACGAAACGGGCGCCCTTTCGGTGCAAGGGGAGGGCCGGAATGAACGGGAGAAAAAGCATGAAGGCACGTATTCAATGGCTCCAAGACCGGGCGTTCACAGGCATATCGGGAAGCGGCCACGCTGTGGTAATGGGCTCCACAACGGGTCCCGAGGGCCGCAGCATCGGCCCCAGCCCCATGGAGATGGTGCTCATGGGGGTGGGGGGCTGCACCGCCTTCGATGTCATTCATATCCTGGACAAGTCCCGCGAGCCGGTGGAGGGCTGCGTCGTCGAGCTTGATTCCGAGCGCGCCGAGACCAACCCGCAGGTTTTTATCCGCGTCCACATGCGCTTCGTGGTGACCGGGCGCGGCCTTGATGCGGCCAAGGTGGAGCGCGCCGTCAATCTGTCAGCCGAAACCTACTGTTCGGCTTCGGCCATGATCGAAAAGACGGCCAAGATCACCCACGAGATAGAGATCGTCGACAGCACCGCGCAATAGTTTCGGTGCCTCCGATGCTTGGTTCGGGATGCCTATAACGTCACGAACACGCGATATCTCAATCACTAGTTTTGCGAGATTTTCTAGACAAAACTCCCGATATACGGTATAGACTCTGACACGGTTAGCCGCGAAACCTCTGTACTAATATTGGGGATTTGTACCGGCATGATCAGGTTTCTGTCGTTATTTTGCCGGTTCACCGTCGTCGCGGCGGCCCAATTGGGCTGCCAATACACACACATTCAAACGGTGATTCTTTCCAAGGAATCTTTGGAGCAGGCATGAGGGGCATTTGGACCAAATTCATCCACAAGGTGCTGTTGGTCGTGGTAGTGCCGTTGTTGGTGGGTGGCTGTGATTTGCCGTTTAAAGCGGTGTCCAAGATTAACCAAACCTTGATGGAAGCCACTGGAGATTGGCCCCCACTAAACAATATAAAGTAAATAAATCTGGAAACTGAGAAATTATATAATAAATGTTCTTCACAAATTTATGATTTCGAACGAGTTGGCGGTAATATTTCTTTAGTTGTTGCCATAGAGGAAATACGCCGAATTCATGAACGTACGATCACATACTCGAGGTCCCAATTGTTTTGATGACGGATAACGGTTCGTCCTATATCTCTGGCGATCTGGCCGACTGGCTCGAAGATCAGGGCATGGATCATGTCCGCGGCGCGCCATACCACCCGCAAACACAGGGCAAGATCGAGCGCTGGCATCAAACGCTCAAAAATCGGGT
>PVBE010013060.1_pt1 | contig 13377 bp, 9 predicted proteins | sample 1631181 | NCBI WGS metagenome assembly PVBE01 (sample SAMN08397723, study PRJNA350692) | Marine metagenome, whole genome shotgun sequencing project. | isolation source: water | place: Pacific Ocean | collected 2012-04 | reverse complement strand
TCCGGTCATCTCCTGAACTAAATATTCCGGCATTTTTTCACCATATAATTCAACTGCTTTATTAACAAAAAAGGAGAAGTCCATTCCTGTAGTTTGTACACACATATATGATGCTACACGCCATGCTTCTTTAAATTCATTGGCAAGAATATATCCATGCTGAAATCCCCTTTCCATAGGTGTACCTTCAGTATGGACTATAATCCAACCAGCATTCTTTTGAAGATTGGCTTTTGCAATCCATGCCTGCTCTTCGGTAGTGAGTTTGTCAGTATTGTTGGTTGGTAAGTTATCTGCGTAAATTTTTACAGATAATAGAATGAGTAACGCTACGATAATTCGATAAGACATAATTCAAAAGTTTAATGATGGATTAATTAATAATGCTGACTATTATTATTAATTATAATAGTGCTGTGCCAAAAATAAAAAAAATTATTAAAGAATGAAACGTAAACAAATGGAAATGTTAAAATAGCCCGTCATTCCTATAGATTTCAAGCTGCACTTCGGAGAACGGATAAATATTTGTACTCTTATTTTTTGATTGATTTGTTATATCACCCGTTTCAAAGTTAACTTTCAGTATATCACCATCCTCAAGATCAATGCTTTCAATTGAACTATATGTGAGTATTGGGAAAGCTGCGTTAATAGCATTTCTTTGATAAATAGCACCAAACGACTCAGCAATTATTACCTGTATTCCAAGTGTGCTAAATCCGTCAACAGCCTGCTGACGTGAACTTCCAGCTCCAAAGTTTTTACCAGTCACAATAATGTCACCGGGTTTAGCTTTTTTTGCAAAGTCTTCATACCCTTTAAGGTTATCAAAAATGTATTGCCCCATCTCTTTAGGGTCTGTAATTTGAAGATAGCGGTTATGAAATATCATATCTGTGTCAATATCATCTTCTTTTATAAACCAAACTTTTCCCTCAATTTCAATATTCTTATCAGCGAGTTTTTCCTCTTTCACGGCTAGTTCAATTCTGTCGTCCAATTCCTCGAAATCAAAAACAGGCATTTCATTGGGAATATCATTTTCTGTAGTAATATAACCGGCAATTGATGATGCAGCTACTGAAGCTGGTGATGCAAGGTAAACACTTCCTTTTCCTTGTTTTCCCGGAAAGTTTCGGTTGCCAGTACTGATAGTTATTTCGCCTGGTCCGTTTTGACCAACTTGGCCGGCTGCACATCCTGCACATCCGGCATTGGAAAATAATACTCCTGCATTTTTAAATATTTTAATTATGCCTTCATCAAGACATTGCTGCCATATTTCATCGGTTGCGGGAACAATCTTTAATACAACCCAGGGTGCGATTTTCCTTCCTTTCAGAATATTTGCAGCCGCTCGCATATCTTCCATTCTACCGTTAGTACAACTTCCTATAAATCCTGAATCAATTCGAACTTTCTTTTGAGTATCAATATCAATAGTATCATGTGGTTTGCCTGGCAGGCTAACCATTGGGACAAATGTGCTTATATCAATTATGTGCTCATCAGCATAGGTGGCATCAGAATCTGCTTCTATTCTGTCTAGTTTTCTTCCCGTACTTTTTTCACAATATTGTATGACCTCATCGTTTGGCGGGAAGAGAAGTATGATAACTCCCATTTCTGTACCCATTGATGCAATGGTGATTCGTTCGTCTAGAGTTAACTTGTCAACTTCATAACCATAAAACTCAACTGCCATGCCAAGTAAACTATTAGCTCCAAATTTGTGAAGCAAATTAAGGACGATATCTTTAGCTGATACATTATCAGGTCTGATACCGGTAAGTGTAATCTTAACTGATTCAGGTACTTTAAACCATACTTTACCCTTATTGAAAGCGGCACTGATATCCTTGTCTCCCATGCCCTGCCCAAATGCACAAATTGCACCTAATATGTTAGCATGTGAGTCGGTAGTAACAGCTGTGGAACCAGGCCAGGCCAGTCCTTCTTTTATTAATGTATGGGTGCCAATTCCATTGTCGATGTCGTAAACCTTAATGCCGTGCTTACGCGCAAATGTTCTTACAATTTGCTGATTAACAGCATATTTTTGATCACTGCCTGTCGGGTTTGTATCAAATGTAAAGAATGTTTTTGAAGTGTCTCCTATTGTAAGTCCGTGATCTTCAAGATTTTTAACAACGTTTGGACCACCAAAATCACGTGCAACTCTTGCGTCAATATCAATATCAACTATCTGTCCCTGAGTAACTGTATTTTTATCAGAATGTGAGCTAATTATTTTTTCAATTATATTCATTTCAGTCTGTTTTTGAATGTTCAAAAATAGAGTAAATCAAGCACACTATGAGTTTAAAATTAGAAATTTTGTAGTTAAATTTATTAACTATATTTGTTTGGTTTTAAGCAAATCACCTAAGTATGATTCATCATAACAAACTAACTTTTGGAGTTGATAAAACTATCTTTCTTCTGATGTCGATAGTTGCGTTTGTTTTTATTTTTCCAATAATCGATAATGAGGTCATTCATGATCTTTTTATTACGATTTCATATACACTTGTTCTCTTGTCGATATTTTCAATTGTGGGAAGTATGACTAAGTTACTTTCGTATTTGGTTGTTTTGGCTGTAGTTGCCAATTTTCTCCTGCTTTTTTTTGCTGACAGACTGCTTGGAGTGATTTCATTTTTAATAAGTACATTAACTTTTACAATTGCAACTGGTGTACTTATTAAACACATTGCTATTAGTAAAAATGTAACTGTTGCAGTTGTTATTCAGGCTATTAGTGGATACTTGCTGATTGGCATTATAGGCGTGTTACTAAATTCTATCCTGCTGGCTTTTGATGAAAATGCAATCACTTTAACAATAAGTGGCAGCAAGTTTAGCTCTATTATTTATTATAGTTTTATAACACTTACAACAATAGGTTACGGTGAAATAGTGCCGCAAAGTGTGTTCGCCCGATCGATAAGCATTTTTATTGGGGTTTGTGGTCAGATGTATCTTACAGTAATTATTGCTTTAATAGTTGGTAAGTACCTGAGTTTAAATTTGAGAAAAAAATCATAAAATCAGATAACTCTAAGAATCGAGATATATGTCTAGTAATCCCTCTGGAGATTTAATGCTCATTCTATTTTGTTTTCTGTCAACATGTAGAATTATATCATCACTAATTGGAATTAAGACTTCTTTCCCTTGGTGATAAATTTGTAATACTGCTTGATTTGGATATTCAAGAACTGCATTTATTGGACCAAGCTCTCCATATTTGTTATCAATCACGATCATGTTTTTAACTTCATGGTAATAAAATTTATTTCCGGTGAGCTCAGGAAGTAGAGATGTTGGTAAATATATTTCTTTGTTTAAAAGCTCATTCGCTTTATCAATGTTATCCACATCCAAAAAACTAACCACGGCCTTATTATTGAGCAGACTAAGATTGCTGATGAAATATGGAACCAAATTACCTCTAATATTAATGAATATCATCTCTAGATCAGCATACTCCTGAGGTTCATCAGTGTCCAAATAAATGGATACTTTCCCTTCATAACCATGTGGTTTTACTACTTTACCAAGATAGAAATAATCATTAAAATCACTCATGTTAATCATAATATTATGCGGCAAAATTACTTTATTTAGTTTAGAAAATAGAGTTTTGGTTAGGATTAAAGATGGCTTCCCGGAACATCTTGGTACTATTTCTATCCAACTGCACTATGAAGTTTATTTGATTTCTTGCAGCCCATAAATAAATTACTTTTGCATACTTTCAGTTTTGATACAACAGTTGCAAATTAGGGATTGATGAATTATTTGTCAGCAGACAACATTTCGAAAACTTACGGTGAAAAAACACTTTTTGCTAATATTAGCTTTGGTTTAAATAAAGGTGAGAAAGTTGCACTGATTGCACCCAACGGTGCCGGAAAATCGACAATATTACGAATACTTACTGGTGAGGAATCAAGCGATATCGGTACGGTTACTACAAGGTCAGGAATTAAAATTTCAATGCTTTCGCAGGAACCTTCTTTTGAAGAAGGGTTTACTGTGAACGAAATTATTAAAAATATAGATTCAGGATTAATAGAAATTATCCAGAAATATGATACTGCTATTCAGCAGCATTCTGAAAGTTTATCAAATGAAACACAGCAAGAGCTAGAGAATGCTACTTCTCAAATGGATTTCCACAAAGCCTGGGATTATGAGAGAAGACTTAAGCAACTTCTTGAGAAATTCAATATTGTTGATCTTGATCAGCAAGTCGAGACTATGTCAGGAGGACAGATTAAAAGATTGGCACTTGCACTTACATTGCTGGATGATCCTGATGTTCTATTATTAGATGAACCTACCAATCACCTCGATGTTGAGATGATCGAATGGCTTGAGAAACAATTACAAACTTCAACAGTAACACTCTTAATGGTTACACATGATCGTTATTTTTTGGATAGGGTTTGTAATAATATTATTGAAATAAGTAATGGTGAGATTTTTCATCATAAAGGGAATTACAGCTATTTTCTTGAAAAGAAATCCGAAAGGGAGGAGGTTAGTCGTATTGAGGTTGACAAAGCTCGCAAACTGATGAAAAAGGAGCTTGATTGGATGCGTAGAATGCCAAAAGCAAGAACTACTAAATCGAAAGCCCGAATTGACAGTTTCTACAAAACAAAAGATAAAGCCACAAGTAGTAAAGCGAAGGAAGAGTTGAAATTAGGAGTCCACATGTCTCGTGTTGGAAATAAAATTCTTGAGATGGAAAACGTGAGCAAAAGTTATGATGATATTGTGATTCTCAACGGATTTGATTATGTATTTAAAAAAGGCGAACGTATTGGATTGGTCGGAAAGAATGGTGTGGGGAAAACAAGTTTTCTTGATCTAATTATGCAACATGAAAAACCAGATGCAGGCACAATAGTTTCAGGAGAAACAATAGTTTACGGTTATTACAAGCAAGAGGGTATTCAGATAAAAGAAACCCAAACTGTATTAGAAGTTATTAAGGATATTGCTGAAATAATTCCTACAGGAACAGGAAATAGTTTAACGGCTTCACAGTTTCTTCAGCACTTTATGTTTCCACCCAAGGTGCAAAACGACTATGTCTCAAAATTAAGTGGTGGTGAACGACGTAGACTTTATCTGCTTACCGTTCTTGTTAAAAATCCTAATTTTCTAATACTTGATGAGCCTACAAATGATCTTGATCTGATAACACTAAACAAATTAGAAGAATTTCTAGAAGGATTTAAAGGATGTTTAATTTTGGTTTCGCACGACCGCTATTTTTTGGATAAACTTGTAGATCATTTATTTGTATTTGAAGGTGATGGTAAAATAGTAGATTACCATAGCAATTATACTCAGTATAGATTGTATAGAGATGAGCATGATAGAAAGTTGAAAAGTGAGTTGTCAGCTGAAAAAAAAGAATTGAAAAGAAGCAATAAGACACCTAAAGAAAAGAAAAAACTGTCTTATCATGAAAAAATCGAGTATGAATCTTTAATGTCAGAAATTGAAGCACTTGAACAAGAGAAGAATGCCTTAGAAGAAAAGATCAACTCGGGAGAAAGTGATTATGAAACGCTGGGAAAACTATCGGTGAGAATTGGAGAAGTACTTGAATTAATCGACCAAAAGACCTTGAGGTGGATTGATCTTGATGAATACGTTAATTAGGTCTTTCGACATTTTATTGCTTTGTTGACAGGTTTATAATGTCGTATATTTGCCATGATTGCTTTTTTAATGTTAAAAATTGATACCGATGGCAAAATTGTTTATTACAATTATAGCGTTATTGTTATCTACAATAACTGAAGCACAAAAAGAAGCCAACTTTTGGTACTTTGGTGAAAATTCAGGCCTTGATTTTTCTAACGGCTCACCAATTGCAATTACAGATGGTGCTTTAAGTACTATGGAAGGCTGTTCATCAATATCTTCAGCAACAGGAACGCTTCAGTTTTATACTGATGGAACCAATATTTGGAACAGGTACAACAATGTAATGCCAAATGGTGCTGGCCTTTTAGGTGATGCTTCCAGTACACAATCCGCAATCATTGTACCTCGACCTGGTAGTAGTGATCTCTATTATATATTTACTATTGACGATGTGGCAAATGGTAATGGCGGTGCAAACGGTTTAAACTATTCACTTGTTGATATGACACTTGATAATTGGAAGGGTGATATTGTCTCAACAGTGAAGAATGTCTTATTAACAGCACCATTATGTGAAAAAGTTACCGCTGTTGGCCATAGTAATGGTATTGATACATGGGTTATCGCTCATAAATGGGGAACAAATTCCTTTTATTCATACTTAGTTACAGTTGATGGTGTTAATGAAACACCCATTATCAGCAGTGCAGGAGATGTTATATCAGGAGAAATAAATAATGCAAAAGGTTATATGAAGGTTTCTCCCAACGGAGATAAAATAGCAAAAGCTAATGCTGGCATGGGTACTCTGGAAATATTTGATTTTAATAATACAACAGGAATTGTAAGTAATGTGCTTAAAGATTATATATCAGGAACGGATCCTTATGGTGTAGAATTCTCACCTAACAGTAGTTTGTTGTACGTAGGATCATGGTATATTGGTTCTAAATACCTTATCAGTATAACCTAGATGCTGGTTCACCACAGGGAATATTAGATTCACGTGTATTAATTGCCACCGGAACAGAAGGAGCACTACAAATCGGACCTGACAATAAATTATATGTTGCTCAAAATCAAAGTGGATCGATGTCTGTAATTCACGCTCCTAATGAAGTTGGTGATGCATGTAACTTTCAGTGGGGTGCTGTATCACTTGGAGGTAAAGTGTCCAGATGGGGATTACCGCCATTTATTCAATCGTTTTTTAGTTTTAATGCAGGTTTTTATAACAATTCACCTTGCTTTGGCACTCCAACACAATTTTATGAAAATAGTTCACAGGAACCCGATTCTGTTCTCTGGGATTTTGGAAATCCTTCTTCCGGATCTGCAAACTCATCAACTGAAAATGATCCTCTTCATTTATTTACTGCTCCAGGTTTTTACTCAGTAACACTTTGGGTCTGGATAACAGGAGTGGAGGTTAGCGTATCCCATATGATCATCGTACACGAAATTCCTGATGTTCAATTACCACAAGATACTGCAATGTGCAATGGTAATTATTTTACTATTGATGCAGGAGAGGGCTATCATTCATATTTATGGCAAACTGGAGATACAGTACAGAGTATAACTGTTAATACAAGCGGAAGTTATTGGGTTGAGGTAGAATCAGATGCCGGTTGTACCGACAGAGATACAATAAACGTCGTATTTTATCCTAATCCTGTTGCTGAGGCAGGTCCTACACAAACAATTGTGCAGGGTTCAACAACAACACTTGAAGGAGAAGCAAGTAATGGATCCGGGAATTATAATTATATATGGGAGCCTTCAGCATGGCTGGTACAGAATAATATTCCAAATCCTTTAACTCTGGCCTTAACATCACCTACAGTTTTTACATTATATGTTGAGGATGACAGGGGTTGTGTAGCTGAACCAGATGAAGTACTTATTAATATCGAGGGAGTTAATTTATCTGTCTTTCCTTTTGCAGAACCGTCGGAATTTTGTTTTGGCCTTTCAACAATAATTTCTGCAAATGCAGCTGGAGGGGGAGGTAATTATTCATATTCATGGACATCAAACCCACCGGGTTATGAATTTGATCAGTCCGAATTTACAATCACTCCGGAAGTTGGTACTACACAATTATTTTTAACTGTCACGGATCAATATTCAAACAGTGTGAGTGGAATGGTAGAGGTTGTTGTACACCCTCTGCCTGAGGTAAATCTTATTCCATTTGGCATAGTTCCTATTGGAGAGGATACAATTGTTGTTTGTGTAAGTGATTCTGTATGGCTTGACGCTGGTTATGATTTGGACCCAGAAGGAACAACATATTTCTGGGAGAATCACTTATTATTGAACAGATACTACACCGCATCAACAAATGGTAATTGGGTTGATATTCAAACTCATGAAGTTTTGGTTACTCATGGAGGATCTGGATGTCAGTCGTCTGGCGATATTACGATAATGTTTGATTTTAATGAATGTCAGATTGGGATACCTGATTCACCAGAAGATCATATTCAATTTGTTGATCTTTATCCTAATCCAAACGATGGGAGTTTTACATTAAAACTGAAAAAAGCATCAAATAATTTAATTGTCAAAGTCTATGACATTAGTGGGCGATCTATATTTAATAATACGTGGTCTGGTGAATTTAATGCTGATGATAGTATAGAGTTACCACTTATGATTGACACTAAAGGAATTTATATAGTCCATGTTAGTACAAATGAGTTTAGCTCGGTACTGAAAGTATTTGTCAGGTAAGTTTACAGATTTGGTTGCAGGTTTTGAGTCCAGAAAATTTTATGTAATTAAGCGAAGTATAGCCTGAAATTCAAAATAGCAGCTTAATTATATTTAATAAATTATGTGCAAAACTTTTATAATAATAATTTACATAATTTTCACTACTTCTGCGTTTGGGCAGAATTCTAAGTCAATGGAAAACAGCGAAAAAGATAAAGACAAAACAGAGGAGCAATGGAAAAATGAGCTTACAGCTGAGCAATATAAAGTGCTGCGGCAATGTGGTACTGAACCGGCTTTTTCTGGAAAATATTGTAATAACAAGGAAAAGGGAGAATATTTATGTGCTGCTTGTGGCCATGAGTTATTCAGCAGCAATACTAAATACGATTCAGGCTCTGGGTGGCCAAGTTTTTATAAACCGATTGACAAAAGAAATATTGATGAAAAAACGGACAATAGTCTAGGAGTGAAAAGAGTTGAAATAGTATGCAGTAATTGCGGAAGTCACCTGGGTCATGTTTTTAATGATGGTCCAAATCCAACGGGCCTTAGATATTGTGTAAACTCCATTTCATTAGATTTTAAACCTAAACTGGATACCTTATCGGAAGCTAAATAATTTGGATTGGTTTTTCATTATTTAATAACCACACAACTAAAAAACCTTAATTTTGTCTTAACCTCACTTAAATGTATCATCTTATTATTACTGGAGTAGTTTATTTTTGGGGATATTGTTAAGCACCGGCATTCATGAGAGCAACTCTATATATTGTGCTATTTCTTGGTTTATTTGTACTTCTGCCGGCCAGGTCGGTTGCTCAGTTAACAAAAATTATGGGAGTTGTACAGGATGAAACAACTGGAGAACCTATTCCATTTGCCAATGTGTATTTCAAGAATACTACCATTGGAGTTTCAGCAGGATTTGAAGGCGAGTTTTCAATGGAGGTTGACACACCGAATGATACTCTTGTGGCATCAGCAGTAGGCTACCATAAGTCATATATGCAAATTAAGAGGGGTGTTTTTCAGAAGGTTGAATTTCGGTTAAATCCATCAGAATTCAATCTCAATGAAGTGGAAATATTTGCTGAAGCTGATCCTGCTCGTATCATCTTTAACAGGATGATTAAAAACAAGCATAAAAACAACCCAAAACAATTTGACTTTTTTGAGTATCGACTATACAATAAGATTGAAGTTGATGCCAATAATGTTAACGATCGTTTTCGGGAAAGCCAATTTTTGAAGAAACTTAAGGTGGTTTTCCAGTATATTGACACATCTACAATAAATGGAAAAGCCTATTTACCACTTTTTATTACTGAATCTGTAAGCAGGGTTTTTCAGAGGTCAAGTCCTAAAACTAAAAAGGAAATTATTATTGCTTCGCAAATGTCGGGATATGAGAATGAAAGTTTAAGTCAATATATGGGAGGATTGTATCAGGAAGTAAACATATACGATAACTATATTGTAATCTTTGAAAAAAACTTTATCAGTCCGGTATCAGATAACGGACAATTCAGCTATGATTATATTGTACTCGATACCGTTGTTTTGAACAATAAAAATTGTTACCACCTAATGTTTAAACCACGTCGTAAGCTCGGGCTCACCTTTGTTGGGGAACTATGGGTACACGACAGTACATTCGCTGTAACTCGTGTTGAGATGAAAGTTGCAGTTAATGCCAATATAAATTTCGTAAACGATATTGCTGTTAGCCTGGAGTATGATTTTGTTGAAGGTAAGTACTGGGTTCAAACCAAAGATAAAATAGTACTTGATCTAAATGTAATTGAGAATTCTATGAAAGTGCCAGGCTTTTTTGCTAACAGAACCAGCCATTATTCCGATTTTAAATTTAATCAGCCTCCACCTGATAGTATTTTTTCTCGACCTGTTAGTGTACTTGTGTTAGATGATTATAACAAAACTGATGAATATTGGAATAAAAACAGGGATGTGCCTTTATCTCGAAATGAAAGTGGGATTTATGAAATGGTGGATACAGTAAAGAATATCCCAATATTCAGAACTTATGTGGATGCCATTTACATGTTAACAAGTGGGTATTTAAAAATGGGAATGTTTGAATTCGGTCCTACCTTTAAAAGTCTGAGTTATAACACAACAGAGGGTATTAGACTTCGCTTTGGAGGCCGAACAAGTAATAAGTTTTCAAAACGACTAATGCTTAAAGGTTATTTGGCTTATGGTTTTCAGGATGAACAAATAAAGGGTGGTGGTGGTTTTTTATATATGATCAGGAAAAATCCATATAGAAAAATTGGAGCCGACTTTAAATATGATTTGGAACAATTAGGACAAAATAATGTCTCATTTTCAGATGATAATTTTTTAACTTCAATATTTCGTCGTAGCCCTAATGATAAGCAGTCGCTTGTTGAAGGATATAATATTTACTATGATCATGAATGGTTTAATGGATTTAGCACCAAAGTGAGTTTTGATCAACGGAAAATGTATCCTGTTGGAGATTTGACTTTTCAAATTTGGGATGGGGATAGTTATAGTACGTTAGACGCCATAAGAACTTCCGAAGTTGGTTTAGAAATTAGATTTGCCTATCAGGAAAAATATCTGATGGGAGAGTTTGAACGAATAAATTTGGGCACAAGATTCCCTGTCCTTGAGCTCAATCTTATCTATGGTGTGCCGGGGCTTTTCTCTGCAGATGATAAGTATCTTCGAACGACTTTTCAAATTAAGCAATGGTTTAATGTGTTCAATATTGGATGGAGTAAATATGCTTTAGAAGTTGGAAAATTATGGGGTACTGTTCCGTATCCATTATTAAATATTTCTCCTGGTAACCAAACACTTATATACGATCAATATGCTTATAATCTGATGAATTATTATGAATCTATTAACGATGAGTACGTTAGTTTATTTTTAACTCATCATTTTGACGGATTACTTTTTAATCATATTCCACTTTTGAGAAAATTAAAATGGAGAGAAGTGATTCATGCAAAGGGTATTATTGGGAATTTAAGTGAAAAAAATGCCAAATTCTCCATCTTCCCACCATATGCCCATACACTTTCGCGTCCATATTACGAGGTAGGAGCAGGAGTAGAAAATATATTTAAAATTATCAGAATAGATTTTATTTGGCGGCTTAATCATCTTGAGCAACCAGATACTCAGCGATTTGGTATCTTTGGATCTTTACATTTTAAATTTTAGTGAAAGGGCTATCTTCCAGGAAAAAAAATTGATTATCAGTCCATGATTTAACATTAATGTATTTGATCCATTCATTTCTATGAACTACTTAAAATTTTGATGCGCTTTTTAGATATTTCATCAATATATTCATAGTAATCAGAATCATACAGTTCGCGTGCCCTTTCAAAAAAAGAAATTGCCTTCTGTGGATCAGTTTTTTCAAATATTAATCCAAGATACAAAGCTGCTTCAGATGCAAAATAATAATCCTGATCCTTACCCATGTCAAGTACCTTCTCAAAAGAAATAATTGCGAGCTTGTTATTATTAGTTTGATATTCAAGTCTGCCTATAAGTAAATTGTATTCAAGAGAATATGGTGATTGAGAATTATAATCAATCTTTTCAGAACTATACTTCTCAAGTATTGCCTTTGCATGGAGGTTGTAACCTCCGTCCAGCAGTAACTTTGCCTTGACAAGATTTATGTCGGGAATATAATCCAGACTATAATCATACATTGCTTCTCTGTCGCGTTCGGTTATATCATCACCCAGTTCACTGGCAAATTTTTTGTGTTCAAGGAATCTAGCTATGTTTCCGTTAATTAAATATGCTAACGCAAGCTGATAATTTATCTCTTTCAAATTATCCTTTTTGTTGTTTTGATCTAAATACTTAGTAAAGTACATAATTGCAGATGAATCAAGCTTTCTAAGCATGATTTTGCCATATAAATAATTGTAAGGGTTAAATTGAATTTCAAGTTCATTAGGATTAAAAGTTGAGAATATATTTAATGCTTCTTCATTAAAACCCGACTGATAAGCTACATTAGCATAAAAATACTTCAAGAGAAGATAATTGGCATAACTTGAATCTATTGATTTTATAAAATTATATGCGCCAAGAGGATCTTTGTTGAGTTTATGCGCCAGAATTGTATACAACACTGCCTCTTCATTAAGCCCGGGTGTATCTCCAAAATAATCAAAATATGTGTTCAGGATACTGTATCCTACTTCAGCGTCTCCTGAAACACCGAAAGTATTTGCAGCCCAGCTAACAAATGGTGGAAGATTTGAGATCGCCACATTAAGCATTCCATCGAGTTTATTACCCATTTGAAAATCAGGGTACCGATCAAGATTTTTATATATTTTTTTATAGGCACTAAAAGCCCGTCTGAGGCCCGCTAACCTGTCACCAAAAATAATATTAAAAATACCCATTTGAAGCTGCATCTCGGATTCACAAGCAAGATAATAAGGTGATTCAACATCCTTATCATCCATATTTTCTCTGCGATCATAATAGTTATCTTTAAAGGCTTCATATCCTTCAGAAGTTGCATTTATCATTAACTCATAAGCATCACAATTTTGAGCTACATAATAGGCATAATAATTATCAGGGTTGAGACTTATCTCTTTTTTTGTTAATTCTTTGGCAGTATTAATTCTTAAATCCAATAATGCTTCCCAGGCCATGGTGCAGTTTTTGCTAACCTCGTATTGCGCCGATGCGTTTTGGTGAAATACAGCTAGTACGAGAATTGTAATTATGAACCGCCAACAAGTCATTTTTTTATTTTCAAATTTACGTTTTTTTTTATCTTATCGTTCATTTGAATTTGAAGTTACCCCATTTTTTAAGTGAAGCCAAATTCTAATTGCTCTATATCTCTATCAGGAGGCCTGGCCGCCGTTATTTTTCCTGGAGAGCGTCTGAAGATAGTACTAAGACCATCACCAACAGCATAGAATTTGAAAT
>PVBE012182879.1_pt1 | contig 13378 bp, 10 predicted proteins | sample 1631181 | NCBI WGS metagenome assembly PVBE01 (sample SAMN08397723, study PRJNA350692) | Marine metagenome, whole genome shotgun sequencing project. | isolation source: water | place: Pacific Ocean | collected 2012-04 | reverse complement strand
TGTCGCCGGAGCAGGCGCGCGGACGTGACGTGGGTCCGCCGAGCGACGTGTACGGGCTTGGCGTGACGCTGTGGGAGATGCTCGCTGGGGAACCCCCCGTACGCGGCGCCGTCGACCTTCGAGCTGCTGATGCTGCACGCGCAGGCCGACATTCCGCCCCTCCCGCCGGGGCGCGGCGTGCCGCCGGAGCTCGAGACCATCGTGCGCAAGGCGATGGCCAAGGCGGTCGAGGACCGCTACCAGGACGCCGGCTCGCTGCTGTCCGATCTGCGGATCTGGAGCGGGCAGGAGGTGAGCGTCGAGCTCTCGCGTCCGCCGAGCATGGCGCCGCAGTCGGGCTCGTTCGACGACACGGTCACGATGGGCACCGACCAGCTGCTGGCGGTGCCGCCGGCGCCTCCGGGCGAGACTTCTGCCTCGCAGAGCGCCATCGCGGGTGAGACGCTGGCCGCGCCGGTTCCGCCCAAAGCGAAGCCGACTCCGTGGGCTGCCCTCGGCGGCGCGGTCGCGCTGGCCTGCGTCGTGTGGTTGCTCATGCCCGGAGAGCCGGAGACGCCGAACACCCGTCGGACGCCGCCGCCCCAACCGAAGGCGGCCGCGACGGCTCCGCCACCGGACGTGGGCGTGCCCGACGCGAAGGCGGTCGCAGCGAAAGCGCTCGACGCCGAAGCGCCGGCCGGCGAGGACCGCAGCGCGATGTTCATGGAGATGGCCGAGCTCGCGAAGGGCAAGCCGGAGGAGGTCGAGTTCCTGCGTCGCACGCAGAAGGAGACGACGCGGGTCCTCGGCACGACGAAAGATGAGCCCAAGCGCGCCGACCTGCTCGCGCGCCGCGCCCTGGTCCGGCGGCGCCTCGCAAAGCACGCCGAAGGACCCGCGGCAAAGAGCCAGCTGCTCGGCGCCCTCGCCGACCTGTCGGTGGCGATGCACCACGGCGACAGCAAGGTGAGCTTCCGCCGTTATCGCGAAGGCACGCACGTCGCAGCCACCCTGCACGGCGAGCACGCCGACGGGGCCCTCGACTACGCCTGCGCTGACGCTCAGGTCGGCGAGTTCAAGCATCGCCGCAACCACTGCGCGATGTTGCTGCTTCGGGCGGGGGAGGCGGTCGAATCCGACGACGTGAAGCGCGCGGCGGCCCTGACGTGTCGGGGCGCGGAGAGCTTCCTCACCGACTTCCCCGGACAGTCCGCGTCGCTCGCCGGCAAGCGGAAGACCCAGAAGGGCCACTACAAGGCGCGCTGCCGCAAGCTGAGTCGGGAGTTGCCCGACGCGGGCGAGTAAGGAGGGCCTCCTAGCCCCGTCCGTCGTTCGAAAAGAAAAAGGCGGAGCCCGGAGGCCCCGCCTTTCTACTGGCTCAGGCTGTGAAGCCCTACCAGCGACCACCGCCGCCGCCGCCGCCGCCGCCGCGGTTGTAACCGCCGCCGCCGCCGCCGCCGCCGCGGTTACGGTCCTGCGCCTCGTTGACCCGGATGGCGCGACCGTCGAGGTCCTTGCCGTCCATGTCCGAGATCGCGTTGGTCGCCGCCGTAGCGTCGACGAACGTGACGAAACCGAACCCGCGCGAGCGGCCGGTGTCACGGTCGGTGATGACCTTGGCCTCGGTCACATCGCCGAAGGTCTCGAAAGCCTGGCTCAGGCTCGAATCGGTGGTGTCCCAGGACAGCCCACCCACAAACAACTTCTTGCTCATCTCTCACTCACTTCTTGGCCATGGGAATGCCCCAATCGGCCTCTATGCTCGGGCGAAAAGCGCCCACTGACGTCGCATGACCAGCTGCGGCCAAGTCGACGCGCGCTATGAACCACGGAATCATTCGACTTGCAAAGGAAAAGCGACAAGGGCCGTAAATGGCCGGGGCTTTACTTGCCGTAGCTGCCGAACAGCAGCGGGACGAAGGCCACGATGACGAGGGCGGTCGCCATCACCACGATGGGGAGCAGGATGCGCTCGTGGCGGCGCCAGAAACCGGCGTTCTCGTCTTCCGGATCGATCGCCATCGCTTCTTCTTCGCCGATGACTTGTCTCGTCAATAAGTGGTTCAACGCGACGGGCGGTGTGAGGTAGCCGAGTTCGAAGGCGACCAGAACCACCATCCAGAAGTGCACCGGGTCGATGCCGTTGCGGTTGGCCACCGCCGCGAGGGTCGCGCTCACGAGGATGACCGCGCCGTACGGGTCCATCGTCATCCCGACGATGACCAGCACGACGACCAGGATGCCCATCGTGGTCCAGACCGAGCCGAAGGTCTCGGGGACCATGTTCATGACTTCGGCGTCCTCGATGATGCCGCCGAGGCAGACCGACAGCCCCATCAGCATGAGCAGCGCGCCGATGTGGCCGGTCGTCTCGCAGGTGGCGTTGCCGATGGTGTGCATGTAGCGCGCCTGTTCGGGGTCTGCCTTCCGGGCGGCGCGGCGGTCGTAGACCAGCACCACGAGCAGCAGCAGCGGCAGGATGTACGGGGCGTAGTGCTCGTCGACGTAGGCGTCGAGCGCGACGGCCTCGAAGAGCAGCAGGGCCGTGATGATGAGCACGTACGGCACGAGCGGCTTGAGCGCGGCGATGCTCTGCGGCAGCGCCTCGCGGGCCGGCGCGATGGTGATCGGGCCGCGGCGGGTGACCAGCGACACGATGAGGAAGAGCACCGCCGTGAGCAGGAAGACCTTGAAGCCCCAGCTGTAGAGCTGGTCGGTGGTGACGTCGTTGAGCGCCGCGACGATGACCACCAGCAGACAGGGGCGCAGGACGACGCCCATGCTGCCGGACATCGCGGTCGCGGCGAGCGCGAGCTGGCGCGGCGCCCCGGCCTTGCGGAGCTCCTCGTAGATGACCGCGCCGACCGCGATGACGAAGATGCCGGAGGCGCCGGAGTAGGCGGTCGGCAGCGCCGCGCCCACCACCGCCACGAAGGCGAGCAGCTCGGGCGGCAGCTTCCAGGGCCGCACGATGTCGAAGCAGAGGCTCGCCAGGCGCGTCTGCTTGAGCAGCATCCCGACCCAGACGTAGAGCCCGACCTGCGTGTAGAGCAGCGCGTTGGTCGGCAGCTTGCCGATGTAGATGCCCAGCCCGGCCCAGTGCGACTTGGAGAAGAAGTAGGTGCCGGCGATCAGGCACATCGTGGTGTAGAGCGGCACGCACAACAGCGCTGAGCCGAACTTCCCGCCCTCGGGCGCGTCGGGGGGCACGCGCACCAGGTTGTAGAGGTGCACCACCGCGAGCGCGCCGAAGCCGGCGATCATGAACAGGAAGAGCTCTGGATGATCGATCTTGGCGCCCGCCGCGAGCTCCGAGTTGCGCAGCGCCACGGCCGAGTACGTCAGCAGGGTGGCCGAGATCAGCTGTGAACCCTCGGCGACGCGATGGTCGAGCCGGGTGCGGGCGGGTCGCAGCGCGATATGCCCACGGATGCAGCTGGTCGTGATGGCGCAGATGAGCAGCAGCAGAAGCAGCGTGTGCTTCTGGTGGTCGAAACCCCACAGCTGGGCGGCGAAGACACCCTTCTCGATGGTGCGGAACCGCTTCAGCCCCGGCGTGATGCGCTTCTGGACCGCCTCGTATTTCGCGTGGCGGTCCTTGCAGAGGCGGAGCGAGGCGTCGTGCGCCTTCTTGGCGTTCGCCACCGCCAGCGCGGCAGCAGCCGCTGCGGCCGCCGCGTCCTTCGGTTTCTCCGTGTCGGAATCATCGAGCAGCGCGTCGAGGTCGACCTCTTCGTCGTCATCGACCGCCGCTTCCTTCTTCGGCTCCGGCTTCGGCGCGGGCGCGTCCTCGACGCCTTCGAGGCCATCGAGGAGGTCGTCGTCACCAGCCGCAGCCGGCGCGACCTTGGGCGGGATGAACGCCTTGTCCGGGTCGCACTTCGGTTTGACCGCGTCGGCCCGCAGGTCCTTGTAACCGGGGATGAGCGGGGAGTCGGAGCCGTACCAATGCTCGCCGAGCTTCGACAGCTGGCCGTGGCACTTCTCGGCAAAGCCGTAGGAGATGACCCCGACGAGGAAGAGGACCGCCGGCGTCGTGCTCAGCGCGAGGCGAAACTTGTTGTCCGACGGTCCGTGCGCCAAGGGTCGTGTTGCTCGCTACTCGGTCTTCTCGGCGCACTCCGCGCGGCCACCATCGATCTTGCACCGGATCTTCCGCATCAGCTTCAGGCCGGTCTTGTGGAAGACCTTCTCCTTGTCGCGCAGCTCGATGCGCACCGAGCGGAACATCTCGTCGTAGGCTTCCTTGTCCTTGGGCGGGATGTCGATCCAGGCCTTGCCCGGGATCTCCTTCTCGGCCTTCTGCACGAGGGCGAGCGCGGCCTTGTACTTGCCGGTCGCGTAGTCGCGGGACTTCTGGCCGAAGCCGTCCGGGAAGGACTCGGTGCGGATGAGCATCTGCAGGGTCAGCTGGGCGATGGGGTAGCGGATGACGCCGCCCTTGGTGCCGATCCCCTTGTACAGCTCGAGCGCCTTGTAGGCGGTGGCCGGCGCGTAGCAGGCGTCGACGGACTTGTTGTTGAACATGCCCGCGAACGTCGTGATGTCGGCGCCGGCGATGGAAGCGCTGACGTGGGCGACCATCTTCTTGGCGGCGGGGTCGTAGTCGAGCGTCGCGATCTTCTTGCCCGAGAGCTCGCCGACCGTGTCGATGTTGCGGTCGTTGACGAACAGGAAGACGGCGCCGGCCGGGAAGAGCCCTGCGACCTCGAACTTGCCCGCCTTCATCAGCCTGGCCATGCGCTTGTCGTGCAGGCTGGAGAGCATCTTGAACAGGTGCTTATACGTGGGCAGGGCGCCCATCGCCTCGACCGTACCGGCCAGCTTGTGGAACTTGCGGACGCGCGTTCCGGTTGCGAGCACGGCGTCGCACTGCCCGGCCTTGAAGTCACCGGCGGCGATCTTCTCGTCGGTGTAGGGCTTCATCGTGAACTTGACGCCCCAGCCCAACGCCTGGGCCTGGTAGTCCTTCATCATGTTGAAGATGTCGCCGTTCTTCCCGCTCACGTCGAAGACGCAGAGCTTCTTCTCCTGGGGCTGGGCGGCGGCGAGCTGGGGCGCGCCGAACGCGACGGCGACCAGTGCGAGCATGCGGATCATTTCGATTCCTCCTGTTTGACGGGGGCGGCCCCGTCGGGCGCCTTCGGCGCGGCGGCCGGCTCGGCGGCCTCTTCCTCTTCGTCGCCCAGGTCCTCGAACATGTCGGGATCGGCCTCGGGCTGCGCTTCGTCCCAGAACTCACCGAGCTGCCCATTCGGGGTGCGGTGGCCGCGGGCGGCCGTCCACAGGCGGTCGGAGAGCACCAGGAGCTGGAAGGTCGAGGTCTCGTCGAGCAGGCGCCACTTCTTGGGCGCGTTCGTCTCCTTCTTAGACGCGACATGCGCCTTGATCACGCTCCGCACGATCTTGTCGTCACCATTCGCGGCCGCGGCCTGGGCGTAGATGGCCTGCGCGATGCGCACGCCGGACTTCGCCCCCGCCTCGGCCGCAGCGGACATCTCCTTCCAGGCGTCCTTCCCTTCGGGGGTCGCGCCTGGCACGGAGGCCCAGATCGCCGCACGGAGCGCATGGGGGACGTGCCACCACTTGTCGTTGTTCAAACAACCGAGGGCGCGGGCCGCCTTGCGCGGCACGTCGAGCGGGACGCCGGCGACGTTGTTGGCCGCGCGGTCGTGCTGGACGGCCTGGGCACCGGAGAGCAGGCCGAGCATGTAGGTGATCTCGTCGTTGGTGCCCTCGAACTCGGGGCACTTCCCGCCGGGCTCGCCGTAGGCGTTCACGGTGTGCATCCAGGCCCGGTAGAACCGGCTGGCAGCGGTGGCGTGGGCGCGCTTCTCGGCGATGCGCGCGTCGGTCGCCTCGCCCGCGTTCCCGGCGCGGATGGCGCGCATGCCCCGAAGCTGGTTCTCCCACGCGTCCGCCTGGGCACAGCTGCCGGCGCTCGTGAGGCTGCCGATGGCCGCGCGGTGCGGCTTGTCGGTGACCCGTCCGTAAGCGAGCAGCATCGACACCAGCGAGACGCCGGTTTCGCAGCCCATCTCCAGGTCGCTCGTACCGAGGAGGTACGGCGACATGTGCTTGGTGGCGAACTCGGACATGGTGTCGCCCGTGAGCGAATGCATCGTGTCGCCGCAGCCGAAGACCGCGAGGGCGAGCGCTATTGGCGCGAGCTTTTGAAGGTACATCACCGTTCCCCGACCGCACTGTGCGGGCGAAACTAGCCCATGTCGGGCACGCATGGGAGGGCGTTGTGACGCGTCGAACCGGTTCGCCGGTTTGGTCGTGCCCTCAGCCGGGGTGGTTCGAGCCGCTGATGGCCGGCCCGCCGCACCGCAATAGCGGAACGTGGCGCGGATCTAGCCTTCGATGTCGGCGATGGCCACGGCGGGGTCGATCTCCGCGGCCACCTCTTTGAGGCCCGGCAGATAGCGGTCCATCGTCGAGACGTTCGCCATCACCAGCTGCCGGACCAGCGCCTCGCTGAGCCGGTCGCCTTCGACGTCGATGCTCGTCTTGTAGTTGACGTCGCCGCTCAGGAAGTCGAGCTCGAAGTTGCCGACGTGCAGGCCGTGGTTGGCCCGGGTGATGAACTCGGCGATGGCCGGGCGCCGCTCCTCCGGCACTTTGAGCGGCGCTTGCGAGTAGAAGACGAATTGCTGGAGGTGGTCGAAGACGGTGCCGAGGCAGTTCCACTGTCCGTTGTGGCCGCGGAACCCGGTCTTGATGGTGCCCTCCTGGGCCATCAGCTGGACTGGCCAGTGCTCTTCGACAAAGAAGCCTGCGACCGTCTCGAACACCTGAACCTCCGCTTCCATCGATCCGTATCGGTGTTGTAGGACGTACTCGCCAAGGGAGGAAGGCAACGATGCGCGGACTCACTCCGATTTTGATGGTCTGCCTGCTCGCGTTCGCGTGCGACGACGACAGCTCTGAGGACACCGAGGAGAGCCAGATTGCGATTGGGTGCATGCACTTCATGCACGGGCCGCACTGCTCGTCGCCGGAGGCCGCGGACGACGACCCGCCCTGCGGGGCGCAGGCGAAGGCGCACCAGCACTTCAAGGTCGACCTCGACCAGGGCACGACCCTCGAGTTCAACGCCGAACAGCATGCCAACCACTATGTGCTGCTCGGCGCCGAGTCGGATGTGACCATCACGGACGCCGATGGCAACGCCGTCGAGTCGAAGTCGGACGAGGCTCCGGGCGACCAGTGCAGCGCCGCGGTTCGGGCGGTTCAGTACGAACTGCACCAGGCTATCTACACGCTGACCTTCACCGGCACCGGCGTGATCGACGTGGTCATTCACCGCGTCGACGCCGGCTCGCACATGCACGACGACCACGGCTGACGCCGCCTATCGGGCGAACACCAGCGGCAGCGACACCCGCACCGCGTCGCCCTGGGCGGCCGGGAAGCGCCAGCTCGCGAGCCGCGTCTTCAAGCAGCGCTTCAGGCGGCGGTGGCGCACGCGCACCGACACGCGATCCACCGAGCCGTCGGCCAGCACCGAGAAGCGGACGCTCGCGCGCTTGGGCAGGCCGCGCGCGCCGCGCTTCACCTGGCGGGCGTAGCAGGCTTCGAGGCCGGGCTTGTAGACGCTGAGGACCGCGCTGACCTCCGCCCCTGCGAGGGGGCGCGGGGCGGAGGCGAGCGCGGTGCCCGCCCCGAATATCAGGGCGAGCGTGAGCAGCAGAGGGTGGGTGTTCATCGAAGGCTCCCGAAATCGTATTCGTGTGGTTGGACCCGTGGCGCCCCGATTCGGGCAATTCGAGGTAGTCTTCGGTGTGCGATTCGCTCTCATCGCGTTCCTGTTGGCCGGCTGTGACGACGGCGCCCTCGAGTCGTCCGCCGCGGCGTGCGTGGTTTTCGGTGAAGAGCTCGCGGTCGGCGAGACCCGGGACGACCCGACCACGTGCACGCGCTGCACCTGTCACGCAGTCGGCTCGCCCGGGTGCGCTCCGCTGCCCGGTTGCGGCGATGTCGGGGCGGCCGACGACGGCGGTGGCGGTGATGGTGGCCCGGATGCGCGCTTCCTCGACGGCGCGACCGACTCGCAGGGGGACGGCTCGGCGCCGGACGGGGCACCACCCGGACCGGAAGGGGACCGCGACGGCGACGGGCAGCCCGACGAGATAGAGACAACGTACGGCTCGGACCCGGACGACCCCAACTCGCGTATCCCGCACTTCTTGTGGCTTCGCGGCCCGGACTGGACGGCTGAGATCGAGCTCGCGTTCGACCTCGAACTTCGTGCGGCCGACATCGTCTTCCTGCTCGACACGACCTCGTCGATGCGGCCGCTGCTGCGCGCGACTTCGGCGGAGCTCGGCCGGATCATCGGGGACCTCGGCGAGGTGCTGCCTCGTGCCACATACGGGGCGGCGGCGTTCGACGACTACGCGCAGCTCCCGTTCGGCACGCCCGGGACCGACCTCCCGTTCGTGCTGCACCATCAGCAGACCGTCGAGCTCGACGCGGTTCAGGCTGCGATCGCGGGCATGGAGGAGCACTCGGGCAACGACGTCGTCGAGTCGGCGCTGGAGGCGCTCTACCAGGTGCTGACCGGCGCCGGATACGACCAGAACTGCGACGGGGAGTACGACGCGGTGACCGACGTGCGGCCGTTCACCGCGTCGGCCGCAGACGCGTTCGGAGGAAATACGGCCGGCGCGAGCGTGGCGGGCGTGGTCGGCACGGGCAAGTCCGGCGGTGTCGGGTTCAACGGTGGCGCGCTGCCGATCATCGTGTACGGGACGGACGCGTCGATGCGCGACCCTGCGCGCGGACACCGGACGCCTGACGGCTGCCCGGGCGAGGCCGACCACCGCGCGGTCGTCGACGCGGCGCGGCAGGTCGGCGCGCGCCTCGTCGGCATCGAGGTGGGCCAGTTCAACGACCTGCGTCACGAGCAGATGTCCGCGCTCGCGGTCGAGACGGGCTCGATGGTCGACCTCGATGGCGACGATCTCGTAGATCCGGTGCTGCTGGCGTGGGTCCCCGGCGATCCGGGCTTCCGCGAAGGTGTAGTACACGCGATCACGCAGTTGCTCGGCGGGCTCTCATTCGCACGCGGCGAGGTGGAGGCCGAGGACCCGAACGGGCTGGTACAGGGCTACGACCCGCCGTTCATCGGCCCCGTCCCCTCCTCGGACTTCGGAACGACGCGCGTCTTCGACGCGACGCTACGTGCGGCTCAGCCGGACGAGCGGCGCGTGGTCGAGCTGCGCTTCGAACTCGTGGCCGACGGCGCAGTCATCCTGGACGACGAGATGTGGGTGGTCGTGATCGAGCCGTGAGGCGCCTCAGTAGCGGTGCAGGACCGCTCCGGTCTTCACCTCCACTCGGAACCCCTTGAACGCCGGCAGCCACATGCGCGGCGGCGGGTCACGACGCCGGCCGGCGGTCTTCTCGAGCGTGACCAGGCGCTTTCGCAAGTCGTAGTGGACGGCGTAGGTCGCGTCGCGAAGCTCGAGCCGCCGCGGGAACGTCCGGTCGAGCTCGGCGCGGATGTAGTCGGGCAGGTCGGGCGCGAGCAGGTCCTCTGGGGACAGCAGCGCGAGGTCCTCGCCGGACTCCACGCCGAGGGTCTCGACGCGCTGGGCCACCCAATCCTCGAGGCTCGGCGGCGGCGTGGTGTCGTCGAGGCGGGCCTGGAGCGCGGCGGCTTCGAGGCGGTCGCGCGTCTGCGCGAGGGTCTCCTTCCAGACGCGGCCCTCGAGGAACGCGCGGGTGGTGGCCTCGCGCGCCAGGTCGCCGTCGGGGACCGCCTCGCGGGTCGTCAGGACGCGCCGCGCGTAGACCCGTTCGATGCGCGCGAGGACGCGGCCACGCTTCACGACGACGCCGGCCAGCCGCTCCCGTCCGACCTCGGCGGCGAGCAGCCACGGGGTGGGGACCGGCATCGCGCATGTCGCGACGATCTGGGTGTCGTTCTTTCCGACGCCGAGCGCGCGGGTCTCGAAGACGAGCACCACGTCTACATCGTCGATGTCGCGGCCCACCGCGGAGTCCCGGGAGAGCGCGATCTCGGTCCCGCCATTGCTCCACGCCACGTCGCGCTTGCGGCGGCGGGCCACGTGGGCGCAGCGCGGGTCGGCGGCGAGGGCCGTCAGCGCGAGGCGGCGGCGGTCGATGGGCCGGTCCTCGGTGTGTTTCGGGAGGTCGAATGCGCGGCGCAGGCGGGCCGAGACGCGGCGGGCCTCGGCGAGGGTGAAGCCGCGCAGCCGGTGGTCGGCGGCGCGCCCGACGCGCAGGGCGCGAATTCGGGCGACGGCGTCGCAGCCGTCATCGCGCAGGTCGTCTGCTGGGTCGTCCGGCCGGTCGCGCGCGAACAGAGGACGGCCGACGGCCAGCACGGCGACCAGGTCGACGGCGTCTTCGAGGGCGCCGGTGCGTCGGGCTTCCACGAGCAAGCGGCCGAGCGGCGCGTCGAGCGGGAGGCCGAAGAGCTGGCGCCCGGTCTCGGTGAGCGACGCATCCTCCGCGACGGCCCCGAGCGCGCTCAGCTCGGCGATGGCGATCTCGAGCGCGTGCGGCTTCGGGGCGTCGAGGAAGGGCAGGGCGGTCGGGTGCGCCCGGCAGGCCGCGGCGCCGAGCACGAGCGGGACCAGGGACTCGCGGTGGATCTCAGGCGGCGTGCTCGGGCGCAGATTCGCGGCTTCGGACCAGAGCCGGTAGCACACGCCCGGCCCGGTTCGGCCGGCGCGACCCGCGCGCTGCTCTCCGCTGTCGGCGGCGATGGGGAGCAGCGTCAGGAAGCCGCGGCCGCCGTGGTAGCGGGTCCGCCGCACCAGGCCGGAGTCGATGACCACGCCCACGCCGGGCAGGGTGATCGAGGTCTCCGCGACGTTGGTGGCGAGGATGAGCTTGCGGCGGCTGGCGGACGCGAAGGCGCGGCTCTGCTCGTCGAGGGTGAGGCCGCCGTGCAGCGGTAGAACCTCGAACCCGCGGCCGCGCACGGTCTGGGCGACCGACGCGATCTCGGCCTTCCCGGGCAGGAAGACGAGCACGTCGCCGGGGTCGTGGGCGGCGCGGTCGAGGGCGGCGCTGACCCGTCGCTCGAGCCCGCGCACGTCCGGCAGGAGCGTGTCACCCGCGAGATGGTGGCGGTCGACCGGGAACGCGCGGCCTTCGCCGGCGAGGTGCACCCCTCCGATGTGTCCGGCCACGCGGTCGCCGTCGAGCGTCGCCGACATCACGACGAGGCGCCCGGGGTGGCGTTCGAGCAAGAGCGCGAGCAGCAGGTCGGTGTCGAGCGAGCGCTCGTGGAACTCGTCGAGCACGATCGTGGCGAATTCGTCGAGCGCGCCCCCGGCCAGCATGCGCAGGACCACGCCGGGGGTGGCGAAGAGAAGCCGCGTCTTGCGTGAAGACCGGTCGTCGCCGCGCACGCGATAGCCGACCGTGGTTCCGAGCGGGCGACGCTCGAGCTCGGCGACGCGCACCGCGAGGCTGCGGCATGCGACCCGTCGCGGCTCGACCACCAGCACCGGGCCGGCGCACCAGCGGGGGATCTGCGTCGACTTGCCCGACCCGGTGGGGGAGGAGACGACGAGGGGGCCCTCACCGTGGCGCGCCTCGAAGTCCGGGCGCAGGGCGTCGATCGGGAGGCCGCTCACCAGGTCCTAGATGCCCTCGACGAAAGTGCTGATAGGAATTCGCCGGCCGCTGACGGCTCCACCGGCGTTGCTCCTGACAGACGCACCCTTGGTGCGCCTTCGTCGTCGCGCCTTGGCGGCGCCGCCCGCGACTCGCCGCTTTCCTATCATCACTTCCGCCGCGGTCATCAGCTGCCGCGACGGCCCATCTTCGGGTTCAGGACGAGCAGGACCGCGGGCAGCATCACGAGGTCGGCGACGACCGCGAAGAGCACCACCGTGGCGCTGACGAGGCCGAAGGCGACATTGGGCGTGAAGCTGCCGAGACCGAGGGTCGCGAAACCGCCGGAGAGGATGAGGCTGGTGATGATGATGGGGCGGCCGGTCTGCGCCATGCTGCGCTCGACGGCGTCCGCCAGGTCGTGGTCTTCGAGGTTTCGTCGCAGGCGCACCAGGTAATGGACCGTGTCGTCGACGACCAGCCCCAGCGCGATGCTGCCGATCATCACCGTGCCGGGGTCGAGCGGGAAGCCGACGGTCGCCATGAAGGCGAGGCCGAGGGCGATCGGCACGAAGTTCGGGATCATCGAGAAGAGGCCGAGGCGCACCGAGCGCAGCAGGACGAACATCATCAGCGTGATGACGACGAAGGCGAGGCTCAGGCTGCTGACCTGGCTCTGGAAGAGGTAATGCTCCATGTCGGCCATCAGCTTCACAAACCCCGTGGGCTGGATGGTGACCTTCTCGTTGTTGGTCTCGTTGAGCCACGCCTCGATGCGGTGGACCTCGGCGGTCAGCTTGTTGGCCTCCGACAGACGTACGCGGGCCGTGAGGCGCGTGACCGAGTAGTCGTCCAGCACAGTGTTCTGGAAGTCCTCCTCGCCCTCGAGGAAGAGGTAGAGCTGGGCGGCGAGGTGGGGGTGGTCCTTGGGCGTCGGTACGCCGACCTGCTCGCCATCGGTCAGCGCCTTGCGCGTCTCCTTGAGCGAATCGAGGATGGAGAGGACGCGCCCGGTTCCGGGCAGGCCCTCGACGCGGCGTGAGAAGTCCTCGAGGAGGACGAGCACTTCGGGGTCTTTGAGGCCGCCGTCTTTCGCGGTGACGAGGAACTCGAAGGAGGACGAGCCGCCGAGCTCGGTGTCGACCTTCTGCATCGACACCCGCACCGGGTCGCCGGGGAGGAAGTAGTTCATCGGGTTGGCGTCGGTGCTGAGCTTCGTGATCGCCCAGATGGCGAGGCCGAGGAGCAGGAACGTGGCGCCGAGGGTGGCGCGAGCGCGGCGCGGGGAGGGGCGGCCGAGCCAGACCAGGAGGCGCGAGAGCCGGCCGGTGCGCTGGCGTTCGACGAACGCGGGGTTGGGTGCGCGGGCGTAGCGCAGGATGCAGGGGATGAAGGTCATGCTGAGCGCGAAGGCGATGAGGACGCCGATGGCTGCGAGCCAGCCGAACTCGGAGATGGGCGCGAGCTCGGAAGTGAGCAGGGAGAGGAAGCCGGCGGCGGTGGTGAGCGAGGTGAAGAGGCACGGCACGAGCAGCGACGCGCTCGCGTGGGCCACCGCTTCGTCGCGGTCCATGCCCTTCATCAGCGCCTGGTAATAGTCGCTGAGCACGTGCACGGAGTCGGCGACGCCGACCGCGAGGATCAGCGCGAGCAGCCCGCTCGACACGAGGTTGATCTTCAGCCCGAGGAAGCCCATCAGGCCGAAGAGCCAGACGTTGGAGAGGCCCACGACGGAGAGCGGCACGATGGCGGCCGTCACGCGCCGGAAGAGCAGGAAGGTCGCGAAGATGACGACCAG
>PVBE010415929.1_pt1 | contig 13378 bp, 10 predicted proteins | sample 1631181 | NCBI WGS metagenome assembly PVBE01 (sample SAMN08397723, study PRJNA350692) | Marine metagenome, whole genome shotgun sequencing project. | isolation source: water | place: Pacific Ocean | collected 2012-04 | reverse complement strand
GTCGCGACGGCGGCGAGGAAGGCCTGACGCCGGAAGCGGTCGGGGTCCGGGTAGGCGTCGCCGACGGCCCCGGCGACCGCCGCGCGCGCTGCGGCCAAGGCGTCGTGTTTCCGCGCATCGGCGGTGGCGGCCGCCGCGGCGTCTCCCGCGAAATCGATCAGCGCAACGGCCTCGCCGAGCGCGTCGACGCGAGCCTTCGCGCCGCACGCGGTCAGGAGGGAGCCCGAGAGGACGAGCAGCGAGACAGCGCCAGCAGCACGCCGCGCCGCGCGCACCCTAGTCGATGGCGGGCGAGGGAGGCTCACACGCCGAACCGCTTGAGGAGCGAGCGAGCGAATGCCGGCAACAGTTCGGCGATCGTCGCGCGAACGGGGTGGTTACGCACGCGGCGCCTGGCGTCGACGCCGACCCTGACGCGGCGCGCGTCCGACAGCGGGAGTCCCCAGATGGTGTACCGGACGCGCATGTCGGTCTCGTTGGGGATCGACACCCGCGTCAGGCCCAGCCGTCCGTCGTCACCGACGAGGTTGCGGTGGTAGCCGAAGACCATGGCGACCAGGGCGACGAGCACGAGGCGCGTGGCCGCGGACTCGTTCGGCGTGGCTTCGAGGATGCCACCGATCGCCGGGGCGGCGAGGAGCGCGGAGATGAGGAGCTTCCACAACATGGCGCCGAATCCTCGCCGATTCGGGGTCGGAGGGCCAGTCCTACCGGCGAGTCGGCAGCGCGGTTCGCGGTGGGGGTCTCAATGGAGCGCCTCGGCGATCCCCTCGGCGGCCCGGAGCGCCATGGCCATGATCGTGAGCTGCGGGTTCACGCCCAGCGAGGTCGGAACCGTCGATCCGTCGACGACGTAGAGGTCGCGCCAGCCGAAGACCCGGTGATCGAAGTCGACCACGCCGCGGTCGGAGTCCGCGCCCATCGCGCACGTGCCGAGGGGATGGAACCCGATGACCCGGTACTGTGGAATCCGGATGTGCCGGTCGGTCAGCGCCCGCGCCTCGTCGACCGAGCGGAGCACCGGGGCGCCGACCACGCCGCAGACGACCTCCTCGGCGCCGCCGCGGATCAGGAGCTCGGCGAGGGTCGCGGTGCCGGCCTGAAGAAGGGCGGCGACGTCGGGGGTGATCCGGTACCGGATCAGCGGGTGTCCTCCCCGCCCTCGGACGACGGAGCCGACGTTGCGGTCGCGAACCATGAACCCGAAGTGCCCGACCTGGTTCCATGCGTCCATCCAGCGTGTGAGCTCGGGTCCGTGCTGAGGAAGCAGGGCAGCGGCCCATTGTGGGGGCGAGGTGGAGCCCTCGAACCGAACCCGCTCGTCGACGAGACCGGCGATGCCGTACCCTTGCGGAATGGTCTTCCAGGGCGACTCGAGGTGTTCACCGAACATCGCGAGGGCACCCACCGCGGGGTGGATGGAGAGCCCGCGGCCGAGCCGGGGGAGCCGAACGCCGTTGTCCCGCAACAGCAACGGCGACATGAGTGTCCCGCCGGCGACGACGACGGCCCGGGAGCGCAGGCGCAATCGCCTTGGGGCTCCGTACCGATCCTGACCATGGGCCTCGATGCCGACCGCTCTGCCGCAGCGGGTGAGGATCCGGCGTACCCGCATTCCCGTGAACACATGCGCACCGGCCCGCAGGGCGCGCGGGATCCAGCTCACGTTCGATGACCGTTTGGCGTCGGTCGGGCAGCCGAACTGGCATGTGCCCTGACCGTCGCAATCCGGCGCATTGCGTGGAAGGGGGCCGTGCTCGACGTCGTGCCCCTCTACGCGCAGGGCTTCGGCGCCGCGGGCGACGATCTCGCCGATCCTTCCGATCCATTTCGGGTCGGCGTCGGTCACGCCGATCTCGTCGGCGGCGCGGTCGAGCCACCGGATGAAGCGGTCGGGCTCGAAGTCCTCGGGGAACCCCGCGGCCCGCCACTCGCGGAGGAGCGAGTCGGGCGGGCTGAGGCAGGTGCCGGAGTTGATGGTCGTGGTTCCGCCGACGGTGGCGCCCGTTGGCACGGAGACGACGCCATTGCTGAGCGCGAGGTTCATGCCCCGGTCACGCCAGAGCGAGAACATGCGTTGCTCGATGTCGCCGCTGAATTCCCGGCGGCCGGCGTACCGCCCCTCCTCGACCACCGCGACGGCGAGCCCCCGCTCGGCAAGGGTGGCCGCGACAGGTCCGCCGCCCGCTCCGGAGCCGATGATGACGACGTCGCAGGGTAGGTCGGTCTCGGCTTCCAGGTCCTCCGGGGGCATCACGTTGGCCATGTAGCGCGGGGGCTTCTCCGCGGCCGGGGGGAGCTGGGGCTCGATCCCGATGGAGCCCAGGTAGTCGCCGCGACCGAAGTGGGCGAGGGCGATCGGCATCCACAGCCCCTGGATCCAGGTCTTGCCGCCGTGGCGCTCGATGGCGGCGATGACTTTGGTGCGCGCCCCCACGCCCAGGCGGGCGAAGCGGCGACCACGCCGCGCGATCGCGGCGGCGTCGAGGCCGCGGAGCCCGGCTGTGAGGGCGGCGCGGAAGTGCGGCGGCATCGCGGGGATGATGCCCTCGAGGCGCTCGCGGGTAGCGTCGTCGACGGCCGGGACGTGCTCGCCGGCAGCGATCAACACCTCGGCCAGCGCGAAGAGGGTCTCGGCGTCTTCGGCGTCGATGGCGGGCGGCGCCGGCAGCCCCTCGGCGGCGGGACCGGCGAGGTCGCCGTGGCGCATCGCTGCGTGGGGCGAGAAGCCGGCCAGGAAAGCGGGCAGGTCGTTGTTGTCGAAGGTCATCGGCCCCGACGCCATCGGCTCCGATCCCGGCTCGTCGGCGCGGACGATGGTCCGCATGATCGTCATCGACTCGAGTGGGCGGCGCCAATCGAAGTCCTTGCGACCTTCGAGGATCAGCGGAGAGCCATCGTCCCCGGCGAAACGGAGCGTGTAGGAGAGGGTTCGTTCGGCGGGCGAGACACGGAGCGCCCCGTCGGCGGGTACGTCGGTGGCCCACGGGACGATTCGAAGAACGCCGGTGATGCGTGTCTAGCCGGTTCGGAGCAGCGCGCTGAGGTGCGTGGTCTCGCACTTGATGTCGAAGTCGACGAAGTGGCCGCCGCCCTCGTCGTCGGCGAGGCGTCCACTCATGCGCTCGAAGAAGGAGACTCCCATGACGGCCTCAGCAGATCGGCCCGACGCGGGGTTCCGGGTCGGATTGCAGGAATTCGAGGGCTCCACCGCACGCGCTACGGCATTCGAAGGCGTCGCCGTCGACGGGGTTGACGCGCAGCGTGACCGCCGCGGTCTTCGAGTTCAGGCAGTAGGAGATGGCGCGTTTCGGGTTCTCGTATCCGAGGCAGACCATGCGTTCGGGGAGTCCGCGCATGGCGATCGAAGCATCGCCGTCCCGACCGCTCGCGGTCAGCGTCCACTCGGGGAAGTCGACACGCGGGCGGTGGTTCCAGCGATCGACGAGCCGGTCGAATCGGAACTCCCGCTGGCCCCGTCGCACGACGAGGAGCGAGAGCATGGGCGATGTCCGGTCGCCGAGCCAGATCCGCCCGGAGCCTCCCTCGGCGACGCAGAAGGGCTCGCCGCGCGCGTCGAGGAACACGCACTGGCCCCAGGCGTACACCGGGTAGTGCTCGGCGCCCCAGTTGTGCCCCTGCATGCCCCACCAGCCACCGACGTCCCACTTCGAGCGGCCCCAGCGGACGGTCCCCTCGAAGCGTGCGAGGGGCGTCGGGGTCAGGACCTTGTTCTTGGGGAACGGGGCGTCGATGAGTCGCGGGGTCGGCAACATGCACAACGGATCGCCGAGCGGCGAGGGGTCACGGGCGTACTCGAGGTCCCAGCAGAGCTTGCCCGCGCCGCTGGCGAGAGCCCCCTTCAGTCGTCCGGCCTCGGGTCGGAGTCCGAACACCCGGCCTCCGAGCGAGATCTCGGTGCCCTCGGGGTGAAAGTCGTCCGGATCGAGGGGCAGGGTGTCCTTCGCCGCGACGGTGCGATCGCCGTCGAAGAGGCTGCACCAGACCTCCGAGACCGAGCTGCCGCCGGGGCGGACGAGGACGGTCGCCTTGAGCCAGAACGACCGAGGCTCGATGGGGTGGTTGGCGCGGAGGAACCAGCTCTCGACGTGTCCGCCGCGGGCGCGCGGGAAGCGTGGGGCGTTGTCGCGCCGCAGGGTCGGGCTGCCCATGGCTCAGTTCCGGGGAGCGCGGGTGAGGATCGAGGCGACGCCGCGGCCGGTTGCGGCCAGGGCGGCGAGTCGGTCGCGCAGGCCTGTCGCTGCCGTGGCGTCGACGAGAGAGGTGAACGCCCGAACCTGCTCGTGGCCGTAGGGGTACCACCAGGGGCGTTTGGGCTCGGCGGCGCCGAGGGCGCTCTCGTCGATGACCTGCGACCAGGTGAGGTCGAGCAGGCCCTCCGGTCCGTGGCTGCGGCCGAACCCGGAGGCGCCGACTCCGCCCCACGGGAGCTCCGGTTGGCTGTAGTGGTAGGCGGCGATCTCGTTGATGGCGACGTTGCCGGCGCGAAGGCGCGTTGCGAGTCGACGGGCGCGATCTAGGTTCGCGCTGAACACGGAGGCGGTCAGTCCGTAGGGGGTCTCGTCGTGCAGGCGGACGGCCTCGCCATCGTCTGTGAACGGCCGGGCGACCACGACCGGCCCGAAGGTCTCGTCGCGCCAGGCGAGCGCTTCGGCGGTGGCGGCACCGGACAGCAGGGTCGGCTCCAGTCGTTGTTCGTCGAACCAGCGTCCCCCGGTGTTGACGGTCACCCCGCGCGTGTTCGCGTCGGCGAGGTGGGCGTCGATGACGTCGCGCTGACGCGGCAAGGTGACGCGGCCGAGCTCTCGTCGCCGGTCGATCCGCTCCATCTTGTCGGCGACGCGATCGACGAGATCGTCGTGAACCGAGGCGTGGACGAGCACGCGCTCGACCGAGGCGCAGACCTGGCCGTGGTTGAAAGTGCCGCCCCAGGCGATCGCGGAGGCGGCGTACTCGAGGTCGGCGTCCTCACAGACGATGAGGGCGTCGACGCCGCCGAGCTCCAGTCCGACCGGAATCAGGTGATCTGCACAGGCGGCCATCACCTTTCGTCCGGTGGCGACGGAGCCGGTGAAGGTGACCTTGTCGGGGCGTTGTTCGAGGAGGGCGGCGCCGACGTCGCCGGCGCCGTGGACGATCGTGAACAGGCCGGCGGGGAGCTCGCACTCGGCGAGGGCGGCCGCGACGAGGTCGCCGCAACGGGGTGTGATCTCCGAAGGCTTGAGCACGGCTGCATTTCCGGCGGCCAGTGCGGCGAAGACCTGGGTGAACGGGATCAGGAAGGGGATGTTCCAGGGCGAGATGACGAGCACGACCCCGAACGGGCGCCGACGCACGGTTACGCGTCGATGCGGGGCCCAGGTGACCCGGCGGGGTGTTGGCGCGAGCAACCCGGAGGCGGCGCCGGCGAGCCACCGGACGTAGGCAACCGCCGGGAGGAGCTCGTGGGCGATGACCTCGACGGCGGGTTTGCCGTTCTCCTCGACGACGACATCGACGAACGATTGGATGTCCCGCCGGATCCGGTCGGCGGCGGGCTGCAATCGGCGCACGCGGTCACCGACCGGTGTGGCGCCCCACTCGGCTTGGGCGGCGCGGGCCAGGGCGATGGCTTCGTTGTCGGGGGCGTTCGTCATGATTCGAGGCCTGCGAGAAAGACCTGGGCGTAGCGGCGCATCGCGTCGCCGGCTCCCTCGGTGTCGCCAGCGCGGATCGCATTGACGGCGGCCCAGAGGGGCTCGGAGTCGAAGACCTGCTCGGCGTAGAGCCGGAGGAAGAGGTCCCGGTTCTGGAGGTAGACCCTCCGTACGGCGTGGATCAGGAGGATCAGGACCCGGTTGTCGGTCATCGCGACCAGCCGCTCGAAAAACTCGAAGTCGATCTCCTGGCGCTGCGCGATGTCGTCTGTCTGGTCGAGTCGCTCGAGGACCTCGGCGAGGGCGTCGGCGTCGACCGGGCCGGCGCGGTCCGCAGCGCGGGCCTCGGTCCAGGTGACGATCATGACCCGCAGGTCGAGCAGATCGCGCAACAGATCGACGTCGAGCTCCCCCTTCGGAGCGAGAAGGAATGGAAGGATGTGCAGGTTCGCGCTGGCCAGGAAGTCTGCGACCCGGGTGCCGCCGCCGTGGCGGACGACGACGAGCCCCCAGGACTCCAAGCGTCGTATCGCTTCGCGGACGGACGAGCGATTGACGCCGAATTGCTCGGCGAGGTCGCGCTCGGCGGGGAGCGAGTCTCCGGGGTCGTATCGTCCGCCGACGTTCGCGTCGCGGATCGCCGCAGCGACCTGGTCGGCGATCCGGATGCGCTTGATCGGTATGAAGGACACGGCGGACCCGACTGGTTGATTGGTCCGACCATTCGACCACCGAGCCAATCGGGTGTCAACCCCGAGTTCGCGACTCTCGTCGTTGCTGGAGCGGCCGGCCGTTGGTAGATTGAGGTCACACCGTCACCGGTTCGGGTCGCGCCGGGGAGTCGCTGGGCCCGCACGACCCCCCCCTTCGCTGCGCTGGGACACCGTGAAGGAACCTGCTGGAGCCGTGGAACAGGGTCTATCGTTCGACGAGGCGATCGCCGCGTTTCTCGCGCACGTGGGCGTTGCTCGGACGGGCGAGGAGGGGCGTCTTTCATGGGATCTGGTCGATCACGCCGTCCTGGACACCTTCTCGCCCCTCGCCGTGGTGGTGGACCGTCGGCTCACGGTTCGCCGTTCGTACCGCCTGCCGGAGGTCGAGGGTCTCGAGGCGACCTTGCGGGCGGGGGATCCGACGACATGGCGTGCGGAGCTCGCGTCGGCCGTCGAGCTCGCGCGCGTCGAGGGTACTCCGCAGGTGCTGGCGATCTGCGACTTCGAGATCGGGTCGACCGTGTACTCCACCGAGGTGTCGGTGACGCCGATCGGCGATCCGCGTGCGGCGGAGCCCTTGTCGATCGTGTCGTTCGCACACCCGGACCACAATCACGGTGCGCTGGAGCGGACGCAGCACGTGTTGCGCGAGCAGACGGCGTTCCTCGAGGCCGTGGTGGAGAATATTCCGAACATGCTCTTCATCAAGGAGGCGGAAGAGCTCCGCTTCGTCCGTTTCAACCGGGCGGGTGAGAAGCTGCTGGGGTTCGCCCGTGACGACCTGATCGGGAAGAACGACTACGACTTCTTCCCGCCCGACGAAGCGGACTTCTTCACGAGCAAGGACCGAGCTGTGCTCGCCTCGGGCGAGCTCCTGGACATCCCGGAGGAGCCGATCCACACGGCGACGGGGACGCGGTACCTGCACACGCGCAAGGTGCCGCTCCTGAATCCGGAGACGGGCGAGCCGGCGTTTCTGCTGGGGATCTCCGAAGACATCACCGACCGCCGTGAGGCGACCGAGGCGATCGAGGCCGCGCGCGAGGCGGCCGAGGCTGCGAACCTAGCCAAGAGCCGCTTTCTCGCCAACATGAGCCACGAGCTGCGCACGCCGCTCACCGCGATCATCGGCTATGCAGAGATGATGCACGAGGACGTCGACGACCGCGGGCACTGCGACGACCTCGGTCGGATCCTCGACGCCGCCGACCATCTCTTGACGCTGATCAGCGGCGTGCTCGACCTCTCGAAGATCGAGGCTGGGCACATCGACCTGGTCTTCGAAGACGTGGAGATCCACGAGTTGCTCGGCGCCGTCAAGGCGAGCGTAGAGCCGATCCTCGCGCGGCACGGAAACTCGCTGATCGTCGAAGCGAGCACCGAGGTCGAAACGGTCGAATGCGACCGCCTCCGACTCCGTCAATGCCTCCTGAACCTGATCTCCAACGCCGGGAAGTTCACCGACGGTGGATTCATCACCCTGGAGCTCGAGCCAGCGGGCGACGACTGCCTCCTCCGCGTCAGCGACGACGGCATCGGCATGTCCAAAGACGAACTCGCCCACGTGTTCGACGCCTTCTACCAGGCCGACGCGTCGTCGTCGCGAAAGTACGGCGGAACAGGCCTCGGCCTCACCATCACCCACCGATTCGTCGAGCTGATGGGCGGGGCGATCGCGGCCAGCAGCCAGCCGGGCGAGGGAACCACGTTCGAGATTCGGCTTCCCCGCAAGCAAGCCGTCGGTGATCAGTGATCGGCGCCCGTCACTCGCTGGCGGCGACTGCGGCGACGGTCTCAGCGGCTGACGACAGCACCTGCTGTTCGAGGTCTTCGAGGAGGTAGGCCGTCGCATCGGCTTCGAACCGACTCCTGACCGCGTCGTCGGTGCGCGTTCGGTCGATCACGTCCGGGCTGTTGGTGGCGGTCACTCCGCCGACACAGACGACCCGGCCGTTCTCGTAATCCCAGACGCCGATCCGCCCCTCGACCAATCCCGGCGTGAACCCATGCTCGGCGTCCCAACTCGGCCGCGTGAGGTCCGTCGCCACCACCGTGGCGTCCCACGCCGGGCGCGACACGAAGACGTCCGTCCGCTCGCTCAGCGCGGCGACCTGGGCGTGGGTGGGCTGCTGGATCAGCATGATCTCGGCCAACAGCTCCCGGCGCTTGTTGCGAAAGACCGCCCGCGTCGGACCCGGAGTGTCGCCGACCTCGGCCGACGACACGATGTCGAACCGCGCGTCTCCGGGCTCGAGCACGGCGATGTCGGCTGTGCACGCATTCCCGCTCGGCGCGAGCTGGTCGATGGCCTCGAACGCAGTCGCGCGCTGGGCGTCCTCCGACGCCATCACGAGGACGGCGTCCTCGATTCGGTCCCGAATCGTCGTGAGCTGCTCTTCGGCCGACTCGCACCCGGAAGCGGGAGTGGCGAGGACGACGAGGACGACGAGGAGGAAGGTCCGGCGGGTCTGCGTTGACATCGGCAGCGGGGATCGGCGGCGGTCGCGCCTGGTTGAGAGCGCGTCGAGAGCGCGGAGGGTACCCCGTGGAGTACCGCGAGCGCTTCTGCAGGACAACCACCGACCGGACCTGGGCAGGCGCGACGCGACGAGCCGGTGTACCTGTCGAGGAGCGTAGGTCCCATGGAGCCGATTACATGTCCAAGTGCTTGTATGAGTCACTCCGGGCCCGACCGGAACACGGAGAGCGTCCGGACACGGCCGGAGCGCCGGGTTGACCGCTCCCAAGCAAGCAGCGCTCCGGACGCTGGACGCGGCGTGGCAAGCCGTCGCCCGCCGATTCGGTTTCGACGTGGTGCGCGAGCGGGGCGGGTTCGTCTCCTATCTCGGCGACGGTCGCATCCAGGTCGCACCCTACGACGAGCTCGACGAAGACGATTGCCTGGCCCAGATCGTCTTCCGTGACTACCACGCTGCGCTGGGGCCGGATCCGTTGCGCACCGAGGGCACCACCGGCCAAGCGCGCCAGGCCGTTGCCCGGCTCGCCACGGACGCGCGTTGGCCGGTGCTCGAAGGCGCGCTCGCCGAGGTGGCGAGGGTCGCGGGCGCCGCCGGGGGGTCATTCGGCGGTTGACTCGACACCGGTGCGTCTCCGCCGGTCCATCTGGGCGAAGAGGAGCAGGGCTGGGATGCCGGCGGCTGTGGTCCACACGAAGAACCCGACCCAGCCGTACGCTTCGGCCGCGACACCGGACGCTGCCGCGAAGAGCGTGCGACCGACCGAGGACAGCGACGTAAGGAGCGCGTACTGGGTCGCGGTGAACCGGACGTTGCAGAGCAGGCTCAAGTAGGCGACGAACGTCGCGGTACCGAAGCCGCCGATCAGGTTCTCGACGCTGATCGTCAGCACCAGAAACGAGGCGTCGGCTCCGACGACGGCCTGGGCGGCGAAGACCAGGTTGGACACCATCATCGCAACGCAGGTGATCCAGATCGATCGCCGCAGCCCGAGGGATTTGACCAGCAGACCGCCGAGGAGGGCCCCGGCGATGCTCGCGGCGAGCCCGAAGGTCTTGGCGATCGCGGCGATCTGCTCCTTGGCGAAACCGATCTCCAGCAGGAAGGGGTTCTGCATCGCGGCAGCGAGGGCGTCCGCGAGCTTGAACAAGACGACGAAGAGGAGGATCGCGATCCATCCGTCGCGTTTCGCGAAGTCGCGGAACGGCTCGATCACGGCGCGGGTCACGACGGTGGTGACCCGGTCGAGCCAGGGGCCCACCACTGCCTCGCGCTCGGCGTGCCTGGGCTCCGATGCCAGGAGCGTTCCGACGACGCCGACGCCCATCAGCGCAGCCATCACGGCGTAGGTCAGCGCCCAGGGAGACGCTGCGCTGCCGGCGGCGGTGGCCAGCCACGACAGCGCCGAGACCTGTCCGCCGTGTTCGAACCACGCGGCGAGGAAGAGGGCGCCGGCTCCTGCCGCCAACATCGCCACCCGGTAGCCGAACACGAAGACCGCGGAGCCGGCCGCCTGCTCGGAGGGCGCCAGAATCTCCACCCGGTAGGCGTCCAGGACCACGTCCTGCGTCGCCGACAGGAAGGCGACCACGACGGCCAGGGTCCCCGTGCGTGCGACGCTCTCGCTCGGGTCCGAGAACGCGAGGGCGCAGATCGCCGCGATCAGGGCGAGCTGGGAGACCAACATCCACGAGCGCCGTTGGCCCAGGAGCCGCCGCAGCACGGGCAGCCGAGCCTGATCGATCAGCGGCGCCCACAGGAACTTGAAGCTGTACGGCGCCGAGGCGAGGGCGAACGCGCCGATGGTCGACTTGTCGATCCCGACCTCGGAGAGCCACGCCGTCAGCGTGCCGAAGACCAACAGCAGCGGGAGCCCGCTGCTGAAGCCCAGCACGAAGAGCAGGGACATGCGGCGGTCGGCGTAGACTCTGGCTGATGCGAGAAGGGAGGGCATCCGGTGCGTGGCGCGGGGGGCGTGACTCCGCTACTAAAATTCCATTGATCGCGTTCCGCCAGTAATGTGCCGTGCGACACCGCTCGCCGAATGGCCGCACGCCCCGCCTGGTGGCCGATCCACCTGGGCGCCCGAGGCGCGCCGTTCCGGTTGTCGCGGATCTCGAGAACGACCCCACGACCCGGATCTCGTGCGCCCCGCCTTCCCGCTGCTGTCGATCTTCGCTGTCGTCGTGCTGTGCGCGTGCAACCCGAAGTCGGTCACCGACGGCTCCGATGGTATCGACGGCGAGGCGGCGCTCCCGCCGCCGCCGGAAATCTGCGTCGCGCGCGTCACCGCGCCGTCGCCCCTGCCGCGGGTGCGTCCGGAACACGAGACGCTCGACTACTGGCTGGGCCGCGTCGGCGAGGTCGCCGACCTGGACGAAGTCCTGCTCGACCCCGCCGGGGCTCGGGCCCTCGACGCGTCGTACTCCCACCCTGAGGGCCCCCCGATCGCTCGCGTCGATCTGCGCACGGCTCCGTCGACAGACGACGTCCGCGCCGAGGTGGCGGAGCGACTCGCGTGGCTCGCCGAGCGTTTCGCCGACGGGCGCTACCTCGCCGTCGATGGTTCGCGAGTCCCCGACGAGTTGATCTCGCGGACCGTGTCCGGCGAACCGTTCGAGCTCCGCCCCTCGCTCCGGGTCGCGTTGGCCGACATCCCGGTTCGCTGTGCGCCTTGGTCCGGGAGCTTCTACACCGCGTCGCTCGACCTCCGGTTCGACCGCAACAACTGCAGCACCGTGCGGGCTCAAGAACCGGTCCAGGTCCTCGCATCGGCGCCGGGAGACATGGTCCTGGTCCGGGCCGGGTACACGACGGGGTGGATCGCGGCCGACGCGCCCTTGTCGCCGCCGGTGCCGGACGCTCTGGCGGTGGTGATCGTCGGCGGGCCCCGGATCGAGCTCAGAGACGCGTTCCCCGTCGCTGGCATCGAACTCGCCGCAGGCATATCGGTGGCGGCCGTTGACGGCGATCCGAGCAGAGCGATCGTCGCTCACGCCGCGGGTTTCGCCGAGTCCGTCGTCGTTCCGTCTGCCATCGGCGAGCCGACCGTGCGCAACCTGACGCGCCGCGCCTTGCTCGAAGAAGCGTTCGCATATCTCGGCACCCCCTACGGTTGGGGCGGTCAGAGCAGCGGACGGGATTGCTCGCGGTTCCTGATGGACGTGTTCGAGAGCTTCGGCATCCGGCTGCCCCGCTTCAGCGCCTGGCAGGCCCGGGCGGGGTCGTTCTCGATCGACGTCTCCGGCGCCCCGAGCGAGCACGAGCGCATGCTGCTGATCGACGCGGCCGCGGAGCGCGGCGCGGTGCTGCTGCACTTTCCGGGTCACATCATGCTCTACCTCGGCCGCAACGACGAGGGCGTGCCGATGGCGATCCACGCGTTCGCCGAGTACGTCACCCCGTGTGACGAGACCGACACCGCGGTCGATCCGGACGTCGAGACGCTCTCGGAGGTCGATCGGATCACGGTCAGCGACCTGGAGATCGGTCGCGGCAGCTCGCGCGGGGCTTTCGTCGAGCGCCTGACCCGGGTCACGGTGATCGGCGGCACCCCTGGCGTCGCGCTCGACGGCGTCGCCGAGCGTCGTAGACCCGCGCCGACGACCGCCGCCGGAGAGACCTGCGTGGAGACCGACGATGCGTTCGTCGTCGTCGCCCCGCGGCGCCCGAACGAGCGGCAGCCGCTACGGGTGCTCGCGACGCGCACGACGGACCCGGGCTCGGTGGAGATCGCCTTCGTGGATCCGGACGGGGTGCGCCACGTTCCCGAGGTTCGCCGGTTCGGCGGCCCTCCGTACTCCGTCGTCGCCGAGATTCCGGCACCGACGCGGGGCACGTGGTCGATCGTGGTCGGCGATGGCGATCGCATCCTCGGGTGCGAGCGCGCCGTTGTCAGCGCGCGTCCGCCGGCGGCGGTCCCCGGCCCCGGCCCGGTCTGGGAGGTCCGCAACCAGTGGAGCGAAGATTACGAGAACCTCTACGCGCTGTGGGTCGAGAGCCTGTTCTCGTATCCCGCCGACGAGGATCTGACGTGGACCAGCATGCACGAACTCACCCGTGATCCGGTCCGGAACCTCCTCTACGACTACTACGGTCAGGACGAGGACTCCCGCCTCGAGCTGCAACCCGACTGCGCGGATCTGCCCTACATGCTGCGGGCCTACTTCGCCTGGAAGGCCGGGCTGCCCTACGGGTTTCGGCGCTGTAATCGGGGCCGGGCCGGTTCGCCACCGCGGTGCCAGGACCTGAGCACCAACTTGATGGAGCGCGCGGACGTTGACGATGTCGACGCGTTCCAGCACTTCGCCCGGCGTTCGGTGCGCAGCGGTGTCCACTCGGCGAGCGGCCGAACGCACCCGATGGACGACGACACCGACTTCTATCCGGTGCCCCTGCGGCGAGACACCCTGCGGCCTGGGACGCTCTACGCAGACCCCTACGGGCACCTGCTGGTCATCGCGGGCTGGCTGCCCCAGGCCACCGACCGCTACGGCGTGTTGATCGGCGCCGACGCGCAGCCCGACGGGAC
>PVBE011273717.1_pt1 | contig 13379 bp, 6 predicted proteins | sample 1631181 | NCBI WGS metagenome assembly PVBE01 (sample SAMN08397723, study PRJNA350692) | Marine metagenome, whole genome shotgun sequencing project. | isolation source: water | place: Pacific Ocean | collected 2012-04 | reverse complement strand
TTGGTGAAGATGCCACCGCCGACCCGGGCGAACAGAGCGATGGAAGAGGCGCCGAAGGCGAAACCGACAAGTGGCCGCACGTCTTGGAAGACGAGGTAGAGGGCGGAGATGCAGAGGAGGCTGAGCCCGGTGGCGGTGATGCCCATGATCGCTCCGGAGGAAAACGCGATCTGGAGCGCCGGATTCAGCGCCTCGCGGGCCTTGGCGGCTGTACGCACGTTGGCGCGGACCGCTATGTTCATACCGATGTATCCGGCGCTGGCGGATGCCAGCGCGCCGATGACGTAGGCGATCGCGGTTCGGGGGATGTCCGTGAGGTTCCCGTCGTGGCCAATGCCGAGGCCCTCGTACTTGTCGAGCAGGTCGTAATCCACGAATACGGTGAGGACGGCGAAGACGACGGCCACGAAGCCGAACAGGAATGTGTACTCGCGGCGGAGGAAGGCCGCTGCCCCTTGCTGAATGGCGGCGGCGATCTGGCACATGGCCTCCGTGCCCGAGTCTTCGACGAGGATGCGTCGGGTGAGGTAGACCGAGAAAACGATCGCGCAGCCGGCGCCGACGAGGGCGATGATCAGTGGACCCATAGGTCAGCGCCCTCCCCGGCGGTCTGCTCGTGCGTCATGGCGGTGAAGAATCGACAACACTACTTCCATGTTCCATCGAACTTCCGACGAATAGTCTATCACAACTTCTGTCTTGGCTCCTCTGGCTACGGAATGGGGGGGGGCTAAAGCCCGGTCTGCTGTGGCCAAGCCGCATCTCGTTGGAGATTAGGTGAGTCCCTGGCCGTGAGGTTGCGGGCGCCGTTGCGGTGGAGGTCACTAGAGCGGAGGCTCATCACCCGCGTCTCGTTACAGAGTGGGGCTGGGTGACAGCAACCTGGTGGACCCACAATGTCGGCAACCTCCACCGCAACGATTTTATCATGAGCGCCAAGACGGACGACCTCCTCTAGGGGATGCTGGCACGGGGCCTCATAGAGCCACTGCTGCCTCCCAAAGGGAGCTGGCGCTTGTCGTTTCGACAGAGTGCTGGGGGTGGCCGATTCTACGCCCGGACGTCCAGTTGGATGACGTCTTGCGCCTGCTGCCACTCGTGGGTGAGCGCCGTCAGGTCGCGGACTGTGAACATCCCGCGCTCCTGAAGATCCTGCTCCTCGAACAGGCGACAGATCGCGATGAACTGGATGCCCTTGCCCCTTACGAACTCGCAGTCCATGGGCGAGTCGCCTACGAAGATCACCTCGCTGGCGTCGAGGCCGTTCTCCCGCAGCACGAATTCTATCTGGCGGTCCTTTGTGAAGCCGGGCCTGTAGCCGAAGCAGTCGTCAAGCAGGTTACTGATACCCGATTTGGCGGCATACTGTCGGACCATTGCCTCCTGAGTGCTGCTGCAGATGAACCGTTTGACGTCTCTCTCCTTGAAGAAGTTGAGAGTAGGGATAACCTCGTCAAATAGGGGATGCCCCATGATGGCCTGCTGCTTACCGGCTTCCATGGTCGCTACCACCTCAGGATTCCGTGGGTGCTGCGGAAACATCACCTCGACTTGGCTGCCGAAGTCCATTCCGGTTGTCTCCAGATATCTGCTGCGGGCCTGGTCGCTGGGGATCGCGTAGTTTTCGGTAATCAGATTAATGGCTAGTCCAGATAGGAAGGGCATAGTGTCCGCGATCGTGCCGTCAAAGTCGAAGATAACCGCTGTTAGCCGCTTGCCCATCAGAGGATTCGGTCTGATCCAGTATCTCCAGGAGATCCAGATGCGTCGCAACACGATCGCGCTGGTGAGGATGGCTATGAAAAGGATGGTTATGAAGACGGTGACCGGGTGGATGAACGCGGCGATGCCGCCGATGGACAGGATGAGCAGACGAATGTCGCGGCCTCTCCCCGCCGCAATCCATTGGCCGCTGTATGTGTAGCCGAAGTCCGTCACCGACTTCGCCGACGTGTAGCTCACCATCAGAGTGCCGACTAGGGCCAGCATCGACGTGCCAACAATCGCGGTGGTGGTGTAGCGTCCGAACAGGTCTCCTGTAGCGGTGGCGGTCAGCGCGTAATAGAACATCCCGAACAGGATGAATCCATCCGAGTATCGGTCCAGCACAGAATCGAAGAAGCTACCGAAGGGGGACTGGATCTTCCTCAACCGGGCGATCTCGCCATCGCTTCCGTCCAGTATGCTCGCGGTCTGGACTAGGAGACCGCCCAGTAGGGGAAGAGCGAGAAAAAAGGAGAGGCTGGCCGCAATGCTGACCGCGAAACTCGAGAGGGAAACCTGGTTAGCTGTGATGTTCCCGTATAGCTTGAGCAGCAACGGTGTGAAGAGGCCCGTGGAGATCCTCCGATTGATCGTCCGGGCGATAAAGCCGTCGCCCGGCTTGGACAGGGTCCTGTAGAGGGCAGCCTCCGCCTTCTTGGCATCGTGTGGGGTGTCGACATCAACCCAGAAGTGCTTCTGGACGTCAAACACCCTGGCTTTTCCCTGGCTTGCCAGGCGGCGGACGGCGCCGGTGACCGATGAATCGCCGTCCGCGATGCTTTCTTCAACTGCTGTGAAGATCGCTGGCGAGCAGAGGAAAATGCCGGTATCGTACGCGTTGTACGATTCGATTTCCTTCCCGATTCCGATGAGGTGGTGGTCATCCACCAGCACCTTGGTGACATCGTCCATTTCCACAAATTGGTTGCCGTCCAGTTGGAAATCGGTGGTCAGGATGACCTCGCCGTCTGATAGTGGCTGGACCAGCAGCTGTCTGAGGATCGTCTCGTCGAAGATGTGATCGCCCATTAGCAGGGCGAAGGGCTCGTCCAAGTACTCCTTACCCTTCACTAGCGAGCTGCCATTACCGTGACGCCATTGCGGGTTCCGGATCGTCGTGATTCTCACGCTACGACGATGGCTTAACTCCGCTAGGAACCCCTCTAGGCGCTCGGCCTGGTTTCCGGTGACCACGTAAAATTCGGATATGCCAGCCTGTTTCGCTGTTGCGATACTTCTCTCGATGAGTGGGAGTCCGGCCACGGAGAGAAGTGGCTTGGAGGCGCATATTCCGGACATGCGGTCACCATCACCCGCCGCCAGAATCAGACATTTCACCGTCACTGCACCCTCCTGGGTCGATACAATTGGTTCTTTGGCCACCCCGTGGCCCGGATCTATCCGCAGTCCAGTCCTCTCGTCCGGAGGTCTGTGACTGCGCTCAAGTTCTCTTCGCGATCGGGAGCTCGTTCTGCGGGTTCCCTGGGACCTCTCGCTGCCCTGCCAGTTTGATCGCGGGACTAGCCAGTCTCCAGCGATTTTGCGTTGTCAGTAGGACATCCGTCAAGGCCAACGCAGAATGGGGGTCACCTAGGGCAGGGACGCTTTCCGTTGGTGGGGCGGGGTGTTGGCCTCATGGCTTCCGCCATTGAAGGTGGTGCACCCCAACCTCCATCACCTTTGGTGGTTGGACCGGGTGGCCTGGTTGGGTCGTACCTTATTATCGTTGGGTGGATGTTGGTCAGCCGGCTGCGCACTGAGGTGCGCAGCTCGGCGGAGAGAAGGAAATATAGAGCGACCGCATAGCCCAGCGTGCTGAGCGCCAGCCGCCTGAGCCTATTCATAGGGTCTTCTTTCGGCAACTCGATTTTCTCCCTGGTGGGCGCTGTCGGGGCCGGGCTGCCCGAGAGGGGATTAGTCCCCATTCTGTAGGAAGGGAGGTCAGGCGGACAAGCGGTCTGTCCGGCGCGAAATGGATGCGTTCGCCGTGCCGAGCTGGCCCGCACAGCGTTGGGGCCGCCCAGCCTAGCCTCTCCTCTATAATGGGGTGCAACCGTACTAATCCGAGGAGACGATCGATGACAGCGTGTCCGGCGTCGAGGGAGCCATCCGCCGCGGGCGCAGCGGCCTTGGCCGGCTATCGGGTCCTTGACCTGGCCGACGAAAAGGCGCTCTATTGCGGCAAACTCCTAGCCGATCTGGGCGCCGATGTCATAAAGGTCGAGCCACCGGGCGGCGACCCCAGTCGTCTTCTGCCACCCTTCTATCGCGACGAGGTGCACCCTGAAAAGAGCCTCTCCTATCTATATCTCAACACTAGCAAGAGGAGCATCACCCTTGACCTGACCAGCGGGGAAGGGAAGTCGGACTTCCAGAGGCTGGCCGCCACCGCTTATATGGTCCTGGAGAGTTTCGCGCCAGGGCATCTGAAGGGGCTTGGCTTGGGCTATCAGGAACTGCGCGGCCTCAACCCGGGACTGATAATGACCTCGGTCACCGGATTTGGCCAGACGGGGCCGAATAGAGATTTCCAGAGCTGCGATATCGTGGCCCAGGCTATGGGCGGGATAATGTCCGTAACCGGCTATCCGGAGGACCCACCTAATCAAATGGGGGCGCGTCAGGCCTACTATCTCGCCTCCATTCATGCTGCCGTGGGCACTCTGATCGCCCTCTACCATCGGGAGAGGACGGGGGTGGGTCAGCAGGTGGACGTCTCGCTCCAGGAGAGCTGCGCTGCTGCGTTTCAGCCGGGCATCATCTATTGGGATCTGCGGCGTGAGGTGCGGAGAAGGGGTGATGAGGTTCATCGGCCCGGCCAGGGTATCCATCGCTGCCGCGATGGATACGTGGCCTTCCACTTCGGACCCCGCAACTGGGTTGAGTTTCTGCGGATGCTGGAAGAGGCAGGGGTGGAGCACGATCTGCATGACGAGGCCTGGGAGAATCCGGAGACGCGGGCGGCCGGGCGCCATCATATCGACGCTATCTGTGCCGAGTACTGCCGCCGGCTGACCGTGGAAGAGGTGTGCGAGCGGTCCCAGCGCAACCACCTGTTCAGCTTCCCGGTCTTTACGGCCCAAAACATCGCTGATGACCCCCACCTGCGCCACCGTGATTTCTTCGAGAGAATAGAGCGGTCCGATCTACCCCAGCCGATCACCTGTCCCGGCGTCCCCTATCGCCTTTCGATGACCCCCGGCCGCCTCCGCCGGCCGCCCCCGCACATCGGGGAGCATGACGGGGAGATCAGGGCAGAGCTCGCGGCTGGGCAACGGGAGAGGCCTGACCTGCCGACTGCAATTCCCGCCGCAGCGGCGGGTCAGGCGCTACCGCTGGCCGACGTAAGGGTGCTGGATTTCAGCTGGTTCGGCGTGGGGCCCATCGCCACCAAGATCATGGCCGATCACGGCGCCGAGGTCATTCGCGTGGAGTCGGAGGCGCGCCTGGATAGCCTGCGCACCGCTGCCCCGTTCCCCGCAGACAAGGCTGGTGACATCAACGCTAGTGGATACTTTAACAATTTCAACAGCAGCAAGCTGGGCATAACACTGAACCTTAACGAGCCGAAATCGTTGGAGGCCGTGAAGGGGCTGGCGGCCATCAGTGATGTCGTAGCTGAGAATTTCGTTCCCGAGGTGATGAGGCGCTACGGTCTGGTCTACGACGAGCTGCGCAAGGCCAATCCGGAGATCATCCTGGCTAGCATGCCCGCCGTGGGCTTGGAAGGCCCGAGCAGCTACTGGGGCGGCCTCGGCTCCGGCATCAAGGCGATCGCTGGCCTCAGTTCCCTTACTGGTTTCTCGAATCGTCCACCCATCGGCCCGGCCGGTTCCTATCCAGATTTCGTGATCAACAGCGGCCAGGCCGCGGTGGCCATCCTGGCTGCCCTCCTCTATCGTCGGCGCACGGGCCGGGGGCAGCGGATAGAGGTGGCGCAGTACGAGGCCACCGTGTCCGTCTCCGACACGGCGATTCTGGAGTACGCGGCCAACGGGCGTCTTCCGGAGCCTAACGCCAACCGTAGCCCGGTGGCCGCTCCCCATGGGGCCTATCGGTGTCGGGCTGACTCTTCGGAGGCGGAGGACGACCGTTGGTGCGCCATCGCGGTGTTCACGATGGCGCAGTGGTTGGCCTTCCGTCGTGTGCTGGGTGACCCGTTTTGGGCAGAGCGCCCCGAGTTCGCTACCCTGGCGGACAGGCTGGCTCATCAGGACGAGCTGGACCAGCTCGTGTCCGAGTGGACGCGGGAGCATGCGGCCCAGGAGGTGATGTATCGGCTGCAGGCGGTGGGCGTACCGGCCGGAGTGGTCCAAACCAACGAGGACCTCCTGGAGAACGACGCTCATCTGCGGGCCCGTGGCTACTACGTTTATCTCGACCACCTGGAGGTCGGACGTTTGGCCAACGAGGGCGCCCCCTTCAAGCTCTCGGCCACGCCTGGCGGCCCCCGCTGGGCGGCGCCTCTTCTGGGTCAGCATAACGAGCACGTCTTGCGGACGATCTTGGGCCTGTCTGAGGAGGAGATCAACCAGATGGCTGTGGACGGGGCCATTCGTTAGCCCGGCGGTTGCGCAGGAGATTGCTGCCTCCGCCGTCACCGGCCTGCGGCTGCTGTGCTGCACCCGCTTCTCGTTGACGGGGTTGAGGCCTTGAGCTACATTGGACGCCACCCGGAGGGAATTGACGCTCTTTTAGGGAAGGTCGCAGCCATGGAGTATGCCCCTATCTCGAAGCTACCGTTGGCCGCCAAGCCCAATCTGGCCGATTACGAGGTGGCTTACCGTGAGCTCACCTGGGACGGCATCCGCCGCGATCTGGATGGCCTGTCCGGCGGCGGTCTCAACATCGCCCATGAGTGCTTGGACCGCCACCTCACGACTCCCCGTCGCGACAAGGTCGCTATGCTCTGGGAGGGGGAGGACGGTGAGAGTGAGCAGTACACGTTTGCCGATATGTGTGCGCGGGCGAATCAGGCCGCGCACGCCCTGCGCAGCTTGGGCGTGCAGAAGGGCGACCGGGTCTTTGTCTTTCTGGAGCGAATCCCGGAGCTGTACTTCACTGTCTTCGGGACGCTGAAACTGGGAGGCATCATCGGCCCTCTGTTCTCCGCCTTCGGTCCGGACGCGGTGCGCGACCGGCTGGCCGATAGCGGTGCCAGAGTGCTGGTGACCAGCCCCGAGCTGTGGGACCGGGTTAAGGAGATCCGACCGCACCTACCACAGCTGGAGCAGGTGGTACTGGTGTGCCGTCGCCAGCCAGCGAAGTCGGAGCCGGGCGTCGTGCTCTGGGATGAGTTGGTGGCGCCGCAGCCGACGGAGTTCGAGACGGTGCCCACGGGGCCGGAGGATTTCGCCATCATGCACTACACCTCCGGCACCACCGGAAAGCCCAAGGGGGCGGTCCACGTGCACTTGGCGGTCTTGGGTCACTACGCCACCGCGCGGTACGTTCTAGACCTGCGAGATGAGGATATCTATTGGTGCACTGCTGACCCGGGATGGGTAACCGGCACCTCTTACGGCATGTTCGGGCCCGCCGCCAGTGGGGTCACTAGCCTGGTGTATGAGGGTGGCTTCGGGGCCGGACGTTGGTACTCGCTCATTCAGAAGTACGGGGTCTCGGTCTGGTACACGGCGCCTACCGCCATCCGGATGCTGATGAAGGCTGGGGAGCAGCTCCCGCGGAAGCACGACCTTTCCAGCCTACGCTACGTTTGCTCTGTGGGGGAACCGTTGAACCCGGAGGCGGTACTCTGGGGCCAGAAGGTGTTGGACCTGCCCATCCATGATAACTGGTGGCAGACGGAAACCGGCTCCATCCTCATCGCCAACTACCCGGCCCAGGAGATCAGGCCAGGAAGCATGGGGAGGCCCTTCCCAGGGGTCGAGCCGGCCATCGTCGACGATGATGGGAATGTCGTGCCTCCGGGGCAGGAGGGCGACCTGGCGGTCCGTCCCGGTTGGCCCTCCATGTTTCGTGCCTACTGGAACAACCAGGAGTTGTACGACTCCCGCTTCCGGCACGGCTGGTACATCACCGGTGACCGCGCTCGCATGGACGTCGACGGCCACTTCTGGTTTGTGGGCCGCGCGGACGACGTGATCAATACGGCAGGACATCTAGTGGGTCCTTTTGAGGTAGAGAGTGTGCTCTTGGAGCACCCGGCGGTGGCGGAAGCGGGTGTCATCGGCAAGCCTGACCCAGTGGCTATGGAGGCGGTCAAAGCCTTTGTGGCTCTGAAGGACGGTCACTCGCCCGATGACCGGCTGCGGCGCGAGCTGATCCGCTTCTCACGGGATAGGCTGGGCAGCGGCGTGGCTCCGCGGGAGATCGAGTTTGTGCCGTCGCTGCCCAAGACCCGCAGCGGCAAGATCATGCGGCGTCTGCTGAAGGCCAGGGAACTGGGTCTGCCTGAGGGCGACACCAGCACTTTGGAGAAGGGTTAGAGCCTCTGTCCAGCAGACGAGATGAGCACGAAGGGCCCTGCTACTCGTCAGCCCTGCTAGACGACATTCGGTCTTTTGTGGCCAGCATATTCGCTGGCCTGCAAGAAAAAGGACCGGCGCGGAGCGAGCGGTATGAACTGGCTGCTGACGTTGGCCGCTGGCCGCCAACCCCGGCGGGTGATCTTCTAGCAGATCGTTGGGGCGAGGGTTTCTACCGTTTTCCGAACCCAAACTGGGATATCAGATAGCCACGTCCGAGTCAGCGGTCCTTTCGGACTGGGACGGCGCGGTGATCGCATCCGCCCTGTCCCGCAGCTCCGCCGCGTCTGTCTCTAGCGTTCTGGGCTGTGCGATTGGGTTGACAGCCTGCCTCAATTGCCATATAAACGTAGTATCTATCTTATAATCCGTCGGATATAGAGGCAGTTGTCTTCGTCTTCGGAGGTTCGGCGGCCCGAGGAACTCAAGGAGGATAGAAAGAATGTCAACAGTATTGAGCGAACCGCGATTCAAGGGAACTCAGGAGGCCGAGGCAGGTGATGGTGAGTGGGTCGCCACTACCTGTCGTCTGTGCATTTACGGTGGCTGCGCCACTAAGGTGCATGTTGTAGACGGGGTACCGGTTAAGGTCGAGGGGAATCCGGATGCTCCCCATAACCTGGGCATGCTCTGCGCCCGCGGGAACTCGTCCATTATGGACCTGTACGACCCGTACCGGGTGAAAGTGCCGATGAAGCGGACCAACCCGGAGAAGGGTCTCGACATCGATCCTAAGTTCGTGGAGATCAGCTGGGATGAGGCCCTGGATATCGTGGCTGATAAGCTCAAGGAGATCAAAGCGGAGAACCCTAAGCAACTTCTCATGAACCATGGTATGAATGCGGGTGGCGGTGGCACGCCGCTGTTCGGGATGCTGTACGGCGAGGCGCCGGTGCCCTGGTGGAGCGGCTCCTCCGCCTGTGGCAACGCGGAACACTGCGTCTCCGTATGGGCCCATAACGGGATCGTCTCCGGGTGGGATCCGGACTACACTGAGCTGCTGGTTGAACAGGGGACGAACGCTGGCTTCGGTACTTGGCTGGGCGGCGCCGCTGGCGGCGGGGTACGTACGGCCGCGGATGCCAGGGTAGAGCGTGGCATGCGGGTGGTATCGATCGACCCCCGCTGTGGTGAGGGGGCGAACAAGGGTGACTGGATCCCGATCATCCCCGGCACGGACTTGGCATTCAATCTGGCTGTGATGCACGTGATGATGCACGAGCTGAAGCAGTACGACGCGGAGTTTCTGAAGCTACACACTAACGGCCCCTACCTCATCCAGCCGAATGGCTACTATATGCGGGAGTCCGATGTGGAGCAGGGCGAGGGGGACGTAGACACCTCTAAGCTGCCCCACCGCATCTACGCTCAGCGAGATGCGGTGAAGACCGGCATGCCCTTGGTGTGGGATGCCGACCGGCAGGAGGCGCGACCGTTCAACGATCCGGACATCAAGAACGTGGTCTTGGAGGGGGCGTTCGAGGTGAACGGGCTGGTCTGCAAGCCGGCCTTCCAGATGCTGAAGGACCGGGTGGCCCCCTACACTCCGGAGTGGGCGGAGGGGATCAGCACGGTGCCGGTCGCCACTATCCGGCGGTTTACAGCGGACTGGGTGAAGAGCGCCAAGATAGGGGCGAGCATCAAGATAGATGGGCTGGAGTATCCCTATCGGCCGGTGGCGGCGATCGGCTACCACGGCTCGCAGCGGCATGTGAACGGTGGTGGGACCTGCATGTCCCTACGCCTGATGAACGCCTTGGTGGGCAGCTACGACGTGCCCGGCGGCAACCGGGGCTGGGAGCCTCGCTATAGCATGATGCCGCCGATCTACGATTACCCGCCGCAGCCTGACGGGGTGATCGAGATGTTTCCCTGGGTGGAAGTCGGCGGCGAGCCGGAGATCGACCTTCATCAGCTCTACCCGATGGCCTGGGTTGCCTGTATCGAGATGAACTGGACGCTGTCCGATCCCGAGTACCGGGAGAAGATGAAGATCCCCTACACGATCAAGGGGATGATCTCTCACGGCGTTAACCAGTTCCGGAATATGGGTGATCCTCGACAGACCGAGAAGGCGATGAAGTCGATCGAGTTCCACGTCTCCCAGGCCGTATGGATCGACGAGCCGGCTCTGTTCGCCGATGTGGTGTTCCCGGACATCACCAAGATGGAGACTTTGGGGTTGGCCGCGATCCCTGGGATGTTCCAGATGGGGATTGAAGGAACGTTCATCATGAACCCGGTGGCCAAGCCTCTCTACGCTAACCGCTCTCTCCTCGACGTCGAGTTGGATTTGGCTGAGCGGATCGGGTTCCTTTACGGTGAGGGCGGTCTGCTGGACTTGATGAATAAAGGTATGGGTGGTCTCAGCGGCGTGATGGAAAGCGAGGTCGAGCCAGCCAAGTTGGACATCAACAAGAAGCCCACTCAGGCGGAGATAGTTGACGTCCAGGCGAAGGCTCGGTTTGGTGAGGAGAAGGGGCTGGACTACTGGAAGAAGAACACCTTCGAATGGAATAAGGTCCCCACGGAGCGGAATTACCATTGGGCGCCCCATTTCGGCCGGCGCTTCCCCATCTACTTCGAGCCGCTGCTGGGATACGGCGAGCTCCTGAAGGAGCGCGTTAGGGAACGGTACGACATGGATTGGGACGTTTCCGATTACGACCCGATGCCGTTCTGGCGCCCCTGCCCGGAGCACGACGACTCCAAGTTTCCGGAAGACATGGACATCTACATCATCAACTACAAGACCCCTATGAACACCAACACGGCCATCTCCAGCAACGCTTGGCTGAGCGAGGTCTACGAGGCGGATCCCTACTTCCTGCGGGTGTGGATGAACGAGGACACGGCGAAGAAGAAGGGGCTCAAGGACGGCCAGAAGGTATGGATCGAGTCGCTGGTGGCGAAGGCGGAGGGGCGAGTAAAGCTGAGTCAGGGTATCCACCCCCGGGTGGCGGCCATAGCGGGCGCGATGGGGGCTTGGGCCACTAACCCCTTTGCCAAGAAGGGGATCAACTTCGCCAGCCTGATACCGCTGGGCCGGGAGCAGATCAACTGGCTGGGCAGCCACGATTGGTGCACGCGGGTAAGGCTGACGGCCCAGGAGGATCAGTAGCCAAGTAACCGCGCTTCGCGCTCCGGCAACGGCGGCGGGCTTAAGTAGAATACGGCAAGGGTATGCAGTCTACTGAAAGGCGATATTCTGGCTCAGCTCAAGCAGAACGGCACTGGGGCCGTGGGTGGTCTGGCCAGCACCTTGGGCTTTGCCCGAGTGACCATCCGCCAGCGCTTCTCCGCGCTTGAACATGACGGCTTGGTCTCTTCCAAGCCGGAGCGCCAGCGGACGGGCCATCCGTATCTTCTGTTCAGCCTGAGCGATCTTGGCTAGGAGATCTTTCCGAAGCAGTGTGATCGCCTGGCCGATCTCACGGTGCAGGAAGAGGTTTCTGAACGGTAGACATATATCGGTGATCGGGTAGAGACCATCAGGGCTACGAGCGGGATGGATAACCGGTCGTGGCCCTGAGCATTGTTCGGCAAGCTTGGAATCGCAGCCGGCGCGGTGGGGCGGATTCGCTATCATGTCCGGATGGGTCGCCTGGCTTGCTTGGTGGCTGCTCCCGACCTCAACAGTCGAGCGGCGGGCAGCGCGGGGAGATTCGGTGCCGGGAGTGCTTCTGAGCTCGTGTCCTCCGGCTGGCCGAGTCACGGGGCGCTGTCACGAGCGTAGCCCGCCGCCCTGATCCGTGCCTACAAGGCCTTGGAGTGGCGAAGCTTTGGCGACCCATCCAGCGTTGACAGAGTGGACAATGTTGACGGGCCTATCGGATTGCGGTTAGCGTGGAAACGCAGTCAGCGTGTGCAGGAGGGCGAACGATGCAGCCACGACCGTCTGCAGGGGCGATCCGGCTGGCCGAGCAGAGGAACGTGGCGGCGATGAAGCTAATCGCCAAGGGCAAGCTGCGAGAGTCCTTGCACGATCTTAATGACGCTATCTGGATAGCCCCCACCTATCCTCAGTCGTACGTCAATCGGGCCGATGTTTTCGATCGACTGGGCATGATCCCTCAGGCTATGGCAGACCGGCAGAGGGCGCGCCAGCTCGCTCCCGCTGCCCCGAGCGCCGAACAACCGGAAGAGGAGGTCCCGCTGGCCGCACTGTCCTCCCACTCGAGTGCGGGCGGTGCGGGAGAGTCAGGGCGGTGGATGCGCTCCGTCTCCTTCGGCTGGTTCCCGGGGCAGCGGCTCGTGAAGTTGGTGATTGGGATAGTCGTGGTGGGCGCAATCGTGGTGGGTGCAGCGGTGATCGGCAGGGTCGTATTAGGTATGAGCGCTCTTGACGATGAAGACGGTGGCATAGCCATCTCGTCCTCGCCCTCTCCCACCATTGCGGCTACGTCCGATCCAACCTCTGCAGTAGTAGTCCCCGTGCTTACGCTTACGCCTACCCCCATGCCGCTACCTGTACCCGTGGGCGTCCCGTTCTCCTACGTTGACCTGCAGGATGTTTGGCAGGCCCAGGACATAACGGTAATGCTGGGAGGCGAGAGCGCGGACTTCAGCGGATTCTCCGTGGCACCCTTAGACGTGGGCCTGATCAGGGGCGAAGATTCGATGGAGTTAGCCGTCCTCGTGTATGGGGGACGCGAGGCCGCTAGAAGCGACTGGGATTTGGTCTCAGGGCAGGCGCCCGAGCCCAGGATGGGCCGCACCGTGGCCGACCACGGGCCCGTCTGGTGGAACCGTAACATCGTAGTCGTGACACTCTCCCATGTGGGACAGATCAGTTCCGACGCTTTGGCCGCCTTCTTCACCCTCAATCCCTAGCCTCTCGCCACAGCCCGCGCCTCGATCCGTCCGCTCTCCCTTTCCGGTGCTAATATGTGGTGTGAGGTAGATCGCCTGCTGTGCACGCAGGCGTCTGTCGGTGAAGGAGGTGAGTCTGTGCGCGCAGTGCTGATTACAGAGCCTGGGGGGCCGGAGGTGCTCCAGGTGGACAATATCGAGGAACCGCGACTAGGCCCGGACGATGTTTTGGTGGAGGTGCGGGCCTCGGCTCTGAATCGGGCTGACCTTATCCAGAGGCGGGGTCGCTACCCGGCACCAGCTGGCGTTCGGGCG
>PVBE011816758.1_pt1 | contig 13381 bp, 10 predicted proteins | sample 1631181 | NCBI WGS metagenome assembly PVBE01 (sample SAMN08397723, study PRJNA350692) | Marine metagenome, whole genome shotgun sequencing project. | isolation source: water | place: Pacific Ocean | collected 2012-04 | reverse complement strand
GACTATTACAGGATAATTAATTCACAACAAAGTCTGTAAGTCCTATCCATTAAGTAACGATCATCAGACCATAAAACTTACCATCATGAGCGTTTTAGAAAATTTCAAGAAAATCAAAAGAGAAGGAAAAAAATTAGTTGTTGTTACCAGTTACGATTACTGGAGTGCAAGAATCCTTAGCGAAACCGACATTGACGGAATCCTGGTTGGCGATTGTTCAGCAATGGTTTTTCACGGTGAGCAAGACACCATCAACTCTGACGTTGAAACTTTGGCCATCCATGTAGAGGCAGTTGCCAAAGGCGCACCTAACAAATTGATTATTGCTGCGATGCCATTTTTAGCCAACAGAAAAGGATTGCGAAATGCAATGGAAAATGTGGAAGTGCTGATGAAAGCCGGAGCTCAAGCCATTAAGATTGAAGGTTGTGACGGAAACGAGGAGATCATTGCTCACTTAACACAAAGTGGAATTCCAGTAATCGGTCACATTGGTCTTACCCCATCGCATCACCACATGGTGGGTGGTTTCAAGGTACAAGGCAAAACTCCCGAAGCTAAAGTTCGAATCATTAAGGAAGCGCAAAGATTGGAAGCCCTTGGTTGTATTTCACTTGTGTTGGAAGCCGTTCCTGCAGATGTTGGATTCAGCGTTTCAAAAGCAGTTGAAATTCCTGTAGTGGGTGTTGGAGCGGGCGTTAATGTTGATGGCCAGGGAATCGTATTGCAAGATATGCTTGGATTCACCGTAGATTTCAAACCAAAGTTTGTTCGTCACTATCTGAAGGGCGCAGAAATCTTTAGAAATGCAATTGATCGCTTCGTAGATGATGTGCATGAAAAGGCTTTTCCATCACAACAGGAAACTTACAAACCTGCTAAGGCAGCACCGATCAAGCAGATCGAACCGGTTGCTACCGAAACTCATGAGCGAGTATTAGTCGCTTAAGTACAGTTTTTCAATGTTTTTTTTTGAGTTCATCATTCAGCTCAAAGGAATGAGTTAGAATTTAATGAATGATGAAATGGGTTGTTTGCACGCTGGATCTCGGGGAGATCCAGCGTCTTTTTTATTAAGATTGGAATGGCCAAAGCAACCTTTGGTTCAGTGATGGGTCTTCTTACGTCTTTTGCAAATCCCGAATTGACCTACAGGGTTTACAAGGTTCGCAGTTCGTAGATGCGCTCTATCATTTCCACCACCTTCATACCCTCTAGTGCGTTGGTAGTTACGGAAGATTTGCCGCTTAAGGTATCCACCACGTTTTGAATCGTGAAATGGTGATTGGCTGCGCTGCCTTTGTAAGGTCCGTAATCATTGGGTGGGTTTACCGGGGGAAGTTTCGGCATTTCGTAGTTCTGGATATTGCAATACTCAACCTCTTCCATGTATTGGCCACCCACTTTTACGGTGCCTTTTTCGGCAATGATGGTAATGCTGCTTTCCAGGTTGCAATCATCAACCGAGATGGAATAATTCAAAGTTCCCAAAGCACCCTTCACTTGTTCTGCCGTTCCGCCATTTCCGGTGAATTCGAAACTGACGAAGCCAGAATCTTCGAATTCCACGGTTTGCTGGTGGTTGTAATTCGCAAAACGAGCCTGTATGTTGTCTATGTCTCCGAAGAGCCAATACATAATGTCCATGAAATGGCTGAACTGAGTGAAGAGCGGGCCTCCATCCAATTCCAGTGATCCTTTCCAATCTGAACCCGTGAAATAAGCATCGCCACGATTCCAATAGCAGTTCAATTGAACCATATAGATTTTCCCCAACCGCTTTTCGTCCAGAATTTCTTTTAGCCAAACCGATGGAGAGCTATAGCGGTTTTGCATCACACAAAAAACCTGCTTGTTCACTTTCAGGCTTTCAAAAATTACCTGCTCGCAATTTGCTTTGGAAAGACCCATGGGTTTTTCGCAAACAACATGCATGGCTTTGCGAAGGCAGGAAATAGCCTGTTCGGAATGCAGGCCGTTTGGCGTACAGATGTTCACCACATCGGTGGCAGGTGCAGCTTCGAGAAATTCACTGAGGTTCACAAAGACAGGAACATTGAATTCTTCCTCAGCTTTTTTGCGTTTTTCATCGTCAATTTCGATGACTGCAGAAAGCTCGGTTTCAGGATGTTCGGCCACAATTTTTGCGTGCCTGCCGCCAATACGGCCATAGCCCACAACTGCAATTCTGAATTTGTTTGACATGTAAGGGAAATTTCAGGCGCGAAGTTAAGGATTGAATAGTTGGAAATATCAAGCAACGGCTCTATAGGATTGGAGGTTTTCCTCGTGCTGGATGGGCCCTCTTGGGGTGGTGAAAATAAATTATATGAGCCGTTTTTGCCTGTTTTGGCACTTTCCGATCGGAAGGCACCAGGTTTTTTAACCGGAAATGGAGCCGTCTGAATAAATCTTCCTCCAATATTTCTGCAAATTCATTAGTTTATAATTGAAACCACAGCAGCTACCACCTGGTTGTCAGATTCTACCTTTACGAAATATAACCCTGGAGAATACGCTGACGTGTTCACCACGAAATTCGTGTTGTGGTTGTCATTAAAATCCTTTCTACCAACCTGATGATAAACCAATTTGCCAGTTGCGTTATAAATGGAAAGTTGACGAACCGCTTCCAACTCCCTCACCACTATACGAACTTCATCTCTTGCCGGATTCGGAAAACACACCATCTCCATTTGCTCATTCTTGTTGCTGCTCAGCTTGTTCGCAGAATTCCCCGTAGTAAAAGACGCTGTTGCCGACCAGGTCGAAAGTTGAAGTGGATTGGCATTGCAACCTGACGCAATTTGCCATTCGAAATTTTGCCCGGAATTTAAACCGTTAACAGTTTTGGAACTTGTGTTGCCGGGTGTTATAGTTAGTTGTGTCCATTGCCCGAGTGGTGTGCCAGCCGGTGCGCCACGGACTATGTAGCCAATGGCTCCTGCCATAGGGGTCCAGTTGAAGGTTGCAGAATTATTGGTCACGTTGGTTGTCCAGTGGGTGGTTGGTGTGTTGCAGCTTGGTGTTAAAACTGTAAAAGTGTCAACATGGCTCCAGTTCGATGACAGCGTTTCATTGGCATCGCAATGCGCTTGAATTTGCCACCAGTAGCTATTTCCTGACCCAAGCCCGAAAACCTGCTTGAAGTTGGTTCCACCACCGGCTATATTAAGGGTTGTGAAACCCGCTGTTCCGGTTTTTCCGCCCATGATGGTGTAATGATGAGCTGCTGTAACAACATCCCATTGCAATTGTGCAGCAGAAGCGTTGATGTTGCTGACAATCAAGTTATTCACTTCCGGGCAACCCAACTGGATGGCTACCGGTTGCTGCTGAGTGACACAGTGAATCATTCCTCCATACTCGTAAAGATTGCGAACGTCAACCCCCATCACGGTTCGGTTTGGATATATGGTTTGAATGATGTTGATGGCCACAGCGTCATTCGGATCGTTATAAGTGGGCACCAAAACCACATCATTGCCGATGTAATAGTTGACATAAGATCCTTTGTAACCCAGGTTACTGCCGTATGCCGTGGTCACATCATTTTGAGTTAATGGCACAATCACGATATCGTAAGGTTTATTGTTCACATTGCTTGCATTATAAATCAAATCCATTTCGGCATTCGAAACATACCAGTAATAAAGATCGGCACTGTCCATGGTAACAATCGTGCTGTCGTTGGCAAATTTCACGAAACCATCAATGTGGTGATCTGTTATATCCTGGCCAACCACACCATCCAACCATATGAACTTGGTGAAACCCATGTAGTTGGTGAGGTAGGCTTCAATTTGCGATTCGGTAAGTCCAGGATTTCGGCTCGAATCGGTGATCGAACTTCGCGTAGCCATCATTGTTCCTTGACCATCGTGTTCAATGGCTCCTCCTTCCAACACCATGGCACTCAAATCAATTCTTGGAATGGTGAGTGCTGAGCTCACGCTTTGGGGAATGACATCATCAAGTGAATAAGGAGTATCAAACCCCCAACCATTAAATCCCCAATCGAGGATAACCAAATCGCCATTTTGATCATGAACGAAGATGGGACCATTGTCGCGACTCCAAACATCATCAGTAGGGTAGATGTAGAAATCAATATTGGTCATCGGAACACCGGCATTGTTCAACCGATTCTGGATGAAGTTTCGCTCGTTATTGTCGTAAGCGATGATGTGTACTTTTTCCCCGGCTTGCAGCGCGTTGGTCATTGCCACAAACGTTGGTGTTACATCACCTCTATACCACGGACCATAAAGATGGTTGTGCGGCCATTGAAGCCAGGTGCCTTCGTGCTCTTCAGATTCTTCAGGCATGGTGTATTGCACGGTTTGGGCCATGGAAATGGAAACCAAAAAAGAAAGGAAGAAGCAACTTGACCAGAATTTTAATTGAATGTTCATGAATTGAATTTTGAAAAATTAGGCATTGAATTTAGCAGCTCCAACTTGCTTGCGTTTTCAATTTCAGGCATCAATAACGATACTGAAAATACGCAAGAGAGATGAAGACACATTCCGGGTCGGGAATGGTTAATTGGTGAATTCAGGTTGTTGCTGAGTAACACAGTGCAGCAACCCGCCATCATACCAAAGTTCTTTTGAATTGATGGGGTAAACCTGTTTGGTTGGATACAATTGTGCTATAATATCTATAGCCGTTTGATCATTAGGATCATCAAAAACCGGGAATAAAATCACCTGGTTGCCAATATAATAATTGATGTAGGAGGCCTGGGCATCCTCACCTCCCCAGATCGGGTAGTTGTTTTGGGTCAACGGCAATTCAACTATTCGATAACGTTTTCCATCCAGGTTGGTGGCCGAACAAAGAACTTGAAATTCTGAAAGATCATAACTGTCCTCCTCGCGAATCGTAACAATCGTATTGCCGTGAGCAAAGCGGGCTGTGCCGTCAATATGGTCGTCTGTGATGTCGTAGCCTTTGGCACCTTTTAGCCAGATGAAATTGGTTACGCCCAGGTATTCAGCAAAGTAGCGTTCAATCTCGGCTTTGTTCATGCCCGGATTTCGATTGTGGTTTTTAGTGGAACTCAGTTTAGCCATCAAAGTGCCGTTTCCATCAACCTCTATGCTTCCACCTTCGTTTACCATGGACACGCTCACCAAATCGAAACCGGTAGCATCAGCAGCCGAAAGAGGAACCTGGTTACTGAGCGCGTAATCTGCTTTTCCACCCCAACCATTAAACTGCCAGTTTTGAACAACAGGATCCCCGGAATTGTCGAAGCAAAAAATCGGACCATTGTCCCGAATCCATACGTCATCGGTTTTTCGCACCACAAACTCCACCTGGTTCAAGTCTATGCCTTCCTGTTCAAGCTTGGTTTCAATCCGGGTTTGTTCCGTTTCATCGTACGCGATGATGAAGACTTTTTCTCCGGTATGCAAACCCTTCACCATTTCAACCCAGATGGGTTCGTAACGGCTGATAAGTGGTTCATAGCCGTGATCATGCGGCCAGGTAAGCCATGTTCCTGTGTGCTCGACTTCTTCCGATGGCATGGTGTAGGCTACACGGTTTTGTAATTCTTCAAGGGTGTTCTTTTCACACCCGGTAGAAAGACATGTAATGATGAGGGCAACAATTGATACAGGTAAACTCAATTTTTTCATGACAGTGCTTTTTAGAATGAAAACTTGAAACGGCACTGATATAACTGTGAAACAAAGGAAACTAATGGCCTCTCGGAAAATTATTCCACGAAATCAACGATTTTGGGTCTCAAATCAATTGAATGATCGTTATGCTTGCAATTCTGGTTTTCATACCGAAATCTTCAGGTTTCAGGGAAATAATTGGACACTGGAATACAGATTCCGGTAATTTGTGCGCTCAATGAAAAGAATGATTGCATCAAGGTTTTTGCTTCACCTGTTTTTCTGGTTGTTCAGTTTTGCCTTTGTTTTAGATTATTTCTATGATAGCGCTGCTCTTGGTGGAAGCATTTATTATACCACCGTTGAGTGTGTGATGTATGCCTTGTTTGCTTACACCAACCTGTTTCTGTTGATTCCGAAGATTTTTGAGAAGTATGGCTTGGTAGCCTACATTTTGAGCCTGCTTGGGTTGATAATTTTAGTGTACCTGCCCTACCAGTTTCTCGGTTTTGAAGAAGAGTTGATGGGTGAAATTTCGTTGCGTAGCAAAATCTCTTTTTCGTTGAATGCGGTGCTGTTTGTCATCATCTCTGGCCTCTATTGGTATGTTGAACAATACCAGGCTGCAAAGCAACGGACGGTGCTTCTCAGAAATGAAAAACTGGCCGCAGAACTAGATCAACTGAAAGCGCAGATCAGTCCACATTTCCTGTTCAACTCGTTGAACAACATCTATTCGCTTTGTGTGAGCAAGAGTGATGAAGCGCCTGAAATGGTGGAAAAGCTGTCCGATATTTTGCGTTATCTCATCTACGAAGGGCGGCAAAACAGGGTTCCACTATCGCATGAGTTGGATATGTTGAAGAACTACTTTGAAATGCAGAAGATGAAGAAAGTGAAGGGTGGGGACAACGTGGAGTTTTCTGCGGAAATCGGAAATGTTGATTTGAAAATTGCGCCATTAATGTTGATCAATTTCGTTGAGAATGCTTTCAAACATGGCGATGTTCAGACCAATATAGAAGGCTATGTTCGGTTGAACGCGAAAGTTTCTGACGGTAAATTGCATTTTAGCATCAGCAATTCTCATCGAAAAAAATTGAATGATAGCGGTATTGGAATGGAGAATGTAAAGAAGCAACTTGAATTGGCCTATCCCGATACCCACCATCTCAATATTAATATTGGCGACAATAACTTTTCGGTTGAGTTGGAAATCCAATTATCTTGAAATGAAAAAATTGAGATGCCTGGTTGTTGACGATGAGATCCTTGCACAGGACCTTCTTGAAGCGCACATTTCAAAAATCCCTGAGTTGGAATTGGTCGGTAAAAGTCAAACCGCATTGGAGGCCAGATCGGTATTGGCGGAAGTTGAAGTAGATGTCCTTTTCCTGGATATTGAAATGCCTGAATTGAGCGGTCTCGATTTTCTCAAAACGCTGGACAACCCACCACTGACCATTTTGACAACGGCATATTCGGAGTTCGCCTTGGAGGGTTACGAATTGAATGTCATTGACTATCTCTTAAAGCCAATCACCTTTCAACGTTTTTTTAAAGCTGCTTCCAAAGTCCTGAATCTACGAAAGGAGAATAACGAAGAGATACAAGAGGTAAAACTCGAACAAGACTGCTTGTTTGTAAAAGCAGATTACAAAATTGTCAGGATCAACTTCGAAGACATTCTTTTTATTGAAGGGATGCAGAAATATGTCAAGTTTCAGTTGAAAGATAAGGCTATAGCCACCTTGCTTACGTTGTCAAAACTGGATAAGCTTCTGCCAGAAAAGAGGTTTTTTCGTGTACAAAAATCCTTTATTGTAAATCTTTCGAAAATAGATTCCCTCACTGGAAACCTGGTTTGTATTGGTGAACACCAGATATCAATGGGGAAGAATGTGAAAAGTGGGTTGATTGCCCGTCTTGATCAATTTGGTTTGTTGGATTGATCGTTGAAAGTCCATCCGACATGCATTCATGTTTTTATGATCATACCTTTGCAGCCGAAGAAAAATGAAGTTTGAACGCTACCATATTGCAGATGGCATAAAGCAGAGTATCGAAAAAATGGGTTTTAAAAAGCCCACCGATATTCAATTCAAGGCTATTCCCTCAATCCTTAAAGGGGAAGATGTTTTGGCGATTGCCCAAACCGGGACGGGAAAAACCGCTGCCTTTGCCATTCCAATTCTCCATATGCTGCACACCCGAAAAATTGTGAAGCGCCCGGATGGTGTGAAATGCCTGGTAATGGCACCCACGCATGAATTAGCCAAGCAACTTGAATTGGTCTTTAAGAAACTCGGAAAGCATACCAGGGTAAATACGTTTTGTATTCACGGAGGCGTTGACCAAGAACCACAGATCGAAAAACTCAATAAGGGCGTGGATGTGCTCATCGCTACTCCTGGTAGAATGTTTGATCTGGTACATCAGAAAGTGCTGGATCTGAGGCGCGTTGAAATTTTAGTTCTTGACGAAGCCGACCATATGCTGGCACTGGGCTTTATCAAAGATATACGGGACATGATGCGATTCATGCCTAAAAAACGTCAAACACTTTTCTTTTCTGCCACAATCAATTTGGAGATCAAGGACCTGGCTTATTCCCTCGTGGTGAATCCTATCAGAATTCAGATTTCGCCAAAAGACCCAGTGGCGAAAAAGGTAGAACATGCTGTTGCTTTCGTGGAAATGGATGATAAACGCTATTTCCTGGAAAGTGTGGTGCGAAACAATCCCGATAAAAAAATCCTGGTTTTTGTTCGCACAAAAGTCAGGGCCGAACGAGTGAAAAAAGCTTTGGCAAGGGTTGAACTGGAAAGTGACACCATACACAGCGATAAAACCGCAGAAGAAAGAAATCTTGCGATGAAACAATTCCGAAAAGGAACTGTTAAAGTGCTCATCGCTACTGACATAGCAGCACGTGGTATTGATGTACCTAACGTGGAGTACGTGGTGAATTACGATTTGCCAGAATCGCTTGAGCATTATGTTCATCGCGTTGGTAGAACAGGCCGAGCTAATGAAAAAGGACAGGCCATTTCCTTTTGCAGTGAGCAAGAACAGGAAGTACTTGATGAAATTGAAGGCAATCTGGAGAAACCGATTGCCCGAATAGAGATTTCGAAAGAGGATTATCAATACACTCTTGAATCTTCAGAAGAAAAATCTACTGATTGGAAGTCTTTGATGGAGGAAGCAGAAGCACTTGAAAACCAGCCTAAGAGAAAGAAGAAGAAACGGAAGTAGCTCAGACGATTAGAAATCGTAATACAAATTCCTTAACCCCGTCTTCAGGCCCACAGTAAAATAGATGGAATTCACCGATCCAGCATTTTCGGTGCTTTGAACCCTTAATGCTCCATTTAGGAAGAACGTAAGGTTGGTAGTTGGATTCACGAGGTAGCTGACTGTTCCTTCTGCATGTGCCAAACTCACTTTGGTGCCTTGACCCACCGAATTACCAATTGATCTGGGAAAGTTCGGAATGTTGAAATCAGATACAAAAATGTTGTTGCCGGCATGTTTGCCATTTTTATCAATTCCATATTTGGCAATCACCAATTTACCTTCGGTGTAGACTCGTTTTTTGGTGTAAGCCAGTATCCCGACCACTTCCCGGAAATTAGCTCCCAATTGATGCGCCAATGGTTGATTGTAATGGGCATAATTCTGTGACGGACTTTTATGTGCATACGTGTATGGCCTCACTTCATTGTATTCCAGCAGCATCACCAGCTTTTCTACTTTAAACAGGTTAGTGGATTTAAAGCCAACTTGCCATCCGATTTTCTGTTGGTAAAAACCGTTGAACTTTTTGAGTTGCGAAAAGTTGAAGTCGTCCATCACCACCTGCCCATAAAGTTGAGTGTGGTTGAACATTTTATATTTCAGGTTAATGCCGATTAAACCGTTATCAGGCGAACCTAAAGAAAGTTGAATGGGCCGATAAAGAATGATCGGATTGAGGTAATTGACATCAATCCCACGTTTTCCTAATGAATCTTCGGCCTGCCATATAATAGCTTCGAAAAGTCCGAATTCAAGTTTCGGGTGAATAATCCAACTCAGGTAGTGAAATGAACCGTATTTTTTCCTGAAGCCATTTGAGTAGCTCGATCGGTTTTTTAAGTCTATGAATTGGGTGTAGATATTAGTGTACTTGATGTTCCAAACACTGGTTTCAATTCTTATAAATGGATAATCAAAACTGTTGTCAGAAAGTAGGAGAGAACGATAACCGTTGCCTATGAAATGTTTTCCATGACCTGCCTGCACATGGAAAAACTTGTTCATTTGCCACGAAATGTAGCCAAATGCGCTGGTGACATCAACCCCTGTTCCCTTGAAGTTTCGGCCACCTCCCTGGCCCGGAACAATTGTGTCTGCAAGAATGTATTGTTTTATATAATTGGCAGGTAAAAGTTGGGTCTCATAGAATCCGGTTCTAAAGGAAAAGTTTTTCCCTAAATGTCCCATCAGTCTTGCACCACGGGTGTTCACACTTACCCGGCTTCCACTCGCCAGATCCAGCCCCAATTGTAAATCGAAAAGAGCATCGGCTGCCAGGAAATAGTCTTCCTTCTTCACTTTCAGGAAATGACTCTTGATCATCTTTTCCCAAGTGCGGGGATGCCTTCTTTTCGCGATGAATTCGTCAGTCTTTAGTTCGGCATGAAGCAGGGAGTCGTAATTCACGAATTCTGCAATTTCACCTTCCAGCCAGGGTTTCATGGCGGTGTGAAAAGGAACATCTTTCTTATTTAGATGACGTTCGTAGTTGTCATAGAGTTGGCGGTTAAGCGGAAGATTGGTTTGCTGTGCAAATAAATCAGAAGTGAAAACTGCTGACGCAAACACCGCCATAAATAGAATCCTGCTCATGGCGCAAAGATATTATTTAATACGCGTCAGGTGGCAAGGTTGGCAGCTCACGGAAGTATTCATCGAGGTAGGGCAAGCGCATCTCGAGGTAGTCTTTAATGCGTTGAACTTCTTCTTCAAAAGTTGCCTTGTCATAATAGTGCGGTCCATCCACAGGCCATCGTTCAAAATTCTTGTCCACCAACGGACGCACTGTTTCAGCATTTTGATCAATCATGTGATTCAGCTTTTCGAGATAAAGGATGTTCTCCCGTAACCAAAGCCAACGATCGCTCAAACGCTGACGATAATCCTGATAATTAGTGCCCATCCACTTCCTGAGCAGATAATTTCGATTGATGTCAAGCTCTCGCTGCATCATGTTTGGTTCATTGTCTCCGTCACGACCGAAGGAATGATCATAATCCCATATGGCAAGTCTGAATGGTTGTCCATTTTCCTTTTGGTAGAGGTAATAGTTTTTCATGAGACCATCGCTGTTGTTGGTCAGCAATAACAGTAAATGCCAGTCGATGATATTATCCATGTCAAACCAACGATGAATGCCTACTTCTTTGGATCTGAAATTTGTGTCTTGTGCAAATAAGTAGGCATTCAAACTGTCCAGTAAATATTCGTAGTTGTCCTCGGTCCAGTCAGGGTACTTTTGGTCGTAATAGCTAACCGTAGAATCATAAGAACTTATCAACCTCAACCTGAAAATGCGCGCATCCTTAAAAAGGGTACCATGATTTTCACCTTGGTTGATCTTCATCCTTTTCTCATCAGGTCTTTCTTTCAATAGATAAATGCCCTTATAATCTTCATTCACAGAAACTTCCACGAAACGTGATTCCGGTGCGTAGTTTTCATCAGAAAAGAGGTTGAATAAATCGTAACAGAGTTTATGCCGCATCAAGGTCTTGTCGATGTAACACGAAATGAGCATCCAGTCGTCATCAGGTTCAAGACCATCATAAGCCAGGTCACTGTCAAGGTTGATGGTGTAGGATTGCTTGGGGTGATTCCATGAAAAACCGCCACGCAGTTTTACCAGCGCATTGGTTTCAATAGTGTGGTCTAAGCTGTAGAAAGTGAAATGTGCATCTACTTTTTCCACCCGATTTAACGAGTCTGTTGTTTGTATCTCAATACGAGGCATGTGTTGAGGTCTGGTAACAAACATGCCCGCAATTCCAGCAGAGGTGAGCAGAACTCCGATTAAAATTAACGCTGTGATAAATGACCGTGGCATTTGAAATGGAAAGTTATTGATCATCATGGACAATCAATGGCATATCCTCAAAGTTAACATGACCTTTTCTCTGTCGTGTCGAAAGCATCTTGTTAGTTTCTGGAGGGTTTGTTTCCTTAATTTCGGCTACCATGCAGCATAAAGGAAAAAGCGTGTTGGTGATTGGTGGGCCAACAGCCGTGGGAAAAACAGCTGTTGCTATTAAAGTTGCACAACACCTAAAGTGTGAAATTCTATCTGCCGATTCACGTCAATTTTTCAAAAAGATGGACATCGGAACGGCCAAACCGATTATTACGGAGCTCAGCCTCGTGAAACACCATTTTATTGATCACCTTTCTGTGGGTGATAAATACAATGCAAACGATTTTAGGAAAGATGCATTGGAAGAGTTGGATAAGCAGTTTCAAACTCGTGATGTGGCTGTTTTGGTTGGTGGGTCTGGTTTGTACATAAAAGCTGCTTGTGAAGGTTTTGATGAGTTTCCGGAATTAAGACCCGGTGTACGTGAGCAAGTTGTGGAACAGTATCAAACAAATGGTCTTGGTTGGCTGCAGGCTCAATTGCTAAAAGTAGATCCTTTGCATTTCCAAAATGTAGATCGGGGTAATCCTCAGCGGATCATGAGGGCATTGGAAATTTGTATTAGCAGCGGCAGACCATATTCTTCTTTCCTGAACCAACCAAAACCTGAGTCGCATTTCCAATTCATCAAAATCGCCTTGAATTTAGATCGGGCAGAATTGCATCATAGAATTGAAGATCGCGTGGATAAAATGATTGATCAAGGTCTTGTTGATGAAGTGAAAGAGCTTCTCCCTTTTGCTGCCGTCAATGCCATGCAAACGATGGGCTACCGCGAATTGGTTGGCTATTTTAACGGTGAGCATGATTTGGAGACCGCCATTGAGTTGATCAAGAGAGACACCAGAAGATTTGCGCGCAAGCAGATTACCTGGTTCAACAGGGATAAAGAAATGACCTGGTTTTCTCCCAATGATTTGGAGGCAATCATTGCCCACATTGAAGAGCGGATGAAATAGATGCTCGACTACTTGAAACGATATAAAAAGGTCAAGCGCTTTGTTTACTACTTGGCCTTGGCGGAATTGTGCATTCAATTCAGTCATGTTTCATTTTACCTGTTGGTTAATTTTTTCCTGACCGATTATGGCTTTTCCGAAGCCGATATTGCTGACGTATGGGCCGCGCGGTTTATGGTGGTCTTGATCTTTGCTTTTCCGCTGGGCTTGTTCATTAAAGGCAGAAAGCTCAAGCCGTTCTTTTATATCGCCACTATTGGCGTTCCGATTTTTACTTTCTCATTTATTTATGCTGTGGTGACCGGTTGGTCGGTTTTGGTCTATTTTTCCATTGCGGCTTATGCGCTTTCTTTCATTTGCCTGCAGGTTACCGCTATTCCGTTTGTGTTGAATAATGTTGATTCCGAAACCCATAGCGAGTCGATTGCTTTCTTTTTTCAAACCTGGAGTGCAGCAACTTTTTTCTGTGGTGTTACCAGTTATTTCTTGCTGAATTGGTGGCCTGACGTGATAGATGAAGGGGTGCTGCTCACCATCTTCGGAGCTTTCGGTTTTCTGGGCACCTTCTTCATCTCATT
>PVBE010721858.1_pt1 | contig 13381 bp, 8 predicted proteins | sample 1631181 | NCBI WGS metagenome assembly PVBE01 (sample SAMN08397723, study PRJNA350692) | Marine metagenome, whole genome shotgun sequencing project. | isolation source: water | place: Pacific Ocean | collected 2012-04 | reverse complement strand
TGCGTGCCGCCGCCGGAACACCCGGTCACGCCAATGCGTGCCTTGTCGACGTCGGGCAGGGACTGCAGGAAGTCGATCGCACGCATGCTGCTCCAGGTCTGTAGCGTCAGCGCCTGCGGGTGCGAGTGCTTCCAGCCGAGGTGGCCGGAGTCGCCGTAGCCGATCATGTCGTACGAGAAGACCACAGCGCCCATGCGGGCGAGCGTCGCGCAGCGGTGCTGGTGGTCGGGACGCAGGCGGCCACCCGTGCGGCCGCCGGAGTGGCCGTGCGGACACAGGATCGCGGGCCGCGGACCAGGCTTGCCCGTCGGCCGATACAGGTTGCCGTAGACGAAGAAGCCGGGTCGGGCCTCGAACGCCGCGGACTCGACCGTGTAGCCGTCATGGGTTCGCAATCGGTGGACGATCGCGTTCAGCGGCGTGCGATCGGGCAACGGGTCGAGTTGTGCCCCGACCAGGATCTGTTGCCTGACCCGTGCAGCGCGCGCCTGCCACTGCTCGAGACTCGTGTAGGTGTCCGCGATCCGCGCGAGTTGGGTGACCGCTTCTGTTTCGGACTGGTAGTGACCGCGACACAGGATGGGCTTGGCGATCTCGGGCGGAACCGGATCTCGGGGTGGCTGCATCGAGGGAGTGCAACCGCCGAGCAACGTCAGGGAGGCTATGAGAATTCGGGACACGTGAACGAGCTAGTTCTGCTCAAGGGCCGGTGAACTCGAAGACCTTGTAGAGGAACTGCTCCTGGCCGTGGATGTCGGCGACGGGACCGGTGGCGACGAGCTGGAAACCGGGCACCGGCTGCGTGTCGCGCAAGCGTGTCAGTAGCTAGTCCTTCGCCTGCTGCTGTGTCATCGGTAGGCGGCCGATCGTCGGCGGCGCGACTGTGAACACCCTGTAGTCGTAGCAGTCGATGACGACCCAGCGGACTCCGCGTGCCTCCAGCAGCGCGAGCGCCGACGCGCGTTCCGACGACTGCGACAGCAAGATCCTGTAACTGTCGCGGATGCCGGCGATGTTGCGGTGGTACCCGCTGGCGACGACTGGCAGCTTCGCGAAGTACATGAAGTGCGCGCCCAGGTCCCAGGACGCGAGAACCGCGCCTTCCAGTTTGCCCTGTGACTTGTCGCGCAGCTGACCGTAGAGGGGTTGCCAGGCGCGGTCGTTCTGGCCGAGCTTGGATGCGCTGCGCGGGGCCGGGAGCGCGGTCAGGCCGCCTGCGGCGACAATGGCGAACGCACCGGCGACGAGCCACGTTGGTCGTGCGCGCACCACGCCGGACGCGCCGGCGCCAATGACGATCGCGAACGTCAGGCAGAAGAGGTGTGCGAGCTTGGCTTCCCAGACTCCGAGTCCGAAGGTCGCGAGCGCGACGGCTACCAGGGCGGCGCGGGTGGGGCGGGGTAGATCGGACAGGCGCAACGTGCCGAACAGGAAGATCGGCAGGCCCAGGACGAGCCACGACTCGCTTCGGACCCAGCCCGCGATCGTCCTGATCCCTGTGTACTCGGCGATCTCGTTCTGCAGCCACACGTTGATGCTAGCGAAGGTATCGAGCTTGGCGAAGAGCCCGGTGCGCAGTGGGCTCAGCGCCAGCACCGGCGCGACTCCGATGGCGAGAGCCGAGAGCGCGGCCAGTCCGATTCCGGCGAGGGAATGGAAGCGGGGCAGGCGCAGCAGTTGCGTGAACAGCGCGAACGTGCCGCACTGCCATATCTGCATCCACGACACCTTGTCGAGCTCGGCGGTGAAGAAATCGCTGCGGTGTTCGGCGAAGTGGCCGAGGAACAGGGCGGCGAGCATGGCGAGCGTGAATGCGTGCAGCGCTCGCGCCAAGGTTGCCCGCTCCGACTGGGGTGTGAGCGCGAACTGCACCACGGCCGCGAGCGCCCAGATGTAGAAGAACAACATGCTCTCGGTCGACACCCAGACGGCGAGGCCGAGCGCCGCTCCGGCGGCTTGCGGCAGCCAGCGCGCCCTGCGCCCCGAACTCACGGACAGCCAGGCGAGGAGTGCCCCGAGGATCAGCAGTTGCTGCAGGCTCTGGTGATCGCCGACGCCGAACTTACCGGGGTAGATAATGTGACTGGAGAAGGCGTAATACACCCCGGCCAGCAGGCTTGGCCCGGGGCCGAGTAAGGCGCGGCAGCCGAGCAGGAGAACGACCAGCGACATCACCGAGAAGAGGAGCCCGCTGACCACCGCTGCAGCTTCGTAACTCTTGGCGCCGGGTACGAACCAACTCGCGATCGGTTGGATCGAGCGCAGGCACCAATCCCACGGCAGCGTGAAGTGGATCACCGTGCCACTCGGGTAACCGTCCATCGTTTCGACGACCGGGTATGTCCCGGCAGCGTCGATTGCTTCGAGGCGCACGAGCCGTCGCAGAGTGTCGGTATCGCGGATGTGGACCTCGCCGTCGACGAGGACCGCCGCCGGATCCATGCGTACGAGCACTGCGCCGACGATCAGTACCGCGACGAGCAGCCACCAGGTCTGTGGGTTCATCTGTCTGAGCTTCTTGGTGGCCGCGCCCGTCATGCCCAGCAGGATACTGTCGACGGCCGAATCGCCTAATCCCTAGCGAGTCGACCGCGTTACACTCGCGAGCAATGGAGCGGATCCCGGAAACGGAGTGCATGGGCTCACCACGCGAGGCGCAAGAGTACGATGCGATGGACCACTCCAGCGCCAACGCTTCCTTCGTCGACGCCCTCGTTGCGCACGGCTGCGTGCGAGGGGATGTGCTCGATCTGGGAACCGGGCCGGGTCATATCCCGTTGCTCTTGGTCGAGCGGTGCCCGGGCGTGCAGGTCACGGCGACCGACTTGTCCGAAGAGATGCTCAAGGTCGCACGCCTGAAGGTCGCCGACGCCGGGCACTCGGATTCGATCCGTTTGATGCCGTCGGACGCGAAGCAGCTACCGTTTGCCGATGGTCAGTTCGACGGTGTCTTCAGCAACACGATCCTGCACCACGTCGCCGATCCAGTGGCTTACTTTGCGGAGGCAGCCCGCGTGCTCAAGAGTGGCGGCGCGCTCGTGATTCGTGACCTCGTGCGACCTCCCGATACGGCGCAGGCGCAGGCGATCGTCGATACCTACGCTGCCAGTGAAACCGAGTACGCGCGCAAGCTGTTCTACGACTCGTTGCTGGCTGCCTACACGATGGACGAGGTGCGTGCGCTACTCGACATGGCGGGCGTTTCGTCGGCGCAAGTGGCGGCGACATCGGATCGCCACTTGACGGTTTGGATCGACTCGCTTTGAGCGAAACGCACATCATCACGCGTTCCCCCGAGGTAATGCCGGCTACGCCCCAGGCGCTGGCCATGCTCGACCACGAGCTCGATGAGGTCACCGAGGGCGGTTTGATCACGCTCGCCGAGGCTTGGATGCTGGAGGCCCTGCCGCACCGCCGCGCACAGCTCATGGCGGCGGCCGAGAGTGGCCGCCTTGTCGTCGGCGACGGTTGGGTGCACCTGGATCCGTACGCCCTCGCTGGGCCGCGCCCGGCCAACCGCGACCTGGCTGCCGAGGTCGTCGCTTTGTTCCCCGGAGCGGAGCTCCGTCGGATCGAGCAAGTGGTCGAGCCGCGCGTGCACGCGACGCGGGCGGGCCTGTGTCTCGAGCAGCGTGCACTGGCCGATCGAGTGCTCACGCGTGCGCTCGGCAGCCGTGCCCTGCATCCCGCGTTGCTTCCTGCGCTCACCGGCGCCGGGCTGGGGGGCGCGGGGGACGCTTCGACCGAGGCGCTGGCGCTCGAGGCGCTGCGGAGCGCTGGGGGGGCGGTCGATGTCACGGCGGACCCGTCGATCTCGCTCGGCGACAACAAGTTGCCGAAGCGCTGTCGCTCCCTCAAGCTCGATGGTCCTTCGCTCGCTGTCGAGTGGAGTCGTGCGCTTGGGCTGCGCTGGTCCCAGTGTCCCGACTGCGATCAGCTGCTGTCGCTTGAGGTGCAGAGCGACGCCGGCGGTCGCGGAGCCTTCGTTGCCGGCAGTCCGCCGCGGCCGCGTGTGTTTGAAGGGCGGCACGGTGTGCCCGTCCACTTCGGTGCCGACGGAGCAAGCCTCTCGCTGGTTCGCGACTTGCGGTTGCCTGTCGAACCTGGCGAGCCACGTGGCCGGCGCGCCTACTCGTCGCTCGAACTGACGCTGCGGATCGAGGGCGGTCGACTCGATGTACTCGTGCGCCTCCTGGACCCGGTCGCCGGTCAACGCTACCGCCTCTGGTTTCCGGTGCCGTTTCATCCGCGCCCGACGAGCGTCGCGACCGTGGGGGCGGACGGTGCATGCCGCGTCGAGGATCGCGAAGGTCCGTTCGAATCGTTGCCCGTGATGCCACCTGTTGTCCTCTGTGGCGAACGCCATCAGCTGCAGCTGGGTGGCGCTGGCCTGCGCGAGGTCGAGGTGTTTGCCCGCAAGAACTCCTGGGTGTGCGCGGTCACGCTGCTGCGTGCGCCCGTTGGTGAAGCACCGCCCCGTTCGGTGACCCGTGCGATCAGCGCCGCTTGGCGGGAGATGCCGGCTTCCAGCGCTGTTCGAGAAGGCTGATGACGCCAGGCGTCGCGAGCGGGAAGTTGCGACCGACGGCAGAGGGCTCGGGGAACCACTTCCATAGAAAGCTGCCCCGCACGCGCGGCTCGGCTTCGATTGCGTCGAGCGCGGCCTGCAAGCAGCGCAGTTGCAGTGGCTCGGCCGCCTTGCCGTCGCTGCGATAGCCCCATGGCTCGCGAGCTGCCTTGAAGCTCGTGTTGTAACCGAGTTCGGTGAACACGATGTCCTTGTGCTGGCGGTCCGCAAAGCCGCGCAGTTGCTTCATGCGCTTGGCCCAACACGCGGCAAGCCTCTGGCTCGACGGATCCTCGTCGTCGCAGAGCGGGAAGTAGGCCTGGATACCAACCACGTCGAGGGCATCCCAGAACGGCACTTGCTCGTACAGGTTCCAGTTGGCCGCGTAGGTCAGTGGAGTCTTGGTGGCCTTGCGTAGGCGAGCGATGATTGCGCGCCAACGTTTCTCGTGAACCAGGGTCTGGTCGAGCTCGGTGCCGATGACAAGACCATCGGCATCAGAGCAGCTGCGTGCGAGGAGTTCGACCCACGCGCCGTAGTCGCGGAAGAAGCGTTGCCACGCTGCTTCCGTGTCGAACGTGATCTCACCGCGCCAGCGAAACGGCGAACCCCAATAGGCGAGGTGCGGCTTGATCAGCACCTTGAAGCCCGCGTCGTGCGCATAGCGGATCGGTTGGTACCAGTGCGCTGGCGGTTCGGTGGCCGTGTCCATGCGTTGCTGACGGCGCCGCGCGTAGCGTCGCCAGTCGACGCGGCCGTCAGCTCGGATGCGCGCGTACGGGTGAAGCGCAACCCAGTTCGCCCCTGTCGCCTGGATACGGTGCATCGTCGCCTTCATGCGCGCGGCGTCGGCCCATTCGCGACCGATGCCGCGCGTGGAGATCGTGATGCCGTGGATCGGTGGCGGTGTCGACTCTTGAGCCGTGATAGCGCTCGTCAGGACAGCAGCCGCCAGGCATCGCATCATGCTCCGCATCGTGCCGGCATCGTATCCGGCGCGGTCGGCGAGCGCGTTGAGCCCAGGTCTTGGCCTGAACCTAAATTTTCGCCGAGCCCGGCTACCGCGCAACTGTTGTGAATGCCGATCTGCTTCGGCTTTGCCGGCCCCATCGGTTCGAGACGGACCGCAGGGTCATCAACCTGGCGCGTATCCGGGGTCACTGCGACCGACCGAAGTGGTGGCCGGGATCAGCGATACTTGGCCTTGATCGCGACCGCGCGGCGCAGCGCGTCGACCGATTGAAGCAGCTTGCGACGAATGTCGACCGAGAGATCGTCGCGCTTCGCGAGGAAGGCATCCACAACGGCCAGGCCCTTGGCGGACGAGTGCGCGTTGATGAACTCGTCGATCCATGCCGGCATGAAGAAGATGCGTCGGTTGGCCTTCACCCATTCGACTCGCTCGAGTGCCCGCTCCAGATAGGGGAGGGTGAGTTCCCCTTGGCCAGGCCAGTGGAAGAACGACAGGCAGCCAGAGATCCACTGCTCGGGCGGTTGCTTTGGATCGAGGAAGCCGGCGAAGTAGCGCTCTTTGGCCGCGACGCTCGCTTCCGCTGCGGCAGCTTGATAGCGGTACTTGGCGACGTCGCCCTTGCCGAGACTCTCGATTGCCTTACTGGCGGATGGGTGTCCCGCAGCCAGAAGTGCCGCCGCGGCGAGGAAGCGATCCTGGATGCCTGGCTGTAGTCCCGGGACGGACCCGCTGCCGTCGCGGAGCTCGTGACAGATCGTCAGTGTTCGCTTGTCCCGGGCGAGTCGGCACAAAGCGCGGAAGGCCTGGAGTTCGAAGCCCTTCAACTCACCAGCCAACAGTTGGTCGCGCAGTAGGGTCTCGATTTTTCCGTGCCATGTTTGCGCGTCGGCCCCGCTGAGCCAGCGTTGCACGGCGGTCAGCGTTGCAGACAGCACGCGGGAGTGCGTGAGTGGATCTCGTTCGCGGGAGAGCATCGCGAAGCCGACCCGCACGAACGATCTGGGATCGAGTCGCGTTTCGCGCACCATGTCGTGGAGCGCAGTGAAGGCAACGGCCTCGGCGAGCGGTTCCTTCATGCGATCGGCGACGAGGACGTCACACAACCGCGCAGCGCTCACGTCGTCGAGCAGGAACTGGCCGTAGGCGATGTCCTTGGGGTTGAGCAGGATCCAGTCCGGCGCGGCGCTGCCCGTGAGTCCCTCGACCAGGGTCAGGGCTTCGTCGGCGGTGACTGAAAGGGAACGCGTACTGCCGTCCTTGTTGCCAACGAGCAGGTCGAGACGTAGCGGCCACGGGGTGGTCGGGCCACCGCCGGCAGCGTTCTGCGAGATGCCGCACGACGTGACCTTGCCGTCGTCGTCCGAGCGCCACGACAGCGCCACCTGGGGCATCCCGGGGCCCAGGATCCACCTGGCCGACCACCTGCTGAGGTCGCTGCCGCTGGCTTTCTCGAAGGCGGCGAGCAGGTCTTGCCAATCGGCGTTGGCGAAGGCGTGCTTCTCGAGGAAGAGCTGCATGCCCTTACGGAACGCGGGCTTGCCAATCCTGTGCTCCAGCTCGCGCAGTACCGCGGGTGCCTTGTTGTAGACGATCGCGCCGTAGTTCGATTTGGCGTCGGCGAGGTTGCCGAGTGACTGGTAGACGGGGACCGTGCCCGCGGTTGTGTCGATGCGGTAGGCAGCCGGCTTGACTCGTTGATGGAAGCGTAGCCAGGCCGCGCTCTCGGGCTCGAGCTCGGCGAGCACGGAATAGCCCATGTGGGTCGCGAACCCCTCTTTGAGCCACAGATCGTCGAACCATCGCATGGTCACGAGGTTGCCGAACCACTGGTGAGCGACTTCGTGGTAGATCAGCGTGCTGCGCCGCAGCAGTTCGACGCTGGTCGGTTCATGGTCGAAGACGAGCGCGCTCTCGCGGTAGAAGATCGCCCCCGCGTGCTCCATGCCGCCGTATGGGAACCCGGGACAGAGCACGAAGTCGAGCTGGGAGAACGGATACGACACGCCGAAGTAGCGTTCGTACCAGCGCACGCTGTTGGCGTGCATGGCGAACAAGCGGTCCTTGTCGAGCGCAGCTCGCTTGGACGCGCGTAGCCAGAGGCGCATGGTTGCGGCCTTGCGCTCGCCACCGATGCGGAACTCAACCTCAGGACCCTCCACGGCGACGAATGGGCCACAGGCGAAGGCAAACAGATAAGTCGGCAGCGCTTCCGTTCCGTGGAACTCCCAGGTGCGCTTGTCGCCGTGCGCGGCCTTTGGCGCACCGACCGGCGGTGTGTTGCCGATCGCTGCCCACTTCGCGGGAATCGTCAGCAACAGCGTGAAGATCGCCTTCAAGTCCGGCTGGTCGAAGCACGGGAACAACCCGTGTGCGTCGGACGGCACGAGCAGGGTGTAGTAGTAGTCCTTGCCGTCAGTGGCATCGCGATAGACTGTCAACGGCGTTCCGGTGGGGGCGATGCTCGAGCGGAAGTCAGCTTCGAAGATGTTGCGTCCTGGACGCAGTTTCTTCGTGTCGAGGACCAGGTGGTCGTGGACGCGACGCACCTCTTCCTTGCTGGCGGGCATGCGGTTGATCGTGACGTTGGCCAGCCCTGTGCCGCTGAAGTCGAGGACCACGGGCTTGGACACATCGGTCAAGCGAAAGGTGAGCCTGACGTGTCCACCGGTTTCGCGCGCGCTGTTGTCGAGTTCGAACTGGAGTTCGTAGCCGACGTGGCGAATCCTCGCACGTCGAGTGCGGGCGAGTTCCAGACTGATACCGGAAACGGGGTCTTGCACAGCCATGAGCAGCACCGGGATGAGAGCGAGCATTGCCGCCAGTATGACGCAGGCTCCTAATCGCCGGCGATGACTCGCCGTGCGCGCTCGACGTTCTCGTCCTCGGGGTCGAGCGTTTCGGCCGCTTCGATTGCCGCTCGTGCCTCTTCCTCGCGTCCTGCCGCATGCAGGAACAACGCCAGGTCTGCCTGCAGTCTGGCGTCGTTCGGCTCGATCTCTACAGCGCGTTCCATTGCGTCGCAAGCGTCGCCGATGTCGCCGGCGCGGCTCGCACACGCGGCCAGCCGAGCCCAGATGGTCTGCTGGTCGCGGCGCAGGGATGCCGCCTTACGGAACCAGTTGGCTGCTTCGACCAACTCGCCGCGCAGATCGTGGAGCTTGCCCGAGAAATAAGCCGCCGGCCAAAGCTGGGGCACCTCTTGTGACACCTCGCGCAGGAAGGCGAGGGCGTTGTCGATATCGGGTCCGGCTTCTTCGATAGAGGCAGCTAACTTGAAGCGTTCGTCGAAGTCGGGTACGAGGAGTTCGGCGAGGCGCTGTGCGCCAACATCGCGGCGGTCCACGTCCTCGACGTGCGGCAACGCCCCGCGCAATGCTTGTGTGGCGGCATCAGAGCGATCGGCGAGCGCCAAGCACAGCCCGAGTTCGAGGCGGTCCGCCGGTTCGAGAACATGGCCGCAGAGGTCCACGAGCAGGTCGACTACGTCCGGTGGTGGCGCCGCTCCGGCCTCGCCGAGGTGCTCGCTCAAGTAACGCAGCAGCACTCCGCTACGTCCTTCCTCCTCCTCCCATTCACCAGGATGCAGCCTTTGCTCGTAGATGCGCCGCAGCCCGCGCAGCACCTTGTCCCAAGCTTCATCCACGTCGTTCTCGGTGAATGCGAGGCGCGCCAGGTGGGCGAAGAAGTCAGGATGGCCGTCGAGCCGGACACCGGTCAACCAGAGGTTGCGTGCCTGCACGGTTTCGTCACGGTTGGCGAGGAGGATGCCCAGGGTTTCGAGTGCGCTCGCGGGCGGTTCGGGTTGGCTGACGGCCAGCCGGAGCCACTCCTCGGCGCGGTCGTTCTCTTCCACTGCGACCAGAAACTCACCGATGCTCGCGGCGGCCTCGTGATCGGCCGGGTAGGCGCTGAGCGCGCGGTCGAGTAGGGCAACTCCCTCCTCGAGCGTCATCACACATGCGTGCACGGCTTCGTGGATGGCCACGTGCAAGCGGCGAAGGGCGAGGCCGAACTCGGGATCGGCGATCAGCGCCTCGATGAACGGCTCAAGCAACTCGCGCGGATCACGACCGAGTAGGACCTCGGGGTCGAGGCTGGCCGCCCCGTCGAGCCCGCGCAGGAAATGCAGGAAGGCGGTCGGATTGTGTGTTCCCACCTTTTCCCACGTCCGTGAGTTCATCGGCACAGCGAGTTCGCGCGCGATGCGGCGGGCCAGAGCGACGCATGACGTACCGGGATCCTTCAGGTTGAGGCGCCAAGGAAAGGTCGTCTGGTCCAGGCCGTGGCGATCGCGAATCAAGGTCAGGTCGATCTCGAGTCCGTCGTCGCGGTGCGTTGGTGCGTCGAGGCGAACCTGGTCCTGAGTCAGCTTGAGCGTGCCGACGATGGCCGCGGTGACCCCGTTGTTCGGCAGGAACGACATCACATCGTCGGCCTCTGGCGCCTGGTCGAGCGCCAGCCAGTTGCCCGTAGGCACTCCATCCTCGTCGGCGGCACGGATCTCGAGCAGTCCTGCGTTCTCTCGACCGTTGTCGTTGAGACAGATGCACAGAAAGTCGGGAATCCGTCGCGAGAGCACGCCCGGCTCTAGACCGGTCACATCTACGGGCTCAGGTTCGGAGAACGGGAAGAAGAAGATCCCGGGATGCTCCATGTTGGCTTTCGATAGTAGGCAACTCTATCGGAGTTGCTGGCCCAAAACTGTTCTGGGCGAAACATCGATCAACCACTGCTGAACTCGACCTCCAGGCCGCCGAACTCCGACTCGTTGAGAGATAGTCCGAAGTTATGGCGTTCGCAAACGTCGCGCGCGATGTAGAGGCCGAGACCGAGGCCGCCCGGTTCACGTGTTCTGGCCGCGCTACCGCGAAAACGGCGCTCGAACAGACGCTCACGCTCCGCGGCGTCGATGCCGGGGCCATCGTCGATGACCTTGAGTCGAAAGCCTGACTGTGCGGCTCCTGGGCGACCATTCGCTTCGAGCAGTACTGCGATGTTGCCTTGCTCCTTGTTGTAGCGGACGGCGTTGTGGATCACGTTGCTGACCGCTTGTTCGATCAACGTGACATCGCCGAGAACCTCGACGACCTGTTCTGGCACCGAATAGTCGATGCCGATTCCGCGTGCACTGGCCAGCGGTCGGTGTCGCTCGACGGAACGTTCCACGAGCGCGTTGAGGTCCACCCGATCTTGGCGGATCTGCAGGTCGGTGTTCTCCAGCTTGGCTGCCGCGCTCAGGTTCTGCAGGATCGAGCCGATGTAATGCGCTTCGTTGAGCGACGACGCGATCGTGCGCACGTTGACGGATTCGCCTGTTCCCGCCTTCTTGCGTAAGTCGCTGAGGTGTCCTTGCAGCACGGTCAGAGGGATCATCACGTCGTGTGTGGTGTTGGCGATGAAGTCGCGCAGTGTGCGTTCGCGCGCCTCTACATCTTCCAGGTGTGCGCGCACCTGAGTCCCGGCTCGGTTGAACGCGTGAGCCAGGCCCGCGATCTCATCACGGCCACCGACAGTGACCTGGGTTTCGTAGTGCGTCGCGGCCGATTCGCCGACCTGTCCAGTCAGCTGCCGAATCCGACCTACCATCGGTCCGGCCGCAAGCAGCACGATTACGAGCATCGCCGCCGGTGCCACGAGGGGCATCCACCACAGCTGGTCCTTGGGCCAGCGCGGCGCACCGGCGAAAAGCACGTATGCGCACGCTTCTTCGCGCGTGTGTAGGCGCATGCCGAACTCGAGCCATTCGTTGGTGGAGGTGGCGGGTGGCTTGCTGGGGCCATCATTTGACTCTGTAGTTCTTGCAGCGCGCGGATGCTCGCCGCTCTGCGAGGCGACATCGATGCCCTGCTCGAGCCGACGTCGCAGCTCGTCCGGAAAGGCCGGTGCCCGAGAGTTGCGGGACACGAACGTCTTGTCATATGCCCAGATCAGCGAGGCGGCCAGCGGCGGCCGCTTCTGCGACCGCGGCAGAAGTTCGCTGTCTGGAAACAGGGCGGCAGCGCCGCGTCGGGGGCTGCGTCGACCGGTGCGAAGTGTCTCTCGCCGTGGTCCGCGTCGCTCGGGCGAGAGGTTGCCGCCCCACGATTCCGGGCCATCCGCGCACGCCGCGATGCCGCCCCAAAGCGTCATTTGATCGACTACCCAGCCTTCGATGCGCGCTTCGACTCGGCGTCGCTCGATGTCAGCTCGGAACCAAGAGACAGCGAAGTAGAGCGGGATGGCAGCGATCAGGAGCGTCAGCGCGAGCCGCAGGCGCAGTGTCATGTGCTCTGTGGCTCGAGGCGGTAGCCAACTCCCCACACGGTTGCGATGGTTCGACCAACGTCGCCTAGTTTCTTGCGCAAGCGTGAGATGTGAACGTCCAGTGTCCGCGTGCCGCCTTCGCGCTCGGGATCGAGCACGTTGTCGACGAGCCACGTTCGCGAGATCGCAGCCCCGGGACGCTTGGCCAGTGCCGTGAGTAGGTCGAACTCGACACGGGTCAGCTCGACGGTTTCGTCGCCGATGCTGACCTGTCGCCCGACTGTGTCGATGGCGAGCGAGCCGACTTCGATCACGCCCGAACGCGTCAGAACTGGTCGGCGCAGCCGCGCCTGAACGCGCGCCAGCAGTTCTTCGGGCCAGAACGGTTTGGTCATGTAGTCGTCGGCGCCGAGTTCGAGCGCACGCACCTTGTCGGTGGTCTCGTTGCGAGCACTGAGCACGAGCACCGGCACGTCCGCTTCCTGGCGGACGTGCTTGAGCACATCCATGCCGTAGGCGCCCGGCAGCATCAGGTCGAGCACGATCAAGTCGAAGTCCTGCGGCCGCACCATGAGCGCCGCATCGCCGTTCTTGAACCAGGTTGGGTCGAAGCCCGCTTCGCGGAAGTGACCGACGATCTGTTTGCCGAGTTCTTCGTCGTCCTCGACGATGAGGATTCGGTAGTGCATCGCTTGTGAGTGCTCGAGGGGACTTCGCGGATCGTTGGCTGGAGATCTTAACAGGTTCCTAAGCCATAGCGACGCAGCGTGTTACACGATCGCGGCAAGCTGTTTAGGGATTGGCAACACGTCGGACGTTCTATAGGGCACGAAAGAAGAACCATGATGAAGACCATCTTACTGACCAGTCTGATCGTTGCGGTGGCGTGTGTTTCGGCCCCATCGCAGCGCGGTTTCCGCCGCGCTCGTCTAGGGCAGGAGAAAACCGAAGCCCAGCGAGTCGAGCGAGTCGAGAAGGCAAAGAAGGCCCAGGCCAAGACCCGCAAGGGCGCCAAGAGCCGCAAGGGTGCCAAGAGCCGCAAGGGTGCCAAGAGCCGCAAGGGCGGCCAGGGAGCCAAGGGCGGCCAGGGAGCCAAGGGCGGCCAGGGCGGCGAGCGCACCAAGAGAGAGCTCGGCACCAAGCTGAAGCAGGCGGTGAAGAAGCGCCGTCAGGCCGCCAGCAGAGGGCAGCGTGGGCGCCAGGCCCGGCGTGGCCCGCAGCGGATCCAACAGCGTCGCGGATCCGGTCGCGGTGCAGCGATGCAGCGTCGCGGTCGTTCAGGGCGCGGCATGCGGGCTCGTAGTGAGAGCCGTCGCGGCCCGCAGCGGATGCGGCAGGGGCGTCGATCCGGCGGTCGGGCCGCTGTCCAGCGGCGTGGGCGGCCGGGAGGCGGCACACGGGGTCGCAGTGAGAGTCGTCGCGGCCCGCAGCGGCTGCAGCAGAGGCGTCGATCCGGCGGTCGGGCCGCTGTCCAGCGGCGTGGGCAGTCCGCCCGCGGTAACGCCAGGAACGCCAGGAGCGCCAAGAAGGGCAGGAGCGCCAAGAAGGGCAGGAGCGTCAAGAAGGGCAGGAGCGTCAAGAACGGCAAGAACGGCAAG
>PVBE012333585.1_pt1 | contig 13382 bp, 14 predicted proteins | sample 1631181 | NCBI WGS metagenome assembly PVBE01 (sample SAMN08397723, study PRJNA350692) | Marine metagenome, whole genome shotgun sequencing project. | isolation source: water | place: Pacific Ocean | collected 2012-04 | reverse complement strand
GCGCAGGGTACCCTGTACCCGGATGTAATAGAAAGTGTTTCTGTGCATGGAGGGCCAGCTGTTACTATTAAAAGTCATCACAATGTGGGAGCGCTGCCGGCAGAATTGGGTTTTGAACTTGTTGAACCTCTTAGAGAACTATTCAAAGATGAGGTGCGAAAAATGGGTTCTGAGCTAGGACTGCCAGATGATATTCTATGGAGACATCCTTTTCCCGGCCCTGGCCTTGCCATAAGGATAATGGGAGACATCACAGAAGACAGATTGCAGACCCTCAGATATGCCGACGAAATAATGATACAGGAGATTAAATCGGCAGGTCTGTACGGAAAAATTGCTCAGGCATTTGCTGTCTTCTTGCCGGTGAGTACTGTTGGTGTAATGGGAGATGAGAGAAGCTACGAGAACGTAATTGCTCTTAGAGCTGTTGAATCAACCGACTTTATGACTGCAGATTGGGTAAAGATACCATACGAAGTACTGGCCCGTATTTCGAGCCGTATAATTAATGAGGTAAGAGGAGTTAACCGCGTTGTTTATGACATCAGCTCAAAACCACCAAGCACCATTGAGTGGGAGTGATTTTTAAACGAAGTGTTTATAAGCATTCATAAGCTGATGGGTAATTTTTCCAGGTATTGCTTCTCCTATATCATAATTTTCAATCTTAGAGACAGGCATTATTTCCATCAGAGAATTAGTAATAAATACTTCATCCGCATTTAGTAAAGTTTCTACCTTGAAGCATTCTTCACCAGCAGGAATACTGCTCTCTTTACAAATATCGAGTACAGTTCTCCTTGTGATACCCGGTAATATATTCGTATTAAGCGAAGGGGTAACAACTCTCCCATTATTTACAAAAAAAATATTACTTACCACACACTCGGTGACATATTCATCTGTATTCACTATAATTGCTTCATCAGCAGACCTTTTATTCGCTTCCTCTTTCATCATAATACTTTTTAATAGATTCGTTGTTTTGTGACATGAGATCGGACATGATGTGCTCCTTTTGTAATTTGAAACAACAAGGGACATTCCTTCCTCATAAAGTCTCCTGTCATAGGGTGTAAGTGGTTTGACCTGTACCATGGTAGTTGGTTCGATATTGTCATCCATTTGAAGCCTGCCTCCACCAGTTCCCCTTGAAAGTGTAATCCTGATATAGGCGTCCTGACTACGATTTTTCATAAACAGTTCTTTTATCCATCCATCAATATCTTCATTTGTATAGTCGAAAGAGATTCTCAGTTGCTTCGCAGAATGACGCATTCGTTCCAGATGTTCGTAAAGTTTAAAGGGTATTCCCTTATATGAACGGAGGGTTTCATAAATACCATCTCCATAAAGGAACCCTCTATCACCTGAAGAGATATTTCCATCGGTATCTGGAATTATTTTGCCATTTAAGAAGATGGAATTAGTCATAATATGGGTAGGCAACAAATAAATGTACTTAGGATTTGTCCTGTCATACTGTTAATCTTGTCAGAAAAGTAATAACAAAAGCACTATTCAAGCGTCTCTATTAATGCCCGGGCTTTATGTAGCGTTTCCTGATATTCGTCCTCGGGGTTTGAATCAGCAACTATCCCACCGCCAACTTGAAAGAAGATATGATCGTCTTTTACTAAGAAGGTTCTTATGGCAATGTTTAAATCTATATTTCCATTAAAGCTCAAATATCCCATAGAGCCGGTGTATGTACTTCGTTTGTTGGGTTCTAATTCGTCAATAATCTGCATGGCCCTTACTTTGGGTGCACCTGTTATTGAGCCTCCTGGAAATGTAGCTTTTATCAGGTCGATAGCGTCATACCGCGAATGAAGCTCTCCTTCAACTGTGGCAACAAGATGATACACCGTAGGATGTGGCTCCAGTTTTTTCTTCTCTGTTACCTTTACAGTATTATAGTTACATACCCGTCCAAGATCATTTCGTTCAAGATCCACAATCATTGCTAATTCCGCATCATCTTTCTTGCTTGAGAGTAGCTCTTCCTGCATCTTTCTATTTATGTCTTCATCTTTGCCTCTGGGTCTGGTTCCTTTAATTGGCATTGTTTGTATTTTGCGCACAACACCATCTCTCTGCTTGCCTTTACTATCCGGCTTGTTTTGTAGAGACAGGAATCGTTCCGGAGAAGAACTTATTACGTGTTTATTGTCAAATTTCAAGAAGCTTGAAAATGATGCAGGATTTATTTTTCTTAATCTTTTATATATTTTGTAAGGTGAAGTTTCTATCTGTGTCTGAAAGCGCTGTGAGAGATTAACCTGATAAATATCACCTGCATTAATATATTGTTTTGCACATTCTACAGCTCTTAAATAGTTTTCCTTAGAAAAGTTGCTTATTATCTTTCGTTTTATTCTGCTTCCGTTAAATTGTGATTCCTCTTCATAAGGTATATTCGATCTATTACGAATCATCTCTAACACATGGTTAACCCTTTTCGCTGTACTTTTTCGAGAATTCTGATTAATATTTACAGATAGTAGGAAACACCTGTTCTCAAGATGATCAACAGCAATAATTGTATCGTAAAAGCTGAAATACATTTCCGGGAATTCAATATCATCTATTGTGGTATTAGGAAGTTTTTCGATGAAATGGCACAGGTCGTAGGAAAAGTATCCAACAGCTCCACACGTAAACGGGATAGGCTCAAATTCATTTTCCAGATGAAAGCTGTTTAACAGATGTCGCAGCTCATCAAATGGATTTCCTGTTTTTCTGGTAATGCTTTTACTATTTTGGGTCAATATATTATTGCCCTTTGACATAACAGTAAGAAAGGGATCGTACCCTATGAATGAGTATCTTCCTGACTTTTCATTGTTATTAGCACTATCAAGAAAAAAGTTTTTTGGGTGAGCTTGGGTATGATGAAAGATTTTCAACAAGTCAGTGCCAGGATCTAACTCCTTGATTATCAATTTTTTTCTGGTTTTACTTACTAAGTTTACCATAGAATCATTAAAAAATATAATACAAGACAACGGAAGAATTTGCAGAACAATATTATCATATGTTATGTGAAATTAAAACTTTAAGTCAAGCTTTTTTCGAATTTATTCAGTAATTATATAAATACAAAATAAAAAACAATATGCTTATCAGGTTAATTTTAATGTTTACGGTTATACCCTTAGTGGAATTGTATCTCTTGATACAGGTCGGAAGGTATTTGGGATCTTTTCAAACGATAATGATAGTTCTTGTTACCGGCATCATAGGAGGCTTGCTTGCCAGAAGTCAGGGTTTAAGTGTTCAAAGGCAAATAAGAGTGGATTTACAATGTGGAATTATCCCAACGGACAGTCTAATAGATGGTTGTTTTATTCTGATAGCGGGTGCACTGTTAATCACTCCTGGAATGATAACAGACATATTTGGTTTTGTCTTAATGGTTCCGGTTTTTAGAGGTTGGTTGAAGAAGCGGCTAAAGGATATTTTGAAACGTAAGTTTGAATCCGGTAGATTTCAATATTATTCAAACCATCAGTCAGCAAATTGGAAAGAAGAAGACTGTCTTTGATTGCAGATTGTTCGATTTACCTTTGTTCAAACCAGGTCTACCTGTGATTCTTTTCCTACTGGTAGTATGTCCGATTCGAACTCAGCTTCTACTGACGAAAAAAATCTATTCTTGATATCATCGGAAGTTGCTTTTAAAAGAGAGGCTTTGTCATTTGGATCACCAAGTTTTTCAAGCTTGATTGCCCCGGCAGCCATCGTTGCGTGGCCACCTGAATTTAGTTCACCAAAAGCGTTTTGCAGAATTCGACCCAGGTTTACTTTTGGATCTCTGCTTCTGGCAGATAACTGGACCTTATCGTCGTTTATCCCAAAAACAAGGACTGTGTATACGCCCTCTAAATGTAGTATCATCTCTGCTGCTTGTGGCAATGCGTCTCTATCACTGATAAACTCTACAAATGATGTAAGGTATTCACCTCTGATCTCTTTGTTGTTAATTGCTCTGCCAATAATATCCAGAGTTTCCAAGCCCATGGGGGGGTGTTCTAACTGACTCATAATGTTTTTATCCACCAGTGGTGAGAGATATGTTGCCGCATTCATATCATCCGGAGATGTATTTCTGGTAAACTCCTTTGTGTCTGTACGAATTCCATATAAGAGGGCAGTAGCAAGCGACATGTCAGGCTTCAAGTTTAACTGGCGAATGTATTTAGTCATAATTGTTGCAGTTGCTCCTATGTCGGTTTGAATATCAATATAATCCCCCTTTACTAAATTGATATCTGCCGGGTGGTGATCAAATATTAAATTTGGTGTAACGTCTTCAGGTAATACGTTGTTTCTTGAAGGAATAGATGCTTCTATTAATGCAATTTTGCCTGAAGATTGTACCACATCCAATGCGGCCTCTTCTGTTTTTATGCTTATCAAATCCAAACTCAATAAGTCTATTAATGCCTTGTTATTCTGGTGACTGATATCTCCGCCATAATAAAGCTTGCTTTCTACGTCATAGTGTTTGCAGATATATTTGAGGGTTAGTCCTGATGCTATAGCGTCAGGGTCTGGATTGTCTTGTAGGAAGATTGCCAACTCTTTGCCTTGTGATTCCTTGATCATGTTAACTAATGTGAAAGCGGAATGTTTCATTTTGACATTTTCAAACGCGGACAATACTGTATCGGTCAGGACATTCCCTGTATTCAATATCATATCGGCACCGTTTGCCTCCAGAGCTTTAGCCTCCTCGTTATTATATGCCTTCACAAGGACAAAATTGTTTGGCAGTTTCTCCTTTAGTTTTTTTATCAGTGAGAGGTTGCTATCAAAATCTCCGGTGAGAATTGCAAATATAATTGAGTTGTCGCGATACTGAGAGTTCAAATCAAATGCATTCATATCTGAAACCATCACTTTAATACCCTGCTCCTTCCATGAAGATAAGGCATTCTCATCCTTATCTACAATTAATATCTCTCTGCCGGCATTGTTCAGTGCATCAACAACGGCATTTCCAGTTACACCACAACCAAAAATAATGTACATGAAATTCTCTCCGACTATGAAAAATCTCTAAATTGTAACTGCTTATAAAACCACGTCAAAACGGTTAAGCGTGCAGAACGGCAAGCTTTCACGGTTACTATGAAAATCAGCAGTTTTGCAAATTAATACTGTTGGTATCAGGGATAAATGACTTGCTCTATATGTAAAATACTTTTACGTATGTATTTTATTTAGTTGGAAAGAAATGTGACTTTAAGAATGCGAGGATTATACTTATCAATTATAAAGCTGTCAATATTAAAAAATTGACAGCTACTGGATTTGCCATTTACATTTTGATTAGACTGTTTATGATTCCGCGAAGGTTACGTGATTCGACATAACGAATTCCCAGCTTGTCGGCCCAGGTCATTATCCCATTATCAGCAGTAACCAGAATGCCATCCAATTCCCTTGCCAATAATATAAGGTCGACATCCTCCTTGCTATCAATTATTCCTTCTCGCAATGCCGAACGGTACTTTCTCCTGAGGTTATTTATCGTATCTGGCTCGTTTTCATTTACTACTTCTCTCACAGCCTGTTCTGCAACCCTTAAGCCCTTGTCTATTCGATGGCGTACATCCTCTATTAACTCATATAGCAGGAAGGCGGGAATATTCATTTCGTACTTCATGGGTGGCTTCTGGAAAATTATAACCTGAAGGTCTTCTGGTATTTTGTCAATATCTACGAAATCCATAAGTTCTTGATAAATCGATGGGGGCATATAAAAGTTGGGACTCTCAAGTTTTTTTATCAGTTTCAGGAAATTTTTTAGAGCAGTAGTTGGTGTTCTGCCAAAGGTAATATATACATCTGGGTTAGAAAAAATGCTTGTGTCTATAACAAAACATTCTTCTTTTAAGTTCTTTATTTTCTTCGTTTTTTTCATATTAAATAAAGAGTATTTATGTCAATGATATTTAAATTATGAGTATAATTGTAAAACAGTCTTGATGCAAGGGAAACCAGTGTGTTTATAGATATTCACTTTCTTGACACTGTTTGCTGTGGTGCTATAATTTAGTTATAAATCTTTTAACTTATGTAGAAAAATGAAATTTTTATCCCTTATAATAATCGTGATTATTATATCATGCATTTTTTACAGTTTTCGTCCCTTTATAAACAGGGGGGATGTTTCAATTGCAAACGGCAAGGAAGCAGAATCCAAAGTAGAAGACTATTCTCGGCAAAGAGAGATGATGGTTGAGCAGCAGATAGTGGCACGAGGCGTAAAAAGTAAGAAAGTCCTCGATGCAATGAATAGTGTGCCGAGACATCTGTTTGTTCCGGTAGAATACAGACGTGGCAGTTACTTTGACCAGCCATTACCAATAGGATCAGGGCAGACTATTTCCCAGCCATACATAGTGGCGTTGATGACAGAAATGCTGGATGTTGGTAATGATGATATAGTTCTGGAGATTGGGACTGGTTCAGGTTACCAGGCAGCTGTTCTATCTACTATTGTTAAGAAGTTATACACTATAGAAATAATTGAAGAGTTGGGTCTGCAGGCCACTGAACTATTGAAAAGTCTGGAATGTGATAATGTTGAAGTCCAGATATCTGATGGTGGACTCGGTTTGCCGGGAAAAGCACCATTCGATGCAATAATTGTTACAGCCGCTGCACCAGAGATTCCTGATCCCTTAATAAAACAACTTAAACCGGGAGGGAGGATGGTAATTCCTGTTGATAATAAATATTATAGTCAAGATCTGCTGATTGTGGAAAAAGATGAAGATGGAAATATTGAAATAAAAAACACCATTCCTGTGCGATTTGTTCCTCTTGTTAGGGGTGAGAAGATTGCAGAATGATGAGTTTGATCCTTGTTGTAATATTTTACTTTTATTTAAAATATATTTTCATTAAAATTAGTGTATTGGATATTGTTGTACGGGGTAGGATTAAGCCCAGCTGATAATAAGAAATATTTTTGATAAATTTATAATGGAATACAGGCAACTTGGAAAAAGTGATTTAAAAGTCTCCGTCGTCGGTTACGGTGCATGGGGAATAGGGGGGAAGCCTTTCTGGAGTACTGAAGGTGAAGAGAGTTCTATTCGTTCTATTGAAAAGGCGATTGATCTGGGCATTAATTTTTATGATACTGCTCCGGTATACGGCTTTGGATATTCTGAAGAGTTATTAGGTAGGGCTCTACAATCAAGACGCAAAGACGTAATTATCGCAACAAAATGCGGATTGGTATGGGAGAAAGAAGAGTTAAAGGCGATAAGCAAGAAGGCTAACAGAGAGTCTATATCAGAAGAAATAGACCTGAGTTTGAAAAGACTGCGTACTGATTACATCGATTTGTACCAGGTGCACTGGCCGGACGAAAGCACAGCCATTGAAGAAACGATGAATACCCTTTTGCAGATACAGAAGGAAGGGAAGATTCGATATATAGGAGTGAGTAATTATTCAGTTGATCAAATGGAGGAAAGTCTTAAATACGGTCAGATAGTATCTCTACAACCTATGTATAGCATGTTGGAAAGAGACGTAGAGAAGGACAGGCTTCCATTTTGTATCGAAAATAAAATTGGAGTAATCTGCTACAGTCCACTTGCATCAGGAGTGCTGACAGGTAAATATGATGAAAACACGAGGTTTAAGGACTGGCGTGGGCAGAATATCATCGGGAATTTTACCGGGGATGTATATGTTTCTCATATTAAGAAGGTTAAAGAGCTTAAAAAGATTGCGCAGAGAAATGGGAAGACGCTGGCTCAAATGGCTATTAATTGGATACTTCATCAAGAAGGGGTGTCCACGGCAATTGTCGGGGTAAAAACCCCGAGTCATGTTGAACAAAACATAGATGCTGTTGGTTGGAAGATTGTGAATAGCGATTTGAAAGAGATATCAGATATTTTAGATCAGAAGTGTCGTTAGCATCATTATCTTCATGAAAAATAATAATTTTTAGTTTTCTTTAGTGAAAGGAGTTACAAAATGTTTAAGTCTTTGAAATTAAGTGGCACTGTTTTTATTGCTGTGATGTTCGCCTTTGCGCTTTCTTTTTCAGTTGTTCAGGCTTCATGTACTGTTTGTGAAGATGTAGAGAAACATCCTAAGACTAAAGATGTGACGTTAAATGTTAAGGGTATGACATGTGGTGGTTGCGAAAGCAAGGTGAAAAATGTTTTGTCCGCATTGAATGGTGTTAGCGATGTCAAAGTAAGTCATAAAGATGGTAAGGCAGAATTACATCTGGCAGAGGGTAAGGTCACTGTAGATGATCTTATAAAAGCAGTAAAACAGTTAGGATATAAAGTTACAGAAGGATGATAGGTAGTATTGAAAATACATTTATATAAGATGGCTATTTAAAGGAGGACTTGAGGTGATAGAGATTGATTTCGTAGAGTTGAATAAATATAAAATACTGGAAGATAAAAATTACACAAAGGATGAGAGGGATTTCTATATAAGCAAAGAAGATAAGAGGATATTTAGCTTTGGTCGTATTGGCAATGAGACTATTGCCTGGCTGGAACAGGAGATTAATCAACCTAATACTTCTGGTGAATGGCAATTCTTCTGTAATGTCTATCCGAGCGAAGGGCTTCGTGCAGATATTATATCTCCATATTTGTAGAGTATATATCTGAAGAAGCAGGGAAATGGAATTATTTTTCTATCAAATGTTCCTGTATCTTACGTAAGGCTGACTTCTCATCATCTGCTTGGAGATGAGTAACCTTCTTACCTAGGACACCCCATATTTCTGGTTTTGTAGTTTTATAGAGAGCTGTTGTTGGTGTACCCACAAACCCCGCAAGATGGCTTACCCCGGAATCATTTCCAATGTAAAGTGACGCATGTGATAATAAATCTGCTAACGCCATTACGTCCTTTGGATGCTCTATCCACTCTCCGGTAAAATCGTCTTCTTTCATTTTCTCTTCTTCAACCGGTCCGAAAATAAAACCTACCCTCGGATAGACGGATCGTCTCAATATATTTGCTAATTCTCGATACATGAGTGGAGAGTAATTTTTTTTGGAACTTCCACTTCCAGGATGAATCAGCGCATACTGTCCTTCTGTTACCCTGGCAGGAAAACAATCTGAGAGATTTTTTGGAATCACTATGGCAAAATGTGATTGAATGGCTGAACAGTAATATTGTGACAGGTGTATTTCAGTTTGCGGAAAGGGGGGTATATAGATAACCGGTAATGAAGCTGATCGTCTTAATATATCAGCTGTTTTATGTCCATCTGTCAACCAGAGAACAGCTCCTTCCGGGGATCCAACCTCTTCAGGAATACACTTGCCACAAAAGAGATCTAGTAAGCCTGCTGATTCATTGTCAAGGTAAGTGTTTAATAGGCCATAGCTTATGGCCAGTCGCATGTATTTGGGACGTCCAACCCCAAGAAATTGATAATGAGGTAGCATCTTTCTGAGGCAGTAAAGGGCTGGCCAGGTAAGTATAAAATCACCAAGTGCACCGCGATGACAGATAAGGAATGTTTTCATCTTGATGATATAATCATGTGTAAGAAAAATTTGCTTTGAATAATCTGATTCTTTTTATATAAATGAGCTATATTTTACTTTTATTTAATGAAGGGAACAAATGATAACTCTTTTTTTGTTAGATTATTGTAACCCCTATTATTTTGTAATAAGCTATAAAAAATTAGAAAGGTGTATTAAAAATGAAAAGATCATCAGTTATTTTGTCTCTTATTCTACTATTTGTTGTTATTGCATTTGTTAATTATTCAAATGCTTCAGAATATTCACTGTCTAATGAGGATACACATAACAGCCCTCAGGCTGCGTCACCTCAAGCTATGTCAAAGGATCCACTCGTCGGTACAGTTGCAGAGACTATGAACAGTGGCGGTTATACTTATATTCTTCTGCAAACTAAGGCAAAGATGTTTTGGGTAGCGATAGCTGAAAGCACGGTTACTGTTGGGGAGGAAGTAGTCCTGGCATCCGGCATGGAAATGATTGAATTTCACAGCAAGTCTCTGGATCGTACTTTTGATTCAATTATTTTTTCTGAAGGAATGATCTCACAGGGAGGGGAAGCTGCTCCAAAGCCTAAAAAGAAAACATATGGTAGCAGTGGGGCCAAACCTTCAGCACAGGAGAATGTAAAGGTTGAAAAGGCTGGTGGAGGTAATGCTTACACAGTTGCAGAACTTTTCAAGAAAAGAAAAGAACTGGATAATAAAGATATAATTCTTAAGGGAAAGGTTGTCAAGGTTACTGCCCGAATTATGAACAAAAACTGGCTGCATATTCAGGACGGATCTGGAAGCGCGCAGGATGGAGACAATGATATGGTTGTTACTACAATGGACTTACCGTCTGTTGGAGATACCGTTACCATAAAGGGAGTTTTATTTTCGGATAAAGATTTTGGGAGCGGCTACAAATATAATGCAATTGTAGAGTTTGGTCAGGTTTCAAATTAAATAAAACTGGACACAGCTAAAAACGCTTTAAATAAAATTGGCAGACAAGATTTTAACATGTCTGCCAATTTTACATTTATGGTTAGCGTCGTAGAGAAACCCCTATATTCAGCCATTACTTAATGCACGTGGATCCAGTACTTTGACATTTACATCTGAAGGGATTGTAACTTTATCTTCCGGGATTGAGACATTTTCCTGGATCTCAACAGCTTCGGTAACAACTCTCATTGCAGCAACATCCTGATCCTTCCTTAATGCAATACCTTTCCACATCCAGGCCATACTGTAAGGATGATTTTTTTTCCAAACATCACAGGTTTTTCCGAGAATCTCTTCAGTGCCGATTTTCACTGCTCCAATTGCGACATCCATGTTACCGCCTGAATTCCCTTGTAACGCCTTGAACCCTTTATTGTCCATCCTTATGGCTGTTTTAGAGTTAAGGTCTATATTATAAACCCATTTGCCATTTTCAGTAATTAAGGTCATAAAATTTCTTTCAAGGTCTATACCCATCATCTTTGTAGTAAATTCCTTGTATATTACCTCACGTCTTCCCCAGTCATCAATATAAACTGTCTCTATACCGTTGTTCATTCCCGAAACTTTGTACTTTATAATTGCAGATTTCAGCTCGGGGTAACGTCTGGATTCTTTAACCGCAGCTTCGCTCTTTGTTGGTATTTTAGATTTTGTAACCGGTACGACACTTGTACATGATATAGTCATGGTTAAAATTACTAAAGACATGATAAGGCCAAAAGACATATTTCTCATTTTTTCTCCTGTTTCTAATTTGTTTTTAATGTTCTACTCAAAAGCAGCCTAAGAATATAGCATCTGTGCTAAGTGTTTGCCAGTGACAAATTTGTGATTACATGTCAAGGGCATTTTTGATATCATGCTTGGCTGGCAACAGTAGTTAAATCCAGGTATTAAATCATTGTGTATTTTTGTTCCCTTCCGAACGGATCATTCGGGCGGGAGACGTGTTGTGTAGCGGGAGTGATAAATTTTATTAAAAGTATTTATCAAATGGAAATTCTTGATTCGTGTAGAATATTGGTAACAGGGGTCACATCAATACATGGATGGCCTATTTTCACGCAGTTACGTGGATTGTTGCCGGAAGCTTCTTTATATGGTTTGAGGCCACCTAAATCCAATACTCCCGAAGGTGGCAATGTTGCATCATTCTGTATTACCGAACGGGAGGAACTGGAAAAAATCAAAGATGAGTTCAAGCCCACTCATGTAATTCATTGCGCGGGAGTTTGTGATTTGGATGTGTGTGAAGAAAGGCCGGAATGGGCACATTTGCTAAACGTCAATGGTACAAGGGCGGTGGTAGATGCCTTTGGTAATGATATGCCAGTCTTGTATATGAGTACTGATCTTGTGTTTTCCGGTTTCAACACTCCCGCTGGAGGCTATACGGAAGATGACAAACCAAACCCAATCAACGTCGTAGGAGAGACCTTTGCCATCGCAGAGACATATATTCAGAAATGTAGAGATTATTGCATTATCAGACTTGGGCTACCACTTGGAGATTCTATCGGAGGTACAATGGGTGCGATTGATTGGATAGAGAGCCGATTTCAGCGGAATCTGCCTGTAACGCTATTTTACGATGAATACAGAAGCTGTGTTGATAGTGAAGAAATTGGCAGAATCGCAACTGCTACCATCACTCTCGGATTGAGAGGGTTGTTTCATCTTGGAGGTGACAAGAGGTGGAGCCTTTTCGATATTGGTAAATACGTGCTGAATAAGGGTGGGTATGATCCCGGTTTATTAAATGGAATAATGCGGCGTCAGGAAGAGAACGGGCCGCCCAGAATTGGAGATGTATCACTTAATTCAAAAAAATTAAGAAGCCTCACCATGCAAAAGACCGTTATATCTGGATCTGTTAAATAGGGTTAGTCTTTTAACGTGATGGAATTAATATCGATATGGATTTAAAAAATGTACTGTTTGTGAGTTCCGAGATTCTATGATTTATGATCTTACATTGAGCAGATACCACGTTCAGATTTTTCTATAAAAGCTGAAAACTCAGAAGCAGGGCCTGATGGGAAGGCAGATTTTATTTTTTCAAGAGCATGGCTTATATTCAGACCTGAAAGGTAAAGCAGTTTAAATGCCTCTTTTATTTCCTGTCGTTCTTCTTTCGATAATGTTGATCTCCGGAGTCCTACCGAGTTAAGTCCCAGGATCTTATTGCCCTCTAGCGGTTTTACCAGACAGAATGGAGGTATATCTTTGGAAACACCACATGTGCCACCAAGCATTGCCAGTCGTCCTATCGTTACAAACTGATGCACGACACAATTTCCGCTAATGAAAACATTATCACCTACGTCTACATAACCTGCTAACAACGCACCGTTCGCGACTATAACATTGCGGCCAAGTTTAACATTGTGTCCTAAGTGCGATAGCGCCATCAGAAAACAATCGTCACCAACTTCCGTTACAGAATCAGTCTGAGTTCCACGATTAACTGTTACACATTCACGTATCTGACAATTAGCCCCGATAGTGACAAATGATTTTCCTCCTTCGAAATTGATATCCTGAGGAATACCACCCAGCACAGCCCCAGCATGAATGTTGCAGCGTGGCCCAATAGTGGTGTATGGTCTGATGCTGACGTTGGGGCCAATGACAGTTCCATTACCAATGGTCACATCTGCTTCGATGACTGTAAATGGGCCTATTTCAACATTTTCTCCCAGCTCAGCACCCGGGTCAATAATAGCAGTTTTGTGGATCATTTTATCCTCTTACTTTTTGACAAAAAAAAGACATTCCTGCTTTTCTCCAAAGCAAGAATGTCTCTTAATTTTATGTTATATGTAACTAATTCGTTTTAAGG
>PVBE011311845.1_pt1 | contig 13382 bp, 9 predicted proteins | sample 1631181 | NCBI WGS metagenome assembly PVBE01 (sample SAMN08397723, study PRJNA350692) | Marine metagenome, whole genome shotgun sequencing project. | isolation source: water | place: Pacific Ocean | collected 2012-04 | reverse complement strand
GTCCGAAAACCCTCACAAACGTACGAGACAAGTCAAGGACGCAGCCTCCTCTGATTACACGCGAATCCCCCGCCCAAGCGCTAGCGTTTTCGAGCGCCGTTCACAAGTTCGAAGACTTCACACCAGAAGTTGAACAGACAGACAACAGCAACTGACGAATGAGAATGTGCAAAAATGCCGCGCTGCACCAGTCCTCCCCGAACATCCAACATGCTCCGTTTGGTAGCCATGTGAAGACGCCGTTTTTAACGCTGGCTGTTCCTGCCCGGCATACCGGGTAATGCGTTGGCTTCGTCACGGACTGCAGTCGAACGATACTCCGACACAGGTGCCTCTTCAGGTTCGAGAAGATATACGGCACCAATATCTGTTGCGAAATGCAGGGTAGGATCGTCCGACACCAGGAGAACCTCTGCCTGCTTGCGGACGCGGCATGTACTACCCCAAGGATTTGCTACAGTGCAAGGATTGCCCAGCAGACTGCGGATCTCGACGATTCGCGCTGCCCCGTTTTTGAAGTCGACACCGACGAGGAATCCACCTTCGGCTCGTAGTTGGAAGGTGCCCGACCAATCCCCGGCAACGGCTGGCAGAATGCGAATGATACCGCCGTGACTTTGGAGCAACATTTCATTCAAAGCAAAGCAGGCAACGCCGGCACCATCGAGGTAGGGTACCACGGCGAGATTGTCGGGAAAGACAGTTGAGTTCCCACTGTCCCATCCGCCGTAGCGGAATCGATTCCATTTCTTGGTGTGTTCAGCCAGCAGGGTACATGCCCGGTCGCGTAATCCCAGCCGCGCCGCCCAGATGGCGTCCATAGACCAACTCTGACTCGCCGGAAAGATACGCTGTTCAAAGGTTCTTGCAGTGCGATCGTGATCGTCCGATCCGATGCCACCGCTCAAGCCGAAGGGGAACAGGCGGTAGAGGGCGGGGTTCTCAAAGTTGTGGTGCCTGTCGCGAGTTCCGTCAATCGCGGCAGGTGCATAGGCGTCGATGGACGTATCAACAGTGCCATCGGTGCGCCAGACACCGAGCGGCGGTTCCGGTAAAGCCTTCAATTGTGCGCGGCATCGTTCTCGCAAATCGACATCTTTCTCGTATTGTTCCGAAAGTTGGATAAACGTCTTGAACTGCCAGCGAATGCCGTCCATCGCATCGACAGGATCACGCACCATCCACCAGGTTTCCAGGCCATTGGCTGGGTCGAGGTGATAGCGCCCGTCGTCGCCCTTACGCAGCAGATCCGACAGAAACAGAGCCACATCGCGAATCATCGGATAGGCCTCGCTGGCGAGGTAGTCCTCGTCTCCCGAATAGCGGTAGTACGCTAGGTAGTTCCAACACAATTCCGGTGCGCAGGTGAAGAGAAAACCCACATAGCGGTTGTAGTGATGAAACTTGCCATAGGGCGCACTCGTCGGATCCCAAGGCGCAAAACTTTTAGGAGGCAAATCCCCTTCGCGCAACACCCAATCCTCGACGCCGCCCCAGGGCAACACCGTTTCCGGGATCCAGAGCCCTGGCAGTCCCCACATGCTCTTGGTCTGTTCGCGCAGATAGGGCCGCATCCGTGTGTAGTGGTCGGAAAGTCCTTTGGCCATGTCGATACGATTGGCGGCATACAGCGGAAGATAGGTGAAGCGGATTTCCTGCACCCATTCTGCAAGTCCCCACGTGCGCTCGTCGCCACGCATCAATCCCGCGCCGCCGTCCCACTTTGCGGGAACGGGCCCACGGTTTACGCAGCCCAGCGTGTAGAGATGGACGTAGTATGACGCCGTCAACCATTGTGCCATGCTGTCTGGACTTTCGAGCCTCAGCAGCGACTTGTTCCAATACGCGCGCCACCAAGTTTCGTGTTCGTCTTTGAGACGACCCAAAGAAATCTGCCGGGCAGCGTCGAGTTCCCCCTGAACGTCGTCCCAGGGGTTCGCCCCGGCTTTGGGGGTGACCGCGCATGCGATGAGCAGGTGAAACGTCTCCGGTCGGTCAGCCGAAATCGTGCTAGCGACTGTACGTTCTGCCACACGCTGTCTAGTGGCGTTAACGCCGGGCACATCCACGGCTACAGCGGTAACGCGCCCCAGCAAAGGGTCTGTCTCTTCCGTAAAATATTCTTCCATACCAGAGGTGGCCATATGCGGCCGTGCGGGACGCGTGTGGATTTCCCAGGCCAATAACTCAGATTCGGCAATATCAACCACCATCGTGTCGCGCCATTCGGACAGCTCGATACTGAGTGCCTCCGATTGGGGTTGGGGATCCGACACCTCCACGACGAGGACATCTCGTTGCGGATGACCCCAAATCATAAGCCGCACGACCTCGTCGCCTTCACCGAGCGAGACCACAATCCGCCCCCGATACAGGTCGAGCCGCTGACGAAATCGTTTGGCAGCCAGTTTCCGTCCCCGCTCTCCAAGGGCAATGCGAATGTGCCCCGGGCTGACGTTATTGAAAAATCGCGTACCCAACGGCGCTTCCGCGGGCGCCTGAAATCCCCACGCGTCAGACTTGGTCAGATGAAGGTGAAGATTCTCGCCGTCGCAACGAACCATCGCCGACAAGTCGCCGCCCCCAACTGGCATCGCCTCCCACGGCTCCACTGCGGGCGACGCGTAAAGTACATCGTTGCGCGACACCAGCCCCCCTGCGTCAAACAACCACTTTGCCGAAGAGTGATCGTACGGAATGCCTTGCGGCTCCGCAGCGACGAAGCAGGGCGATTGAAGGAGCCCAAGAAGAACTAGGATACAAGTCGCTATGCTGAAATTCCATCTCGTCAGACGGCCGTCGGCACGCATCTCTAGGCATTGCCCAGGGCTCTGTCTGAAAACATACATACCTAGTTCCTCCCTACCCCGTAGAGTTAACTGATAACTGATAGTAATTTTGATTTCAGCACTAGAACTCACTCTATGTGGAACAATCGCTAATTCAAGGGATGCAAGTGTGCCGTTTTCGGGCGTTGGTGGGTGAGCTTGGGACGTGCTAGATCGCAAAACACGACTTGATTTCGCAACTGGTACGCAACGTCCCCGTGCCGATGTGCCTCGGGGATGATTAAAAGCGGGGACGTCACCATGCTCGAAGGCTGGGGTTACGTGCACAAGGTTGTGGACAAGAACGTGATTGTCGCCGGACGCGACGAACCTACTCCCGCCAAGAGGAAGGCCTTTACCACATCGCCGACAGCAATTTTCCCCGCGCCGACCTTCTTGGCTCGAACCCATAAAGATCACTCAAACGACCCAAAAGGGAGATTGTGATGACTCGCCGACACTCGCCTGCATGGCTGGTTGTTCTATTGGTGGCCATACCGTCCTTGAGTATTGCCAGAGCGTCTGGGCCGAACTCAAGCGCGGATGGGGGAACGCTGCCCGAAAACGCCGTGCTGGTGGGCATGGCCGAGATCGACATTACGCCTGATTTCCCGGTCCGCCTGGCGGGTTACGCGGGCCGAATGGACGAGGCCAGCGAAGTGGTTGGGCGGCTGTCAGGCAAAGCCTTGGCCATCGGTGAAGACGATGGTGACGGACCGGCGGTCTTGATCATGTTAGACAATTGCAGCGCGACGGCGAAACTGACGCGCGACGTGTCCGCGCGACTGAAGGAGAAGGCTGGCGTCAGCCCCGACCGATGCGTCGTGGTGTCGACTCATACCCATTCGGCCCCACTGCTTCCGACGTTCGCGCCTTGGCACTATACGAAGCAAATGCCTCCGGAACATCTGACAAATATGAAGCGGTATTATGGCGAACTGACCGAGCGGCTCGAAAAAGTAGCCCTCGATGCGTTGGCCGCGCGCAAGCCCGGCCATCTGGCCTGGAGCCAGGGCGTCGTCAGGTTCGGCTGCAACCGGCGCCGGCTGGAAAATGGCAGGTGGGTTGGGTTCGTCCATCGCGACGACGGCGATGCGCCGGGGCCGGTCGACCACGATCTGCCAGTGCTGCGAGTAAACGACCTCAAGGGCAAGCTCGTTGGCGTGGTGGCCAACTACGCCTGCCACTGCACGACAACGAGCGGCAGTCATAACGCAATTCATGGCGACTGGGCTGGCTATGCACAGACGGCAATCCAGGCCGATCACCCCGCCGCGGTAGCCATGACCACGATCGGTTGCGGCGGCGATGTCGGCCCGTATCCGAGCGGATCGGTCGATGTAGCCCAACAGTACGGCCGCCAGCTTGCCCAAGAAGTGAATCGGCTACTTCAAAACGACTTCAAGCCGGTCGATCCCAAAGTGACCGTGCGGCGCAAAACCATCGAGGTGCCCTTGGGCACGTTGCCTACCCGAGAAGAGCTTCAGTCGCGTGTCGAGAACAGCCGTCTTCGCTTGGGCGCGCGCGACGTCGCTCGCCATTTCCTCGGCATTCTGGACCGCGACGGGGCATTGCGCAAATCGTTCGATTATCCGATCACCACTTGGAGCTTTGGCGACGATCTGGCCATGGTCTTCTTGCCTGGCGAGGTGACCGTCGACTACGCCCTGCGGCTGAAGCGGGAATTGGATGGCTCGCGACTCTGGGTAACGGCCTACGCCAACGCGATGCCCTGTTACGTCTGCTCAAAGCGAATGCTCAGTGAGGGCGGCTACGAGGTCGATTCGTCGATGGTTTCCTACGGTCAGCCGAGCCGGTTGGCGCCGGAAGCCGAGGACAAGATCATTCACGGGGTCAAAGCGCTCGTCCCTCCGGCCTTTACGAAAAAAGTCACCGCGGACAAGCAACGTTGAAGCACGCGCAACCCGACAATCGCACGTCTTGTTGGAAAGCTCGCGTGCGCGACTATTCTCATTTGGTTAGCGGCCAGGCCGTCCTATGGCTTGGCCCACGACCGTTTCAACTCCGCGACCGTTGCATCGACCATTTCCTGGCCGCCGACGTGGCCAATGCGATTGCTCTTGATCGTCGCTCCATAGCTGCCGCCTTCTTCGGCGCGTTTCGTGGGGACGTATCCACCGATGACGCCCTTGCCGTATTGGCCAGCGAGCTGCACAACGAATGTCTGCACGGCCGGGCTGCGAGCCTGGATGCGGACGCCGAAGTCGGTGAACAACTCGTAAGGATTCGTGCAGATCGCGATGTCACCGATGCGTATGACATGCACTTCCGTTGGATGCACGCTCTCGCCGACCTGCTGCATTTCATAGCGAGTGACGATCCCCTGGTTCCAGTGTAACGCCAACCCACGGACCTTCTGCGCGGTCAGCCTGGCGACTTCCTGCTTGGCAGCTTGGTAGTCCGCCTCCGGAACAGGACGCATGGCGAGGTCGAGATTCAGCACGGAATGTGTGAAGGGCACATCGAATTGAATGTCGTTCTTCGCTACGGCCCACGCATCGTCGACCGCTCGGTTGATTCTCCTGGCGATTTCCTGCAGACGATTGAGCCCTCGGGCTCGCCGCATCCGCTCCTCGGCAGCCTTGCGCCATTGGATGCGGGGCGATTGATCGCCGCTGGCGCCGCAGAGGCCGAGTACGGTCGTCTCCGGCGAGAACTGCTCGAAGAGCGTTTCGCGGACATAGTGCCAATAATCGGCGTTCAGCTTCTTTCCCGATCCAACTTCCTGGGCGGGACACGCGACGTCGATCGCGACGCCCATCGGGACTGCAGGTTGTTGCTCGTCGTGCACGAATAGAACATGCACGCCGTGGTCTTCGAAACCTTCGACGTGGCTGAAGTTGGCTGTGTTCGTTGGCCCGTACATCCGCGCCGAACCGTCCATATAGGAAATCCTCCGGTTGTACGCGACAACCGCGTGCCCGAGCCCCCAACTCACGCCGCCTCTCTTACGAGACTTCCAGGCCTTGTCAATCGCTTCCGCCAGACGCTCCTTCAGGAACTCCACGTACTTCGACGGCTTCATGCAGTCGTCCGGCAGCGTATAGCGATCGTCCAGCATGGCTGGTGCTGTGTGCGTGTGGGTGGCCGTGAGAATGACTTTGTTGACATCGAAGTCGACTCCCCGCTTCGTCAGGTATTCGCGAAATCGGTCCTGCAAGTCATAGCGGAACATGACGAGATCAGCCGAGACAAGAATCAGTTCGTCCACCCTCTTCTCGCCTTGCCGCGCTTCGATGACGAGCACCGACGCCATGCACGGCGTTTCAACTTCTCGCGATACGCGCGCGTGGGCTTGGCCCGTCAACGCAACGGGTCCGTCTGGCGTGATACTTGTCTTCGCAGTGCCAACGAAGAGCTCGGCGGCCGAAAGTGGAGACGGACACAAGGTGCCCAAGAGCAAATTGATAGCCCACAAGACAAAGCAGCGTCGCATAATCCATCCTCCTTGGAGTTTTTCACACGTTCGACTGGAGGTCGACTCGATTCTCATAGCAGTTCCTCCCTTGTTGTATTGCAGACAAGGCCAGCGGTGAGCCCTATTCTAACTGGCAAAGTCGGGTGATCCTTGTTTCTGGTACGGCTTCAAAGCTTCGAATCGGAATTCAATCTCAGCGACTTCTTCTTTGCTCAGTTTCAGTTCCGAGTAGATCGGCGACGCGGGGATACTTCTGTTGGCCCCGTAGTGCCGCGAGACCATCGTCTGGAACACGCCGCGTTTCTTCCAGAGGTACAACTGGTAGCCTCGTAAATCGCCGGGATGGGTCTTGCTGAGGTTGATCATGAGGAGAAACTTGCTGTACGCGTCTCGCAGAGCGTCAGGATCCGAGCCGCTCTTGTGCAGTTCCCAGACGCGAGTGAGGACGTCGGCGTAGATGGCACGCTCGGTAATCAGGCCTTCCGATCCGAGCCGCAACTCGTAAAGCCAGCCGTAACCTCCACGGGCGCCGAATACGCGTCGGATTGGCGGCTTCGCCCCAACAAGGGCTCGCATACGGGCGATGACGGAGCCCGCTTCCTCCTTGACGTAGCCAAAGTTCGAGAAATCCTCGCCCAACTCGATCAGAAGTTCTGTTGAGGGCACTGGCCCCCGATACGCAACGCCGCCAGTGGTCTGGAGAATCACGGGCCGCTTTGTGACGGCGGCCAATTCATGCCAGTATTGACGCATGTCGTCTTGTGTCTTTCCTGAGTCGGGCGGCCGTGAGATCATCGCCGCCGGTGCCAGCTTCTCAGCATGCTTCGCAAAGACGAGCATCTCGGTCGTGTCCTTGCCCTGCACGCCCAAGCACAGCGCCGTCGAGCGTAGATCGCGAGACGCCTTGGCCAGTACCTCCATGCCTTGGAGTTTTTCGTCGGTGGTCAACAGATCGACACTATCGCCTGACTGCGGCCAAATCATGCCCGGACATCCGCACCAGTCGACGTAGCGAGCCTGTTTGGCCAGAGCGTCGAAGTCGACCGAACCGGATGCCGTGAAAGGTGTCGACAGAATCAAAAACGGTCCTTGGATCTTCGGGTCCGCAGTGACCGTGTCGGCGAGCAAGCCAGTACCGCGTTCTTGTCCCTGCAGGATCGTTCCCGCGATGACGCCCGATGCCCCGCCCATCGCGACTGTGAGCATCCGTCGCCTCGTGATGTGTCTCTTCGTGAACATGACGTACCTCGTTTGATGAGTGAGAGGGAATGTAATGTCTCTCTTTCTACACCCGTTCCGGGACCACAAAGGGGCCGCGGTAGGGTCGGCTGAGCAACTGGTTTGCGTCTGGGGCTCCAACGAACTTTTCGGTCTGGGCGTCGTATGACAACGTGCGCCCGAGACGATACGTCGAGTTGGCCAACTCCAGCTGGCCAGCGTTGGCCAGGTGGCGTTTCATGTCCTCGAACGACTCGCGGAACATCTTGTCACCGCCGAAGGTGTTCGTCAGCCTGTCGAACGGCACGTCCTTGCCAAGACGATACGAAATGTTACCCAAGTGGGCCAACAGCGTGGACCGATGTCCTTCGATGATCTCGGCATGAAGGTCTTCACGCTTCCGGCTGCGCACGCAATCCATGAAGTTCTGCATATGGCGCGGCCCCTGCTCGGGAGCTCCGGGAGGTGGGACATTCTCGATCGGCACGCCGCCCGTCTCGCCTTTGGCAAAGAACTTGCCGTCCCGGATCACGCCTTCGTCGGTGTAGAACTCGTTAGTGATCTTCCATTGGTGTTTCCCGACCAGGCCGCGAGCCTCGTGCAACAGTTTGACCTCGCCGAAGTCGATCATCGTCAACTGAGTGTTGGGAGTCTGCCCTTGGTCCTTGTATCCAAAACGACCGCCGAGGCTGACGACGCTCTTCGGGGCCGCTCCGGCGGGCATACTCCAGCGGCAGACGTCGAGCTCGTGCGACCCAAGATTCCCAATCTCGCCGTTGCCGAAGTCCCACGACCAGTGCCAATTGTAGTGCACGAGATTCGTGCGAAACGGTTGCACGGGCGCGGGGCCAAGCCAGAGATCGAAGTCCAGCTCGCCGGGCCGCTCCTGCGGATCCGTGATACCGATGCTGCGCCTTTCCCGTCTGTCAAAAGCGTAGGCGACCAGCAGCTTGCCGTATTTCCCGTTGCGAATGTCGCCTGTCAACTGGATCCATTGCGGATCGGACCGCCGTTGCGTGCCATGCTGGACGATGCGGTCGTATTTCCTCGCGGCCTCGACCAGTTTGCGGCCTTCGAAGATGTTGTGGCTGCAGGGCTTCTCGACATACACGTCCTTGCCTGCGCGACACGCCCAGATCGCCATCAGCGCGTGCCAATGGTTGGGCGTTACAATGGAAACGGCATCGAGATTCTTGTCATCCAGCGCTCGGCGAATATCCTGTACGCACGCGGGCGTGGTGCCTGCCCGCTCCTTCACGATGTTGCTTCGCGAGTCAAACAGCCGGCTATCGGGATCGACGAGGTAGGCGATCTCGACATCCTTCATCTGGCTGAACCCCTTCAGGTGGCTCTGTCCTCGCCCGTTGATTCCCGCGACGGCGATGCGGACGCGATCGTTGGCTCCGAGCACTCGGCCTGAGGCTTTCGTGCCAGAGACAACGAACGGCGCAAGTACGCTGCTGGCGATGGTGCGTTTCAGAAACTCGCGACGATGGTGCGGAAACATAGGTTGCCTCCTGGGGAGTTATGACACTCGAAATTGGCAGTTGAGTAGCTGGGATCGAACCAAGGGGGAACAAGTGGTTCGACCCCCGCCACCCACAAACTCAGACTTCGTCCTCGACCACCCACGGCTTGCGGTACGCCCGCTTGAAGAGACCCATGGCCTCGGGGTCGTCGAGGATTCGCTCGGTCTTCGGATCGATCTGCAGTTTCCGGCCGCCGAGCCGGTAGCTGATGTTGGCGTAGTGGACCAGCAGCATGCTGCGGTGACCTTCTTCGATGTCGGCGTTGGGCCGCGTGCGGCTCTTGACCGAGCGGACGAAATCCTCCTTGTGGTCAGGGTCCGGGAAGCGACCGTACATCTGGTCCTTGACCACGGCCTCGCGGCTCTTCGGCCGGACGTAGACCTGCCAGCCGCCGCCCATCCGACCCACGTACATGACACCCTGGTCGCCGTAGAGCTCGATCCGCGTGGTGTTTTGGGGCCAATGGGGGAACATGTTGCCGTCGCGGATTCCACCGTCGGTCTTGAGCATGTAAGGCGTGTAGAGCGTCTGCTCGAAAGTCATCAACATCTGGGGAAACTCGAAGACGGCCATCTGCGTGTCGGGCGTTTCGGCGGCCCCTTGGGTACTGAATCGCCCGCCCGTGCAATAGGCGGTGCTTGGATAGTCGACGCCGCAGAGCCACCGGGCCAGATCGATCTGGTGGATCGCATCGTAGGCCATGTCGCCGCCAGAGTAGTCCCAGAGTTGGCGCCACTGGAGATGGAGCGCCCTGTTGTATTTGCGAGCCGGGGCTGGGCCATTCCACATCTCCCAGTCCAGCGTATCGGGCGGGTCGGAGTTGTTACCCCATTTGAAGTCGGCCACGAGTTTTTGATTGAACACGCGGCACATGTGCACGCGGCCCAGCTTGCCCTCTTCGAGATAACGCTTGGCGGCCAGATTGTATGGGGCGCTGCGGTTCTGCGTGCCGATCTGGACGATTCGGTCGTACTTTCGAGCGGCCTGGACGGCTTGACGGCCTTCCCAGCAATTGTGGCTCTGCGGCTTCTCGCAATAGACATCCTTGCCAGCCTGGCAGCACAGAATCGTCGCCAGCGCGTGCCAATGCGGCGGGGTCGCGATCACCGCGGCGTCGACCGAGTCGTCTTCGAGCATCTCGCGGAAGTCCTGTACGGACTTGGGCCGTTTGCCCCCTTGGCGTGCTGCATACGTCTCCGCTCGCGGTTCATGCAGTTGGCGGTTCACGTCGCAGACGTAGCCGATCTCGCAATCATCGCGATCCAGAAATCCCATGGCCAGCGAGTGGCCCCGCCCTCCGCCGACGCCGACCATTGCCAGCACCAGCCGGTCATTGGCCGGAGTCGCCCGGACAGATCGAGGGTCGGTGAGAATCGTTGCTCCGGCCGCAAGGCCAAGTGTGGTCTTTCGTGTACGGTCAAGGAACCGGCGCCGGTTGATTTCGGACATGAGAGCAGGTCCTTTCGATGGAAGTAGAAGGATCTTCAATGAATGCAGACTCGCCGTCACAAGATCGCCAGTCGGCTTTCCGAAACGGACAAACGTGACCGTAAGCACAAATCCGCGGCGTTTCAAGGGTGTTCTGGCCCCGCAAGAGACTCTAAGATCTTGAAGATCGCGCCGAAAACGCGTTCTCGATGAGGGCCATGCCGACGATTGGTCATGAAGAAACAAACCAGAATCCGGAGAACTCCTGCAACGTGTCCGGCCCGTTGTTCACAATGCTTAGATGGAGATGAATGTGCACGCAGTCTTGGTAGACGAAGAACGAGCGCTTGTCTGGAGCGAAGTGCCCGATCCCGTTCCGAAGGCTGGCGAGCTTCTTGTTGATGTCTATGCAGCCGCGCTCAATCGTGCTGACCTGCTACAGCGCGCGGGGAACTATCCGCCACCACCGGGCTGGCCGGAGTGGATGGGGCTGGAGATGGCGGGCGTTGTCGTCGAGGCTCCGACCGATAGCCGCTGGAGAGCCGGTGACAAGGTTTGTGCACTCCTTGGCGGCGGCGGATATGCAGAACAGGTTGCTGTTCCGGTAGATATGGCCGTGCCGGTTCCGGAAGGCCTTTCAATGGTCCAAGCCGCAGCAATCCCGGAAGCGTTTGCCACCTCTTATCTGAACCTCTGCGTTGAAGGTGGCATGAAGGCGGAAGATACCGTTCTCATCCAGGCCGGAGCGAGCGGTCTCGGTATGGCGGCGGTCCAGTTGGCGAAGGCCCTTGGCGGCAAGGTGATGACGACCGTTAGCACAGATGCCAAGGCCGAGTTCGTCCGCAGTCTTGGTGCGGACATCGTCATCAACCGGACGGTCGACGACCTTGCCGCTGCCATGAATGAACACCTGGTCGATGTTGCCTTGGATTGTGTTGGCGGCCCTGAACTCGGGCAGTGCATCGACAAGATGGCGATCGGTGGACGATGGATTGTGATCGCGACGCTTGGCGGGGCAATGAGCGAAATCAATATGAACACGTTCTTCAGACGCGGCATCAAGCTGATCGGCAGCACGCTCCGAAGTCGTTCGTCCGAGATGAAAGCCGAGATTCTCGCCCATCTTGAAAGGACTCTTTGGCAGTCGTTTTCCTCCGGAGCAATTAAGCCGGTGGTCTACAAGACGCTGCCAATCACCCAGGCCGACGAAGCTCATGCGATCCTCCAGCGTCGGGAGAACATCGGCAAAGTGGTGCTGACGGTGAATAGGAGCGTAGAATGAAATCCAGTTGTTTCCCTGGCTGAAGCGGGCACGATGGAGTATCCCATGAACACCCTTGATCGTCGTGATCTTCTAACAACCGCCGTTGGCGCGGGCGCGACCGTCGCCGCTGGTCAGTGGCTCGAACCGACCGCAGCCGCAGCCGATCCTCCCAAGCAACGGATCAAGATTGGCCAGATCGGCACCGGGCATGAGCATGCCTCGGCAAAAATGGCCACCTTTCGAAAACTGAGCGACCACTACGAAGTCGTCGGCATCGCCGAGTCGGACCCCGAGTTGCGCAAGAAGTACGAAAACAACTCGGCCTATCGGGGCCTGACGTGGATGACCGAAGAGCAACTGCTGGACACCAAGGGCTTGCAGGCCGTGGCCGTGGAAGTTAATTCCGGCGATGACCGCCTGATTCCCATCACCGCGAACTGCATCGACGCCGGGATGCACGTCCACTTGGACAAGCCGGGTGGAGAATCGTTCAGCGCTTTCAAGAAGGTGCTGGACGAGGCCGGGCGGCGCGATCTGACCGTACAGCTTGGTTACATGTACCGGAACAATCCGGCAGTGCAGTTCTGTCTTCGCGCGGTTCGCGAGGGTTGGCTCGGGCAGGTCTTCGAGGTTCACTGCGTCATGAGCAGAATGCACTCGGCCAGTTATCGAAAATACTTGTCGCAGTTTCGCGGCGGAACGATCTTCATCTTCGCGTGCCACCTTATCGATCTTGTGGTAAGCCTGTTGGGAGAGCCCGATCGAATCGTTTCCTTCGAGCGGCAAACGCGGGACGACGTGGAGATGTGCGACAACGGACTGATCGTGTTCGAGTATCCACGGACGACCGTCACAATCCGCACGGCGTCGCTGGAGGTGGAGGCCTATCCGCGGCGGCAATTGGTCGTCTGCGGCGACCAGGGAACGATCGACATTCAGCCACTGGAGACAGTCTACATCCGCCCGCCGCAACCCCAAAAGCTCCAACTCGCCCTGTCCCAGGCTCGCGATTCTTTCACGAAGGGTGTTCAGGAAGTCAGCTTCCCGCAAGTTCCCGGACGATATGACGAGCAACTGATTGAATTGGCTCAGATCATCCGCGGCGAAAGGGAGAATCCCTATCCCCTCGAGCACGAGCTGCTCGTTCAGAAATGCCTGCTGGAAGCATGCGGATACCCGACGAGTTAAGCAGTGGATAACGACTGGATCGTGACCGCCGACCAGCGAAGAAGGTATCAGAGGAGATCGCCATGAAGGTCTGTCCCGCAGGACTCGCTTCAGCCCTCATCATAGGCATGGCTGCGAACGCCCTTTCGGCCGATTCGCTCGACTGGAACCGGCAATCAGAAGAAGACGCCAAGCAGGATTTCACGACGATCGTCTTCGATGGCCAAGAGCCCGATCAGTTGGCCTGCGACACGACCGTTCGTCCCATGCCTGACGGCTCGTGGGTGACCGTGATGCTGGGCGGCGGGCATACCGAACCGTTGCCGACCAACCGCGTATCCATCTCCCGCAGCCGAGATCAGGGAAAAACCTGGACGTCCATGCGTCCGGTTGATCTGGGCATCAAGTCAAAGGACCCCAGTCGCGCGATCACGCTCTCGGAGCTTATGCTCAACGGTCAACGAGTCACCATGGTCTTGCAGGTTCACAACGGAGGCTTCGGCGAGTGG
>PVBE011516258.1_pt1 | contig 13383 bp, 7 predicted proteins | sample 1631181 | NCBI WGS metagenome assembly PVBE01 (sample SAMN08397723, study PRJNA350692) | Marine metagenome, whole genome shotgun sequencing project. | isolation source: water | place: Pacific Ocean | collected 2012-04 | reverse complement strand
GGCTGGTGGACTTGTTGCGGGTCACCCATCCCTCAGCTGCGGTGAACTCCACCACCCCTCTGGACTTCAGGGCAAGCGGCCAGCGGTTTGTCAGGTGCAGGATTGGTTTTACTGGCTGCAAGGAGGGTTGTGAGAACAACCTGGAGAAACTGCAGAAAGCAGGGTTTCCCCACATGCAAACGCAGGGAGGCACGTGCCTCCCGTCAGGAACGTCTCCGCATGCGGATGCGGATGCGTCGCAGCTTGAGCGCGGATTCCAAGCGAGGCGTCTGCTCCGTCAGCGCTGGATCGCGTTGGCGAGAGCCCGGACTGTCAGCGTCCGGGGCATACATCCAGCCTCTTTCATGAGGGTCGAGCAGGACAAAGGTGCCAACGTTCCCATAGCGTGCAGAAGGTGCGTTCTTGTGGCGACGCAGCGGCAGGGTAATGTGGTTCATGCCGCCAATGTACTTTTGCGGATTCCAAAAGCAACCCACCACGCAAGCACCGAGCAAGGTCTGAATGCATCCGGATCCTTGTTGCAGCAGCACTTCGCCGGGATGCAAATGGACGATCTGCGAGGCAACAAGCCCCAGGGTCGTTCATTTCTGATAGATCGCACTACGGACGTGCTTCAGTCCGGAGGAAACCCCGATCAGGCTTTCGGAGTGCCCGATGAACAGGTGGCCTCCGGGGGCCAAGAATTCCACAAGTTTGCCCACAAGTTGCTCCTGAGTGGGTTTGTCGAAATAGATCATCACATTTCGGCAGAAAATGAAATCGAACTGTGTGGTGAGCGGGAAGCGTTCCATCAGGTTGAGCCGCCGGAAGTGGATGAGCTTGCGGAGCGGCGCGACCACCTGCCAGTGCCCTTCCGTCCCGGGAAGCTTCTGGAGGTACTTCTGGCGATAGCTTGCGGGCACCGGGGCGATCACCTGTCCGGGGTAAATGCCTGCTTCGGCTTTGTTGAGCACTCGTGTGGAGAGGTCGGTCGCCAAAATCTTGATGTCCTTCTGGAAGGGCTGGTGCAGGGCGTCCAGCAGGGTCATCGCAATCGTGTAAGGCTCCTCGCCCGTGGAGCAGGCCGCGCTCCAGATGCGGATGCGCTGTTGCTGATTCAGCTGCGGATAGATCTTTTCAGCAAGAAAGTCGAAATGCATCGATTCCCGGAAGAAGTCGGTCTTGTTGGTGGAGATGGCATTGAGCATGTAGGTGAGTTCGTTGCCGCTGCGGTCCTGTTCCACTAGGTTCTGATAAGTGGTGAAGGTCTCGATCCCCAAATCCCGCATCCGCTTGGAAAGCCGGGCGATGATCAACTCGCGCTTGGCGGGGCCGAGGTTGATTCCGCAAAGCTTGTAGATGAACTGCCGCAGCCGCTCGAACTCCTCGTCGCTGAGTGTGGGTTTCATGCCCACCTAAAACCCGGCAAAGTCGTTGTGCATGGGATCGTATCCGAGGCTCTGATCCGGATGCCCCCCTTGGGAGCAGTTTTTGGGGGCGGCAGGGGCAGGAGTTTCGTGAAGTCGCCCTGCTCAGACGGAGTCGATGGCATCGGTACCGGAGGCGCAAGCAGGTTTGCAGCGGTGGTCAGTTGGGGGGCGGGCGGTTCTGCAAACCTACTCGGTGCAGTGGTTGGGTGCGGCAATTCCAGTTTGCGGTCGGTCTCGCGTAGAGGGAGGGTCACTCCGGGGGGCTGAGCGTGCAGCGTACGGCCCCACAACTCGTTTTGCAACAGCGTAAGGTCTTGCGGCTCCAGCCCCGTTGTTGCTTGCTGGGATGTCATCACCATCTGCTCGATTTTCTCCAGCAGCACGGCCCGGGTAAGGTAAATGGAAACCCCTGTGGTCACAGGGACGCCGACCCTGAAGGTCAGCATGATTTTGGCAGGGCTCACGAATCTGTTGAGCAGGGCTTCAGTGTTCATTTGGGTGCTGCTGGTTTAGATCTCAAGCGGCTGCTTGCTCCGCCGAGGACCATAGAGGGTTTGGGCTCGCACTCACGGGAAGATGCGTGTGAGCTTGTCGGACATGGTCTTGGCGTCAAAGGGTTTGACGATGTAGTCGTTCGCCCCGGCCTTGACAGCAGCGACGATGTTCTCCTTGAGGGCTTCGGCGCTCACCATCAACACCGGGATCTGCTTGAGCTGCTCGTCCGCACGGATCGCCTGGATCAACTCCAGTCCGCTCGTCTTGGGCATGTTCCAGTCGGTGATCACAAAATCGAAGGCCTGGGAGTTGAGTTGCGTGAGTGCGGCATTGCCGTCCTCTGCTTCCTCAATGTTGTTGAAGCCCAGCTGGCGCAGGATGTTGCGCACCATTTTCCGCATGGTCGCAAAGTCGTCCACGACAAGGATTTTCATTTCCGGGTTCGCAGGCATAAGGGCGGTCGGTATGGAGAGTTGTCATTCTTAATGAAGGGTAAGCCGAGTCTCGCAGGAACGCAAGTGCTTCGCTGTTGAGCACATGCGGTCGGGAAACTACGAAACCGCCCTTGAACTGTTCGGGCAAAACGTGGAGCAGCACGGGGAGGCTCTCCGGACAGCCACCGGAAACTGGGCTGGTGTCACTATCAGGTTGGCAAGGAATTGCTGCTTCGCACGGAGAACAAGGAGGGGTCAACCCGGCTGGCTCAAAGGCGGGGGGATTAGACATTATTTCAGTTATTTGATCTTTAACTATTCACGATAAGGTCTATGATCGTCAGGCTGAAGCCGACTTTCAGGAACGGCTCACCTTCATCAACGGCCCTGGGGAAGACCTCCAGCACAAGGGCGAGTTGGTCCACAAGGAGAAGGAGCGGGTGGCAGAGCAGGAGAAACTCGCCAAACAGGGCATCCTCGCCCAGAATCCGGACAAGCTGGAACTCTCTGGGGGCTTTGATTCGGCCGCCACCACCACCAACTGTCCGCCTCCATGCACGTTGTCCCGTCCAAGCCCGTCTCCAAGCCCGCAAGCACGGACGCGCGCCCTTGTATAAGGGGTGGAATTGTGCTGTAATCGGTTCCGGGCTTAACTTTGCATAGCTTCAGCCGTTTGGAGCCGTTCGGCTCTCCGCCTCTGAGTCCACCACGGAGGGTGATCCGGAGTGGCGGATATCAAAACCTCAGTGCTTCCGGTGTTTGGAAACCCGGAAGGCTCCGCAGGATAATTAGAGAAGCCATGTCTCTGCTCGATACCCTTGGCCTTAGCACCGACCACTCCGAGGAGCAACTGCACCGCGCCCTTGAGGAAGGCGTTCATCTGCTCGAGCGCCACTTCTATGACCGGGCGATGGTCGAGTTCAATCAGGCGTTGGCCCTCAGTCACGAGGAGGCGCTTGCTTCCATCAAGGAACTGTTTGAGGATCCTCAGTTTGCCAACGACGTGGAGGCACTGAGGTCGCTCGGCTCCAATTTGCTTGCCAAGAATCCGGGTGACCTCGACCTTGCCAACCAACTGGGAAACGCCGAGCGTCGGCAGGGCAACTGGCAATCGGCCAAGCGTTTCTATCTGCATTGCCTCCACCACAACCCCAACGTGCAATTTCCGGCGTACAATCTTGCGGCCACCATCGCCCGCACCAACCATGTGGACGGTGCTGCCGTCAGCGCCCTCCAGCCTTTTGAGCAGGCACCGGGCTTCATTTTGCCGGATCTCGAACCGCTGCTTCCGCCTCTTGAAGAATTGCAGAAGCAAGTGTTGGAGAAAGAGGAGGCGGCAAATGCCGCCGATACCTCGACTGAAGAAGCCCCACCCGCGCCAGGAATGGAACATCAGCAAGACAACGATGTGGCTGATTTTGATGCTACCGCAGGAGACACCGTACTGGCCAAAGCCGAGCGACAACTACCTCCGGTGGAGGAGACGGGGGATCTGGAGGGGAGCTTTGGGATGAACCTCCCCAAGCTAGCCCATCACATTCGCCAATGGCCGCTCAAGGATCGTGACCCTGAACTGATGTGGGCGTTGGGGGTTGTTGCTTTGGCTGCGGAGGAGGGGAGGATCGCGCATTGGGCGCTGGAGCATGTCCAGTACGAGGGTGAGATGGAGCGCGATCTGGTCTGTTTCCGTATTCTTGCGCAGGCCGTCCGGCGACTTTCTCCCCGCGTCATTGATGTGCAGTTGCGCTACCTCCACAAGCACCCCTCCCACCGCTACTCCTGTGCGAACCTCGGGGTGATGTACAAAAAGACTGGAGACCTTGGGAAGGCACGGGTTTATTTTTTCCGCACCCTCAAGTTGCTGGAAACCTCCAAAGGCAGTTACCACATCACGCCACTTCTGGAGGAAGCCGTGAAGCTGGAGGAAGAGGGCAGTGTGCAGAAGGCGCTGGAAATCTACGCGCCGCTGGTTTCTGAAATCCATGACCAAGCGACGCTGGTGCGCATCGCCAAGATGCTTACCACCACCAACGAGTTGGAGCAGGCCAAAGCCACCTATCTGCGTGCCCATGTTCTGGACAGTGATGCTCCGGAGCCACTGGAAGGACTGAAGTCGCTCCGGAGCCTGCTGGTTCACAAAGCCGGGGAGGCCCTCAAGGGTCACGAAGCCGCCAAGGCCGCCCTGCTGCTGGACGAGGCGCTCACCATCCATGCCTCTGAGCAACTCATTGAACGCGCCCTTAACGTCTACAAGGATTTGGGCAACAACAAACGCATCCGGGAGTTGGAGGCGATGCGTCGCTTGTTGGACAACACGGAAAAACAGAAACAGGTGCAGCGGGAACTTGAAGAAGCCGAGCAGCATGTGAGCGATGGCATCATTGAGGAGGCCATGCATTGTTTCAAGCTGGCCCTCAGTTTCACTCCGGACCAGCAGGTGTTCAAGCGGGCGATCGAGGTGTGCGAAGCGGGAAAACGCAAGGATCTTGCTGAGCAGATCACGGGCTGGTTCCACAAACAGATGGAAGTTGCCGAGATCAACAAGCGACTGGGGGAGGCAGGAGCCGTCTGAGCCATGCGCCGTTCATCTTCCGGCCTCACAACCCTCAATCTTGATTCGCTGGTGGACATCGTTTCCAACAGCGTCGGCATCCTCATCCTGCTCACGGCGTTTGTCGCGCTGCTCACCCTCACCGCTCCCCTTCAGGACACCACTCCGGAAACCCGCAAGCTGGAGAAACCCACAGAGAAGATTGTCATTCCGTGGTCCCACTACTCCCAAAAATCCGGACTTTTTTTTCTGCTCCGAGCAAATCAGGTGCTGCACCTCGACCGCGCCGAGGTGTACCTGAAGTTGCAGGAGCAGCTTTCCGGGGACGTTGCACCGCCCACGGAGCTTTCACTTGAAGGCTACGATGTCACCCTCACTCCCATTTCCGGACACGCCCACTGCCTCGATTTCCAGCCGCAGCCCAACGCTGGACTGTGGTGGCACGAGTTTCAGCGCAGCGGCGGGGTGCTGGAGCGGTTGCTGGACCAGCATCGTCCGGAAGAGACCTACTTCTTCTTCTGGGTTGATCCGGACAGCTTCGAACTGTTCCGCGATTTGCGGCAGTCGCTCTGGGATGTGAATTTCGAGGTCGGTTGGAAACCTGTGCGGCGGGATTCCCCCTTGCGCTATTGCAGCGGCTTTGGGCAGTTCCGGAGCTTTCAGCCGCAGTGAGCGTCAGGCAGCAGCTTCCCGGAGGGAAATGCGCAGGTCCGTGATTTCGTAGATGCGCAGGTCGTCACGCCAGAGGGAGGCGTTGGCGGTAACAACGGTTTGATCAAGGTGTTCCTGCACGTTGGTGACGTGGATTTCGAGTTGCATTTGCCGGGTTTCCCGGAGGATCTGCCCCCGGTATTTCCATGCGGTGCGCTCCTGCACCCAGCCAAAGCGCGGATTCTGGAAACGTTCCGCCAGCCCTTGTTGCAACGCGAAGCCCTGCATCGCCTGAAAAATCGCCTCCACCCCCAGCGAGCCAGGCATCACGGGATCTTGGTGGAAGTGACAGGGGAAGAACCAGTCCTCCGGATCGACCATCCGCACACCGTAAACATAGCCCTTTCTGGAAGTGCCTCCGTCCGGGACGATGTGGAGTTCATCGAGCAGCTTGAGCTGCCGCGTTGCCAGCCGCTGATGCGAACGACCTTCCGGAGCTTGGAACCACGACTCGGAAAAATCTGCTAAATTCCAGCGAATGACACGATTTTCGGGAAATCCCGCAACTTCGGGAGCAACCAACTTCCCGCCGTCCAGTCCCACTTGATTTGCCAGGGCCTCGTCCGTGAAGTATCCGAACACGGTGTCCCCGACATAGAACTTCTCGCCGTCTGCATAGAGTGCAAAGTCATGTGTTTGGATGACGGTGTTCCCAGAGGCGACCGTGCTTTTCAGAGTGATCTCGGAAACGATGGTCTTGCCGCACAGGTCTGGATCTGCGAGCAGGGTTCCGTTGCCGTCGAGGTTGCGGTAGTGCAGATCGAGGTCAGGGTAGTGGAACATCGCTCCGGAGTAGGCGGAGATGAAGCCGCAGGGCTGGAGTGCGATTTCCATCAACACCGAGTAGGGCATTTGCGAGGGATGCGTGTTGTCCCGGAAGTACCATGCATCGGCAGGCACATCGTATTCGCCGACGATGCGCATCGGCTTCTCGAACTGGCGGCGTGTTCCCGAAAAACTCTGCACCCGCGAGAGCAGTTGCAGGTCGCGGTTGGGGTTGCGCTGGACGGGGCGGTTCGCGTACACCTCGTAGTCCGGACCCATGCACTTGGCCACGTCGCCGAGTGCGAACTCCCAAAGCTGCTGGTCGTTTGCGATGGGTTCGGGGTTCGGGGTTCGGGGTGCGGGGTTGGGGTTGTGACTCTGCAGTGATCTTAATGCCGGACGGTCGGGGTTCTGGTCGAACCATTTTTGGGTGAGTCGGAAGCTGCTGCCCTTCTCAACCAACTGCACTCCAAGGTTGCGGAAATCCACCACGATGCGGTCGCCGAGCAGGATGTCGATATCTGCGAGAGCGTAGGGAACGGGATCGAGTCCGATCTCCCTGACCTCCATGCAGTAGGTGAGCATTGGATCGCTTGGAATCACCTGTCCTCGGCAGCGCACGATCTGCGACATGCCGTGAACCGGCTGGAAGGTCGCGTCCTGCGTGTGCGTTTGCAGGCCAAGGTCGAGCATGAAGAACTGCATCAACTGCACACAGCCCTCGGCCATCAGCGAGCCGGCCAGCACCGGGTCATCCTTGAAATGGCAGGGGAAGTACCAGTGGTCAGGTGCCAGATCCTTTTCGGAAACCACCAAGCCGTAGCCCCACGGCCCGCCTGTGTGGTCAAGCTGGACGATGCGGTCGTGCATGAGGCATTGCTCCGGAGCCGTTTTCAACGAGGGGTTGTGTCCTGGCTGTGCGTAGTGTGGTCCGAAGCAGTGTTCGGGCTTCCCGGAACTGAGCGCCAGCAATTCCTCGCGGGTGAAGGTGGTTTTCTCGCAGCGCAGCAATGGCTCGAAATGGAGCTTTTGTGCGTTGGCCCGCATTTCCTCTTCGGACTCGGTGCGGATCACCCCTTGGCCTTCCACGAGTTCCTCGTTGGTGAAAAATCCCGCACAGCCCCCGTCCATACGCATCACCATGCGCTCGCCGACGAAGCATTCGTAGTGGAAGAAGAACAGCAGCGTGCCTCCGCTACGTGCAAAGGAATCAATGGAGATGTCGTAGCGTAGTGTTTCTCCAGCGCGGGGCATGTCTTCAAGGTAGGTCAACGTGCAGTCGAGCAAGCGATAGACGCGTTCGCCCTGATTCTCGAAATCAATGCCGAGGTAGCTGATTAGCAGCAGATCGCACTGCCCAGACTCGACCGCGACCGCCCACGGAATCTGTCCGTCGGTACAATACCAGGCATCCTCCGGGATGTCGTACTCGGTGGTGATCGTTGAGGGTTTGAACTCACCACGCTTGGCATTGAGCTTGGTAACGCGACTCACCAGCAGGTACGGTTCCATCGGCAACCGCACGCATCTCCGGAAGGTGTCGTACTCGGCGTATTCCGGACCAAAGACGTTGGCAACCTTCCCGCCGGCGAATTCCAGCAAGTCATGCTGGTTGAAGATGGCGGGTGCGGGGTGCGGGGTGCGGGGTGCGGGGTGGTGAATGACGATTTCAGGAGCAGGTTGTGCAAAGGACGTGAGTTGATGCCCAACCTCGGTGCTTGGAAAGTGGGGCACACTGTGTTTTGCCCAACCTGCAGGATTTCCCATTTGCTGTTGGATCGCCGCCGCCATTTGGCGTAATCCCTCCCGACGGAGTTCCAGAAATGCAGAATGTGCGGAATCGACTTGCTGGGGGTAGGCACCCAAACTTCCTGCAGGCACGGGTGCGCTGCCCCACGCTACCGACGAAGCACTCCCCCCTTTGGCAAAGGCAGGCTGGGGGGGATTTTCTCTGTGTTCTCCGCGCCTCTGCAGTGAATCTTCTCTCTGGAGTGAATCCTCTTGCATCCCCCGGAACTTCGCCTGGTTTTCCTCTGTGCAGATCGTCTGAATCGGCTTGCCACCCAGGGTGATGGTTTGCATCAACTGCTTGGCAGGAAGTTCTGGAACTTCCGGATAGAGCCGTTTGAGATCGAGCGGAACGCGGTGGCTGTAAAGCCGGGCCAGTGTCCGGATCACCTGCACCCGGTCATCCACTCCCCGGCGGCTCATACCCACCGTCAGGTGCGGACGCTCCCCCAGTGTTTCGGTAATCCACTTCGCACAACTCACGCGGGGGCCGAGATCAACGAAAATCCGTGCCCCGTCACGATAGGTTGCCTCGATGAGCTTGGTGTAGTCCACCGTGCGTCCGTAGATGCGGGCGATGTTGTGGCCCAGTCCCTCCGCATCAAGTTCGGTGACATCGTAAGTGTCAGCGGAGTAGAAGCGAATGTCCGGCTGAGAGACCACCGGATTGGTGTGGACGCGCTTCACTTCATCGTAGTCCGCCTTGACGGGGGTGCAGTGGACGACATCGGTGACTTGGATTGGATGTGGTTCCACGCCCAACGCCTGCGCCACACGCTCGCAGGCAGCCGGCTCCCCGGCCATCACAACCTCCTGCGGCGTGTTGATGAGGATCAGGTAGGCGCGATCCTCTCGATTGATGGCGGCCTGCGTGGCTTCCGGAGTGGCTCCGAGGGTGTACCACTGCCAGAGCGTTTCGTGCTGAAACTCGTCCGGGCCAAGCTTCCATGCCTCACGCACCGTGTGCATCGGCCCGCAGAGGCGCTCCCTGAAGAGCGGGGAGACGTTGAGGATTTCGCTCATCGGGTCCATTGAACCCCAGACTCCGAGCGCGAACATCATTGTCACCTCACCCATGCTGTAGCCGAAAGCCAACTGCGGCTCCAGTCCGAAGCCCTCCCGCAGTGCCTGCGTGTGCAGCACCCCGGTGGTGATCCCGCTTTCAAACATCGCAATCGGCGTGTTAACGAACTCGTCCTGCAACCGCTCAATCTCTGCTTCGGAAAGCCGCTGCATCGAGCGCGGATAGAGCTTGCGGTCGTGCAGCAGGTCGGCAAGTCGACTGGTGTAGGAGCGCATCGACTCGTGGAGTTCCGGGACCAGTTGGAAGAGTGTGCGGCTGTTACCCACGTAGCTGTTGAATCCACCAGGATAGGTGAAGGCCACCTGACCCTCCAGACCCAGCGGTTTCGGCGAGAAACTGCTGCCCCGTGGAGTCACCCAATCCGTCCCTGAATGGAATGCGGCTTCAATCCCGGACTTCGCCGATTCCGCCTCTTGCCGCAATTCCTCCCGTGAGTTCCCGACCAAAGCCGTAGCCAGCGCACCTTGTGTTTCCCGCTGTTCCCTGAACGCCCGCCGCGCAATTTCGGGCAGCGAGGCGTTTGTTCCCAAGTCTTGGATCAGGGAATCAAGCCGTGCTGCCAGTTCGGCAGCGTCTGCTCCGGACAGTGGAATCAGCGCGATTCCTCCCGTTTCAATAACAGACACTGCTCCCCCCTTTTCCAAAGGGGAGCCGGGGGGAATTTCCGCTTCCGACAAAATCAAATGCGCAGCACAGCCATCCTGCCCCAAACTGCTCACGGCGGCGCGACGTGGTTCGTCTCCGGCGTTGCAGAACCACGGGCGGGATTTGGTGGGAGCATAGCACTGTCCGGAACCCCAAGCTTTGGCAGGCTCCGATCTGTCCCAGTCCGGAACCCCCGGAATCGTGTGCTGCCGAAGTGCCAGTGTTGCCTGAAGCAACGAGGCCATCCCGGAGGCAGCACAGGTGTGTCCGATGTGGGCTGAGGCCCTGCCGAGTGCGGCTTCGGAATAAATCTGCTGAAGGCCCGCGACTTCCGCCGCCGCATCCTCCAGAATTCCAGACGCGTGCATGGAGACAAAACCAACCTGCTCTGGTGCGACCCCTGCGGATTCCAAGGCCACCGCCGCTGCACCAGCAACCGAATCCGGAGTGATTCCCCGTGCAAAGGCCACCGATTCTGCAACAGCATGGATCACGTCCTCATCGGCTTGAGCCTGCTCCAGTGGTTTCAGCACCACCGCCCCTGCGCCTTCTCCGGGAATCCAATCCGCATCCACCTCCCCCGTAGGGGCAGGCCATGCCCGCGATCCTTCCCGACTCCGTAACATGACCGATTCCGCACTTCCCGCAAGATCAACTGCCGCCACAACTGCCGCCTCGACCTCCCCCGCCTCCAGCAGCATCTGTGCCACCTCCACTGCCTTGAATGCGGAGTTTTCCTCGGCAGAAACCGTGAACGCCGGGCCAGAGAAATCCCAAAGTGCACTGATCCGCGAGGCCATGATGTTGCCGATGTAGCTGGTGAACTGGTTCACTGGCACGGCCTGAAGCAGGGCATCTTGCACGAGCTTCGTCAGTTCTGCCTGCTGCTCCGCACTGAGTGTGATCCCGGATGCGGACAAGCCCTCCTCGATTTGCTTGGCAAGATTCACCCGACCCCGGAAGCGGTGCAGTTCCAATTCGACCTCCATCGCCACCAGCACCGCGACGTTCTGACCTGCCTTCAGGTTCGTCTGCCGCAGGGCGCGGTCGGTGACCTCCAGTGTCAGCAACTGCTGTGGGATCAACCGCTCCTGCGGGTTCGGCGGCAGCTTGAAGCGCAGGAAGTCCATCTCGAAGGATTCCAGCCATGCCCCTTGAAGGGTTTTCGGTGGCCGGTTTTCGGTTTCTGGTTTTGTGGAGACTCCATCCTCTTTGGAACTTTGGAACTTTGCCTCTTTGGCACTCTCAATTCCAAGACCACGCCAGCGGGTTTCTGGCAAACTACAGAAGGCTTGCTCGCCGTTGAGGAAGGCGCGCTGAAGTTCGTTGATGCCCTTGAAATTTCCAAAAATACCATCCATCCCAATGATGGCCAAGGCGGGAGTCGGTGGTCGGTGGTCGGTGATCGGTTTGGTCGCCTCCCGTTCCCCTTTGGAACTTTGGAACTTTATCCCTCTGGAATTTTCCAGAATCAAATGCGCGTTGCAGCCCCCAAAGCCAAAGGCACTCACAGCGGCACGACGTTCCGGACGGTTGTGTGGCCAGTCACTGGTTTCACGCAGAATCTGTTCGGCAGCAAAGGTTCCGTTTTCGGAACTGTGTGGTTGCTCGACATGGATGGTTCCCGGAATCCGACCCTGTTGAAGCGCGAGCATCACCTTGGTCATCCCTCCCATGCCCGCAGCCGTGAGCATGTGGCCGAGGTTGGACTTCACCGAACCGATGGGCGGGGTCGTCCCGGAATTTCCGAAGAACGCCTCCATCGAGTTAAGCTCCACCTTGTCGCCAAGCGGGGTTCCGGTCGCGTGGCATTCGATGTAGTCCACCGACTGCGGATCAACCCCGGAACTCGCATAGGCCCGTTCAAAGGCAAACTGCTGCCCCTTGGGGTTTGGACTGAGGACGAATTGCCCGCGCCCGTCGTTGGAAAGCCCGATTCCGGGAATCACTGCGTGGATGCGGTCGCCGTCGCGTTCAGCGTCGCTGAGTCGCTTCAGCACGAACATCCCTGCACCCTCGCTGGCAAACAAGCCTCCGGAGGTGCGATCGAGCGGACGACTTTTCCCGGCTTCCGGATACGCCTGAAAGATTGAAAAACCCATGTTGACGAAAAACGGATCCGCCGCGCTCACCGCTCCGGCGAGCATGAGATCAGACCTTTCCGACCAAAGCGTGTGACAGGCAAGGCCAACGCTGTAGAGCGAGGAGGCGCAGGCCGCGTCCAGCGCGTAGGTGTGTCCGGAGAGTCCGAGGGCTTCGGCAATCAGGGAAGCAGGCCGTCCGGCGATTCCAAGGTTTTCTGGGGGCTGGTGATGTGTGGTCGGGGGCCCGCTGAATTCGGGAAGCAAAAAATCCGGACGGCCCAGCAAGTCTTGCAGCATCGGTTCCAACGCCTCGCGGTAGAGCGGCAGGACGAGGTGGTTGGAGGATTTTGTTGGAAACGAGAGGTTGCCGAGGATCACCCCGCAGTGGGTGAGCCGTTCCGGATCATCAAGCAAGTTTGCATCATGCAATGCCTCGCGGGCGACGTGCAGCGACCACTGGAAAACGTCATCAAGCCCGGACAGTCGTGCTGCTGGAACACGGAAACCTTCCGGATCGAAGGTGAAGTCGTGGATGTAACCGCCCTGCGTGCAGTAGTAGCAGTCGGTCACGCCCTTGCGGTCGGCCTTGAACCACACAGGATCGGTGTGCATCTGCTGCTCGGTGGCCTCGATGCGGGAGTCGGTTCCGGTGAGCAGGTTCTCCCAGAACTCCTCCGGGGTCTTCGCTCCGGGGAACAGACAGGCTAGTCCGATGACGGCAATGGGTTCAGGCATTGTCGGAAAAAAGGATTCAGCGAGAAAAATCAGGTGAGGTGTTCAGGCGACCGCAGCACCTGCCATGCCTGCCTCGACCACGAGAAAATCACAATTTTTGCTCATGCCGCAGATTTGAGGAAAAGCGTGTTGAGGTTTTCGCTGAGGGTGACTTCGGCACCGAGCATCCGGGCCGCGATTTGCCCATCGTTCAGCACAAGGTCAAGATCGGCAACAAGGGCAGTAGACGAGTGGGATTGCACTCGCAGGTCAAGCGTGCAGGGCGTGTCAAAGGGGATTGTCCGGAAGTGTTCCATCCGTGCTAATTTCAGCGGCAGACTTCCAGTGTTGTGGATCATCCGCGCCCACACCAGCATCGCCTGAAACGCAGGATCAAGCGTGTAGGGATTGAACGGTCGGGTCTGGAACTGCCCGCATTCGGCATCGGACCACACGGGCATCCGGCATTGGGCGAGCAGGTGTTGCTCGGTCAGTTCTGCAATTTGCTGGATGCCCTGAAACTTGGGACCGTGGAAGAGGGTCCCGTTTTGATAGGGGTTGTCAGTGATCGGTGTTCGGTGTTCGGCTTTCAGGTGGCTAACTGGTGAATCCGGGGTGGCTTTGCTGAGGTGCACGCGGGTGCGATAGTGTGGACGCGGGAGCTTGCCGCCGGAACTGGTGATCTTTGCCTCTATCACTGTGT
>PVBE012871699.1_pt1 | contig 13384 bp, 9 predicted proteins | sample 1631181 | NCBI WGS metagenome assembly PVBE01 (sample SAMN08397723, study PRJNA350692) | Marine metagenome, whole genome shotgun sequencing project. | isolation source: water | place: Pacific Ocean | collected 2012-04 | reverse complement strand
CTACGCACGGCGACGTCCACCGGCTCCGGGTGCCCCTGCCCCAGCTGCGCGTAAGCCGCCGCGATGGCCTCCTGGAGGTGCGTCGGGAGCGTGGCTCCCAGGATCGCGTGCCGAACCCGGCGCCCACGCTGGCGGAGGCCCACGAGGTCTTGCGTGTCGAGATCCGCCAGGATCTCTCGGATGCGAGCGTCCACCCCGGTCTGTCGAAGAAAATCGTGGTACGCGCGGGCGGTGATCGCGAACCCATTGGGGACCCTCACCCCACGCGGCGCAAGCTCGCGATACATCTCACCCAGCGACGCGTTCTTTCCACCCACGAGCGGGATGTCCTCGATCCCGATCTCGTCGAACCACCGAATCCAGTCGTGACGTGTCGACACACCACCCCCCGCTTGCGTCGTCACTCGGCCGCCCGCTCGCTCCGAGCGCTCAGCGCGGCGCCATGACCTACCTCCCTACACGTGCCCAGCGCCCCCCGACTCAGAGGGAGGCATCGCTTCCAAGGTTCACGCAAGCCACGTACCGGCCACTGGCGCATCTCCCGATACAGCCATGGGCGGGAACTCGCGTGAACGCCAGCCGACCTCCGGTCTCGACGGGCTCACCCGTGCGAAAGATTCCCCACCACCCCCCAACCTGATCAACGAGGAGCCCACCCCGCTGGTGTGCCGCGGCGACGAATCGGACCGGTTCTACGGCGGCTCAGGGCTCGCCGCGGAGCGACCGCAGCGGCTCGACTCGTGCGCCTCGGCGCCGAGTGGCCGAGTAGCGTCGAGCGACCTTGCAATCGTGGAGCCTTTGTATCATCTTCGATGTAGGCACAGCCGAGGCGACAGAAAGGAGTCGGCATGACCACCGTGCGCGAGGAAGTCGAGCAGCTTCTCGAGGAGCTCGAGCGGCAACGGGACGAGCTGAAGGTCAAGCTCCACCTGGCGAAAGCGGAGATCCGGAACGAATGGGAGAAGCTCGAGCACAAGCGGGCCGAGCTGCGGTCAAAGTTGACGGCGGCGAGCGGCCAGGCGGAAGACGCCTGGAAGGACATCGGCGCCGCGGCAGGCCTCCTGGCCGACGAGCTGAAGAAGGGCTACGATCGGATCCGCAGCTCGCTCACGTGAGCGCAGCGCTCGTGCGATCGCACCGATCCGGCTCGGCGATCGATGACCGCGGACGGGCGTACCGTCACTGGCCCCGGTCGGCGACCGAGTAGACGGCCGGAATGATCAGGAGCGTCAAGGCCGTCGAAGCCAGCAAACCCCCGATGACCGTGATCGCCATCGGGGCACGCAGCTCGCTCCCCTCCCCGACCCCGAGCGCCATCGGCAGCAGCCCCAAGACAGTCGTCGAGGTGGTCATCAGGATGGGGCGGAGCCGCACCTCGCCGGCGCGGTGCAGTGCGTCCAGCTTGGCCAACCCCTGCCGCCGCAACCGGTTGGTGTAATCGACCAGGATGATGGCATTGTTGACGACGATCCCGGCCAGGAGGATCACCCCGATCAACACCACGATGCTCACGCTGACATCGAGGGCGTACAGGGTCACCAGCACGCCCACCAGCGAGAAGGGCACGCTGACCAGAATGACCAGCGGGTGCACCAGGGACTCGAACTGCGACGCCATGACCAGGTAGACCATGAAGACCGCCAGGAGAATGGCGAGGCGCATGCTCTCGAACGAGGTCTCCATCTCTTGTCGCTGCCCACCGATGCGCCAGTCGAAGCCCGCCGGAAACGTCATGCTCGCCAGCGCCGCGTTGATGTCCTCCGAGGCAGAGCCCAGGTCACGGCCGACGAGGTTCGCGGTGATCACGGCCGCCCGTTCGCCGTCGGCTCGACGGATCTCGGCGGGGCCCTCGAGCTCGACGACCTCCGCCACCGACGAGAGCGGAATCGCGATCGTGCCGGTCTGGGCGATGCTCAGGTTCCGCAGATCGCGAACGCTGTCACGAAAGCGCTCGTCGGATCGGAGCCGGATGTCGATCGTACGGTCCTCCCGTGTGATATCCGTCGCCACGTCGCCCAGGACCTTGGCCCGCACGAGACCGGCGGCCTCGCTCACGGTGTAGCCGAGCGCGGTCAGGCGCGCTCGGTCGAACACGATTTGCAGCTCGGGATTACCGCCCTCCGTCGAGGACTTGACGTCGACCAACCCCGGGATCCCGCTCATGCGTGCCGACAGATCGTCGGCCAGCCGTTGCAGTAGCTTCAGGTTGTAGCCGCGGATCTCCACCTCGATGGGCGTCCTGAAGCTGAAATACGAGGGACGACCGAACCGATAGTCGAGGCTGCCGCCGACATCGAGCGCGGGCCGGAGGCGGTCCATCAAGGCGTCCTCCACCTCGCGTGAGACGGGCGCCGCCACGGTCATGGTCAGCTCTCCAATGTTCTCCCGCTGCTCACCCGCGATCCCCCCTCGCTCGCTCGAAGTCCCCACCACCGTGTAGACCGTCCGCACACCCTCCAGACCGCTGGCGAGCTGCTCCACCTCGCCAAGACGCGCGGAGGTGACGTCGAGCCGGGTCCCGGGCTCGAGCTCGGTGCTGACGAAGAACTGGCCCTGGACGAGTTCGGGCACCAGCTCCTGACCGAGCCGAGGGAAGAGGGTCAGGCTCCCGCCCAACAACGAGACGGTGAGCAGAATCGTCACGACTGGATGGCGAAGCACCAAGTTCAGCGCCCGGGGATAGAGGCGCTCGATCCCACCGAAGACGGCGTTGAACACCAAGGACGGTAGGTACAGGAGCGCCTGAATCAACCAGCCGCACGCCACCACCAGGAACTTGACCCCGCGGGCCATCCAGAGGCCCAGGAGGAACGCGCCGGCCCCGGCCCAGCGTTGTGCCGCGAACCGCGGCGCCCGCTCGGGCTCTTCGTCGGGCGACCGGTCGAACCGGCGCGAGGCCAGCATCGGGATCAGGGTAAGCGCGACGACGAGGGAAACCGCGAGCGAGAAAGCGACGGTCAGGGCCTGGTCGCCGAACAGCTGACCCGCCACGCCCTCGACGAACACGATCGGGACGAAGACGCAAACCGTCGTCATCGTGCTAGCCACCACCGCTTGTCCGACCTCGCTCGCTCCCGCATCGGCGGCCTCGACCACACCCAGCCCCTCCTCGCGCTTACGCTGGATCGATTCGAGCACGACGATGGAGTTGTCCACGAGCAAGCCGATGCCGAGCGTCAGCCCACCCAGGGACATGATGTTCAGGGAGATCCCCGAGACGTACATCAGGAAGAAGGTGGCCACGACCGAGATCGGAATCGAGACCCCGATGATGAGGGTGGACTTGATGCTGCGGAGGAAGAAGAGGAGCACCAGGACGGCGAGACTGCCCCCGATGAGCGCCGTCCGAAGCACGTCCTGGATGGACTGCCGGATGTAGCGGGCTTGATCGGTGACGACGGTCAGCTCTAACCCCTCGAGGCCCGTCAGCTTCGCTCGGATCTCCTCCAGGCGCTCCATGACCGCGTCGACGACCGTGACCGAGTTGGTCCCGCCCTCCTTGTAGACCGCGACCTCGACGCTCTCGTCGCCGTTGATCCGTGTGATGACCTCGCGTTCCCTGTGCCCCCGGACCACGCGCGCCACGTCCTCGAGCCGGATGGGGCTCCCCGCGGTGTTGTCGATCACGATACCGCGCAGGTCGGAGGGCCGCTGGAACTCATTGATCGTGCGAACCAGGTACTCGGTCTGTCCCTCCTGGAGCCGCCCCCCGGTCAGGTTGACGTTCTCCTGCGCCAGCCGCTCGCTCACACGCGCGACGCTGAGGCCCAGGTTGGCCAGTCGACGCTCGTCGAGCTCGACCTGGATCTCCTCTTCGAGACCACCGCTCACCACCACCGCCGCCACGCCCTCGACGCGCTCCAGGGCGCGCTCCACCTCCCGCTCGGCGCTCAGACGCAGCCGGATGAGGTCATCGTCCCCCGACACGCCGATGCGCAACACCGGGTCCAGCGACGGGTCGTAGCGCAGCAGGATCGGCTTGGCGGCATCGTCGGGCAGCACCACGAGGTCGAGCCGCTCTCGCACGTCGAGGGCGGCCATGTCCATGCTGGTGCCCCAGGTGAACTCGAGCGTCACTTCGCTGATGTCCGCGCGCGACGACGAGCTCGCCTTGACGACGTTGTTCACGACACCGACCGCGTTCTCCACGGGCCGCGTGACGAGGCTCTCGACCTCGGCCGGCGCGGCTCCCTCGTACTCGGTCCGGATGGTGAGAGAGGGATAGGTGATCTCGGGTAGCAGGTCGACGGCGAGGTCTCTGAACGCTACGACGCCGAACACCACCGCGGCCGCCGAGAAGACGAAGACCGTGACCGGCCGCCGAGTCGAGAACTCGATGATCTTCATTGCGGCCGACGCTCTGAGATCCGCTCGGCAATCTCCTCGTCGGACAGCCCGCGCTGGCGCATCCGCTTCTTGACGGCCTCGAGCTGCTCGGGGGTCATGTCGGCGAAGGACGGGCGGCCGCCGCGCGGTCCACCCCCCCGCCTCCCGGTGCCCGACGCGGCATCCGCCCGCGCGGCGGGCGGCGTCCTCTCCGGGCTCGCGCCGGCCGTCATCGGCGCCTCGCCGACACCGCCAGCCGTGGCCGGGTCTGCACCGCCCGCGACGGCGAGGACGTCCACCGGGGTGCCGTCGCTCAGGCCGTCCTGCCCAACCACCACGACACGGTCCGCTGGGTCGAGGCCCGACAGCACCTCGACGACGTCGGATTCCTCGTAGCCGAGCACCACGTCGCGCCGCTCGGCCGTCTCACCAACGACGACGAATACCGAATCGCCGAGCGTGTCGAGCGACAGCGCGACCCTCGGGATGACCAACGCGTCTCCGTGCGTATCGGTCGTGAGGAACACGCTGGTGAACATCCCAGGGCGGAGCTTGCCCTTGGCGCTTACCTCGAGGGTCACCTTCACGGTACCGCTGGTCACGTCGATCACGGGGCTAATGCGGAGAACCCTGGCGTCGAAGCGCTCGTCGGGCCAAGCCTCGACGGTCACGTAGCCAGGTTGGCCCACCCGAAGGCGTGGCAGCTCCTTCTCGGGGATCTGGATGGGACACAGCAGGGGATCGAAGGCCGAGATCCGGAACAGCTGTTGACTCGCGGCGACGTGCTCGGCCTGCTTGACGTGTCGTTCGACGATGACGCCACCGAACGGGGCCATGATCTCGGTGTAGCCGATGAGAACCTCGCTGCGCGCCAACTGGGCTTGCGCGGACTCCAGCTGTGCGAGCGCTTGGTCGTAGACCTCCTCGCTGATCAAGTCGGCCTCTCGGGACGCCTTGGCGCGCTCGTGGGCCCGATCGGCCTCGGCCAACGAGACCTTGGCGATCTCCGCCTCGGCACGCAGCTCGCGATCGTCGAGCCGCGCCAGGAGCTGACCCTCCCGGACCCGCATGCCCTCTTCGACGCTCAGATCGACGATGGGGCCGGCGATTCGCGCGACGATCTCCACTTCGTTCTCGGCCTCGAGCGCCCCGTTGGTCTCGAGGAACGAGCTGACGGCCCGCCGGGCCACCGGCGAGACCTCCACGGGAACGGCCGCGCGTCCCGGCCCGCCCCTCTCGCCGCCCCCGGAACCTCCGCCTCCGGGGCCGCCTTGTCGTGGCCCGCCCGCCCCCGGTCGCCCATGACCCTCAGCGGCCGCCGCACCGGTTCCCGTGCCGGCCTCGTCCGGGTGCGCTCCCCCGCAGCTGGCCAGGACCAAGCCAAGGGCCACGACGACCGCACCCCTCCAACCACGTACCGTTGCTCTCATTCGGTCTCCACAGCCCGAGGCTCGTGCCGCGACCTGGGCCTCACACGGCCCGCGCGACGCGGCGGCAGAACCTCGTCATGTCATCCACGAGGGAATAGACGGTTGGCACGATCACGAGCGTCAGGAAGGTCGAAGTCGTGAGTCCGGCCAGGATCACCAGGCCCACCGGCGCCCAGTTCCCCGCCCGGCCTTCGGGGGTCCCGAACCAGCCCGGGAACAGCAGCGGCGCCACCATGGGAGTGAGCCCAAGGATCGTCGTCAGCGCCGTCATCAGGATGGGCCGCAGCCGGTGCCGGCCGCCGAGCACGATCGCCTCGTCGCGCGCCATCCCCTGAGCCCGGAGGTCGTTCACGTGATGAATCAGGACGATCGCGTTGTTGACCACCACGCCGATCAGGATGATGAGGCCGAGGTTGCTGAGGTTGTCCAGCGGTTGGCTCATCAGGGTCAGGACGAGGCCAACGCCGATAAACGCGAACGGAATCGAGAACATGATCGTGAAGGGCTGGACGAAGCTCTCGAAGAGCGCCGCCATCAGCAGGTAGATGAGCAACGCCGCGAAGAGCAGCGCGAACTGAGACCCGGCCCTGTCCTGCTGGGCATGCCGCGCCCATCTCCCGAAGCTCCACTCGTACCCAGCGGGAAGCGAGAGATCGTTCATGATCCGCTCGAGCTGGCCTGTCATCCGGAACGACGTCCCCTGCGAGGCGCTGTTCGCCGTGATGGTGAGCTTGGGACGTCGGTTCTCCCGTTCGATGCTGCGTGGCCCCGCCTCGAGCCGAAAGTCGGCCAGCGAGCCTATCGGCAGCGTGGTGTCGGCCGCGAACACCGGCATGTTCCTCAGCTGAGCCAGCGTCTCCCGGTCCTCCTCTTGGACCTGCATCACCAGGTCGACCTCGCGATCGGGCGTCTTGATCCGGCTGACCGGCCGCGTCGACAGCGCGTTGTTCACCGTGAAGGCGACGGCCTGGCTCGACAAGCCGACCTGCAGCGCACGCTCGCGATTCACCTCGATCCGGATCTCCTGGTCTCCGCTCTCCAGCGTCGTATCGAGGTCCCGGACCCAGGGCACCGCCTGCAGCTCCTCGATGACCCGCTCCGAGACCAGCTCGAGGACCGACATGTCGTCACCGACCAGGTCGAGCCGAACCCCGAAGCTACCGCCACCGTGCCCGCGACTCTGAGCCAGGCGGAACGTGATCCCGGGGATGACCGGCAGCAGGCTGCGGATGTGATCCCGGACCTCCCGCGTGCTCAGGCGAGCCTGCTCCTCCTCGACCAGAAAGACGTCGATCCCGCGTCGCGAGCCGAACCCGCCGCGTGATCGCCCGCTCCCCCGGTCGAAGCGATAGACCACGTCGCTGATCTGCAGCTCTTCCCGACGCGCGTCGAGCAGCTCGGCCACCTCCCGATAGACGTCCTCGGTCTGCTCCAGCGAGAACCGCTGGGGGGTGTCGACGTTGATGCTGACCTGGCGCTCCATCGTCCGCGGCGTGAAGGTCCGCTCGATCGTGCCGAAGAGCACCCAGGAGCCGTAGAGCATCGCGACGACCGCCAGCAGGAACGGCATCCGATGGGTCAAGGTAAACCCGATGGCGCGGCCATAGAAGTCGATGAACCGCGTCATCAGGGGCGCGGGCCGCGTGGCCTCACCGCCGAGCAGCAGGGCCGCTACCATCGGCACGACCGTCAGCGCGACGAGCAGGGAGGCCACCATCACCACGCAGATGGTCACGCCGATGCCGATCATGAAGCGCATGAACCCGCCCCCCTGGGCCGCCATGAAGATGACGGGGGCGAAGACGCAGATCGTGGTTAGCGTGGAGGTGATGATGGGCATCGCCACCTCGCTCGTCCCGGCCAGCGCCGCGGTCCGCGCGTCCTCGCCGAGCTCGTGGTGGTGACGGAAGATCGACTCGATGACGACGATCGAGTTGTCGACCAACATCCCCAGCGCCAGCATCAGGCCCATCAGGGTCACGATGTTGATCGTGATGTCCACGAAGCCGGCCTGGCGCAGGAAGTACATGATCACGAAGGTCAGCACCACGGACACCGGGATCGCCAGGGCAATCAGCAGCGTGGTTCGGACCCGTCGCAGGAACAGGAACAAGAACGCGATCGCCAGGACACCGCCCAGGAGTCCGGCGTTGCGCAGCTGGCCGAGGCCCTGGCGCACGTCCACGGAGGCATCCTGGAGATAGCGGGTCGCCACACCCTCCGCACGGGGCAGCGCCTGGATCTCGGCCAGCTCCGCCTTGACCCGATCCACGACGGCGAGCAGGTTGGCCGTGGACGCCTTGTAGATGCCGACCGTGAGCGCCTCCGACCCGTTCAGGTAGTTGAAGCTCTCCTGGCGCGGGAAGGTGTACTCGACGCGCGCGACATCCTGCAGCTTGAGCCCTTGCCCATCGAGGGGCAGCTTCATAATCTCCTGGGCGCTCTGGAACTCGCCCACGGTCCGAACGAGGAGCTTGCGAGCCCCTTCCTCGATGTAGCCACCCGACACGTTGACGTTGCTCGCCCGCAGCACCGTGGCCAGCCGGCGTACGTCCACGCCATAGGCCTGCATGGCCGCCGGGTCCAGCTGCACCTGGAGCTGCCGCGTGCGCAGGCCCTGGACGTCCACCTGAGCTACGCCCTCGAGGCGTTCGAGCCGGCGCTGGACGACGTTCTCGACGAAGTCGTACAGGTCGTCCGCGTCACTCGCCGTGCTCAGGTGGAACCGGAGGACCGGGATGTCCGTGCTCTGGAACCGGCGGATGAAGACGCGATCCAGGTCCTCGGGCAGCAGATGACGCACCCGGTCGATCCGGTCGCGCACCTCGACCGCCGCCAGGTCCATGTCCATGCCGTCCGCAAAGGTCAGGTTGATGCTGGCTTCGTTTGCCGAGGCGCGGGCGGTGAGCGAGTCGACGCCGGCGATGGTCGCCAGGGTGTCCTCGAGGGGCCGCACGACCAGCCGTTCGACCTCCTCGGGTGAGGACGAGTCATACGGAGCTCGAACGTTGATGTTCGACGAGGAAAACGTCGGCATGAATTCGAGCGGGAGGCGCGTGAGCGAGATCCAACCCAGCACGAGGACGCCCAGGACCGCCATCCCCATCGTGACGCGGCGTTCGACCGCGAAGCGCGCCAACGGATTGATCCGTGTCGACATCGAAGACCGCCTACTCCTTCACTTGGGTGACGACCACCCAGGCTACCGATGTTCGCGCTGCCGGTGCCGAGCCTCCGCTTCGGCAAGCATCTCCTCGAACCGCGCCCGTTGCTCGGGCTCGAGCATGTCGCGGATCTCGTCCCGGTACTCCTGCCGCAGCTTCGAGAACTCTGCCCTCGCCTCACGCCAGAAGGCCTGTGCCTCGGCGTGCCGAGCCGACAGCGTCTGCCCGAGGACAGCCTGCTGCTCGGCGGACAGCGCGAGCTCGGTCGTCAGTCGCGCCATGAAGCGACCGCGGTCCTCCTCGCGACGAGCCCGCCGTGCCCCGGAAGCCGCGACCCCGAGCACCGAGCGATCGAGGACCACACCGATGCTCACGCCTAGCATCAGGGTCAGCCCGACCACGACGGCCATCCACCTGCCAGACGCGACGTTCATCGCGGCTCCTCCCCTGGAAACGGCTCGAACGCAATCCGCACGAACGGATCGGTCGCGCCGGCGCCCTCCGACTCGATGAACCCCGAACGACTCCCGAGGGCTCGCGCCTCGAGATCGAGCAACGCCTCCTGCCGGGTCGACAGGCCCAGGACGGCGAGGGCGACCAGGATCGCCGCCACGGCGATCGGGGCGAGACGCAGCGACAGACGACGCCAGGACATCCAGGGTGCGCTTTCCTCCAACACGCGGTCACGCGTGGCCCGAAAGCGCACGATGAAGCCCGGATCGAGCTCGACCGCGACCGCCAGCGCCGTGGACAGCGCCCTCAGCGTTTCGAGCTCCTCCCGACAGGACGCGCAGTCCTCGAGGTGGCCTCCGACCGCCCGCGATCCGGCCTCGGAGAGCTCGCCGTCCAGGTACGCCGACAGCTCGGGTCCCGCGTGCTCGCTGCTCATCGGTCTGTCTGCCCCGGAGGCTCCCTCAGGAACGATCTGAGCTCGAGGCGCCCTCGATGGATCCGGGTCTTGACGGTGCCGACCGGCCAGCCCAAGAGGACCGCGATCTCGCTGTAGGCCATGCCCTCGATCTCACGGAGCACCAGGGGTGTCCTGTGCTCCTCCCTCATGCGGGCCAGGGCCCGCCTCAGCTGCCCCTGAATCTCTTTCGATTCTACCGCCGCCTCGGTCGTGCCAGGGGCTCGTGCCGAGGGGTGGGCCGGGTCCAACGCCTCCCATGGACTCTCCCGTCGCCGTCCCGCCCGACGCAGCTCGTCGCGGGCGCGATTGAGCGTGATGCGATACAGCCAGCTCCCGACCGCGCCCCGCCGCCGAATGCTCGACGCGCCGCGATACGCCCGGATGAAGGTGCCCTGGACGATATCCTCGGCGAGACCCGTGTCCCGCACGAGGCCGAACGCCAGCCTCCTCAACCGCGCCTCGTAGCGCCGAACCAGCTCCTCGAAGGCCTGCTCGTCACCCTCGAGAAAGCGTGACAGCAGTCGATCGTCGGCCTCCATCTCCACGCCTCGGGCCCCGCCGGAGGCCTCACCTCGCACGGGACCCCGGCCGCCTGGGTCCGCCCGAGGGGTGGGACAGAATCACCGGCGTGTGAGAGACGTTTCGCGGCTCCATTATGTTTCAGGTCAGGCCCTCGGCCCCCTTGATTGGACGTGCCCGGGGGTGACCCGGACGTATCCTCTCCTGTGAAAAGACGGTGTCAGGAACCCTTGCGAAGGACCCGACCCGGCAACGCGCCGGTGTGGCGGCCCCGCTCGATCACCGGCACCCCGTTGACGAGCACATAGGCGATTCCGTCGGGGAACTGGTGGGGCTCCTCGTAGGTGGCTCGGTCGATAACGGTGTCGGGGTCGAACACCACCACGTCTGCCCAGAAGCCCTCACGGAGCAGCCCGCGATCCGACAGCCCGAGGCGTTGGGCCGCCAGGGAGGTCGCCTTGCGCACGGCCTCCTCGAGCGAGATGACACCCCGCTCGCGTACGTATTCGCCCAGGATCCGTGGAAAGGTTCCATAGTAGCGTGGGTGCGGCTTGCCCCGGCCGAGCGGACCGGTGGGCGCCACCGCCATGCCGTCGGTGCTGAAGGCGACCCAAGGGGCCCGCATGATCGTCTCGATGTCCTCCTCGCTCATCCACCAGTAGGTCGCGCCAACCCGGCCTTCCTCCTCGATGAGCAGGTCGAAGAACGTCTCGATCGGTTCGTCGCCCCGCGCCCGGGCGATCTCGGCCACGCTCTTGCCGACGAGCCCCTGATTGTCGCGGCTGCCGAGGGTGGCGATGTAGACGTTCTCGAGCCCGTCCTGGGTCATCCCGATGCCCGAGTTGGTGAAGCCACGCTCGATCTCCTCCCGGACGCGTCGCCGCGTCTGGGGGTCGGAGAGGCGGCGAAGCATGGCGTCGTCGCCGCCCTCCCGGGCCCACGACGGCACGCTGTTGGCCAGCGGCCAGCCGGACCTGACGTAGGGATATTGGTCCGCGACGACGTCGACGCCGCGCGCCCGTGCCGCCTCGATGACTCGGAGGGCCTCACGGGCCAGGCGGCCCCAGTTGCGGGGCCCCGCCACCTTGAGGTGGAAGATCTCGACGGGCACCCCGGCGCGCTCGCCGACCGCGATCGCGTCCTCGATCGCGGTGATCAGCGAGTCGCTCTCGTCCTCGAGATGGCGGGCGTACAGTCCGCCGTAGCGCCCGGCGATGCCGGCGAGATCCGTGAACTCCTCGGTACTCGCCCAGACCCCGGGGGGGTGGGACATGGAGCTGGACAGGCCGAAGGCGCCGTCGCGCATGGCCTGCTCGACGTGCCCGCGCATGCGCTGCATCTCGTCCGGAGAGGGGGGACGATTCTCCACGCCATACACCGCCTGACGCACGGTCCCGTGCGACACGAAGGCGTAGAGGTTGGACGCGATGCCCTGGCGTTCCAACCGATCGAAGAATTCGCCGAGCGTCGTCCAGTCGCGCGTGAGGCCGTACGAGGCAAGGCTCCGCTCGATCTCCCGGGCCGAGAAGCCGACCGCGGGCGCGACCGACTCCCCCTCGCCCTCCGAGACGGTGGTGATGCCCTGGTGGAGCGTGCTCTCGGCTCGGCCGCTCACCAGCAGGGGAATGCCCGAGTGACCATGCATCTCGATGAAGCCAGGAGACACGACGTGCCCGGCGGCGTCGATGACCCGGTCGGCAGATGCGTCGCCCAGGTCCCCGATGGCGGACACCCGGCCACCGACGATGCCGACATCACCATGGAACCAGGGATTGCCGGTGCCGTCGATGATGCGCCCGTTCGCGATCACGAAGTCGAACCGCGACGCCTCCTGTCCCCGCATGGCCGAAGCCGTGCTCAGCACGAGGAGGCAGAGCCCCGCCGAGACCGCAGACCGCCAGCGTTGCGTGTGCATGTCACCCTCCAATCGCCCCACGCGGCGCCCACCCGCCGCCTCCCGTGGGTCAGATCGCCGCGGCGGCGACTCCTCGGAGCAGGACGCCCACCAGGTACGCCAGGCCCGCGGTTCCCCCACCCAGCAGCAACGTCTCGAGGCCGGACCAGTGCCACCGCTGCTGCACGAAGCCGGCCTTGGCGGCCCCCACCCCGAAGAAGGCCGCGCCCGTGACCAGCGCGCTCCATCTGTACGGCGCGGCCCCCGGTTCGGAGACGAGGAACTGCTGGATGAAGGGCACCAGCGGAATCGACCCCACCATGACGAACGAGACCAGCGTGGTGAGAGCGGCTCGTCCAGGTGATGGTCCTTCCAGCGCGAGGCCGAGCTCCTCCCGCAGCATGGTGTCGACCCACCGATCGATGTCGGAGGTGATGATGTCGACGGCGCTTTCGAGCTCGGCCCCCACGAACCCCTTGGCGAGGAAGATCTGCCGGATCTCCTCTCGCTCACCGTCGGGGTGAACAGAAATGTGGTGCTCCTCGTCGCGCCGGGCGCGCTCGAGCAGCTCGCGCTCCGCGCGGGTCCCCAGGAAGTTGCTCATCGCCATGCTGAAGCCATCGGCGATCAGGTTGGCCATGCCCAGCACGATCACGACGCCAGACGAGAGGCCGGCGCCCGCGACCCCGGAGACGACCGCGAACGTCGTCACCACGCCATCCATGGCGCCGTAGACGAAGTCACGGAGGTAGCTGCGATCGGGACCCGCACCCAGGCGGGCGCGGATGGCCGACGGCGTGTGCGCGGCCTTGTGTCGCGAGAGCGAGCCAAAGGTATGCGAGTCCATGCTGCCGGGCGTCGGTGAGCTCGTCGTTTGTCTCGGTCGGTTCGGTTGGCGGACGTGGATCGCGCGACTCGAACGTGACAAAGTTGGACTGGCAGCCCGTGAACCGCGAGGCCGACCCGTTTGCCCACGCGTCCGGGCCGACACTATCATTCATCGTGACAGTTCAGCCACGGTAACGGTAACAGTAGCTGCCGGTTCGCCCGCTCGAGGCGTTCCCCCTCACAGAGATCCCTGGCAGCCCGGCAGGACGAAATCACTTCCGCGCATGGAGGCCCTGCTCTCACTCGCCCTCGT
>PVBE010603955.1_pt1 | contig 13386 bp, 6 predicted proteins | sample 1631181 | NCBI WGS metagenome assembly PVBE01 (sample SAMN08397723, study PRJNA350692) | Marine metagenome, whole genome shotgun sequencing project. | isolation source: water | place: Pacific Ocean | collected 2012-04 | reverse complement strand
GCCTTGAGTGACTTTGCCGCCGCTCGCTGCATTCGGGCGTTAGTGGCGGAGCCCAAGGTCAAGCGAGGCTCATCGTCGATGCGGTCCATCGTGCCCGGCGAAAGGCATGCGATCTCATCGATGAGCTGCTCGGATAGGCCACTCAAGACGGCGGTGGTGCAGCTCGAATACACGGCGTCCTGAACTGTCGGGAACGCGAGTTCGCCGGCTCTTGTTTCGAAGAGCCCCTCGTACCAGAGTTTCCGTGCGCTTGCGCTCAGCCCCGGCAGCGGCGCAACGCCATGAAGAAACGCTTCCGAATGCTGGTCTTGGTGCGGCCAGCCCTCGTCGCTCTCTTCCTCGCGGTAGTCTTCAGCTGCAGGCGCTTCTTCCGGTGGCTCCCGCTCATCAGAGGACGTGCCCGCATTGCCGCCGCCATCTCGCTCTCCAGCGTCCCCGGCAGTGTCGGGCCATCCGTTTCCGGCGCGCCCGCTCGGGGGCTCTCCGTTATTCCCTCCGCCGTGAGAGGGCCCCGACTCGGCCGGGCCCGCCGTGTCGTCTTCGCCCGTTGGCGAGCAAGCGGCCACCGACGAAGAGGTGAGTAGTAGACCAAGAGTTAGCGCAGCGCGTCTCATGGGAAACCTCTCCGGATCAGAAGGGCGACCGCTGAGTCCCCCTCATGAGGCATGCGATACGCGTGCCCGCGCTCCTTCGAGCGCCGTATACCTCTCGAACAAGACATCATGTCGTTGACTCAAAGACAACTTACAAACGACTTACAGGCTGCCGGGGCGCTTGAGTTCATCGTAGCATGCCCAGTAGTATCGCCCGATGCTCGTTCGTCGCATCATTCCCTTGTGTGCCTTCGGAGTGCTCGCGTCCCAAACGGTGAGCGCGCTTCAACAGCCGGACGGGACTGTCATCCCGCAAACCAACAACCTGGTCGACTTCCTCAACGGCGAAGGCGAGACCATCGACCCGCTGACTGAGGCGGCAGTGACTCCGGAGACGTTCACCGTCGGCTGCACGCTAACCTTCAAGGTGATCGGTCGCGGCGGCAGCATGAAGAACTCCTTCGGCTGGTACAACGTAACGGGCAGCAAGCCCGCCATGAACGAACTCTATCAGTTTCTGGGCTGCAATGACGATGTCGGCGTAGAGCGGGACCTAAACATCGCCGCCGATTCTCGTTGGACGGGCGGTCCCATCGGCTTCTATCAAGCAACCCCCGAAGACGCGAGTGGCAACTGCCCGGATGTCAGCAACCCATCCAGCGTGGGCTACGTGTATTACTCCGAACGTGGCTACAACGGCGATGGCGACATCCACCTGTTGATCATGGACAGCAAGGCCTTTCCCAACGCGTTCTACTTCGGGTGGGAAGACCTGGTCACGGGCGGAGACAACGATTTTGAGGACCTGCTGACTCGGGTTTCTGGGATCCGTTGCACGGGTGGCGGCGAGCCTTGCGATACGGGAGAGCGAGGCAAGTGCGCCAACGGAGCAACCCAATGCATCAACGGGAAAATAGAATGCGTTCAGCTGCAACAGCCAGGTGAAGAACAGTGCAACGCCCTCGATGACGATTGCAACGGCCTCGTCGATGATGGTGTTCTTTGTAACGACGACTGGGTGTGTGACCGCGGCGTGTGCCGTCCACCCTGCGGAAACTCGGAATTCCCCTGTGGCGGCGGCTTGGTCTGCAGCTCAAACAACCTTTGCGTCGAACATGATTGCCTCGACGTCGCTTGCCCGACAGAACAGGTCTGTGTGAGTGGCGAGTGTGTGGGCGCATGCGATGAGGTGGTGTGTCCTCATGATCAGGTGTGCAGGCAGGGGCACTGCGTCGATCCCTGCGGTGGTGTTGTCTGCGAGGACGAGTACGTATGCCAAGACGGCGTCTGCGTTGTGGACTGCCTCTGCGTGGGTTGCGAGGGAGCCTCGCCGAACTCAGTCTGCGACGCTGTGAGCAAGATCTGCGTCGACGCGGGATGTGATGCAACCACCTGCGACGCGACCTCGCATTGCGAAAATGGCGACTGCGTGGACAACTGCGAAGGCGCTGTGTGCCCAAATGGTTAGGTCTGCGAGGCGGGCGACTGTGTGCAGGACGCGACCGGTTCCGCCGGCGGTGGGGGAGCCTCGGGAAATAGCGGCGCCGGCGGGGGTTCGAGCAGCCCCATCGACACCGGCGACGGTTCTCCGTCGGGCGGTGACGATGGCAGCGGTCTCGGCAACGATGGCACGTGGAATGCGGAGCAGGGCAAGGTCACCCCAGGGGCCTCGGGCTGTGGGTGCCGCGCGGCGGGTTTTGGCGGTGCAAACGGCCTGGTACCTGGCCTAGCCGGCTTGTTGCTCGTCGGACTCTGGCAGCGCCGGCGACGCCGTCCCGCCACGCTTTGACCACCTACGGTCACGTCGACCTGAATGGTGTTGAGTACCAATCACTCGTGGAGTCCGCGTTTCAGCGGACCACGGTAGCGCAACCCACGACGATTTCGACGGAGCCTTTCTCGTCCTTCAGCTCATTACACGAGCCGGGGCAGAGAATGATCTGATCGCCCGTGTTGCCGTTGGCGTAATACCAGCCGGGCTCGGCGCCGCATTCGGACTCGCCCGAAACCTGAGCGAGCACGTCCGTGCCCTCGACCGGATCGTGGTAGCCGACGTTCACCGTGTTGAGGTCCAAGGTCTCGCCGGCGGGAGCCACGGGTAGCTGGAAACGACAATCACCCAGCTCGCGGATCTTTTGCAGCGCCGCGAGGAATTCCTCGTCTGCATTGCCAATGGCGACGTCCACGACCTCTGTGCCAGCCGCCTCCGCGATGGCGTTGAGATCGGGCCCCATTCCGAAGCCAATCACGAAGGTCTTCACCGGCGGCGATTGGGCGACGCCCGCGGCAGCGATGGCCGCGACGTCTTCGACCTCCTCTTTGGCACACACAGAGGGCATGCCGTCCGTCGCGAGAGCGATAACGGTCACGTGAGATGGATGCGCTTCCGCCCACTGGGTCGCGTACGTGAGAGCGCCGTCCAGAGCGGGGGCCATGGGCGTATTTCCGTCCGGCGAGTTGGCGTTCATCGCCGCTTCGATGCTGCCCCCCACGGCGGGCAACTTCCCGATCGGCACTCCGGGCGTCGCGTAATCCTCCATCTCGCAGGAGTCGATGATCTCCTTGCCGCCTTTACACCTGCCACCCGTGCAAGGGCCCTCGTAGGGCGCGCAATCCGAATCAACCCCGCAGGTGGGCATCACGACGGGCGCGAGCGGAAAGAAGCCGAGGCCCATCGAGAGCCCCTCCAGATCGGGGAGCTTCACAAAACTGCTGAGCGCCTCGACCGAGAAGTCCCACGCCATGATCACCATGGACTGGGAACGATCCATCAGCAGATAGATATCGACGGGGACCTTTTCGGCGGAAATGACGTCCGTTGCGCAGCCTTGGGGTAGCTCGTCGGGCGTGTCCAGGTCGTTGTCGTTCAGGCCGCCAGAGCCTCCTCCAGAGCCGTCCTCAGAGCCCCCTTGGTTTTCCGTGCCGTCATCGCTCTCGCCACTGGCAGCGCAGGCGCCCAAGCAGAGTGCTGCCAGCGCGGCGGTGCAAAACGGGCGAAAGAAGCGGGTGGTGTTCATAGGGCTACCGGGGGCTAAAAAAATCAGGATACCAACACGCTGTAATGGTCTGCTTCTGTTGACTTACATACAACTTACAAATAACTTACAGTTGCCTTGCCGATGGAAACCGCACTCGATCTGGTTCGCACGTCCGAGGTGGACGCTGCCGTCGCGAAATTCAAGACCGGCGCGCGCTGGATCACGGTCGTGGGTGCGCCAGGCGTGGGCAGGGCGTGGCTCGCAAAACGGCTTGCCGCCTCGTTGCTGCGCTCGTCCGGCGGGGCCTCCTTCCGCGGCGCGCAGGTGGCGCACGTGACGTGGGGCGCTTTCGGAGAAGCAAACGCCAATTTGGAGGATGAGTGCATTCGGATCGCGCCGGATCTTGCCGAGACGTGCGACACGAAACCCCAGGCCGCCATTCTCGTCCTCGAGGGCGTGCGCGCGGCATCGGATGCGGCCGAGGCCGTATCCGCACTCTTAGTCCGGTGGCCGCATGTCCGCGTGTTGGTCACCGCGGACCACCCCCTCGGGGGTTGTGAGGACGCGGTCGTTCGTCTCCAGCCCCTCGACGACGAGGCGGCTCTCTCACTCTGGGAGACCACGCGGCGAAGCCTCTACCAGAAATATTCCGTCGAGAAAGACGCAATACCTCAGGTCATCGAGTTGGTCCGCGAACTCGACGGACTGCCGGGGGCGATCCGGGAGGCTGCTCAACACCCGCTGCCCTGCGAGGAACTATCCAGACGGCTACGAGCCGGAGTCGGGTGCGACGGGATCCTCACCGAGTCCACCTGGCCAGCCTTCGATCGCGTTATCAACGACTTGAGCGCAAGCGAGCGACGGGTCGCGCTGCATGCCGCGCTCTTTGCATCTAGCTTTGGCGCTGCGGACCTAGAAGCCGTTATGGCAGAGACCGCACCGCCCCATAATGCGCTAGCCGTTCTTGCCAGTCTTCTTCGACGCAGTCTCGTCATCAGTGAGCCACCCGAGGGGCCTCATCGACTGCTCAACAACCTGAAGCGACGCGTGCTCGCCTCGGCTAAGGCAGCTGAGAGGCGCCGCGCCGAGCGTGCGCATGCATTATGGGCCGCGAGGCGGGCAGCGGCTCTTACAGAGCAGGCCGACACGGAGGACGTGGTCGGCGCGTTGGACGCGCTCGAGCGGTTGCGCGCTGACCTCGTGGCCGTTGCCGCGCGCGGTGCAAACGACCCAGCGCTGGCTCAGGCTGGCGCCACCTGTCTCATCGCGCTCGATATCTTGCATTGGAGCCGCGGCCCCGTCGGCGACCAGCTCGAGCTTTGGGATGCTCTCGTCGAACCTCAGCGCGGAGCAAAGAGCGATGCTATCGATCCCGTTTCGATGTCAAAGCTCTATTCGTCGCGAGGTCTTGCGCGGACCGCCGTCGGAAGAGCTGAAGCCGGCCTTGCGGACACGGAGCGCGCGGTGGAAGTCGCGAGCGGCACTTCGGACGGCGTGGCACACGCTTGGGCGCTCCTTTACCGAGCCTACGCGGCAATCCGTGTCGGCTCCGCCGCGCTGCTAGCCGACTCGCTCAAACGAGTGTCATCGATCAGCGAGGTTCGTGACGACGCGAGGATCAGCGGGGCCACCGCTGATTGCCGCGCCGCACTCGCCCAACGCCAAGGCAAGCTCGACGCCGCCGTAAGGCACGCCGAACGAGCGCTCCGCTTGCACCGGAGCGTCGGGTGTACGCGTCTCGAAGGCGTAGCTCTCGCACGCCTTGCCCATCTCGCGCTGGACTCGGGCAATGATCGAAAAGCGCTCCGCCACGCGGAGGCCGCTCGCGACCTGCACGCGCGGCTCGGCAGCCGATTCGTCGAGGGGGTGCAGCGCGTGGTCGTTGGGCTCGCGCACGGCGCCGCGGGCAATAACGCTCGCGCCGTGGAGGAATTAGAATCGGCCGAGGCGTTTTGTCGTGGGTTGGGGGAGCGTCGCGTGACCGAATACGCGAAGGCATATCGCGGCGCGCTGCGACTCGTGGACGGCGATATCGAGGGCGCGCTAGACGAGCTAGAGCCCGCGTGCACGGCGCTGCAAAAAGTCGGCGCCGATTCGCTGGCGCTGCCGCCGCTGGCGTTTTGCGCGTTCGCTCACGCGCGAAGTGGAAACCCCGAGCGTGCTACCGAGCGTCTAGAAGAGGCCAAGCGCGTACTTGCCGAGCATGACACGCCGGCGAACCGGGCCGTACTAGCCCTCGTGAAAGCTGCCCTCGGCAAAGAACGTCTGCCAGATTCCGCGCCAGATGCGCTCAACGGTGAGCGCTCAGTCGATGGCGCGGCCTTGGAGGTCAAGATCGCATCATTGCTTTACGGCAGCGTCTTTCCTGCGCCGGGAAAGGCGACCGCCACTCTGACCGTGCATACGCTGGGTCAATGGTTCCAGCACAAGGGCGGAGTGCGCGTAGACTGCCGCCGCCGCGGGGCGCTTCGTAATATCCTCGTTCGCTTGGCCACGGATCGCATTCACCGACCAGGGATCGGCGTTCCTGCCGATGAACTCATTCGCGTCGGGTGGCCGGGCGTGAAGCTCTCCGAGACTGTCTCCCGCAACCGCTTGCACGTCACGCTGCACCGGCTGCGCGAGCTCGGTCTCGACAACATCCTCGAGGTGACTGAAGAGGGCACCTACGCTATCAAATCAGAAGTACGCGTAAGCTTGAGCAGCGACCGCTAGCGGGCTCGTGCTCGGTAGTCGGACGTTCATAGCTCTGGCTCGCGAGCATCCGGGTAAGGGCACCAGGCGTGACGCCTACAGGGAGTGAATCCGCAGGTGTAAGTCAGTTGTAAGAGGCGTGTAAGTCCGGGCCTGGCTAGGCTTTGGAGGACGTGTCGCCCACTCGTGAGCGGTACGCCGCCTTCTCTGACCCTCGACAGCATTGGCAGACCGGGTATGAAACGTCGTAACCGATTCACCGCTCTGTGCGCCCTCGCGGCGCTCGTGCCCTTCATCGACGCGTGCGCCGCGACAGGTACCGACTCGGACGAGTTTGCCGGCGGCGATGGTGAGACTGCCGGTGGGGGAAACGCCGGCGTTAGCGACAGCGATGCGCCGAACGGGACACGCGACCGCGGCGCGTGCGCTGCAGATGAGTACAACGGCCAGTTGATCCCCCTCGACATGTACATCTTGCTCGACCGCTCGGGGTCCATGGACAGCGATGAGGATCGTCCAGATCGGTGGGGGCCGGTCACGGGTGCGGTCGGTGACTTCCTCGACGCTTCGTCCAACCAGGACAAACTCAGCGTGGGGCTTGGCCTATTCCCCGTCACTCCCTCGTCGCCGCCACCGACGCCCTGCACGGACAACGCATCGTGCGGGTTGAACGGGCCATGCATGCCGATAGTGCAGATCTGTATTGCCGCCGACGCGAGCTGCGACATTGGCGACTACGTGAAACCCGTCGTGCCGGTCCAGGCGCTTCCTGGCGTTGCCTCAAGCATCACTAGCGCCATGGGCGGGACGTCGCCGGAAGGCAGCACGACCACGATGCGCCCGGCACTCGCCGGGGCGCTCGCTTACATGAGGCAAGATCCGCCGCCGGGGCATATGCAAGTCGTCGTGCTTGCCACGGACGGCAAGCCCAGCAGCGAGACGTGCCAACCGAACTCCGTCGGCGACGTCGCGTCGCTCGCCGCCGCGGCGCTATCAGCCGCACCCTCGGTGAAGACCTTCGTGATTGGCATCGGCGACGCCATGAGCAGCCTCGACCAGATCGCGGCGAGCGGCGGCACTGACCACGCCCTCATCGTCAGCAACGGCAACGAGGCCCAGGAGTTTCTCGACCGGCTCAATCAGATCCGCGGTGCGGCGGCCTGCCATTATCAAATCCCGGTGCCGAAGGTCGGTCAAGAGCCCGACTACGACAAGCTCAACGTCTGGTTCACGCCGGACAGTACCGGGGTCGAAGAAGCGTTTCCCCGGGTCGATAGCGCTGCGCAATGCCAGGGAGAAACCGGCTGGTACTACGACAACCCAGCCGCTCCAACGCAGATCATCCTCTGTCCCGCGAGCTGCAAACTCACCGAGACCCAGGCCGCAATCGTGACGGTCGAATTGGGCTGTGTGTCCATCGTCCGTTGAGGACAACCAGCAAGAGACGCCATGAAAACCCCGCGCCCCGTAAAGCTTGTTGGCAAGCTCCAGATCATAGCCGCAGTCATTAGCTCCGGCGTCGTCTTGAGCTGCTCGGATCCGTCTGTCGAGCTGGGGTCGACGAAGATCTACGGCAGCGTTACTCAGCCGATCTTGGATGGTGTCGACGACGTGGAGCACCTCGGCGTACTCGCTCTCACCCATCAACCTAACAGTAACTCGAGCCTCTGCACGGCATCGCTCATCGCACCAAACCTGGTGCTTACTGCGCGACATTGCGTCTCCTCGGTTTTGAGCGACTCCGTCACTTGCGCGTCGGAAGCCGCTGCCGATTCTAGCAAGCGAACGTCGCTCTTTGGCTCGCCGTATTCGCCGTCGAGAATTGGCGTTTCAACCGATATCGGCGTGGGGCCGGGCACTGACTGGATTCTTGCTCGCGAGGTCATTGTGCCGGACGGTTCTGACGAGATTTGTGGAAACGACGTGGCGCTCGTGATCCTCGAACGGAACATCGACAACGTTGACGCGATGATCCCGCGCATTGATCAACGCGCCGGAGGAGACGAAGTATTCGTTGCCGTAGGTTACGGCGTGACCGCGCCCAACAACGGTCGTGCGGGGAGGCGACGGATTCGCGAGGGACTCGAGGTCTTCTGCATCCATCCGTTTTGCCCGGCGGTTCAGGTAACGGAGAGCGAGTTTGTTGCCGATCTTGGGGTCTGCCAAGGGGATAGCGGGGGCCCGGCTATCGACGACGAGGGACGCATCTTTGGCGTCATCTCTCGCTCGGGGGCAAGCTGCAATTACCCGCTCTACGCGGAAGTCGCGGTCTGGAAAGATTGGCTCATCGCCGGCGCGGAGCGGGCGTCCGAGTTGGGCGGGTATGCGCTGCCGCATTGGGCCGCCACGGGCAGCTCCGAGGCGCCGCCCGACCCGCCGCCTGAAGATTCGTCAGACGCTCCCGACGAGCAAGGGTTCGGTCCGGGAGCGGGCGCCGCTGCGGGTGATTCGTGCGGGGGTTCTGACGACTGTGCGACGGATCAGCTTTGCGTGGCGCCCGGTGGGGACGTCGAGAACGCGATCTGCGCCGACATTTGTGCGGCGGCGGATGACTGCAGTGCGCAGATGTTTTGCGACTCGAGCACCGGCAGTTGCGCTCCCATCACTGGTGCCGATCCCCTTCCGGAAAGCGGCTGCAGCGTTGCTGCGGCGTCGGTTCGTAGCGCTCGACACAATGGCGCGGTGATCGCGTTGCTCGTGACTTTTGGTTGTTATCTGGGACGGCGCCGCTCTCGTCGACGATCGCGACGCAAGACCTTGCGCCCGGGAGCACTAGCTATGGCCTCGGCAGTCGTGTTCATTGCCGGGTGCGCTGCCGATGGCTCCGGCGCAGGGGGGCTCGAAGGTGTCGCGGGAAGCGGGACCTCAGCCAGCGGCGGCGCGCCCGGCGGCGCGACCGGGGGGGCGAGGGGTGGCACGGGGGGAACTGAGTCCACCGGTGGCAGCTCTGGGACGACGGCTGGTGGGGCAGGGGGGAAAGCAGGGGATGGGCCGGGCGGTGGAAGTAGCGGCGGCGGCGCTGGGGGGACCGATGCCGGACCGAAGCAGCTTTCCGCCGAGGTGTGGTGCACGCCGAGCGGCGACGTCTGCGCGCCGGCAACCAAGGCGTCGCAGGTATTCGCCAGTTATCGCAAAGACGCGTACTTCGAGGACGCCATCTATAACGAGTACACGGAGCCGCCTGTGAACGGTGGCCGCGTGCACGTGATAGCGACGGCAGAAGTGAGTGGCGAGGTGACGGGATACACTATTGGCGGGATCGATCCCGACATCATCTACACCGAAGACTCCGGAGAAACGCCGCCTTTCGAATGGACCCATATCTGGCCCACTCGGGTGCAGGCGGGCGATCCCATCTGGGTGAGTTTTCACTCGAGGGATGCCAATTGGGATTCCGTGACGTCGAGCCGCCTAATCGTTCAGACCGATGCGGGCGTTGCGGTAGACGCGAGTTTTCCCGTGGCCGAGACCGGCCCCGTGCGGCTCACCTACGTGACTTTCGAAGACGACTTTCGCACGGCAGTGCTCCACCTGAAGAACACGGGCAACGCACCCCACGATATCGCGCGCGTCGTCTTCAACGGTCGCGACGTAACGGCCGACGACGTCGCCTGCGTGCCGTACCCGAAACTTCTCGCTGGAGAGTCGGCGCGTATCACCGTGCCGCTCTGCGAGGCCGCTTCGGCCGGAGACGTCTGGACCGTCGCCGTCGAATTCGAGCAGACGATCTCGCCTGCTGCCGGCGGCGGACGCGTCCTGTCGGCGTTTTTTCCGGTCGAGGCGTGGAACAATACGACCGAGTGCCCGTGGCCGGAAGGCAACGAACAAAACGCCGCGGCGCTTACCGTCAACGGCATCGATACGCACTACATGCACGGCGGGGTCTGCAAAGCCAGCAACTGTGACTGCAGCACATCGGACGTGCTCGACATTTACGCTAGCGACCCACGGATAAACGTACTTGTCACGGACGATATCATCACAGCCATTGCGCCCATCGCGGACACTTCCGGCATTGCCGCCGTTTCCACAGGCGATGAGTCTGATGGCGAGGTTTACGACGACGACGGCGTTCCGAACGCCGCAAAGAAGGCCGCCACCGCGCGCCGGTTGTGGGCGCTGCACCCGGAGTTACCCGTGTTCAACGGCGGCAAGACGAACGGTCACGTGGGCACGTTCGCGGGGATGACCGACATCCAAGGTATGGACGTCTACATCGGCGGATGCGCGCCCCACATCACCGCGTGGGGCACGCACCCACCCGTCCGAATGCCCTTCGACTATCTGCGCAATACGCGAAACAACCACATGCCGCTTCCGACGTGGCTCTACGCCCAAGGCCTCTCGCCCGTAGGCGCTTGGAAGGCTCAACCTTCCCCGAGCGAGGTCATGGCCCAAGGTGTGATGGTCATCGCTGCGGGCGGCAAGGGCCTCATGTGGTTCCAGGCCAACCAGGAAAAGGCTGCTGCTGTGCCCGCAAGCTGGCAAGCGATGGAAGACGTGAATCGCATCACGCGAGGCGTGCGTCACTGGCTTCGTGTTGGCGATCCTGTCGGATACGCGACGAGTACCGCCGATGACATTGTGGAGAGCATTCCTGCTGGCGATGCCATCGTGGTGCCTGTCATCAGCCTGGACGTGACCCAAGCGCCCGACGACCTAGCGTGCGCGCTCATATCGCGTCCTCATGTCTGGGCGAGCGTCATGCGCGACGTCACTGTGCAAGTACCGCGCGACATGGACTTGCGTGCGCTCTACGAAGTCACGCCCTCCGGGGCAGTACCGGTACACACCTACTCCGTGTCCGAACGGCGCGTGACCATCCACGACGTTCGTACCGACGACGCTATGCCAGCCAGAGTCTTCGTTCTCGCTGGTTCCGACGACGCGGCGGCGCGGATAGATTCCGCGATGACAGCGTTCTGACCGACTCGCAGCGCGGGCTACGCCCGAGCGAGACACTCCTGCTTCGGACTGAGACGTCGCCGTGACGGTCTATAGCGGGCTGTCGTATACGCTCGATGCCCGCCGCGCGCTCGCGGTACCCTTGCCGGCGGAGTGAGATACTCCAGTGGCGTCGGCGACTCGGTGGTGTTGGGGGCTGCCGTCCACATCCACGACGAGGTACCGAGGGGCTGCTCGGTTCGAGAAGGCGAACGACCCCAGGTTGATGTAGCCGCTTTGCGCGTCCTCCGCGTGCGTATGTCCCATGATAACCAGGGTGGCGCCCGTGAGCTCTCGAATGTGCTTGGCGCCCTCTCGCATGCGTTGGCTTGGCGTGGCCCCAACGCGATGCGGGCTGCGCGCAATCGATCCCGCGAGGTAGAGCGCCCCCGCAGCGGCCAAGGGTAGCCCCGCGGGCGCCCCCGTTAGCAGCGATCCCCCGCCCGCCACCACGGCGAGTGTCGCCAGCACGCGGTCAAAGTAGAGGCGCGAGAACACCCCGCGAGCGCTTTCGTGTGTCGGTGGCGCGCGTCCGGCGAGCAGGGCTCGCAGCGACTCCACCGGGATGTCCGTGCTCGCGGCGTGGTCGCCCAGCGCTTCATGCCCCAACGCGCGTTGCCGATCCATCACCGAGCGGGCGTGTTGGGCCCGCAGGCAGATCCGCACGGCCACGTCGAAATACTGGTAGATCATGAGAGGCGCGCGGGGCCCGTACTCGCGGAATGCGTTGGCAAGCGCCGCTGCCGGCGTCGTCTCGTAGGCATGCGCGTAGATCCACGCCCCCCGAGGGGACAAGAACTGACGGGTGAGTGCGACGCCGATGGGTTCCGTCATCGGACCCCAAACGGCTAGAGGATGGGCCGGCGCGTTGTCCGGATCGTAGAGGTGCCCGTGCTCGATGTGGACGCCGCCGCGGCGCACGAACCACGGTGCAATGGTGAGCAGCGAGTCACTATTTAGGCCGAGTTTCTCGAGCATCGCCGCTCGGATGCCGGGCGCCGCTAGCCCCGCATCGTGATTTCCCGGAATCCACGTCACGCGCTGGCCGCTTGCGAGATGGTGCCGCAGCGCGCCAGCGAAGCGCTGATGTTGCCCGAGGTGGTGCACAGCTGATGCGACGTGAGTCGCGTCGACGGGATCATCCGACAGGTCCAGGACATCCCCGGCGAGGACGAGTTCGTGCTCAGGGTGGCGACGGGCGACGCGCTCGAAAGCGAGTTCGATCCCTTCGCCGGAATGCTTCAGGTGCAGGTCTGAAAGCACGAGCAGCGGGCAGTCGTCGCGATTCATTCGACGATCAGCTTAGCGCAGTCACGCCGCCTGTCGCGTCCGAAAGCCTGTATGCTCTGCACGATGCACAGCGTACTGAGGGCCCGAGCGAAACTAGCTTCGGTGTTTTGGGACCGATCCATCCCGCCTGACTGCGTTACTCCTCCTCAGAATAGCTCTGCTATTCCTCGTCGTCGCGCCTTGTCCGGCGGGCGCCTCGTTCCCCCTCCACCCAAAGCTATTTTCGAACGGGCCCTGAGGGGGGCCGCGCTGCTCGGCGAGCGGTGGCTGAGTCACGCCGCGAATCGGGTTTGGCCGTTGGTTGAGGGGTACAATCGGCGCTTCGCGGGCGAGAGTTTCACGCCCGCATGGGCGCCAAGTCCGCTGATCCGCAAGAAGGACCGTTCGTTTCCGAAGCTGGGTTGGCCGCGGCAAACGGACTCGCTCTGCCCGGATTGCGTACGCGAGGTGAGGGCCGCCGTCGTCAAAGGCGAGCGCGATGTGCAATCGCTCATCGATGGCAAGCCTGGCGAGATCAAAGCCGATATCGTCGAGCGGGACGGGCAGATCTTCATGGTCAAGGAATGCGCCACCCACGGCGCGTTCGAAGACATCATGAGCACCGACCCGGCGTTCTTAGCGCGCATCGAAGGACTCTTTCCGGGTCACGATTATGCGGTCGATGGTCAAGCGATGCGTAATCACGGGTCGTCCTCGATCAAGTACGGCCGCGGATCCGTGCTCACCGTCGATCTCACCAATCGCTGCAACATGATGTGCGAGCCGTGCTTCATGGATGCAAACCAGGTGGGCTACGTGCACGAACTCGCGTGGAAAGACATTGCGCAGATCCTCGGCGCGAGCATGGACGTGCAGCCACGCCGCCAGATGAGCGTTCAGTTCTCGGG
>PVBE010909630.1_pt1 | contig 13387 bp, 11 predicted proteins | sample 1631181 | NCBI WGS metagenome assembly PVBE01 (sample SAMN08397723, study PRJNA350692) | Marine metagenome, whole genome shotgun sequencing project. | isolation source: water | place: Pacific Ocean | collected 2012-04 | reverse complement strand
TAGGGCAATAAAGTTAGCTACATAATCAATATCTCAGAGAGGTATTTTTTTCTTCTTTTTTTCATGGTTTTTGTTTTGGTCTGTTTTCGTTTTTCAAGAATTTGTTGATCCCTTCCATAATAGACATCCGCAGGTGTTGTTGGATATAACGGTTAGAACCGTTATATCCAAGCAGTTTTCTCAATAACGTATAGGGAAATTTGGAATGGTCAGCGAAACGGAAGAGGAAAGAAGTTGGTTACCTTAAGTGTTGAAACTTAGATTCGATAACCTCACGGATGGTAATGGTGTGGAGGAAGGTTTAACTTTCAATAAAGTAAACCTGGTTGGGCTTTTAATTGATTGTATAGTCGGGGAAAAGAAACAATCGAAGGAAGATTGGGCAACAGAAGATGAACATTGGTACAACAAGACAGTAATTGATTGTTCAATCGTTGAAGGAATTTACGTACTGAACATTGACCCTATTCAACCAAACGTGGAATTTGAAAGGAAAGAAATTGAGAATGGCAGTGGTAGAATAGGTCGATGCGAGGGATTTCCGATCAAGAATGTTCAGTTGGCCATCTTTAAATTCAAACATCAAATCAAAGGGTAATTCAGAGCGTAGTTCCTTTTGAATCTCATACCGGTATCTATTTCTGAAACGTTGGCCCGCATTTCGATCAGAGAAGAATTTTGTTTTACCTCGTTGTCTGAAAAAAACCTGCTTTTCTGGGCAGAGATAGAACTGGGACGTGGCATTAATAAGGCAAAACAGAAATTCGAATATCAACGCATTCGTTAGCCCGGGGTATTTATTTGGCAAAGAGAAAACAAGATTTTTACGAGAGGTGGGATATGAATTCAAAAATGCTTGAATGATGTGAGCAAACCTGGGATCATTCAAAACTTTGAGATCAGCGGGGTAAGGAATTGTCTTACTACTAATGAGTTTATTAAAGGCGCTTTTTTCCCGGAGGCCATAATCTTCAGTTCGAGACTGCAATTGACCACATTTCTGAATCCAGAAAGCAATTGTTTTTGGTGTGAGTTCAAATTTCATCTTAAGGTATTTTGAACAAAGCTATGAAAAACCAACTTATAGAGCTATTTTAGAGCCTCAACTTTCAAACATGCTACTTATTAATGAATCACAGGCCACTTTGAAAAAGCTTCGAGTTGCAGAATTTCCTTTAAGTAAAACCGGAGTAAATCACAGGAAACTGACTATATGGGAATCCAAGGGTCTGTTACCAAGCCACGAACAATTCGGTAAATGGCGCAAATTTTCTCTTGTTGACTGTGTATGGATTCGATTGATCTCCAAAATGCGTTCGTTTGGCATAGGACTGGATTCTATCAAAGATTTCAAGGAAGCTTTCTTCGGTTTGGGCATTTGGAAGATGACAAAGGAAAATGAAGAGGCAAGGAATGCAATTATGCGTAGCCAGGAAAATCAAGTCGACTCTCCACAAATGCAATTAATCAATTCTCCTCAAACTATTGATGAATTAGAGCGATTGAAAGTCGTCCTGATGGAGCTTCTGATATTGGATATTTTGGATACCCGACAACAGATTTCATTGCTCATAGATTCCAGTAGAAAATGCTTTCCATTCAAGTTTGAAAAATTGGAACAATTGGTGAAAGCAGAACCTGAAATGAAGGCAATGTTGTTGGGTTCGCACATTTCCCTTTCACTTTCAGAAGTCATTGGGGAAATAGTTGGTTCGTGGCCAATCGAATTGACGTGCCACCATTTTAATATCATAAGCCCGGAGGAAGCCGAGGTCCTCAAAGCGGTTAGGCAAAAAGGGTTAAAATCAGTCATTGTAAAATTTGATGCGGACTCAGAAATTGAATTCATTGAAGAAGTAAGTACTAAAAAGGTGGATCCGAGCCAACGCATTTCTCACATGATGTTTTGCCAGGGGAGTCAGGAAATTACCATCAAAACACACCAAGGAAAGGTGGTTCATTGTGAAAACAAGAAACGAAAAAGAGTAAAATAATGAAGGTACTGATCAATATCAGACCAATTGAAAATAGGCCAACTTACCAAAGTAAGGAAGCTTGGCACGTGCTAATCAAACATGTTAACTGGCAAACAATGTCAAAAAAATCTAAACAAAAGTGACAAGGACTATACGATCGAAGAGGCAGAATTGATCCGAAATTTCCTTCTTGAAATCATCAAAATAGAAATAAAAATTTATGAATTGGAAGAAACAGCACCACACAGCTGCTCTGATGAGCAGGGTGTCGAGTGATGATCAGGCAAAAGGCTACTCTTTAGGCGTTCAAAAAGGAAATCTTGAGAAGTATTGTCTTCAAAATGAATTAGAGGTTGTTTATCACATTAAAGAAGATTTTTCTGCCAAAACGTTCAATCGGCCAGCATTCAATCAGTTTCTAGAATTTGCGAAAAAGAACCGGGGCAAAATTGATTTACTGTTGTTTACCTCTTGGGATAGGTTCGCCAGGAACGTCACAGATGCTTATGTCATGATCAGGCGTTTGAAAGGTCTTGGTATTGAACCCCGGGCAATTGAACAACCGGTTGATGTAAGTATTCCTGAGAACAAATTGTTTCTGGCTTTCTACCTTTCAATCCCTGAAATTGAAAACGACAGAAGGTCAATTAAAATCCGCGGTGGTATGCGTGCGGCTCTTAAAGCTGGTAGATGGTGCCGTTCAGCTCCTTGCGGGTATGAAAATTCTCGTGATGAAAACAACCAGCCTGTTATTATTCAAAATAAAAATGCCGGTTTAATCAAAAAGTCATTTTCGCAAGTTTCAAAAGGCAAGGCACAAACTGAAGTTCTGCATTTTCTTACCCGGGAAGGATTGCGGTTGAGTAAAAATGGATTGTCCCGGTTGCTAAGAAATCCAATGTACATGGGAAAAATAGTGGTCCCTGAATTCGATGATGAAGAAGAAACAATGGTAGATGGATTACATGAAGCAATTGTATCAGAAAGTTTGTTTTATCGCGTTCAAAACAAATTGCGTCAGGGTGCAATTGCAACAAGGCCTGATAGTAACCGGAAAGTCAGGGAAGAATTTTATCTGCGCGGACTTTTGGTTTGCCAACAATGTGGGATGAAGTTAACCGGCAGTGCTTCAAGAAGTAAAACCGGGAAAAGGCACTACTATTATCATTGCACTAAAGGATGCCCCGAGCGACAAAGAGCATTTGAAGTCAATGATCGGGTAAGATCTTTTTTTTCTGAATTGAAGTTTGATGATTCGATAGTCAAGTTACATAGTTCGCTTTTGCATGATCACCTTAAGGATAGTCATGCTGACGATGAGGCCAAATTGAAACTCACGAAGAAAGGCTTGGCTGAATTGGACGACAAACACAAAATCATACAAGACCACCTGATGGCTGATCGGATTGCAGTTCAGGATTATACCGAAATGAGATCAAGAATAGAGCAACAGCGGTCAAATTTATCTGATCAACTCTCCAAAATAGAAAAAGGTAGTAAAACCCAATCAAAGAAATTGAACGAGGCAATCGAGTTCCTATTTAAATCCGGAGAGTACTTCAATCTCGCGGATCCTACTCAAAAGCAAAGCTTGGTGAGTTCGATTTTTCCAGAAAAGTTGGTGTACGATGGAAAAAAAGTTCGAACTCCAAGAATCAATGAGGTATTGCAACTTATGTTGCTGAAAACCAGGAAACAACGCAATAAAAAAAAAGGACAACTCTTCGGAAATTTAGAGTTGTCCCCTTGGGTGGAGCCGGAGGGATTCGAACCCTCGTCCAGACATGGTGCCCACAGGCCCTCTACATGCTTATCGGATTGTTGATTTTCGAGCTGAAACCGGTCAAACCGCTAAACCTATTCCAGCCTTATCTTCTTAAGTTTCGCCAAAATGTCGAAGTCCCCATTTCAACTAGCTCAATATGTCTGATGCTTCAGAGTGGAACTACTGAGCCAATTCCACAAGAAGCAATGGCTTGCTAAGACCTAGTCTTAAGCTGCCATGGCGTAATTAGTATCGCCATTTAAAAGAAAATTGTTGAGTGTTTGCTTTCTCCGAAGAGCGCGCTAACAAACAAAAGCACGGCATGCAGACGTGTTTGCAATCCATCCTGTCAATTCCAGTCGGCCCCATAATTTCAATGAACAAAACGTGAATGCGAAGTTATCCGATTCAACCCGTTAAACGTAAATTTGCGCGCCAAAGTTTCATCTGGCTTTTTAGCCGTAAAACCCGATTGAATTGAGAATTGGAATAATTAAGGAGGGAAAAATTCCGGCTGACACGAGAGTGGCAATTCCACCATCTATTTGCCGAAAACTCAAAGAGAGATTTGAAAATCTTGAAATTGCCGTGGAGTCTTCCGAAACCAGGTGTTTTTCTGATGCGGAATACCTGGCCGAAGGAATTGAAGTGAAGGATTCAGTTGATGATTTCGATGTTTTATTTGGGGTTAAGGAAGTGCCAATCGATCAGTTGATTGAGGACAAGACATACTTATTCTTTTCACACACCATTAAAAAACAGCCGTACAATCAAAAATTGATGCAGGCTTTTCTAAAGAAGAATATTCGTCTCATCGATTATGAATGCCTAAAAAACTCATCTGGAATCAGGGTGATTGCTTTTGGCCGGTTTGCCGGCATCGTTGGAGCACATAATGGGCTGTACACCTGGGGCAAGCGTATAGGAAACCTACAGTTTCCGCGAATCAATCTATTCAAGGATTTAGTTGCAGCTAAAGAATATTATAAAGACGTGTCCATCCCACCAGTGAGAATTTTGGTTACAGGGAATGGCCGTGTAGCCAAGGGATCGGTGGAAGTTCTTGACGCTTTAAGCATCAAACGGGTTGAGTGGGATCAATACCTCCAGGAAAATTTTGATGAACCCGTTTATGTTCAATTGGACAGCGATCGGCTCTACAGAAACAAGAGCGTTGAAGAATTCAATTTCCAACACTTCTTTCAAAATTCAGATCAATATTATTCCATTTTTTCACCTTATATGAAGAAAACGGATTTGCTGATCAATGCCATTTACTGGGATCCTAAAACACCGGCATTTTTTTCCGCAGAAGATATGGCAGACAAAAAATTCAGTATAAAAACCATTGCCGACATCACCTGCGACATTGCTCCGGAGTCGAGCATACCTTCAACACTTCGTGCCAGCACAATTGTCGATCCTGTTTATGGCTACGATCCTGATACCAGGAAAGAAATTGAGCCCTTCAGTGATAAATCCATCGACATTATGGCCGTTGACAATTTGCCCAACGAGCTGCCACGTGATGCTTCACAGGCTTTTGGCGAACAAATGTTGGAATTCGTTTTTGCGGAATTGTTGAAGCAGGAAAGCGAGATGATCAGGCAAGCCACCATCACAAAAAATGGAGACCTAACATCCGAATTTGAGTACTTACGGAATTATGCAGAAGGAAAGGAATAGGCGGAAGGTTCTCCGTTCTTAACCACTCTTCCGGGATAAACGGTCAACGCCTCTTCAAGGCATCGAATGGCCTTTTTGAGTTCTTCAATTTCGAGTACATAAGCCACACGAACTTCGTTTTTACCAAGACCGGGCGAAGAATAAAATCCTGTTGCCGGGGCCAGCATCACTGTTTCATTTTGGTAAGAAAACGACTCCAGTAGCCACTGGCAGAACTTGTCGCTGTCATCAACCGGCAAACTCGCGATGGCATAAAACGCACCACTTGGCATTGGGCAATTCACCCCTTCAATCTCATTCAAACCATCAACCAAAACCTGCCTTCTGTCGGTGTATTCAGCATGGACTTTTTCGAAATAAGAAGCTGGAACTTCCAATGAAGCCTCCGCAAGAATTTGGGCCAAAGTGGGTGGGCTCAATCTGGCCTGGGCGAATTTCAGGGCCGTTTCAATGACTTCCTTGTTCCTGGTTGCCAGTGCTCCAACCCTTGCACCGCAAGCACTGTAGCGTTTTGAAATAGAATCAACAACAATGGCATTGTTTTCCAATCCTTCCAGATTGAGGATTGAAAAATGTTCACGCCCATCATAACAAAATTCGCGATAAACCTCATCGGCAAAAAGGAAGAGATCGTATTTCAAGACTAATTCCTTCAGTGATTCCAACTCTTCTTTCGAATACAAATAGCCCGTTGGATTATTGGGATTACAAATCAGGATTGCCTTCGTTTTGGCTGTGATGAGTTTTTCAATTTCAGTAATTGGCGGCAAAGCGAATCCATTTTCTATGCTTGATGTCAAGGGAACGATCTGGATATTTCCAGCGATAGAAAACCCGTTATAGTTTGCATAAAATGGCTCTGGAATAATGACTTCATCACCAGCATCGAGACAAGACATTAGGCCAAATGAAATGGCTTCACTTCCACCGGTGGTCACAAGAATATTTTCAAAACCAACCTCAATTCCGTTTTCAGCGTAGTAACCTACCAGCTTCCTTCTGTATGATTCAAAGCCTGCCGAATGGCTATACTCAACAACCTTCATGTCAATGTTGCGTACAGCATCCAACATTTCAACCGGGGTTTCAATATCTGGTTGACCGATGTTGAGTTGGTAAATCTTTTTGCCTTGCGTCTTGGCTTTTTCCGCAAAGGGTACCAGTTTCCTGATGGGCGATGGCGGCATTTTCTGGCCTTTATTCGAAATCTTTGGCATTGTTACGAAAATAAAAAACTCCGTAAGCGACTCACGGAGTTTTAAAGTTTTAAAAAAGATTTAAGAGTTACTCGCCAAAAGGCGTGCTGATCAAAGAAGGTGCTCGTTCAGGAATACCTTCTGAAGGATCGGCTTTCAAGACATTCCCCTTGATGTAAATTTGTTTGGTTGGCTTTGTTGCATTTGAAGTTATGGTGATCACTTTCGTGAATTTTCCAACTCGACCTTTGGTGTTATAAATCGCTTTAACCATTCCGGTTTGTCCGGGCATGATTGGCTCCTTGGGCCATTGGGGCGTGGTGCAACCGCAGGATGCTTTTACATTTTTCAAGATCAAAGGCTCTTCACCATTGTTTGTAAAAGTGAATTCGTAAGCCGCTTTTGGGCCTTCATCCAATTCGCCAAAATCGTGTGTTTCAACTTCAAAATTGATAACCGGGGCATTGGGGTTATCGGCTTTTCCTTCTTCATTTTCACCTGTTTGTGCGAAACCATTGCCGGCAACGAACACAAACGCTAAAATGACAAACATTACTTTTTTCATAGTTGGAAATTTAGAATTGCAAAGTTAACTGATTTGCAGGGTTTGTAAAATCAAAAATGTGTTAAAGATTACTGGGCTTCCAAAGGCAATATTTGTGCCAATCATAATACCTGTGCGGGTTGTCGCCTCAAACAGCCGATCTCAATTTCTTATATTTACCGCTCAATCGAAACTATGTCAGAGGATCAGAAAATTGCAGCAAAACCGGGGGCTGAAGGGAATGGAATTGACTTCGATGCCTTTAAAATAGAGCTGTTGAAAGACTACCAGTTGTGCTGCGAAAGTCGTGAAGCTAGTTTGTTAGGTAGAAAAGAAGTGCTGACCGGCAAAGCGAAATTTGGAATTTTTGGAGATGGCAAAGAAGTAGCTCAAGTCGCTATGGCCAAATGTTTTCAAAATGGCGATTTCCGGTCTGGCTATTATCGCGATCAAACTTTCATGTTTGCTTCCGAATTAGCAACGCACCAGCAATTTTTTGCCCAGCTTTATGCAGATCCAAGATTGGAAGCCGATCCGTTCTCCGGTGGCCGACAAATGAATGCACATTTTGCCACACGAAGCCTCGATGAAAATGGCGATTGGAAAATTCTGGCGGATCAAAAAAATTGTGCAGCCGATTTGTCCCCAACGGGCAGCCAGATGGCGAGGGCTGTGGGGTTGGCCAACGCTTCAAAATATTATCGACAAAATTGGGGGCTGGGTGATTTTACCCAGTTCAGCAAAGAAGGTAACGAAGTTTGTTTCGCCACTATTGGCGATGCCAGTACTAGCGAAGGTCTGTTTTGGGAAGCCATAAATGCCGCAGGCGTTTCGAAGATTCCCCTGGCAGTTTTTGTTTGGGACGATGGTTATGGAATTTCAGTTCCAAGAAAATATCAAACCACGAAAGACAGCATTTCAAAAGTGCTTAAGGGTTTTGAATTTGACGAAGACGGAGGCTTGAGACTGTACCAGGCGAAGGCATGGGACTATGCCCAAATGTGCCAGGTGTTTTCTGAAGGCATTGCAGCCATCCGCGAAACACACGTTCCCGCTGTCTTTCATATTCAGGATTGCACGCAGCCACAGGGGCATTCCACTTCTGGGTCGCACGAAAGATATAAATCTGAAGAACGATTGGCTTGGGAGATTGAATTTGATGGCATTAGAAAAACTCGTGAGTGGATACTTGAAAACGGAATTGCTGCGGAGGAAGAACTCGACTCCATTGAAGGCGAAGCCAAGAAGAAAATACGAACTGCTCAAAAAGCCGCATGGAAGTCCTTTCTTGTTCCGATTCAAAATCAGCTGGATCGGGCAATGGCACACTTCGAAGAGGTGGAAGCAGAGTCAGCAAATGCTGAAGTAGTTAGGGCCGAAAAGGAAAAGTTAAAATCTGCACTCGATCCGGTAAGGAAAGATGTGGTGGCAGCGACCAAGGAAGTTTTACGGGCAACACGATCTGAAAATATCTCCTCCAGGGAGCGATTGTCGAGCTATTTGAACGAGCTTTTGGATGAGGCGGCAGATCAATTTAGTTCCCATCTATATAGCCAATCAACAGAATCAGCGATGCATGTTGAAGTTGTTGATCCCGTTTACGCGGATGATTCGAAACTGATCAACGGTTCAGAAATCATGAATGCCTGTTTCGATGCGGCATTTTCGAGAGACCCAAGATTGGTAGCTTTTGGTGAGGATTTGGGAAAGATTGGCGATGTAAACCAGGGTTTTGCAGGCCTCCAGGAAAAACATGGGGAGTCGCGCATTTTTGATGTTGGTATTCGCGAAGCTACCATCATGGGTCAAGGGATCGGTATGGCCATGCGCGGTTTGCGACCAATTGCTGAAATTCAATACCTCGATTACCTCATTTACGGTTTGCAACCTTTGACTGATGATCTGGCCACGCTTCAGTATCGCACAAAAGGCGGGCAAAAAGCCCCATTCATTATCCGAACTCGCGGACACCGATTGGAGGGAATTTGGCACACCGGCTCGCCAATGCAAATGATTTTGGGATCATTGCGAGGTTTGTATGTGTTATCCCCAAGAAATATGACGCAGGCGGCAGGGTTTTACAACACCATGTTGAAATCCGATGAACCCGCTTTGATCATTGAATCATTGAATGGCTACCGCCTGAAGGAAAAGTTACCTGATAATATTGGCGAATTCACTGTTCCTGTGGGTGTGCCGGAAGTTTTGGTGGAAGGAACTGACCTCACCCTGGTAACTTACGGATCAAGTTGCAGAGTGGCTGAACAGGCAGTGGCGCAACTTTCCGCCAACAATATTTCAGTTGAACTTATTGACGTACAGAGCCTGTTGCCATTCGATATTCATGATTCCATCGTTGAATCACTGAAAAAAACCAATCGAATTATTTTCCTTGATGAAGATTTTCCAGGAGGAACTACATCTTACATGATGCAAAAAGTTTTGGAAGGGCAAGGTGGTTACTTTCATCTCGACTCACCGCCTAAAACCATTTCCGCCAAAGCACATCGTTCACCTTATGGAAGTGATGGAGATTATTTCAGCAAGCCAAACGTGGAGGATGTTTTTGATGCTTGTTATGAAATGATGCATGAGGTAGATCCGACAGCTTTCCCGGCTCTCTATTGAGAATAAACTATCCGTTTCGAAAATTCCGGATGCCACAAAATTGGACAAATCTGCATTTCGATTGCAGATTTGTCCAGTTTTTACCTTTTCCAAACCAAAACCCGGTTGCCCCCGGTATCCACGAATTCAGCGTTCGGAAAAACATCATTGAATTGTCCTTTTCGAAACACTTCCGTCTTTTTGAAAAGTTTGTCAGATGAAGTCATTCGATTGAAAAGCAACAATCCTTTTGGTGAAACAGTATTTCTCAATGGCTCTAAAAATTCGGCAGTGTCAAATTTGGCAGGAACAATTTCATCCAGGAACAGATCAACGCAAACCAAGTCGAATTGCTTTGCATTACTTTCCACAAATTCCAGGGCATCTTTCGAAACTATTTTTAGGTTGTCTTCAAGAACTTTCGGTCGGTACTTTTCGAACAACCTTACCACTTCGGGGTCGATTTCTACACCTATTACAGGCGCGTGTTGCTCGAAATTCTTTCGAAGCATCAAGGGTACACTTCCAAATCCAAAGCCCAAAACGAGGACGGAGATAATTTCCCGTTGCTGGATTTTGAGAGTTTCAAATGTCCTTAAAAAGGAGGTGTATCTGTCTTCAAAAGAGTAAACCGCATTTTTGGTAGAAAGCTGTATCCGCCCTGAATTCAGCTGCACTTCAAGATGTGGATTCAATGAACTTGAGGCGGTTTCCAATTCCTGCGCTACCAGGTAACTCAGCCATTTTTTCCAGGTGGGGATCGGGGTACCCAAATTAGCGAAGCAGTTTACTTCTTTTTAAGATTGTAGATTTTCTGGGCTTCAGGAAGAAAGGCTTTCAGGTTTTTAATCCTGGTTTCGTGGCTTGGATGAGTACTTAAAAACTGAGGAGGAGCACCGCTGCTTTGCGCGGCCATTCTCTCCCAAAACCTTACCGATTCTGATGGATCATAGCCTGCAAGCGCCATAAAAACCAGTCCCATTTTATCTGCTTCAGTTTCATGCAATCTACTATAAGGGAGCATTAAACCAAGCGTTGCCCCAACACCATAGGCTGTGTTGAAGAGCGCACGAGTTTGTTCTGGTTTGTTTCGCAACGCCACATCCAAACCGAGTGCACCCATTTGCAATGCCAAACCCTGGCTCATGCGCTCGTTTCCGTGTCGTGCTATGGCATGGGCTATTTCATGACCCATAACCGTTGCCAAACCGGTTTCAGTTTTTGTGACCGGAAGAATCCCGGAATACACCACCACTTTTCCACCCGGCATACACCATGCGTTTACCTGCGGATCGTCCACGAGATTGAATTGCCATTTGAATCCTTCTATACGTTTTTCGCTTCCATCTGCCCTCAAATAGGTACCAACGGCTTTGGACATTTTGTTACCAATGGTTTGAACCATATTGGCCTCGCTGGTGGATTTGATCACCGTACTCTCAGAAAGAAATTGGCTGTAAGAGTCGAGACTCATATCAATTAGCATATATTCCGGCAACAATTTTACTTGCTTGCGACCTGTGATAGGCACTTTACTGCAAGCTTCAAGTATGAAAATGGCCATTAGGGCGATGATGATTTTTTTGGAATACATAGTATCGTTTTTTACTTGGTATGGCTTATAAGGCCTTAATGATTTCGATAAAGTCAGCGGATTTGAGACTTGCTCCCCCAACCAATCCCCCATCCACATCGGGTTGAGAAAACAGCTCTCTGGCATTTCCTGGTTTCACGCTTCCACCGTATAAAATGGTGATTTGATCGGCAGTTGTATCAGAGTATTGTTGAGCAATTTTAGCGCGGATGAACTGGTGCATCTCCTGAGCTTGTTCTGAACTGGCAACAACTCCTGTGCCTATGGCCCAAACCGGTTCATAGGCGATGACGATTTTCGAAAATTCGCTTTCCTTCAAATGAAACAATCCTTCTGAAACTTGTTTTTCTACCAAATCAAAGTGTTTGCCTGCTTCCCGAATTTCCAGTTTTTCCCCGCAGCAGAAGATGGGAGTCAATTCGTATTGAAGAACTAAATCTGTTTTCCGTGCCAGCGTTTCTCCACTTTCCTCAAAATACTCTCTTCTTTCAGAATGTCCGATGATCACATAATCCGCACCGCATGATTTTATCATTGAGGCCGATGTTTCTCCGGTGAATGCCCCACTTTCCCATTTTGCACAATTCTGTGCGCCCACATGAACTCGATCCAATCCATTTGTACGTTCTACAAGTTGTGAAAGGTGGATGAAAGGAGAACAGAAAATGACGCTCTGGCCAGTTGGAATCGAGGGTAAACGGTTACAGATTTCATCAGCCAATTGCAATCCTTCCTCCAAATTGCCATTCATTTTCCAGTTTCCTGCTACAATTTTATCGCGCATATTGCTTACGGAAGTTTTCAGTTTGTTCGTGAATGTGGTTCAATATTTCTTTGTCAATTTTGGTTAGATCCAATGATCTTCTTTCCATCACTTTTTCGGCTACCTCGAAGAACTTATTCATGCGGTATTCGCTGTATCCTTTACTGCCACCCCAACTAAATGAAGGGATGAAATTGGGGGGAAAATCTCCCCCATAAATGTTTGCTCCAACACCCACTACAGTGCCAGTATTGAACATCGTGTTGATGCCACATTTAGAGTGATCGCCCATGATCAATCCGCAAAACTGAAGCCCGGTTGGTTTGAATCGTTGCGAAACGTATTCCCAAAGTTTCACTTCGGCATAGTTGTTTTTCAGGTTGGAATTGTTGGTGTCTGCCCCAAGATTGCACCATTCGCCAATAACAGAATTGCCGAGAAAACCATCGTGTGCTTTGTTTGAATAACCAAAAATCACAGAGTTGTTGACCTCGCCTCCTGCTTTGGAATGTGGCCCGATCGTAGTGGGACCGTAGATTTTAGCTCCCATTTTTAAAACAGAATTTTCTCCAAGCGAAAATGGCCCACGAATATGGCAGCCTTCCATCACTTCAGAATTTTTACCCAGGATGATGGGACCGTTTTCTGTGTTGAAAGTGCTGCAAATAGCTTTTGCTCCTTCTTCAAGGAAAACTTCATGTTCTCCCAAAATCGTACACGATTCATGTGGCGAGCCGCTGGTTCTTCCGTTCGTTATGAACTCGAAATCACGTTTCAACTCCTCTCCATTTTTTTGGAACATGTGCCATGGCCTTGAAATAATGGTTGGCTCTGTTTCTAAAGGAATCGTTTTGAAGACAGACGCTTCAGGTTGAAAAGAGGCTTCCAGGTTTCCGGTTCGGCAACAAATTATCTTGCCGTCAAACACAAGCGCTTCACCGTTGTTGAGGGCTGGTATTCTGTGGATCAATTCATCGCTGGGGCAAACTGTACCATTGATCAGCAAATTGTCATGCTCATTCTTTAGTGGAAAATTTTGCGAAAGATATTCCTGTGTTAGGCTGGAAGTGGTCACTCCGAAGTGGTGTTCCCACTTTTCACGAATGGTTAAAACGCCAACACGTAAATCACAAACCGGCCGGGTGAAAACCAACGGCAACAAATAAGTTCGGGAATCATCATCAAAGAGAATGATGTTTGGGAATGGCATGTGACAAAAATAGAAAAGCCCCCCAAAGTTTGGGAGGCTTTCCAGT
>PVBE011751075.1_pt1 | contig 13390 bp, 12 predicted proteins | sample 1631181 | NCBI WGS metagenome assembly PVBE01 (sample SAMN08397723, study PRJNA350692) | Marine metagenome, whole genome shotgun sequencing project. | isolation source: water | place: Pacific Ocean | collected 2012-04 | reverse complement strand
CGATGTGGGACATCGGGCAAGCAGCGTGACGCACCCTGTCGGTGCGACAGCGCCGCCCGGAGGGTCGCCCCCAGGCGCGCGCTCGCGTCGTCAATGACCGAAGCGCGTAGTCCCACTACGCGCATCGGTCATTTCCTAGCGGATCGCATCACCTGGGGGCGACGCAGGCCATGACCCGGTGAGAAATCCGGGCTACGCCCCCACTTCCCCCATGTCGTTCCAAACGCGTTGATCCTGAAGCTTGCCTTCGGCCACGGAAAACCGGTCGATGAAACGTATGCCGGCGAATGACGAGCCATCGAACCATTCGCCTTCGAGGGTTCCGAAGCAATAGACCACGGCGCCCTGTTCGGTGATGGCTTCGTCGAAGCGGTCATATACCTTGCGCACGGATTTGTAGCGGGGTTTGGCCCACTCGACCAATTCCTCCAGCTTGCTGAACGAAGCCCCGCCCGGGAAGGTCATTTCGAAATTCTTGTCCAGGAACGATCGTGCGCGCTCGAGGTCCCGGGCTTCCATGGCGGTCAGGAAATCCGTGACCAATTCGGCCGGGGAGGGGAGCGGGGCGCCCGGGGTGCGGGGGATGCCGCCGCGGCGGTAGCCGACTTCAGGGTCGACTTCGTAGATCATCACCGTGGTGCCGTCCCGCGGCGCGGCGATGGTCGACAAGACGGCGTTGGTCAGGCACTGCGCGAGACGTTCGCGGGTCTCGACGTCGTAGCCCTTCATGAGCGTGATGGTGACGACGGGCATGATTCCTCCGTTTTCCTCACTGTGATAGCGAAGGCAGCCAGGTGGCGATTTCCGGGAAGACGACGATCAGCGCCACCAAGGTCATGGCGCAGAGCATGAAAGGGATGGCGGCCAGGCAGATCTCACTAAAGCGGGTGCCCGGCGGTGCGACGCCTTGCATGACGAAAAGCAAGAGCCCAAAGGGCGGTGTCGTGAAGCTGATCTCCAGCGCCAGCAGGATGATGACGCCGAACCAGATCAAATCGAATCCGAAGGTCTGGGCCAGCGGGAAGAAGATCGGTACCGTCAGCAGCATCATCGAAAGTTGGTCCATGAACATGCCCAGGATCAACAGGATCCCGAACATCACCAGCAGCATGATCAGCGGCGAGACGTCGAAGCCGGTAACCCACTGGATGAGGCCGTTGGAGCCGCCGGAGAACGACAAGATCTGGCTGAAGGTCGAGGAGCCGAATATGATCAGCAGAGCCATGATGGTCACCCGGCCGGCCCCTTCCAGCGACTTCCAGGTGGCCTGGATCGTCAGGCAGCGGTAGGCCACGGCCAGCAGCACCACGCCCAGGCAGCCAAACGCCGCGGCTTCCGAGGGCGTGGCGACGCCGAACATGATCAGCATGATGACGCCGATGACGATCGACACCATGGGCAGCACGTCGAGCAGCAACAGCCGGGCGCGCCGGGCCCAGGAGACGTATTCGATCTCGTAGTTGGGCGCCGCCTCGGGGTCGATCTTGACCCGTACGTAGATCAGCACCGCATACATCACGGCCAGGATCAGGCCGGGCATGATGCCGGCCACCAGCAGCTTGCCGATGTCGAGCTCGGCCAACGTGCCCAGCAGCACTGCCAGGGCCGAGGGCGGGATCAGCATGGCCAGGCCGCCGGTGCCCAGGATGGGGCCGATCGACATCGACTTCTTGTAGCCCCGTTTTGTCATCTCCGGCACCATCAGGGTGCCCAGCAGCGCCGTCGAGCCCATCGACGAGCCCGATAAGGTGGCAAAGGCCGTGCCGCCGGCCACGGTGACGTAGGACAAGCGCGCCGGCACCCGGCCCATCAACTTCTCGACAGCATTGAACATGCGGTTGGCCAGGCCGGTGTGGAAGAAGAACTCGCCCATCAGCAGGAACATGGGAATGGGTACCAGGGCGAAGGTGGTCATCGATTCGAAAGCGTTGCCGGCCAGCACGCCGACGCCGCGTTCGATGACCGTCAGCAAGTCACCGCGACCACCCATGTAATAGGCTGCCGCCACCACGTTGACACCGAGGAAGGCCAGCCCCACCGGCATGCCGATAGCCATCAGGGCGAGGATCGAGCCGAGCAGGACGGCGAGGGTCCAGTACCACTCCATGGGGCGCTTCAGGTCCGCACTATTCGTGCACCCCGGCCTGGCCCGTGTGTATGACTTCGCGGCCCAGTACGAAACGCAGGAACTCGACCGCCATCAGGCCGAAACCCAAGGGCATGGTAACGGTGACGATCCAGCGCGGGATGTCCATCGAGCCGCGTACGTCGATCTCGTCGACCCGGATGTCCTCGAGCGCCAGTATTCCCGAATAGAAGGCAAACAACGCACAAACCAAAACGCAGATCAGGGCCACCAGGCGTGACAGCCAGACGCGTACGCCGGGCGATACGGCGGCGGTCAGGATCTCGATGAAAACATGGCCGCGCTGGCGCACGATCCAAGGCGATCCGAACATCAAACAGTAAATGAACCCGTATTCGATGAAGACGAAGGAGTAGGGCGAATAGGGGAGCCCCAGCGTGCGGAAGGTGGTGGCGTAGACGATCGACACCATCATCAGGCCGAGGTAGACGGCGGCCAGGCCCATCATCAGGCGCAGCACCCAGGTGTAGGTCCTGTCGATGCTGCTCAGCACGATGGGCTGGCCGCCGTTATTGGCTCTACCGGCGCCGGCTTATCTGTCGGACGCCCCCTCCTGGTAGAGCTTGCGCAGTTTGCCGGCCGCATCCAGCGAGCGCTTCATCTTCTTGAGCCGGCCGGTCATGCGGTCGTATGCCGAATCGATGGCGATTTGCAGGTACTTATCGCCGGCCGGGGTGGGCCAGAACTTCATGCCCTCGGCTATGAGCTTCTTTTCTTCGGTCTTGGATTCGGCGATGCGGGCGGCCCGGCTCGAGACCTCATGCTTGATGATCTCTGCCTTGATGACCTGCTGCGCCTTGGCGTTGAGCCCCTTCCAGGTGTCCAGGTTCATCGCCATGCCGATGTCGGTGTGGTAGAACATGGGATCAACGCGGTGGCGCAAGAACTTGTCCCATTTGAGCTGGGTGATGCCCAGCGAGGCCCAGGCGCTGGCGTTGACGACACCCTTCTCGAGAGCCGAATAGACTTGGTTCGACGACATGTTGTGGGTCGTCGCTCCGAGCGCCCGGAAGAAGGCGCCGTAGATCGGATTGTCGCGCATCTTGACGCCGGCGAAGTCGGGCAAGCCGTCGCTTTTGAACTTAGGCGGATTCTGCGTGAAGATATAGAATCCCAGCCCCGAATCGATCCAGCCCAGATAGGTCATGTTGAAGTGCTTGCGGTGCAAATCGTCGATGACGCCCATGCCGCCGTTCTTGCGCACGATGGCGGGCGAGGAGTTGGAGGTCGAAATGGCCTCGTTCTCGGGGATCTTCTGGGCGTAGAAGGCGGCCGGGGTGCAGACCATGTCGACCGCGCCCTTGCTGACGGCGCCGGGCTGCTGGAACATCTTGATCGAGTTGAACGGCTTGATGTCGATCTTGACCTGACCGGCGGCGGCCTTGTTGATGTTGGCCACCAATGCCTTGCAGCTCTTGGTGTAGACCAGGAAATCGGGGAACGGGTAGACCAGCGACAGCGTGGTCTCGGCCCGGGCCGCTGTCTGCGATGCGGCCAGCACGACGGCGGCCAGCGCGGCAGCCGTTAACAGAGATCGTTTTGTAGGCACGTCATCCTCCCTCTGTTGGTTCCGGTTTCGCCCTGCCTGAGGCCGGAACGTTATTGTTGTCATTCTGATTAGATGACAGATTTGGCATGATAGGCAAACGTAGAGTGATTCGAAGTTCATCGATCGGAGGCCGGAATCCGTGGGCTTGACGCTAGCAGAGAAGATCGTTGCCCGGGCCTCAGGGTGCGAGAGCGTGACGCCTGGCGAGATCGTCACCTGTCGTGTCGACTTGGCCATGATCCACGATTCCGGCGGCCCGCGGCGTGTAGCACCGCTTCTCGAGCGACTTGGTGTCGGCCTTTGGGATGCCGACAAGGTGGTGGTGGTGAGCGACCACTACGTACCGGCGGTGGATGCCGAAAGCGCCGCCATCCTCGATCTCACGCGGCGCTGGGTGGCGGCCAACGGCATCCGGCATTTCTACGACATGCGCGGCATCTGCCACGTCGTGCTGCCGGAGCACGGTCACTTGCGGCCGGGCCTCTTCGTAGTCGGCGGCGACAGCCACTCGCCTACAGGCGGAGCCTTCGGTGCCTTCATGTTCGGCGTCGGCGCCACCGACATGGCAGGCGTGCTGGCCACCGGCGAGACCTGGATCCGTGTACCCGCAAGCATGCGCATCGACTGGAAGGGCGCGCTCGGACCCGGCCTTACCGCCAAGGACATGGCGCTGGCCCAGTGCGCCCGACTGGGCCTTGATGGCGCCGGCTACGGTGCCATCGAATACGGCGGCCCGGCGCTGGCGGCGTTGGATATGGCGGAGCGTATGACGCTTTGCAACATGGCGGCCGAGCTCGGCGCCCAGACCGCCCTGGTGGCGCCCGACGCGACGACGGCGGAATTTCTGCGCGCGGTGGGCACCGACGTGGGTTCGCTCGATGACTGGCAGTCTGACTCAGATGCTGCCTATGCCGCCCGGCACGAATTCGATGCGGCCGCCTTGGCGCCGCAGATCGCATTGCCCGACAGTCCGGCCAACGCCGTGGCGGTCGAGGCGGTCGAAGCGGTGGCCATCGACCAGGCCTATATCGGCGCTTGCACCGGGGCCAAGTTGCTTGATCTGCAACGTGCCGCCGCCGTGCTGCGGGGGCGCCAGGTGGCACCCGGCGTCAGGCTTTTGCTGGCCCCGGCCAGCACGGCAACGACGGCGGCGGCTGCGGCCGACGGCACCCTGGCCACGCTGACCGCGGCCGGCGCCATCCTCATGCCGTCGGGCTGCGGCGCCTGCGCCGGCTATGGTGCCGGCGTGCTGGCGGCCGGCGAGGTCTGTATTGCCTCGACGGCACGCAACTTCAAGGGCCGCATGGGAGCCGCGGACTCCCGGGTATATCTAGCCTCGCCCTACAGCGTAGCCGCCGCCGCTGTGGCCGGCCGCATCGTCGATCCCCGCGAGTTGTTGGAGGAGAGGGCATGAGCGCGCCGACAGGCCGAGCCTGGGTCTTCGGCGACGACGTCGATACCGACAGGCTGGCACCCGGTCTCTATATGAAAGGCCCCATCGAAGTGCTGGCTTCGCACTGCCTGGAGGCCCTCGACCCTGCCTTTGCCGCCGATGTGCGGCCGGGCGATGTGCTGGTAGCAGGGCGCAACTTTGGTCTCGGCTCGTCGCGAGAGCAGGCGGCCGAAGTTCTCCGTCATCTCGGCGTGATCGCCGTGGTGGCATCGTCGTTCGCCGGTATCTTCTACCGCAACGCCCTCAACCTCGGGCTCCTGGCTTTGGTCTCGGCGGCGGCGCCGCGCATCCAGCCCGGCCAACGCCTGGCGGTCGATGCCGAGGCCGCGGCCATCGTGCTCGAGGGCGGCGAAGTTCTGGACTGCGAACCGATTCCACCCCATCTTCTCGCCATGGTGCGGGATGGCGGCCTGGTGCCCCATCTGGCGAAACGTCTGGCAGGGGGGAAACGTGCGTGAGCTGTTAAGCGGCGGCATCCTGGTGGCGCCAGGTATCTACGACGGCTTGGGTGCGGCGCTGGCCGAACGGGCCGGCTTCCGGGCGCTTTATCTTTCCGGCGCCTCCATCGCCTATACCCGTTTCGGTCGGCCCGACATCGGCCTGGTAAGCATGAGTGAGGTGGCCGATACCTTGGGCCTGATCCGCGAGCGCTGCCAACTGCCGGTGATCGTCGATGCCGATACCGGATTCGGCAATGCGCTGAACGTCCAGCGCACGGTGGCAAGATTCGAACGCGACGGCGCTGCCGCCATCCAGCTCGAGGACCAGACTCTGCCCAAGCGCTGCGGCCATCTGGCCGGCAAGACATTGGTGCCGGCGGCCGAGATGGTGGGCAAGATCAAGGCCGCCACGGACGCCCGCCGCCATGACACCCTGATCGTCGCCCGGACCGACGCCATCGCCGTCGAGGGCCTGGAGCCGGCGCTGGAGCGCGCCGAGCGTTACGCCGAGGCCGGCGCCGACGTGCTGTTTGTCGAGGCGCCTCGCGACGAAACTGAAATGGCGTCGGTTTGCGAGCGCTTCCGCGGCCGCGTGCCTTTGCTGGCCAACATGGTCGAAGGCGGCAGCACGCCCATGCACACGGCGGCCGAGCTGGAAGCCATGGGATTTGCCATCGTCATCTTCCCCAGCGGCCTGGTGCGGGCCCAAGCCAAGTTGACCACGGAGTATTTCGCCAGCCTCAGCGAGCATGGCTGGAACCAGCCCCTCAAGGACCGCATGCTCGACTTCCAAGGGCTGAACGACCTCCTGGGCACGGCCGATATTTTGGCTGCCGGCCAAGTTTATGACGCCGCCAACTTCGAGATTGATGATGACGATTGATGCCGTCACCCTGGCGGTGCTCAAGGGACGGCTGGAGCAAATCGCCGACGAAATGGACGCGACGCTGTTTCGTTCCGCCTTCAACCCCATCATTGCCGAGGCCCACGACGCTTCGCACGGCATCTACGACGCTCTCACCGGCGAGACCCTGGTTCAGGGCAAATCGGGCCTGCCCATCTTCGTCGGCGCCATGGCGTTTGCCGTCAAGACGGTGATCGCCAAGGCGGCGCGCGATGGCGACATGGCCGAAGGCGACGTCTACATCTTCAACGACCCTTACGACGGCGGCACCCATCTTTCCGACTTCAAGCTGGTGCAGCCCTTCTACCGCGACGGCGAGGTCTATTGCTATCTGGCCTCGGTGGGGCACTGGCACGACGTCGGCGGCAACGTGCCCGGCAACTACAATCCGGTGGCCACCGAGAGCTTTCAGGAAGGAATGCTGATCCCGCCTGTGAAGCTCTTCGTACAGGGCGAAATCCGGAACGGTATAGTCGAAATCCTCAAGGCCAACAGCCGCCTGCCGGGCTCGCTCTACGGCGACCTCAACGGCCAGATCAATGCCCTCGAGCTGGGCCATCTCCGGCTGACGGCGCTGCTCGACGAATACGGCGACGGCACCGTAGCCGCGGCCTTCGCCGAGCTGCAGGAACGGGCGGCGCGGCTGATGCGCTCGCACATCGCCGAATTTCCCAAAGGGACCTATTCCTGTGACGACTGGCTCGACAACGACGGCATCGTCGACGAGCCCCTGAAAATAGCCCTCGATCTGACCATTGCAGGCGACCGTCTGGTTTTCGATTTTTCCCGCTCGGCCGAGGCCTGCGCCGGGCCCGTCAATATCTCGCGCTCGACCGCCATCGCATCGTGCTACGTCGCCATCAAGCACATCTTCCGCGACGTACCCGCCAACGCCGGTGTGCTCGAGCCCATCGACTTCGTCATCCCCGAGGACGCCATCCTCAGCGTCGGCCCGCCCAAGCCCGTGGGCGGCTATACCGAGACCATCCTGCGGGTTATCGACGTCGTCTTCGGCGCCTTCGCCCAGGCCGATCCGGCGCGCTCCAACGCCTGCGCCTACGGCACCATCAATGCGCTTTCGCTGGCCGGCCACCGCGGCGACGGCCGGCGCTGGGTGATGTTCTCGTTCTTCGGCGGCGGCCACGGCGGTCATCCCGAGGGCGACGGTTTGAACCACGGCAACGCGCCCATCTCGACCGCCACCATCCCGCCCGTCGAGATTCTCGAGGCAGCCTATCCGGTGATGTTCACCCAATGGGCATTGCGCCCCGACAGCGGCGGCCCGGGGCGCCACCGGGGCGGCCTCGGCGCGCTCTACGAGATCGAGCTCCTGGAGGAGAGCGCCGATGTATTCCTCTTCGGTGAACGCGGCCGCTTCCCTCCCCAGGGCGTGGTGGGCGGCGGCTCGGGCGCCCTCAACCGCTTTGCTTTCGAACAGGACGACGGCGATCACGAGCCCCCCTTCGTTTCCAAGATGGTGGGCATACGCATTCGCCGCGGCCAGCGCCTGAGGCTGGAGACGCCGGGTGGCGGCGGCTATGGCCCGGTCGATGAACGCAGCCGCGAAAGCGTGGCCCGGGACCTGCGGCTCGGCTACGTCACGCCCGAGGGTGCGCAGCGCGACTACGGCGTCGTGGTGGCTGGTGACGGCAGCATCGAGCCGGAAGCCGGCGAATGAGCGAGCGCGGCACTATCGTTGGTGTCGACGTCGGTGGAACCTTCACCGACGTCTTCACCCTCGACCAAGACAGCGGTGCCTGTGCCGTGGCCAAGGTGCCGACGACGCCCGAGAACCAGGCCGAAGGTTTCGCCGCCGGCATCGCCGCCGTTGCCGATCCGGCGGCATGTGCCACGGTAGTCCACGGCACCACGGTCGGCACCAATGCGCTGCTCGAGCGCAAGGGCGCGCCGACCGGTATCATCACTACCGCGGGTTTTCGCGATGTCCTGGAGATGCGCCGGCGCGACCGGCCCGACACCTGGGGCCTGTGGGGCCAGTTCGAGCCCGTGGTGAGCCGTGAACGCCGCCTCGAAGTGACTGAGCGCACGTTGGCCGACGGCACCGTGCACACCCCTGTCGAAATTGCCGAGGTGCGGGCGGCGGCTGAAATCTTGTTGGCTGCTGGGGTGCAAGCGGTGGCCATTTTTTTTGTCAACGCCTACGCCAATCCCGCCAACGAGCGGGCCGCTCTGGCTGCCCTGCGCGAGGTCTGGCCCAACGATCACGTCAACATCTCCAGCGACATCCTGCCTGAGATCCGCGAATTCGAACGGGCCTCGACGACGGCGCTGAACGCCTACCTGCAACCGCTCATCGGCGATTATCTGCACCGCCTAGAGAGCTCGCTCAGCGAGCGAGGCTTTGCCGGCGAGATCCTCATCGTGCAATCGAACGGCGGTGTCATGAGCGTCGACAGCGCCCGTCAGCGGCCTATCCGCACCGCCCTTTCCGGGCCGGCGGCCGGGGTCATCGCCGGTGCCCACATCGCCAAAGCTGCGGGTCAGGCCAATGTCATCACTTGCGACATGGGAGGCACCAGCTTCGACGTCTCGCTGGTGGCCGAAGGTCAAAGCACGCTCAGCGCCCAGACTGCCGTCGACTTCGGCTTGGTGGTGCGTACGCCGATGATCGAGATCACCACCATTGGTGCCGGCGGCGGCTCGATAGCCTGGGTCGATCGCGGCGGGCTCTTGCAGGTGGGTCCCGAAAGCGCCGGTTCGGATCCCGGCCCGGCCTGCTATGGCCTGGGCAGCGAGCGACCGACAGTGACCGACGCCAACGTCGTGCTCGGCCGCATCAACGCCGAACGCCCGATCGGCGACGGCCTCGAGCGCCTCGACGTCGAGGCCGCCCGGGCCGCCATCCTGACTCACGTCGGCCGGCCGCTGGAACTCGACACCATGGCGGCGGCGGAGGCTGTCATTCGCCTCGCCAACTCCCACATGGCCGGCGCCATCCGCCTGGTCTCGGTCGAGCGTGGCCATGATCCGCGCCACTTCGCGGCCATGCCCTTTGGCGGCAGCGGCGCCCTCCACGCCGGTGCCCTGATCCGCGAGGTCGGGCTCTCGAGCGCTCTGGTGCCGCGTTATCCCGGCGTTACCAGCGCGCTGGGCTGTGTTATTGCGGACCTGCGCCACGACTTCGTGCACACCGTCAACGTCATGCTCGACGACCTCGACGCGGCGGCGCTTGACGCCGAGATCGTCGAGGCGGCAGCGGCCGGCAGCCGTTTGGTCGAGAGTGCCGGCATCGCCCTGGCCGGCATCGACTGCCTGATCGAGCTCGATATGCTCTATCTCGGCCAGACCCACACCGTGGCGGTGCCGCTGGCACTGGAAATCCGTGACGGGGGCAGTGGCGTCGACGCGGCGAAAATCAAATCTGCGTTCGAGGCGCGTTACCGCCAGGTCTATGGCCGTCTGCTCGACGGCATCGCCATCCGGCTCTTGAACCTGCGCCTCGCCGTCATCGGCCGCCGTCCTAAGCTCGACATGGCGGTGCTGGCCCCCGAAGGCGGCAGTCTGGAGGCGGCACGGCGCCACTCCCGCCCGATCTGGATCGACGGCGATTGGCAAGAGGCCCCGGTCTTCGAACGCCTGGCGCTGCCGGTGGGCGCCGCTATCGCCGGGCCGGCGGTACTGGAACAGCCCGACGCTACGACCTTCGTCGATCCCGGCTTGGTGGCTCGCGTCGACGCTTGGGGCAATCTGGTGCTGGCAGCGGAGGAAAGCTGATGGCGGAATTGAAATTCGATGTTGGCTGCACGGGCCTGATGCTGGTCGATCTGCAGAACGATTTCCTGCACCCTGACGGCGCCTACGGCCGGGCCGGCGTCGGCGACCCGGCCATCGCCGCCCTGCCGGGACGATTGGCGCCGCTTGTCGAAACCATGCGGACGGCCGGTGGCTGGATCGTCTCGACCCATTTCACGCTGGTCCCGGGCAGGGACGGCGAGCCCTTCATCAGTGCGCACCTGCGTCAGTTGCGGCCTTTCCTCGGGCGCGGTGATTTCCTGCCCGGCAGCTTCGGCCAGGCCCTGGTCGAGGAACTTGCGCCGGCCGACCTGGCGGTCGAGAAGGTGGCCTTTTCGGCCTTTTACCAGAGCCGGCTGGAATTCGTGCTGGGGCGCGCTGGCATCGACAGCCTGATCTTCGCCGGCATCGTCAGCAACGGTGGCGTCGCCTCGACGGTGCGCGACGCCCACGTGCGGGATTTCTCGCTCGTTGTGCTGGAAGACGGCTGCGCCGCCTTCGGCGAGGAGGCCCACCGCTATTCCATGGGGTCGCTCTCGACCATTGCCACGATTTCCAGTTGCGCCGAGGTGCAGGCGGCGTTGCAGCCATGAGCATCTTGCCGCCACCTGACGGCTTTGACCTGACGGTGCCGCTGGCGGTGATCGGCGCCGGTGCCTGCGGCTCGGTCGCCGCCCTGGCGGCTCGGGAGGCCGGGGCCGAGGTGCTGATGCTGGAGCGCGATGCCATGCCGGCCGGCTCGACAGCGCTTTCCTCGGGCATGATTCCGGCTTGCGGCACGCACTGGCAACGCGCCGCCGGGGTCGACGATACGGTCGATATCCTGGCTGCAGATATCCAGGCCAAGGCCGGCAATCAGGTCGAGCCAGCTATCGTCGAGACGGTCTGCCGCGAATCCGGGCCCGCCGTCGAATGGCTGGCCGAGCGCCACGCCGTGCCCATCGAACTGGTCGACGGTTTTCTTTACCCCGGCCACAGCCGGCTGCGCATGCACGCGCCGCCCTCGCGTACCGGTGCCGAATTGATGGGAAGCCTGAGTGCAGCGCTGGCCGCTGCCGAAGTCGACGTGATAACCGAGGCCCAAGTCAGCGATCTTTTTGCCGAACCCGATGGCCGGGTTCGGGGGCTGCGCTTCCAGCGCCCCGACGGCAGCCACGAGGATGTCGGCTGCGGCGCCCTGGTGCTGGCCTGCTGCGGCTTTGCCGGCAGTCCCGAACTGGTCTCGCGCCACATCCCCGAAATGCGCCAGGCCATGATCTTCGGCCATCTCGGCAACCAGGGTGATGCCGTGCTGTGGGGTGAGGCCCTGGGGGCCGAACTCCGCCACATGGGTGCTTATCAAGGCCACGGCTCGATCGCCGAGCCGCATGCCATCCTTGTCACTTGGGCATTGATGATGCGGGGCGGCATTCAAATCAACGCCGAGGGCCGGCGCTTTTCCAACGAGCACGAGGGCTATTCCGAGCAGGCCGTAACGGTGCTGACCCAGCCCAGCGGCCTGGCCTGGAATCTTTACGACCAGCGCCTGCACGAGCTCGGTCTCGAGTTCGACGACTACCGTAGCGCCCAGGCCGCCGGAGCCGTGCGCCAGGGCGCCACGGCTGCGACGCTGGCAGAAAACTGTGGCCTGCCGGTGGTGGCGCTAACGGAGACCATCGGCGAAGCGGCCGACCTGGCGGCGGGGCAGGGCAGCGATCCCTTTGGCCGCGATTTCACTGCCGCGCCGGCTCTGGCGCCACCCTACTTCGCAATCAAGGTGACGGGCGCACTGTTGCATACCCAGGGCGGCCTGCGCGTCGATACCGGGGCCCGGGTATTGCGGCCCGACGGCACGGCGCTTCCCAACCTGTTTGCCGGGGGCGGTGCCGCTTGCGGTGTCTCCGGCCCGGCGGTCTGGGGTTATCTTTCGGGCAACGGTCTGCTCAGCGCGGTGACGCTAGGCCGCATTGCCGGCCGCGGCGCCGCCGTGTTAGTCGAACGCGAAGGTAAATTGTGACAACCATCACATTTTAGTTCGATCAATTACGTTGCGAATTACTGCCGAGGTCAGCAAGAATAGGCTCCAATGTGCCGGCGCGAGGACTGACGTTGGCCTAACTGAGGATTTTTGGTCCCGAAGTAGATTTGGCGTACGTCTATGCAAAAGATTGAAGTCGTCAATGTGGCGCGGGGTATCTACTGGATAGAAGTAGAGGGCGCCGACCTGCGTGTGCTCTGCGGGGCGCCTGCCGACAGCGTCAAGCACTTGATGAAGCGCGGCGTCATCAGGCCCATCGAGAAAGATGGTGTGGCTTTCGAATCGGGGCCCAACGCCATTCTGCTTTCCGACCTGCCGGTGCAAAACGGTCATTTCTGCAATCTGGCCGAATTCCCGGTGCTGCAGATGCTTTACCGCCAGGGCATGATCCTGCCCGACCATCCTGGCAACACCGGCGTCAAGCCGCTGATCATCGGCAATCGCGAACAGGTCGATGCCCAGATGAACTACATCTACCGCGGCAACTACGGCCTGGTCTCCGAACAGGAAATCCGCCAGGCCGGGACGACGCTGGAAACCGCCCGCGCCATGATGCGCATGAAACGCCGCTTCGCCTTCGGCAAGATCCGCGGCGCCGACGAATTGCTCGACACCGTGGCTGTCGAGGGGGCGGCGGTGGAAATCCGCGGCGGCGTCACGGTGCGGCGCCTCAGGCTCAATGTCTACGAATTCGCCTATGGCGACGAACGGGCGGAAATCGATCTCAACCTCAAACCGGGCGAGGAATATGAATCGCCCTATCCGCTGGGCTTTCATTCCGTACGGCGCGAATACTTTGCCGTCGTTCACACCGGCGACGGCGACGGTTGGGATATCAACCGGCCGGCCATGGCCAGCCTGCTCATGTTCCAGGGCCGCATCTACCTCATCGACGCCGGCCCCAACATCGCCGCCAGCCTGCTGGCGCTGGGCATCAGCATCAGCGAGATAGAAGGTATCTTCCACACTCATTCGCACGACGACCATTTCGCCGGCATCACCACGCTGATCCGGGCAGGTCACAAGTGCGGCGCATCCTGCCGCTGTCACTAAGCTTCGATCACCGCGTGGTCACTGGAGGCGAAGCCTCGCGCTTCCTAGCCGCCGTCAAGGCCGACCTCGAGCAGG
>PVBE012409750.1_pt1 | contig 13393 bp, 18 predicted proteins | sample 1631181 | NCBI WGS metagenome assembly PVBE01 (sample SAMN08397723, study PRJNA350692) | Marine metagenome, whole genome shotgun sequencing project. | isolation source: water | place: Pacific Ocean | collected 2012-04 | reverse complement strand
CCAAAGAAGATGTCATGCTGACTTCTCAAGATGAGAAGAAGTATGCCGCTTTCATTGTGAATCGCGGATTGTCTTTTTTTATGGACACAATCTTTCAAGCAAACGAAGTTAATAGAAACCACCACCTAGATTCGCGTCTACAGTTTGACTATTTACTAAATAGTATCAGACAGAAAAAAAGGTACAGTAAATGGTTGAAGCCTGACAAGCTACACGATTTAGAAGTCGTGAAAGAGTATTATGGATTCAGTAATGAAAAGGCCAAAAATGCTCTAGAACTGCTTAGTGAGGATCAGCTGGCCTTTATTAAAGACAAACTGAATCAAGGTGGAGTGGAGAAATGAATGTATCAGTTGACACGATGGTTGAATGCACCTTGGAGAATCCAGACGATTTTCTGAAGGTACGAGAGACTTTGACAAGGATTGGAGTTGCTTCTCGTAAAGACAAGATTTTATATCAATCTTGTCATATTTTACATAAGCAGGGTAGGTATTTTATTGTACACTTTAAAGAATTATTTGCACTTGATGGTAAACCTACAAATTTTTCTGAAAATGACCAAGCACGAAGAAATACAATAGCAAACCTTTTAGCCGAATGGGGATTGATCAAACTGGTCGATCCAGAAAGTGTAGAGGAATTAATTGTTCCTCTAAATCAGCTTAAGATTCTTTCCTATAAAGAAAAGGATGAATGGGATCTTGTAGCTAAATATAATATTGGAAGTAAAAAGGTAGAGGATGACAGCAGCGAGTGACGCACTAAAGTATTATAAATTAGATCCAAATGTACCAGACCCAGTTTTTGCAACAAAGGGGTCTGCATGTTTTGATTTACATGCTTCGATTGTTAAGGGCAGCACATATAAAGTAAATCAAGACACACTAAATAGAACTATTGAGAAACAAATAAAAGGTGACTCAATACAATTATTCTGCATGGAGCGGGTACTAATTCCTACTGGTTTGATTTTTGACATTCCAGAAGGATATTCGGTTCGTCTACATTCAAGGTCAGGATTAGCTTGGAAAGACGGCATATACCTTACAAATTGTGAAGGTATAATTGATTATGACTATGTTGAGCCGGTTTTTGTCATGCTAACTAACATATCACAGGCTCCAAAGACTATAAATAATGGAGATAGGATATGTCAAGCTGAATTGGTAGAAAAAGTTTATCATAGTTTGTTACAGATCCAAGAGCCACCAACTCAAAAAACTGAACGAGATGGAGGATTTGGGTCAACAGGCCCGTAGCAAAGGAGTTATATGGCTGTAAAGAAAAAATCTTCTAATGGAGGAAATATGGTAGATAAAGTATTAGGTTGGATTCGCAACCTTACAGAAGTTGGTTTAGCACTTATTGCTCTTGGAGTCGTACTCCAGATCATTTTTGGTGCAACCGTTCCCTTTCTTGGTATAGATGTTGTGGGCTCAGTAGTTGCCTTGGTTGGTAAATTGGGTGCAGAAGGTCTTGTCGGATTGGTTTCGATTTGGGTATTGTGGGGAATCTACGATAAAAAGTAGTCAAACCACTTGACATAATGTATAAATATGTTATACTATTGAATAAAGGGTGAACAAAAAGGTGACGGCCTTTGAGTATACTGATAATAATCTTGCCGAGAGCCGAGATAGTCAGACTGTTCACGGATGGTGCCGAGGCTACCCCTCTAGCAATAGAGGGGGGTCACATCTCACTTACCAGTGAGGGAACAGGTACGGAGGATAAAAGCTAACGGAAGTTCGTTCTCCGATGTTGTGGGTAAGCCGAGTCCCACTGCTCACCTCACCCTTTTTTCTTTATTATGGAGATAAATAGTTATGAAAACAAAATATAAATTATTGGTTAAGGGAGCTGGAAATTATGCAGCCGACTCACTTATTGAATTATTTTGGATAGTTTTTAAACATCGTTGCGAACATCTCCGTGCAGGAGAAGGTTGGCGCGACTGAGGTTGTCCGTAGTGGAAACCTCATTCAACTACTCATTGCTGTGTGCTTCAGAATGAGTTATTATTAACCTCGCTTTAAAGGAGGAATTATGGTACTAGCACGACACTCCGCGTTTACACCCCAAGACCTTCAAAGACACTTAGGCAGATCCGTTGGATTTGACCAACTCTTTGACCGTTTTTTTGATATGGACACTACTCGCGATTCGGGGTATCCCCCATATAACATTCGGAAACAGAATGACCTTCAATATTCTATTGAGATTGCCCTCGCTGGGTTCTCAAAAGATGATATTGAAGTTGAAGTAACGGATGGCCAGCTGGCAATTCGTTCCAAAGAAGATACAAAGAGCGAAGACGAAGTTGATTCTTTCGTTCATAAGGGGATTGCTAAAAGATCCTTTATGCGTTCATTTTCTTTGTCCGATGATATCATTGTAAAGGGTGCGGATCTCAAGGATGGTATGTTAACCATTGACCTTGAGAGAGTGATACCCGATGAGAAGAAGCCACGGCTGATTCAAATCGGTTCTTAGTAATGACGCGGGGGCTCATAGTTGGGTGGGAATCCACTTGAGCCCCACATCCTATTTGGAGAAAATATGGCAGAAGAAGAAAAATCTGAAGAAGTTTTTAAGGTTGATACTGAAGAAAATACTGAAGACAAAACAGTAAAAGTTGATACAGAAGAAGAAGATGATGGTGTAGTGCTTGACACATCAACTGGTAAGGGATTAGAAAATATGGAAATCCCTGAGAGTATGAGAGCACCAGTTTTTGAAGGTGGAAGGAAAGTTCGCATCTTCATGAATGAGAAGTATGGGTTTCCTCATGGTATCCAAATCACCGCAGGTATTGCAAATCACAAACCACAACTAGTAGGTAAACCATCTGATGTTGAGAAGCATTCAATTGACGAAGATGATATTATTATTGAAGTTGGTGGCGAAATTCTTTGGAGAGCATCAGAAGATGGTTTTCCAGATACACAAGAAGGCCCAGCGTGGGTGACTGAAATCCTAAATAAAGTAGTTGGTACAGAGGAAGTCACTGACGATGGTGTAGTGATTGAGCCTGAAAATCAAGAAATTGTTAATTAGGAGAATACGATGGCAGAACGAAAAGTTCTTAAAGAGGTTATGTTTGAAGAAGAAGACTTTCAAAAAGAACCAGAACCAGAAATTTTAAAAGAAGAAATTCAATTTGAAAAACCTTCTACTAAAGTTGAAAAAAGTAAAATAGAAAAACCTAAAAAATTTACTAAGGAAGAATTTCTCAAGTCTATTAGTATGGATCACCGGCCGAACTCTCAAAGAGCAATTGAGGCCTGGGAGAATTATAATAAAGGATAATTATGTTACCACTTGCGGGTATGTTATTTAACGTGGTGGCTGGGTTAGTTATCGATAAGGCACAAGACCTAGCCGAAGATCATGTTGCAAAAATGTTAGATGATGTCCTTCCAGATAAAGCAAAAAAAGAATTGGACAAGATCATCAAGGATGACCCCTCACACGTTTTTGATAATGCAAAGGATGCATTAGTGGGAGCGGTAGAGGGTAAAGTTCCATTAAAAATGAAAGATGGTAAACTCTTACCAATAGAACTGACAGTCAAAGTAAAATTTGACCCAAACACACAAAAACTTGAGGTTATAACATGAGATTATCACAGAACTTTTGGCTAAGTGAACTGACAAAAAGTTCAACAGCGGATAGAATGGGTGTTAAGAATGAGCCAGGAATTGAAGAAATAGTAAACCTCACAGTACTTGCTCATCACGTGCTTCAACCTGTCAGGGAAAAGTTCGGAGTGATTACGGTGAACAGCGGATATAGGTCACCACAACTCAACGGTAAAGTCGGCGGATCTAAAACAAGTCAGCATTGTTTTGGAGAAGCAGCAGATTTTGAACAGCTGGGTACACCAAATGGAGAAGTTTCTACTTGGATAAGTAAGGAACTCGATTTTGACCAGCTCATTTTGGAGTTTTACACCAAAGGAAAGCCGAACAGCGGATGGGTACATTGTTCTTTCAAAAAGGATGGTTCAAATCGAAGAAAAATAATGACAGCTTTAAGGGCAAATGGAAAAACCCAGTACAAGCAGGGTCTTATTTTCTGATTGGATTATTCCTCAAAATATATCTTCAAATCCTATTTGTAATTGGGGCCTTCTCTGGCCGCATTAAATGGGTTGACACGCAAATCAAATGGTGTTATAATATATTTGACAACTTAGAAATCCCTTATCAAAAATATTATTAATGTTTTATACTAATGTTCAACCCCAAGGAAACTATATTGCTCTAAGGGGTGTTGATGAACATGGCCTTACTTTTCAAAGGAAAGTACGCTATGATCCTACCTTATATGTTCCCGCACAACGGAAATCAGATTGGAAAACTCTAGACGGTAAACCCGTAGCCCCTGTGAAATGGGGAAACATGAGAGAATCAAGACAGGCCATGCGAACTTATGGTCAGGATGTTTATGGTGTAGACCAATTTCAGTATTCCTTTATTTCTGATAAATATCCAGGCATGATTGACTATGATATATCAAAAGTTAAAATAGCTTATATAGATATTGAAACAAGTTCAGAATATGGATTTCCAAATATCAGAGAAGCTAATGAACAGGTTTTAGCCATCTCTATCAAGATGGGTGATGATTTTAAAGTTTATGGCTGTGGTGATTTTAATCCTCCACCAGATGTGCGATATATTCGATGTCCAAATGAGCACGCTCTGTTAGAAGCTTTTGTTGATGATTGGAAGTCAAACTATCCAGACATTGTAACTGGATGGAATACTCGATTTTTTGATGTGCCCTATTTGGTGAATCGAATTACAAAGGTACACGGCTCAAAGATGGCCAATAAATTATCTCCTTGGGGATGGATTAGAGAGAATGAAGTAAACTTGATGGGCGGTAGAAAACAACAAGTTTATGACATGCAGGGAATTTCTAGTATAGATTATATGGATGCGTATGGAAAATTCACATACATCAACCGTGAATCTTATGCTTTGAATTTCATAGCTTACGCTGAACTTGGGGAGAAAAAACTTGATTATTCTGAAGCAACTTCTCTTCATGAACTCTATAAGACAAATTTCCAGAAATTCTTAGACTACAATATTCATGATGTAATTTTGGTTGAGAAATTAGAAAATAAGTTGAAGATCATGGAAATGATTATTTCTTTGGCTTATTTGGCTAAGATTAATTTCAATGATGTATTCAGTCCAGTGAAGATGTGGGATATGATTATCTACAATCATCTCAGAGATAAGAAAATTGTAATTCCACAAAAGAGATTTGAGGAAAAGAATACGGCGTATGAAGGCGCTTATGTAAAAGATCCTCAAACTGGTAGACACAATTGGGTATGTAGTTTTGACTTGAATTCTCTGTATCCTCATTTGATCATGCAGTACAACATCTCTCCTGAGACATTGATTGGAATGCATTCTCAAAATAAATTGGTTGAGCCATTACTTAATGGTGAATTCGATACCAGTTTTCTTAAAGAGAAAAACATTACTATGACTCCCAATGGGTCTATGTACACGCGAGAGAAACAGGGGTTTCTTCCTGAGCTGATGGAGCAGATGTATACTGACCGTGTGAAGTATAAGAAATTGATGATTGAGGAAGAAAAGAAGGGGTCTGATGGAGATCCAAATAAATTAGCTCAATATTATAATTTACAACTAAACTTAAAAATTGCTCTTAACTCAGCCTACGGGGCCCTTGGTAATCAATGGTTTCGATTTTATGATGTAAGGAATGCTGAAGCCGTATCAGTTGCGGGACAACTTTCTATTCGATGGGCTGAGAGAGCTGTAAACAATTATTTAAATGGAGTATTACAAACAGATGGAACCGATTATGTCATTGCTTCTGATACTGACTCTCTTTACGTTGACCTTAGTTCTCTTGTCGAAAAAGTAGGGCTAACTGATACAGACAAGATTATCAAGTTCATGGATAGTGTTTGTGATGATAAAATAGAAAGAGTCATTGAAAAGTGTTATGAAGATTTAGCAGATCATGTTAATGCATTTGAACAAAAGATGGTTATGAAGAGGGAGGTTCTTGCTGATGTTGGAATTTGGACAGCAAAGAAACACTACATTCTGAATGTTCATAATTCTGAAGGTATTCAGTATAAGAAACCCAAACTCAAAATTATGGGAATTGAGGCAGTTAAGAGTTCTACACCTGAGACTTGTAGGACAGCTCTCAAAGAAGCTTTTGAAATTATTATGAATGGGACTGAAGATGATATTATAAATTTTATAGATAACTTTCGGAAAGAATTTAAAGGTTTACCCGCAGAGGATGTTTCTTTTCCAAGGTCTGTGAAGGGGCTAGCTAAATACAGAGATTCAGCTACAATCTATAGAAAGTCAACTCCACTTCATGTGAAGGGGTCTTTAATTTACAATATGATGCTTGAGAAGAATAAACTCACAAAGAAATATCCACGAATTCAAGAAGGTGAAAAGATTAAATATACATATCTTATGGAACCAAATCCAAGTGGAGATAGTGCCATTGCAATGTTGAATTCTCTTCCTAAAGAATTTAAATTAAATGATTATATTGATTATGACCGACAATTTGAGAAATCCTTTTTAGACCCAATGAAGGTTATTTTAGATACTATTGGCTGGGATCATGAAAGGAAATCAACAATTATGGATTTCTTCTCTTGACAAATCTCCAACTCATGGTAAAATAGGACTATTATGGAAATGGATTATGGCGGTTGGCTTTCGGAAGACCTGCGGAAATTATATAAAGATTTACTTTATAGCAGAGATAGGTCTGAAGATTATTCTGATAGGGCCGAAATAAATCAAACAGTTTTAAAAATTATGGCAGTATTACAATCGAGGAATGATATAGATGAATGATTTTTTAGATGAACTAATATCGGCAACAGGGAATCAATATGCTTCTAAAGTTGCTGATGGAATGCTGGGGAATGTAAATGAGTATATTGACACAGGTTCTTTTATTCTTAATGCTTTGTTGTCTGGTAGCATACACAAAGGGTTACCGTCTAATAAAATTACAGCCTTTGCGGGAGAGAGTGCTACTGGAAAGACATTTTTTCTACTTGGCCTCTGCAAACAGTTTCTTACAGACAATCTTGGCGGGGGTGTTCTGTACTTTGAGTCTGAATCAGCTTTAACTCCTGAAATGGTTGAAGAGCGGAATATTGACACTAAGAGATTTGTGCAATTTCCTGTAGCAACCATTCAAGAGTTTGCAACACAATGTTCAAAGATAGTAGACAAACATATAGAAAATGGAGAAGATAAACCTCTCCTTCTTTGTCTTGATAGTCTTGGAATGTTATCTACAGCAAAAGAGGTGGGTGATGTCTCAGAGGGTGCAGACAAGGTAGACATGACCAAGGCACGAATTGTTAAAGGTGCATTCAGAGTCTTGACACTTAAACTAGCTAAGGCTGGAATTCCATTACTGGTTACCAATCACACTTACAAGCAAGTCGGAACAATGTTTCCTCAAGATGTGATGGGTGGTGGTTCTGGACTTCAGTATGCAGCATCCAATATAGTATTTCTATCGAAACGAAAAGAGAAGATAGGAACAGATGTCATTGGAAACATAATTCACTGTAAAAATTTCAAATCAAGATTGACCAAAGAAAATAAGATGGTTGATGTTCTTTTGACTTATGATGCAGGACTTAGCAAATATTATGGACTACTTGAATTAGCTGAAAAGTATGATATACTAAAGAAAGTATCAACTCGTTATGAAATGCCAGATGGTGCTAAATTATACGGTAAACAAATCTTGAGTGATCCAGAAAAATATTTTACTGGTCAAATTATGGATGCTATAGAATTAGCCGCGGATCAAGAATTTTCTTATGGAAGGGGTAATGATGCCGAACTTAGCACCGAAGATATCAAAGAGCAAACTGAAGGATAACTGGTTTCAGTTAGTTTCTAATCCAGATGACCCTCATGATAAAAATATATGTGTTCAAGTTATTGATGGGCCTTTTGCCCATGTTATTGTACAATACAAAAATTTTAAAACACATCCAGAGTTAAATAATGATGGTTCTCTTGATTGTGATTTTGAATATGATATAATTATGGCACCACATAATATTGGAGAAAAAGATATTACAGATGGTGAGGGTGAAGTTTTTGAAAAACGGTTGGGTGAAGCATTAATCGAACTACTATGGGAGACTGCAGAGAATGAGAACAGAATCAGCAATACTAAAGAATCTACTACATAATGAAGAATACACCAGAAAAGTTTTACCCTTTCTAAAAACTGATTATTTTACAGATAATGCTGATAAAATTGTTTATAACGCATTAAGTGATTTTGTTATAAAATATAATTCACTTCCCACAAAAGAAGCCCTTTCTATTGAACTCCAAGAGGTAAAAATAAATGAAGAAGAGTTCAAAGAAACATTGGAGCTATTAAATGATATTTCTAAAAATACAGAAGAATACACCGATATTGGGTGGTTATTGGACACAACAGAAAAATTCTGTCAAGACAAGGCAATATACAACGCAGTGGTCGAATCTATCTCAATCTTGGATAATCCGAAGCATCAACAAGATAAAGGAGCTATTCCAGATATTCTTAGTGATGCCCTGTCTGTTAGCTTTGATCCTCATGTTGGTCATGATTATCTTGATGACAGCGATGACCGTTTCGCTTTTTATCATCGCGTGGAAGAGCGTATTCCATTCGACTTGGAATACTTCAACAAAATTACAAAGGGAGGATTACCTCAGAAGACATTAAATATTTGTCTTGCTGGAACAGGAGTAGGGAAATCCCTGTTTATGTGTCATGTAGCAGCATCCTGTCTATCTCAAAATCAGAATGTACTTTACATTACATTGGAGATGGCAGAAGAGAAGATTGCAGAAAGAATTGACGCAAATATGTTGGATATTGCAGTGGATGATTTACATGCTTTATCCAAGGATATGTATGATAGAAAAATTGAAAATTTAAGAAAAACAACTAAAGGTAAACTGATAGTCAAGGAGTACCCAACTGCTTCAGCAAACTGTAACCATTTTAGATCTTTGCTGAATGAATTGAATTTGAAGAGGTCTTTTATTCCAGATATTATTTTTGTTGATTATTTAAATATTTGTACTTCTGCTAGAATTAGGACAGGAGCGAATGTCAATTCCTACACCTATATCAAATCCATTGCTGAGGAGCTTCGTGGATTGGCTGTGGAAAATAAGATCCCAATCGTATCTGCGACTCAGACAACCAGAGCCGGATACTCCAATACGGATGTTGGGTTGGAAGATACTTCTGAGAGTTTTGGACTACCTGCTACGGCGGATCTTATGTTTGCAATTATATCTACAGAACAGATGGAAGAGCTCGGACAAATAATGGTCAAACAGTTGAAAAATAGGTACAACGACCCAACTAAAGACCGTAAGTTTGTAATCGGCATAAATAGAAGTAAGATGAGATTGTTTGATGTGGATCAAACAGCTCAAAATGAATTGGTTGATAGTGGCCAGGATAACGCTCATGATGACACACCATCTTTTGATATAGCAACTGGCGGCAAATTTAATAAGCGAGATTTTGCAGGATTTGATTATGAATAGACAACAACGAAGACAAAAACAAAAACAAGAACGCAGAATTCAAAAAGCTGGTGCTTTCCAATTAGACATGGAAGCACTTACGCCTTGGGCAGATGTTTTGATGAAGATTAAACTTCCAGAAGCAGTTGTTGAAGGAATGCTTGAAATTACAGATAAGGTACTTCAAGACCCAGACCGCAAGAATTGGGGAGACAATCTTGCAGGTCAAATTGCGGATGAACCTATAGTTCCCCATCAAATGATGATGGATTATAAACTTGATGGTGGAGGTACAATATTTCAATTTTTCATGAATATTGTAGGAGAATATGTTAAACACTGTACGGCACAACAAGCAACACAATCTAATTATGACAAAGTTAAAGATATAGAATGGCTCACTCAGATGAAAAGTTGTTGGATTATTAGTCAATGGGAAGGTGAATATAATCCACTTCATGTTCATACAGAATGCTCTCTATCTACGGTGCATTATCTCAAGGTTCCAGATTGGTTACCATCAATAAAACCAGACCGCGATGATGATGGTAATGTAGTTTTTATTGGTCAGGAAGGCATAGGCCGATTAACTCGTAAAATAATTAAACATAAGCCTGAAGTGGGGGATATGTTTGTATTTCCATCTCATTTATTTCATACGGTATATCCATTTAAAACTGATGGCGACTATGAGAGGCGAAGTTGTTCTTTTAATGCTGATTTTATTAATAGGGCTGAATATGAACAACAACAGGAAATGATGAAACAGCAGCAACAACAGCAACAACCTCCACCAGCACCACTGCCAGGAGCACCAGAAAAGTTAACTATTAACACAGAGGTATAGTGGAACGTATAAAATCGGTCAGCGATGAGGAAGTTATAGACCGGCCGCCGGAGAAGAAAAGAAAACCACCAAAGCCTCCAAAAAGGTTTAAGGTTATCTATCATAATGATGACTTTACTCCAATGGAATTTGTTATATGGTCGCTTGTTACATTTTTTAGTAAGAGTGAACCCGAAGCAAATTCTATTACACTTGAAATACATAAACTTGGGTCTGCATTAGCTGGTATCTATGACTATCAGATTGCAGAATCTAAAGTTTTTGAGGTAATGGAAATAGCTAGAGAAAACGATTATCCACTGAAAGTTACAGGTGAACCAGCCGATTGATAAAGTTATAAGTCTTGATGATTTTCGTAAACAGAGAAAAGAACAAGAGAAGAAATTTACCCCCGCACTGACCTTTGAAGTCGGTCAATACTATATTATGCCAGAACTTGGTGTAATGATCCATTGTGTTTACCTCACAGATAAATTTCATAGAAATGACGGTCATCCAACCTATATTATGGAAGACCAATACGGTAATGTATTTGCCGAAAAGATGGAAGAAGGAGTTACCAAGGGTTGGCATGCTCTCTCACCCGATGTCTTTGTATCTACCGCTGAAAAATTAAGAAGAGATACTGATCCGCCAGAACCAATAGCAGGTTAAAATAATTATAAATATTGAAGAAGATATAACCTTTTTTGGAGTTGGGATGGGAAGTTATAAAGACATATTGGAGGCAGTGACTAGAAAGCCTGGTGATGTTTGGAAGACAAAAAATAATAAGTTCAGAGGAATGAACCAATCTGGAAATATGCAGTCATTTCCAGAACCAGACCAAGCAAAATCATATGTTGCTACAAAAGATAAAGAAGATGATGAACCGAAAAAGAAACTAAAGAAAAAATCAAAATCCATCAAATCTTCAGGAGAAGTTTTAGATACAATACCAAAACAGGATATGGGAAAAGTTCGGGCTGGTTATAATAATCCAACAACATTAGGTGGAGTTAAACAAGCCTCCCCAAAAGACCAAATATCTAATCGCATAAATGAAATTGAAGACAAAGAAACTAAAAAAACTGCTCAAGAAGTCCAAAAAAGTATGGATCAGTTCATGGAGGCAGAAACGGATGAAGAAAAAGAAGAAATTTTAAGAGGTCTGGCAGAAAATAATCTCATCCAAATTAATACTGAAGACCCAAATTCTTCAGATAAAAAGATATATTTTGATACTGTTCTTACTGGACTTGATAGAAAAACTTTAGGTAATGGAAATGTCACAACAAAGGAAATGTGGCGAATTATTCATGAAAAGAAAATAGCTGCTCCACTTAGAGGTTCATCACAAGAAAAAGCCCTTGCAGATATGTCTGGTAAGCATAATGAAAGTGGTATGGTTTTATTGCTTTGTCCAAAAGATGGGGCACACTATAAAGAGAATAGTGAATTACACGAAAAGAATTCAAGCAATTTTGGTAATTTGGGGGGTAGTATTAAGGCTGCCGACCAAAGAAATATAGATATGTCTAATGAAATTAAAACCACTATTCCAAAGGGTAGTAAAATATCTGATGCCAGTAATACTGGGGGTCTTGAAAATGCTGAATTAGCAGAACAATTTAATATTGTGCCTAAAGATGATCCAACAGATTTGATAGTCTTTTATACACCACCAAATCCAGACCCATCTGTGAAAGTACCTACAGTTCAAGAATATGAAAAAGAATATGAAAAAAGAACTGGTAAAAGTAAAAAATTCAAAGATATGTCAAAAGAAGAACGAAGAGAAAGAGATAAATTAGTACATAAAAAGTATGGTGGTATGAGAAAGGTTTCTGCTAAATCATACAGAGATCCAAGTAATATTACTATGAAAAATTCTGGAGCTCGTGAGGCTGGATCAGCATATCTTGGAGATAAAAATGTAGACTCACAACTCCAAGAAACATTACAAAAACCAGAATATAATTATAAAGAAGAAGGTCTTACTAAAGAAGAAAGAGATGATAGAAAAAAGAATTTGAAACGTGAATATATGGACACGATGCAATCTAAGATGGAGGAACTGGCCAGTTCAGATGAGGGCCAAAAACAACTCTTAAAAATGTGGCAAGATGTTCATGGTTGTGGTAATGATGTATATACCAGTATAAGTAATAAGACAACCGGCGAAGCCACATTACATCCACCAGATTATTATTGTAAACCAAAACTTCCATTTAAAATTGGCAGAAATGATACTTCAATAACTGTAGATTTAGAAGAAACTGGTTCCGATTCAGTAAAACTGGATTTAAAAACACAATCAGATTCAAGTCCAGTATTATTATTTGTTCGTAAATCTAAAAAATCCAAAGAAGAAGAAAAAAAGGAACCAGAAGATATAACAAATCAATATGAATCACTAGAAGGAACTATTAGTAGGATGAAGCATGTTTAGTTTCAACGGATTCCTCACAGAAGCAAAGAATCTTCATCTAGAGCACCTAGAAGATGAGGTTCTAAATAATGGCGTAGTAGGGACGAGGGGTGCGATTAACTTTTTACAGTCCCTACGAGATATGTTAGCTGGATCAGCCAAGTCCAGCGTGAACGTGACAGTTAAGTGGGATGGCGCCCCAGCAATCTTCGCGGGAATTAACCCTGAAAATGGTCAGTTCTTTGTGGGTACTAAAGGCGTATTCAATAAGAACGCGAAGATCAACTATACAATTGATGACATTGACCGTAACCATCCCGGCATTGGTCTTAACCAAAAATTAAAGGTAGCACTCACAGAGCTGTCAAAATTAGGTATTACAGATGTTATTCAGGGTGACATGATGTTTACTCAGGATGACCTAGAGAAAAAAACTATAGATGGTAAACAGTACGTTACTTTCCAACCGAATACGATAGTATATGCGGTTCCGATGGAGAGCGCGTCGCGGATATTATCTTCAACTATGGGGAT
>PVBE012626486.1_pt1 | contig 13394 bp, 10 predicted proteins | sample 1631181 | NCBI WGS metagenome assembly PVBE01 (sample SAMN08397723, study PRJNA350692) | Marine metagenome, whole genome shotgun sequencing project. | isolation source: water | place: Pacific Ocean | collected 2012-04 | reverse complement strand
CGTTTCCGCTGGCCCCGAACGCCGCTGCTGGCGTCCGCCCTCGTCGGCGTACACGAGGTACGCCTCGCTCGTCCGATCACCCGCAGCGACGCCCGGTCCTCACCGGAATTCGTATCGCGACCTCCGCCCAGGGATACTAGTGTGGGGCCGCCACGAACGGGAAGTTCGCGAGGAACGGCCGGTCGTTGGCCGGGGGGTTCAGCGGCAGGTCCGCCAGGAACGTCACAGGGTGGGTGTTCAGGTCCAGCAGCACCACCGCGAGGGTGATGTCGATGGCCTGGTCCGCGAGCATGCGTCCGTTGGGGAAGCCCGCGTCACCCGAGACGTCGATGCTCAACACGTCCGGGACCACCAGGGGAGCGGCGGCGGCCACGCAGGCGGCGGTGGCGCAGGGGCTCAGCCCCAGGCCCGTCAGGTCGTCGTCCAACGCCGCGTGGAAGAAGTCCACGTTGGCGATGATCTCGGAGACGAAGGTGCCGGCGTCGTCGTCGACCGGGTCGGCGACGTTGTAGGCGTCCTTGCTCGTGATGACCGCGGTGGCGATGGCGGGCATGCCCATCCGGTCGATCCGAGTGTACGCGGACGGGTCGTCGGTGCGGAAGTCGTAGTCGCCGGCGTTGGCGCCGTTCTCACCGTCCTGGCCGTCTTCGCCGTCGTTGCCGTCGTTGCCGTCTTCGCGGTCGAGGCCGCTGTTGCCGTCGTTTCCGGTCTGGCCGTCTGCGCCGTTGTTTCCGTCTTCGCCGTTCAGGCCGGCGTCACCGTCCTCGCCGTCCTGGCCGGCTGGACCCTCGGGGCCCGAGGCTCCGCGCTCGCCGGCGGGGACTTCGATGCAGCCGGTCAGCGCGAACATCGCGGCAAAGAGAATCGAGGAGAGAGTTCGTGTCGTGGTGGTCATGGTCGTGGCTCCTTAAATGCGGCTCGTGGTGGACCAGATGCTCAGGGACTCGGCGCCATCGAGGGCCGAGCCGAGATCCATCTCGAGGACGATCGAGGTGACGTTCGTGCCCGCCAGCGAGTCCGCCGAGCTGTCGAAGGTCAGGTCGCCCGTGCTGACGGTCGTGTTGAAGCCGCCCAGGTCGAAGAAGAAGGGATCGTCGCGGAGGCCGGCAAAGATGCGCCCGCCGGGGGCCTCGATGACCTGTTCGACGGCGCCGGAGACGGGGGCGCCGGTGCCCGGAAGGCCCTGCACCTGCAGGCCCCAGTTTCCGAGGCTGTCGGGGGCGAACCGGGCCCAGATGTCCTGGTCCGCGATGGCGTCGCCGTCGTTGTCGATGTGGATGCCGTACGGGACGTCCTCGTCGTACATGGCGGGGTCGCCGGAGACGCCGAGGCCGGCGAAGGTCAGGACCGTCACCAGCGTGCTGTCGTCCGTGTGCCAGGCGTACAGGTCGGCAATGTCGGCGGCGGGATCAGCGCCGGCCGTGGGGGCTTCGGCGTGGTCGGCGGCTTGCAGTCCAACAAGACCGAGCCCGAGGACTCCGGCCGCGGCCGAAGCAAATGCGATGCGCTTCATGAGGGTGCTCTCCAATTCGGGATGTCCGAAGACAAAGGCTCTACGGCCGTCTCCAGTTCCCGGATCGGAAAAACCTCAGATCACGACCGCGGCTCCACTGCGGCGGGGATCGCCGAAGGCCTCGAAGTGGCCGTCCCCCCTACGCGCGGCGGTGTGCACGCCGCCGAAGTACAGGTGACGCTCGGGGAACGTGGACAGCTCCCGTTCTCCCCCGCCGGAGACCGCCTGCATCCAGGCCTCGCCCTGGCCGAGATCCTCGACCTGCACGGTGCCCCCTTCGACGTGAATGCGGGGCTCCATGATCGCGGCGCCGACCCCCTCGTGGCCCGAGACCACGTGGCGGACGACCTGCAGCATGGCGGTGCGGATGCGGTTGCTCCCGCCGGTGCCCATCGCGAGCACGCCGCCGTCTTCTTCGACGAGCAGGCTGGGCGTCATCATCGTGCGGAAGCGTGATCCCGCGGGGCCGAGGTGGAAGCCGAGGGGGTGGATGTCGTCCTCCCCCAGGAAGTTGTTCATCGGGATCTGGGTGCCCGGCCACAGCGAGCCGCAGGTCTCGCCGTTGCTCGAGGTCAGCGCGACCGCGTTGCCGGACCCGTCCACGATCGACTGGTGGGTCGTGTTTCCGGGGATCGACCCCACCGGCACGCCGTCACTGAGCAGCCCGCCCGCGCGGCTGCGCTCGATCGCCTCCCGGCAATGGACCACGTGCCTCTGGAGGTTGGCGTCCGACAGGAGGTGCTGCACGGCGCCGTCCTCGAACATGCGCTCATCGAACCCTTCGGCGCGCGCCCGCTCGGTCTCCGCCATCACCGCGGCGAGGCAGCGGGCGATCTCTGTGGGCGACGTGTCGGCGTCGGCCACCAGGTCCAGCAGCTCCAGCCCGAACGCCAGCAGCGCCCCGCCCATGCACGGGGGCGGCGGCACGTAGAGCGTCGCGCCGCGGTAGGGGACCGCCAACGCGCGGTCGATGATCGGCTTGAACGCGGTCAGGTCTGACGGTCCGAGGGAGCCGCGGGGAGGGCCGTACTCGGCCAGCAGCGCCTGCGCGTGCTTGCCCGTGGTGAACGGCGCCGAGCCTTCGCGCGCGAAGTCCTCCAGGGCATCGGCCATCATCGGCATGACGACCCGGTCGCCTTCGCGAAGGTGGATGCCGTCGGGGTTGAAGAGTGCGTCGCTCTCGAGCCCCACGCGGGTGATTGCCTGGAGCATCTTGGCGACCACCTCGGTGCCCGCGGTCGCCGTCCAGCCCTCCCGGGCGGTGCGAATCGCCGGCGCCGCCAACCGCTCCAGCGGCATCGTGCCCCAGCGGGCGTGGAGCGCCTCGAGGCCGCCGGCGACCGTGGGGACGGCCGCGGAACCCCGGCCCGCGTGGAAGATCTGGAAGGTGGGTCCGTACTCGACCCGGATCGCCTCGAACTCGCGCGCCGACAGCCCGTGGTCCAGGCCCGGGAACGGGGAGAAGGCGTCCAGCACGTAGACCTTGCCGGTGGCGCCCTCGCGGATGGTCGCGATCATGCCGCCGCCGAGGCCCATCAGGAGCGGCTCGCAGACCCCGGCGGTGAGCGCCGCAGCGACGGCGGCGTCCATGGCGGTGCCGCCCGCGGCGAGGATCTCGGCGGCCGCGGCGGCGGTCTCGGTGTGACCCGCAGCGGCGGCGCCATTTTGCCTGTCTGACATGAGCGGACGAAGGTACCACTTCAGGGATCAGGGTTCAGCGATCAGGGATCAGGGGATCAGGGAGCAGCAGCCCTGTGGCCTGACGCCTGATCCCTGTGTAGCCTCCAGCGCCATGCCTGCCCCCGGCTTCCCCACCTTGCGAATGCGCCGTCTGCGCCGAACCGCCGCCTTGCGGGAGATGGTTCGGGAGACGTGGCTGCGACCCTCCATGTTCGTGCTGCCGCTGTTCGTCGTCCCCGGCACCGGCGTCGCCGACGAGATTCCGTCGATGCCCGGCCAGTTCCGGTGGTCCGTCGACCGTGTCGCGGACGTCTGCGAGGAGGCGTGGGGCTTGGGGATCCGCTCGGTAATTCTCTTCGGGATCCCCGAGGCCAAGGACGCCCGCGGGAGCCACGCCGATCGCCCCGACGGGATCGTGCAGCAGGCCCTCGCCGTGATCCGGGCCCGGTGCCCCGATCTGCTCCTCATCACGGATGTCTGCCTCTGCGAGTACACCGACCACGGGCACTGCGGTCTGTTGGCGGGGGACCCCCTCGATGTGGACAACGATCCCAGCCTGGAGCGGCTCGCCGCCGAGGCGCTGTCCCACGCTCACGCCGGCGCCGACGTGATCGCCCCGTCGGACATGATGGACGGCCGGGTGGGTGCCATCCGGGCCGCGCTGGACGGGGGCGGCTTCGACCACTTCCCGATCCTCAGCTACGCGGCCAAGTACGCCAGCGGCTACTACGGCCCCTTCCGCGACGCCGCCGACAGCGCCCCCGCGTTCGGCGACCGGAACAGCTACCAGATGGACCCGGCGAACCGCCGCGAGGCGTTGCGGGAGGTCGACCTCGACATCTCCGAAGGCGCCGACATGATCATGGTGAAGCCCGCCCTCGCCTACATGGACATCATCCGTGACGTGCGTGAGTGCTGGACGGGTCCGCTGTTCGCCTACAACGTCAGCGGCGAGTACGCGATGGTGAAGGCAGCCGCGGCCAACGGCTGGATCGACGAGCGCCGGGTGACTCTGGAGACGCTCACGTCCATCGCCCGGGCGGGCGCCGACGGCATCCTGACCTACCACGCACTCGACGCCGCCCGGTGGCTGAAGGAAGGCTGATTCGGTGAGCAACGAACAACTGAACCTCCTGGGCATCCCCGCCAAGGAGGCGGCGCCCAAGAAGAAGGCCCGAAAGAAGCCCGCGAGCCGCCACAAGGCGGCCCCCAGCGCTCGGAACACCACCGCGCCGCGGCCCGACGGGGCCAAGCCGACGATGTACCTGGTGGACGGCCCCAACATCGCCTTCCGCGCGCACTACGCGCCGATGGCCGCGCTCAACACCGCCCGGGGCTTCCCCACCAAGGCGCTGTACGGCTACGTCTCGATGCTGCTGAAGCTGTTCCGGGAGAACAACCCGGACTACCTGTGCCTCTGCTGGGACCCGCGCGGGGGCACCTTCCGCAACCAGATCTACGATGAGTACAAGGGCACGCGGCCGGACATGCCGGACGAGCTGCGGGTGCAGTTGGACCGCTTCCCCGAGGCCGCCGACGCGCTGAACCTCGCCCACATCGTGGTCCCGGGCTACGAGGCCGACGACGTCATCGGCACCCTCGCGATGCGCCACAAGGAGACGCACGACATCGTCATCGTCAGCGGCGACAAGGACCTGATGTCCCTGGTCGATGGCACCTCGGTGACCATGTACGACACGATGAAGGAGCTGCGGATCGGCCCCGAGCAGGTCAAGCAGCGCTGGGGCGTTCCCCCCGAGCACATCGCCGACATGCTCGCCTTGATGGGCGACAGCTCCGACAACATCCCCGGCGTCGCCCGCATCGGCAAGAAGGGCGCGGCCGACCTCGTCGCCGAGTTTGGGACGATCGAGAACATCTTCGCCAACGCCGAGAACGTCAAAGGCCGCAACAAGAAGCCGCTGCTGGCCGAGGGCGCCTTCGAGTCCGCCCAGCTGAGCAAGGAGCTGGCGACCCTCGCGCTGAACGTGGAGGTCCCCGTCACGCTGGAGGACCTGAAGTTCGAGTTCCCGCCCAAGGACGTCAAGGCGGTCACCGCCATGTTCACGGAGTTGGAGTTCCACCGGTTCCTGGACGAGATCGGCGGGCAGATGAAGTCGCTCACGGCGGACCGGTACCGGATCGCCGCCGAGCCGCTGGAGATGCGCCTGCTCATCGACGACCTCCGCAAACAGGACGTCATCGCCCTGGAGCTGAAGACCGACACCCGCGACGGCAACAAGGCAGAGCTGCTGGGCATCGCCCTGTGCGCCCACGCCTCGGAGTCCTGGTACGTGCCGCTGGACGGCGAACTGGATGCCGACACGGCCCTGTTGTACCTCCGGGCGATCCTCGAGAGCCCGGCCAAGTCCTTCCTGTGCCCCGATGCCCAGTTCGTCACCAACGTGCTGGCCCGCCACGACGTGGTGCTGGGGCCGATCGCGGGGGACATGGCGGTCGCCAGCTTCCTGCTGAACTCTGAGCGCAAGACCCACGACCTGGTCGGTCTGGGCGTGACGTGGCTGCAGCACAAGTCGGCCGAACCGCTGGAGGTGGCGGCCTCCCCCAACCTCGCCGCCGAGCCCGCGCACATCACGTGGCTGCTGCAGGAGCCGCTGCACGAGCACCTCGCCAAGGCGGAGGTGATGGACGTCTACCGGAACATCGACCTGCCGGTGATCCCCGTGCTGTCACGCATGCAGCGCAACGGCATCCTCCTGGACCAGGACATGCTCTTTGCCTACGGCGAGGAGCTTCGCGGTCAGGCGCGCGCCGCCGAGGAGGCGACCTGGGAGCACGCCGGCCGCAAGTTCAACAGCGCCTCCCCCAAGCAGCTGGCCGAGATCCTGTTCGAGGAGCTCGAGCTCCCCGTCATCAAGCGAACCAGGTCGGGGCCGAGCACCGATGCCTCCGTGCTCGAGGAGCTGGCGTCCCAGCACCCGCTGCCCAGGGCGATCCTGACCTACCGCTCGCTGAGCAAGCTGCTGTCGACCTACATCGACGCGCTCCCGCCGCTGGTCAACCCCGAGACCGGGCGGATCCACACCCACTACAGCCAGACGGTGGCGGCCACGGGGCGGCTCAGCTCCAAGGAGCCGAACCTCCAGAACATCCCCATTCGCACCCCCGAGGGGCGCCGCATCCGGGAGGCGTTCGTCGCCGCGCCTGGGCACGTGCTGGTGTCCGCCGACTACTCCCAGGTGGAGCTCCGGGTGCTCGCGCACCTGTGCGGCGGCACCGGCGGGTTCGCCCGCGCCTTCGCCGAGGACGCCGACGTGCACCGCGTCACCGCCTCCGAGGTCTTCGACACCCCCCACGACGAGGTCACGTCCGCGCAGCGGAGCGCCGCCAAGGCGGTCAACTTCGGCCTCGTCTACGGGCAGACCGACTTCGGCCTCAGCCGGAGCCTGCACATCCCGCGGGCCGAAGCGCGCGAGTACATCGCTCGCTACAAGGAGAAGTTCCCCGAGATCGACCGCTACATGGCGGAGACCGTCGAGGGGGCCAAGCGGGACCGCTACGTGCGCACCGTCACCGGCCGCCGGCGCCCCGTCAGCGACCTCACCTCGAACAACTACAACCAGCGCGAGGCGGCCAAGCGCGTCGCCATCAACACGCCCGTGCAGGGGACCGCCGCAGACATCATCAAGCTGGCCATGCTCCGGGTCGATGAGCTGCTGCGCACGGACTTCCGGGATGTGCGATTGCTCCTTCAGGTGCACGATGAACTGCTGCTCGAGGTGCCGGAGGCTCAGGCCGAGGCTCTGACCGCCCGGGTGGTGGGCGCGATGGAGGCTGCGTATCCTCTGATCGTTCCCTTGAAGGTCGACACGGGCGTCGGCCGCAACTGGGAGGAAGCGCATTGAGCGAAGGCAACTCGAAGGGGGAGCTGGCGTACCTGCGGGAGACCGCGGCGCTGGGGTGCTTGCTGAACGCGGTCGCGCACGACCTGAACAACCAACTCACCAACTTGATGCTGAGGGCCGACCAGGCCCAGTACACCGGCAGCAAGGACGCCATCGACCTGATGGTGAAGCAGGCGCAGCGGATCACCGAGATCACGCGCGCGGTCCAGGCCCTGGGGCAGCGGAACATGGCGGAGGGCTCCGGTCGGGTGCCCCTCGCGGACGTCGTCGCCGGTCTCTCCTCGTGGGAGAAGGGTGTCACCGTGGGCGATCTCGCCGAGGGTGCGGCCGTGATGGGCAAGCTGGACAACCTCGTGTTGGCGCTCTCGCTGCTGGCCCAGGTCGGCCGCGAGCACGGCTCCATGGACGTGAGCATCGGCATCGACGAGGTGCCGCGGTCGTCGTGGTCGGGCAATAGCGAGACCGTGCCGATGGCGGTCGTGCGCATGGTGCGCGGTACCCCCCCGGACGAGCCCAACCCCAAGGTCGCCGCGATGATCGACGACTTCTTCGGGAGCGCGCGCGACGCGGACGAGGTCGGCGTGATGGCGGCCTGGGAGATCCTTCGGAAGCTGCGCGGCCGTCCCTCGGCCCGCCTCGTCATTCACGGTCCCTCCGGCGGCGGCTCAGCGGTGATCCTGACGCTCCCACTGGCGGACTAGAGCGCTGGACACGAGGGAATTTGAAGAAAGTTCGAATGGCCGCGATCAGGCATCCGTCCATCCCAGCGTGGGAGACGAAGCCATGGGCCATGCCGCCAGGAAGCTCGCTGTGACAGGACGAGAGGATTTGGACGACCAGACGATCGTCGAGCAGGTGCTCGCCGGAAATCAGGGCGCCTACCGACACCTCGTCGAGCGCTACCAGCGCCGGATCTTCGCGGTCGCCTACGGCGTGCTGCACAACGCCGAGGACGCCCGCGAGGTCGCCCAGGACGCGTTCATCAAGGCCTACAAGAGCCTCGCCGGGTTCCGCCTCGACTCGAGCTTCTACACCTGGATCTACCGCATCACCGTCAACCTCTCGATCGACCTCAAGCGGCGCGCCTACCGCAACCGCGAGATGGAGTTGGACGAGGCGCGCATCACCCCCGACGCGGCCCACCACACCGGCCCTCGCCCCCTCGCCACCCCCGGCCAGAGCCTCGAGCGGAAGCGCCTCGGGGGCCGCATTCAGGCCGCCATCGACCAGTTGCCGGACGAACAGAAGGAAGCGATCGTGCTGCGCGAGGTGCAGGGGCTGAGCTACAAAGAGATCGCGGAAGCGATGGACTGTGCGGAGGGCACTGTGATGAGTCGACTCTTCTACGCACGCAAGAAGCTCCAGGAGCTGTTGGGGGCCGAACGATGACCATCGACATCACCACCCAGGAGCGGGACGAGCTCATCCAGCGCTATTACGACGGCGAGACCATCGGCCGCGAGGTCGAGCTGGCCGAGAAGCTGCTGCAGACCGACCCCGAGGCCCAGGCGCTGCTCAAGTCCCTGCAGGACATCAGCAACTCGATCTCCGTCGACATCGCCCAGGCCCTCGCCGGCGAAGACTTCAGCTCCTATTGGAGCAACATCGAGGCCCGCCTTGACGACGCCCCTGCGACCGTGGAGCCCGACTCCGACGTGGTGGTCGCCCGGCAGGCCGCCCCCATCCCGTCGGTGCCCTGGTTCCGGCGGCTGTTCACCCCCGCGTTCGGGGCCGTGGCCCTGGCGGCGTTGGTCGCCGTGGCCGTGATTCCCAACCTCGGAACGTCCCCGTCCCCGACCGGCCCCGGTCCGCTGAGCTACTCGGTAGAGATCGAAGAGGTCGAGAGCGCCGGTCCGTTGGTCATCGTCCAGGAAGCGACCGATTCGGCGCCTTCCATCGTCTCCTTCACTGAGAGCTAAGCCGACCCATGCGCTCACTCGCCGTCCTGCTGCTGCTGCTGCTGACCCTCGCCCCCACCACCGTGCTCGCGGGCGGGGAGGCGTCCGTCGCGGTCGAAGTCATCCAAGGAACCAAGGGCGGTTCCGGCACCGACTCCAAGGTGAGCAAGCACAGCGGCACGCTGTCCAACTTCGGCGGCTTCGGCGGCTGGAAGGCGGCGGGCAGCTTCACGGTCAAGACGGCCCTGGGCAAGGCGGCGAGCAAGTCGGTCAGCGGTCGGACCTTCACCGCGACGCTGACCGAGCTGACCGCGAGCAAGGCCAAGGTCAAGCTCGTGATCACCGACCCCAAGGGCAAGGACCACGCGGTCACCTCCAGCTTCAGCAAGGGCGGACAGACGGTGCTGACGTCCAAGTCGTCCGACGGCTCGGAGATGCACGTCTTCGTCGTGAGGGTGAGCTTCTAGCTCCCTACAGGTCGACCACGAGGCGGAAGCCGACGTGGGAACCGACGTACTGCAGCTCGACCACCGAGCGGCTCGCACACCGACAGTAGATCTCGACCGTGCCGTAGCTGCCGCCGCGGATGGGGTAGCGCCCCGCCATCGGATCGGCGTCCGGGTCCCAGTTGCACCAGTCACGCACCCCGCCGGCGAGGTCGCGGATTCCGTACGGACTGACGTCCGTGGGGACCGCGCCGATGGCCGGTAGATCGGGCGTGTCGGGGCTGCTCTCGCTCATCACGCAGAAGCTCGCGTCGAAGCGGTCGCCCCACGGGAAGAGCCGCCGGTCCACGCCCCGCGCGGCCTTCTCCCACTCGCTTTCGGTGGGCAGGCGGAAGGTCAGGTCGGAGCGGGCGGTGAGCCAGAAGGCGTACGCCTCGGCGTCGTCGTGGCTGATCGAGACGATCGGCTGCTCGGGGTGCCACGTGGTGCCGTCCCGGTCGATGAAGGGGAGGGCGTAGGAGCCGTCCGGGGGGAGCTGGAAGAGCGGCTCCTGCCGGACGCCCCGGCTGCCTCGGGCGCGCGGCGAGCGCAGGAGCGCCTCCGGCTCGATGCCCGATTTGCGCAGATCGGCGAGGTACTCCAGGTACTCCGCCGCCGTCACCGGGTAGCGGGCGATGGCGAAGTCGCTCACGTGCACGTCGATCTGGGGCAGGCCGCTGATCGCCGCCGGATCGCCGCCCAGGTAGGCGCGCCCCGCGGGCACCGCCACGAACCCGTCGGGGACCGAGTCCTGCGACGGCAGCGCCGCCTTCATCTCCAGGTTCTGGGTGCGGCGGAGGACCACCGGGAGCTGCAGCGGGGCGGTTCCGTCCGAGCGCAGCGTGAGTTCGTACCGCCCCATCGCGACGGGGATGCGCCTCAGCGGGGTCTCGCCCAGTTCGGTGGTCGACCCGGGCACCAGCCGCCCGTCCTCCTCGACGAGCCGACGCAGGGTCGCCGTCGCGCTCGGCTCGGTCGACAGCGTCAGCGTGCCGTCGCCCTGCAGCCGCTTGGCGTACTGCTCGGGGGCGTACCGCATGACCAGCCCAAGCCACCGACGCTGCCAGCGGGGGTCGCGTGACTCCTCGGACTGCAGGAAGCGGATCCAGTACAGATCGGCCAGTCCGAAGCAGGCGGGCCGGTACTCGCTCAGGTGCGACAGGGCGGACTCGAAGGCGGCTTCGCAGTCACCGAAGAGGGTGTCCGCGGCGGCGACCGCATCGGCCGCTTCCCGCTCGGCTTCCCACACGAGCCGCTTCATCGACAGCGGGTCCCACGTCTCCAGCCCCGCCTGCAGCGAGCGGGCCCGAAGGTCGGCCTCCTCGGCGTCGCTGGCGGCCTTGGCGAACAGGAGCAACATCTCCTTGCCCTCGGCGACGAGGCGGTCGGCCTCCTCCCGGGGGCGGATGCGCTCCAGCCAGAAGTCCAACGCCTCCGTCAGCTCGCCCGCGTCGGCGAACCGGTCCGCGGGATCGACCGACAGCGCGCGCATGCAGATCGCCTCCACGTCGGCGGGGAGGTCGCGTCCGCTGACCGCCTCCGACGGTGTGAGGAACTCCCCCTTGGCGACGAGGTACAGCAGCCGGCCCAGGTTGGGGGCTCGGAAGGGCCGCCGCAGCGTCAGGATCTCGTAGAGCATGACGCCGAGGGAGAAGACGTCCGAGGCGCAGCTGAGCTCGCCCGCGTCCGACTGCATCTGCTCCGGCGACATGTAGGCGGGGGAGCCGACCATGGCGCCGTCCTGCGTCTGCAGCAGGCTGGCCCCCTCACGAACGATCTGCACCAGTTCCTCGGGCGCGTCGTCGAGCATGCGGGCGACGCCCCAGTCCATGACGAGGACCTCACCGAAGTCACCGACCATGATGTTGTCGGGCTTGAGATCGCGGTGGAGCACCCGGCGCGTGTGGGCGTAGGCGACCGCCTGGCAGGCGCCTCGGAACACGGTCAGCAGGCGGTTCAGGTTCCACTGGCGGGTGATCCCGGGGTCCTCCGCGAGGAGGTCGTCCAGCACGTCCCGCAGGGTCGTCCCCTGGACCCGCTTCATCGTGTAGAAGATGTCGCCCTCGCCCGACAGGAACAGGTCGTGGACGGGGACGATGCCGGGATGCTCCAGCTGCGCGGTGATGCGCGCCTCGGCGACGAAGCGGGCCAGCCGCTTACTGTCCATGCGCTGCGGCGGGATCGTCTTGACGGCGACCTCCCGCCCCAGGTTCCGGTCCCGGGCGAGGTGGACCTCCCCCATGCCGCCTTCGCCCAGCAACTCCAGCACCTCGTAGCGCTCGTCCAGCTCCCCCTTCTGTTCCAGGAGCAGCGGCTGAGTCTTGTCCACGTCGGTGGTGATGGCGCCGTCGGACTCGTCGGTGCGCAGCGTGCGGGTGTGGGCGGGACGCCGCGCGGGGGCCGAGGCACGCCGGGGGGTGGGCATCTGGGGGGCGGCGGGGAGCACCAGGTTCGACCGGATCCCGGACTTCGCAAGCACGTCCACGGCCAGCTCAACGCTGCCGGACGGTTCTGACTGCAGACGCGCGAGCGCCTTGCGGATGGCGGGCCCCTCCTCGGTCACCGACCCCAGGATATCAGCGAACGGGCATGCAACACTGTCCGGCATGCCGCTTACCTCGTTCAATCCCGCCACCGGCGAAGCCGTCGGCAGCGTGCCCGTCACCCCCGTCGAGGCGATCCCGGGGATCGTCGCTCGTGCGCGTGCCGCGCAACCCGGATGGGCCGCCCTGGGGGTGGAAGGCCGCGCCGCAGTGCTTCGGGGCGTCGCCGATGTGTTCGTCGACCGCAGCGACGAGCTGGGCGATCTTCTCACCGCGGAGATGGGCAAGCCGCTGCGCGAGGGGCGGGGCGAGGTCCGCTCCTGCGGAGGCCCGGGCCTGCTGGCCGAACTCGACGAGATGACCGCCGCGCTGCGGCCCGAGGTGTTGAAGGACGGTCGGACCTACACCGAGTTGATCCACCAGCCGTTCGGCGTGGCCTCCGCGATCACGCCGTGGAACTTTCCGATCTCGATGCCGCACTGGATGGTGCTGCCGAGCCTCATGGCGGGGAACACGGTGGTGCTCAAGCCGTCCGAGGAGACCCCGCTGATCGCCCAGGAGTACGCGGAGATCCTGCAGGGGGTGCTGCCTCCGGATGTGCTCCAGGTGGTGCACGGGGCCGACGACCAGGGCAAGGCGCTGGTCGCCGCCGACATCGACCTGATCGCCTTCACGGGCTCGCGGGAGGTCGGCAAGCGCATCCTCGAGGCGGCCGCGCCGGGGTTGAAGCGGGTCGTGCTCGAGCTGGGTGGCAAGGACCCGCTGGTGGTCCTGGACGACGCGGACGTGAACAAGGCCGCGGGCTTCGCGGCCCGCAACTCGTTCCGCAACGCCGGCCAGGTCTGCGTCAGCACCGAGCGCATCTACGTGCAGGACGGGGTCGCCGACGAGTTCGAGCGGTTGTTCGCCCACCGTGCTTCGCAGCTGACGGTGGGGGAGGGGACGGCCGAGGGCGTGGACGTGGGTCCCATGATCAGCGCCCGCCAGCGCGATCACGTGCTCGGCCAGATCGACGCCGCGGTCTCCGACGGCGCGCGGGTGATCGGAGGCGGCGACGGCCACCACGGCCTCTACGTGATGCCCACGATCCTCGGCGCCGACCACTCCATGGACGTGATGCAGCGGGAAACCTTCGGGCCGGTCGCGTGCGTCGTCCGGGTCGCTGACGACAACGAAGCGGTGCGCCTCGCCAACGACACCCCGTTCGGCCTCGGCGCCGTGGTGTTCGGCAGCGAAGACCGGGCCTGGAACGTCGCCCAGCGCATCGACGCGGGCATGGTCGGCGTCAACCGGGGGGTCGGCGGTGCCCACGGGAGCCCCTGGGTGGGGACCAAGGAGAGCGGCTACGGGTTCCACGGCGGACCCCACGGGCACCGTCAGTTCGCGCAGGCGCGCATCGTGAGCCGCCG
>PVBE012051067.1_pt1 | contig 13396 bp, 11 predicted proteins | sample 1631181 | NCBI WGS metagenome assembly PVBE01 (sample SAMN08397723, study PRJNA350692) | Marine metagenome, whole genome shotgun sequencing project. | isolation source: water | place: Pacific Ocean | collected 2012-04 | reverse complement strand
TCTTGATCACGGTGATCAACCTCTTGGGCGGGTTGCTGCTCGGGCTCTCGTCGGGGATGTCGGTCGGCGATGCCGCCAAGACGTTTTCCATCCTCTCGGTCGGCGACGCGCTCGTGTCTCAGATTCCGGCGCTGCTTATTTCGACTGCGGCCGGCGTGGTCGTTACCCGCTCAGCGACCGGTGAACAGCTTGGCCGGGCTCTGCGCTTTCAGCTCTTGGGAAGTCGTCGCGCCGTCACCGCAACCGCCGGTGTGTTGACGCTCATGGCCATCGTCCCTGGAATGCCCGCGGTGCCCTTCTTGGGGCTGGCTGGCCTGTTGGGGTACGCCGCGTGGAAGCAGAGGCGACGGGAACAAATGCTGGCGAATCAGCCGGACGACGCTCTCACGACGCCCAAGACTCAGGCCGAAGAGCTCGAGGAAGCGCTTCCCCTCGATGTTCTTTCGCTCGAAGTTGGCTACCAGCTTGTCGCCGCTGTCGATCCGCAGATGGGCGGTACGCTCGTCGATCGAATCTCGTCGCTGAGAAGACAGCTAGCGACAGAACTCGGCATCGTGATGCCGCCGGTGCACATTCGAGACAATCTCCAGCTCGAACCCAATGCATACAGGGTCTTACTGCTCGGCAACGAGATCGCCGCGGCAGAGCTGCGTCCGGGTCGGCTGTTGGCCCTGGACCCCTCTGGCACCGCGCCGTCCGTAAACGGGGAAGCGACCCACGACCCCGCCTTTGGTAGTCCGGCGCGTTGGGTGTCGTTGCGTGATCGCGAGTTCGCCGAAGCGTTGGGATACACGGTCGTCGATCACTCGACCGTGATCGCCACACACTTGGCGGAAACGGCCCGGCGGAACGCGTATCGGATTATCGGTAGGGCGGAAATCCAACACCTCTTCGACGTCTTCTCGCGGGGCAACCCGAAGCTTGTCGAAGAACTGGTACCCAACTTGCTCTCTTTCGCTGAAGTGTTGAAGGTGGTGCGCAACCTCCTCAAGGAGGGCGTCTCGATCCGGGATGTAAGAAGTATCGTCGAAGGGCTCATTGAGCTCGCTCCGACGACGCGTGATCCGGAGCAACTCACCGAGATGATCCGGCAACGGCTCTCCGGCCAGCTGACCTCAACGTTCCGCGCTACGGACGGGAACGTATGGGCCATGGTGCTCGACTCTCGCGCCGAAGAGATGTTCCGGCGCTCCCTTCGTGAGATCTCGAGCGGGACGGGCGGCGCGCTTGACCCGGAGCATGCGCGCATCCTGGGAGAGAACCTCGAAGCCGCCGCCGAGCGGATGGAGACCAACGGTCGCAGACCCTGCGTCATCACGAGCCCCGACTTGCGTCGGTACGTGCGCGCGTTTGTCGAGCGTCGCCGTCCCCATGTCGGCGTCCTGTCGTTCCGCGAAATCGAGGCGGACGTCACCGTTCAGCCTGCCGAGACTGTTTCCATCGCCCCGCCCGCCGCCGCCTGAAGTGCCCTGACCTATGCCCGGAGAAGACTACCAAACCTTTCGTGGAACGAGCGTCGAAGAGGCGCTGGCTTCGGTTCGTGCCGAACTCGGGCACGACGCGCTCATCGAGTGCACGCGAACCATCGTGGCAAACGCCGACACTGGCGAGCCCTCAACGGTTGAAATTGTCGCTGCTCGGGGCTCCGGCAAAGCCCGCTCGCCCTTCGCTGCGGCGACGCGCTCCAAACTGCCCAGCTCGCTGCCCTCTTCGGCCGCTACGTCCTCGTCGGTCGTTCCAAGCTCCGGGAGACGCAAGGGGCGTGGCGACCGGATCCCGGAGAGCGTGGTGCGCGAAATCGGCGATCTCCGCGCCTTGGTGGAGGAGCTGCAAGCGACCCAGCCGACGCAGGACGTCGCGACCCAAACGTTGAAACGCGCCGGCTTCGATGGACCCATCCTGGCGGAACTGACGGAAGGCGCCGATCGGATAGCGAGCGAGTCGCTCGGGCCGTGGCTGCGCGGTCGCATCGCCGCACGTCTGGAACTTTCCCCCGGACTCATCAACGGCAAAGGCAAACGCGCCATCGCCTGCGTCGGTCCGAGCGGATCCGGGAAGACCACGACTCTCGCGAAGCTTGCCGCGCGGGCGCGTCTGTCGCTTGGCAAGTCGGTCGCCGTGATCAGCCTCGACCATTTTCGCGTCGGCGCAGCCGAGCAGTGGCAGCGCTACGCGGACCTGCTCGGAATAGAGTTCTCGCTGGTCGCCGATGGTGCGGCATTGCGAGAGGCTCTCGAGCAGGATCGGAACGGATTGGTCCTGATCGACACGCCCAGCTACGGCGCGGATTCGCGTACCCGCGCGGGCGGCAAGGCGCGAGCACTCGCTGAAGCCAAGCGGTGCTCCTCATGTCCGATGGATGTGCTGCTCGTTATCCCGGCCTGGATGAAGGCGAGGGATGCGTGGCGGGTCATGGCGGCTCACGCAGAGCCTTCTCCCACTGGAATGGTGATTTCGAAAGTGGACGAAACGGATCAAGTCGGCGGCGCGCTGCAGGTGGCATTGCCCTATGGAATACCAATTAGTTACCTATGCGACGGTCCCCGTGTTCCCGAGGATATTCAAGATGCTGATGCCCATTCGATCTTGGACAAAGTGCTGGCGGTGCAGTCATGAGTGAACAAAAGCGAGAGCCAAGTCCGTCGAGCCAGGCGAGCAAAGCGAGTCCGTCGGGTCGGGTACGCCGCCCCTCGGTGCCGCTCGAGCTGACCAAAGCGGAGGGGCGAGTTGTCTATGACCGGTACATGCCCGTCGTACGTCGCATCGCAATGCGGACGGTCCGCTCCTTGCCGCCATCGATTACGGTCGACGACGTCACGTCCGCGGGCTGGGTGGGCATGGTCGAAGCGCTGGGCCGACGCACGGACGAGATGACCGACGATCACTTCGAAGCCTACGCTTCCTATCGCGTTCGCGGAGCCATCCTCGACTACCTGCGCATGCTCGACCCGATGAGCCGGAAGCTGCGCGGAGCCTCACGCAAGATCACGAGCACGGTCCAGGAGTTGATGACTCGTCTTGGCCGCAATCCCACAGAGGAAGAAGTCGCTGCAGAGCTGGGCATCGAGCTGTCTGAGTATCAGAGCCTTCTCAGTGAGATAGGTGAGTCTGGATTTGCCCACGTCGAGCTCACCGAGTTTAGAGAGCCGACCACGAATGACAACTCTCCAGAGGCCAACGCTTCACGCCAGGAGCTTGTTCAGTCGGTTTCCGGAGCCATCGAAAAGCTCCCCGACCGTCTTCAGTTGGTTCTGGGCCTTTACTACCAAGAAGAGTGTAGCTTCAGAGAGATCGGCGAAGTCCTGGGCGTCACCGAGTCGCGCGTTTGCCAGCTCCATTCGGAGGCGGTCCACATGATTCGCGCCGTCCTTTCCGGCAAACCACTGCGGAAGGTACGTAGACGCCGTTCCAAGCGGGCGCCGGTCCCGCCCGCCGTACCCGGCGCCGGCGGCGGTGATCCCGCATGAGTGACCCGAACGACGGGTTCGCGCAGAAGCGCGCTCGGTCCTCACGACTCTGCGGTGGCTCCCTATCGGCTTTTGAGACGGCCCGCGATCTGGCGCGAGCGAGCGCGCCGCGCCCAACCGTTGAGTGGCTCCCCGCTTGGGTCCTGGAGACGCATGCAGACCATCAAGCCGGATCAGGCGCGGGGATGCCGCCCTCGATGAGAAGCGCCGCTGCACGCCGTGGAGGGCGGGCGAAGCCCTCACTTCGCCAAGTGGCACAGCCGATGCAGCACAGACCCTCCAGAAGTGACAGACAAGCCAAAGAACGAGCCAAACGAGACGGTCGCCATGCAGGGCGAGGATAGAGGCGACCGGATGATGGAGCAGAACATGAACATTGAAACGGAACGTTTTGGGCCTCTCGAGTTCTCCTCAGAGGACGTCATCGCGTTCCCATCCGGAATTATTGGCTTTCCCGACGAGACGGCCTTCTTGCTGATCCGCCACGGCGAATCGGGCGCTTTGGGTTGGCTGCAATCCACCTCCACGCGCGAATTGGCGTTTCCCGTGGTCAGCGCACACGGACTCACGTCAGAGTACCCCGACGTCCCCGTGGATTCAGCAGCGGTCGTCGCCGGCATAGGTGGCGCCCTCGACGACCTGGCCATTCTTGTCGTGCTCACGGCCCCGCAGGGCCAACCGGCGACCGTCAATCTCTTGGCGCCGATCATCGTCAACTCCGCTACCCGTCAGGGCGCCCAGGTTTTCCTCGAAGGGTCACGGTTCGGCACCCGGGAACTCTTCGTCCTGCCGAAGTCCGGGCAAGACCAAGAGGATGCCGTGGCGGCGGCGGCCGCGCAGAACGCTGAGCCCGAGCCCCAGACAGAGACCGAGAGAGCGAGCCCGACCCGGTAGAGGCCGACACGACAGCCGACCAGAGCGGATCGTCGGCGATCCTGCCCGTTCGAGATCTTCTCCGCCCGCACCGAGACGGAGGCCCGCTTGCGTGGACTCCGCCTTCGCAGTAGCCCAGATCCGTGCCTACCTACCTGACTCGGCGCGGCGCCAAGCAGATCGTCGACGAGCTCAACCAGCTCCTCCAGAAAGAGCGCCCCAAGGTCGTCCGGGAAGTGACCGAAGCCGCCGCGCAGGGTGATCGCTCCGAAAACGCAGAGTACATCTACGGCAAGAAGCGCCTTCGCGAGATCGATCGACGCGTCCGCTATCTACAAAAACGGTTGGATACGGCCGAGGTCGTGGACGAGGCCCGCGATACCGACAGAGTCTTCTTTGGAGCGCGTGTGGAGGTCGAACAAGCGGATGGCGAGCGTCGCCGGTATCAGCTCGTCGGCCCCGACGAGGCTGACCCCGCTGCGGGTCTCGTCAGTTTCCAATCGCCCCTCGGTCGCGCCCTGATGCGTCGCTCGGTGGGCGATGTGGTGACCGTCCAGCGCCCGGCGGGCGACGCGGAACTCGAGATTATCTCCGTCAGCTATGAGCTTGAGACCCCCTCGGATGAGCCCGAGACGGCGAAGTGAGACATGCTCCGCTCCTGAACGTCGGTTCCGCTATTAACGCAATGCGTGGTCGCACTTGAGCACTGGCGAGCGAGGGAGTACGGTCCGCCGCGCCCGCACGGCGAGCTTGGAATCAGGCCCGAGCGGTGGGGCACGAATTTCCCGTAGCGAACTGGGCCCAAGAACTGGGACCCAAGGACTGGGACCAAAGAAGGAACATAGAAAATGGCCGAGATCCGATTCGACGACCGTGTAGCAATTGTGACTGGTGCTGGTGGCGGCTTGGGCCGTTCCCACGCTCTTATGCTCGCCTCTCGCGGCGCCAAAGTGGTCGTTAACGACCTCGGCGGATCCATGGACGGCTCCGGCGGCGGCGGCAGCGCGGCGGCCGACAAGGTGGTCGATGAGATCAAAGCAGCCGGTGGCGAAGCGACGGCGAACTACAATGGCGTTGACACTTGGGAGGGCGCGCAAGCCATCGCCAAGACGGCCATCGACGCCTACGGCAAGGTCGACATCCTCGTCAACAACGCCGGCATCCTCCGCGACATCTCCTTCCACAAGATGACGATGGAAGACTGGGATAAGGTCAACCAGGTCCACGTGAACGGCACCATGAACGTCAGCAAGGCGGTCTGGGAGAATATGCGCGAGAACCGCTACGGCCGCATCGTCAACACGACGTCCGCTGCTGGCCTCTACGGCAACTTCGGTCAGGCCAACTACAGCGCCGCCAAGATGGCCATCGTGGGTCTCTCCAAGACGCTCGGCATCGAGGGCGACAAGCGCGGCATCAAGTGCAACGTCATCGCGCCCATCGCAAAGAGCCGCATGACCGAGACCGTCATGCCCCCCGACATTCTCGGCAAGCTTCTGCCCGAGTACGTATCGGCCCTGGTTGGTTACCTCTGCTCCGAGGGATGCCAGGAAACAGGCGAGACGTACGCGGTCGGCGGTGGTTATGTGTCGCGCGTCGCGGTCGTCGAGGCTCCCGGCGTCGCCATCCCCGTTGACAAGATCAATCCCGAGCTCGTCGCCGAGGATTGGGGCAAGATCAACGACCTCACGGGCGCCAAGGCGTTCAACAACGCCATGGAAGCCGCTGGCCAGGCGATGAAAGCCGTAATGGGCGGCTGAGTTGAGAAGTTGACGCCTTGAGCGTCAACAGAGGAAAGGGCGTGGCCTCGTGGCTGCGCCCTTTTTCGTTGTCCGGGCTTCTTCGTGAGGTTTGTTCTGGGGGTTTGTTCTAGCGGCCCGTTTGTCGTGCCGTCGCACAGGCGCTAAGTTCCTTGCCGATGGTCCGCATCTGTTTTGTCTGTCTGGGCAATATCTGCCGTTCACCCACCGCTGAGTGCATCATGCGCGACCTCGTCGAGAAGGCGGGGCTCCGCGACGAGATCAAGATCGATAGCGCCGGCACCGGCGGTTATCACACGGGCGCGACGCCCGATAAACGCTCCAAGGCCGCGGCGGCTAAGCGAGGCATCAACCTCGTCGGATCCGCTCGCCGCTTCGAGCGTCTTGACTTTGAGCGTTTCGACTACGTCCTCGCGATGGATACCGAGAATCTCGACGATTTGCACAACCTCGCGCCGGATGACGCGTCCGTCGCGAAGACCACCCTTCTCCTCGCCCACGATCCGCAGCATCCCGAGGGTTCGGATGTGCCCGATCCCTACTATCAGGGTAATTTCGGCTTCGACATCGTCCTCGATCTCGTGACGTCAGCCTGCGATCACTTGCTCGACGAAATCTGCAAAGAGCACGGGCTTACGCGCCAGAGAGCTTCGTGACGGCGACCCTCGGCAGCGCACTTGACGCGGCTGTCGCGGAGGCTCTCGGTCAGTCCATCAGAAAGGCCGAGCGCGTCACCGGTGGCGACATTCACCAGGCGTATCGACTGACGCTCGCCGACGGTAGCACGCGTTTTCTCAAGACAAGCGCTGGGGCGCCCGCCGAGATGTTTCTTACCGAAGCGCGTGGTCTCGAGTTGTTGGCGGCGCCGCACGTGCTGCGGATCCCGGACGTCGTTGCGGTGGGTGCGATCGGCGCTGTTGAGGTTAGGAAGGGGAGTGAGCAGGGATTTTTGGTTCTCGAAGATCTCGGATTAGGGCGCGCACGGTCCGGCTTCGACGAGCAGCTCGGGCGCGGCCTCGCGGCGCTTCATCGTTTCGGTACTCCGACGTTTGGCCTCGACCACGACAATTTCATCGGCACGCTGCCGCAACACAACGCGCCCTTACCCGACTGGGCGACGTTCTATCGCGAGCGTCGCCTCGAGCCGCTCGTCGAGCGCGCTGCCGCGCACGGATTGGCGGACCGCGCTTTCCGTACCGCGTTCGAGCGGCTCTTTGCGAAACTCGACGAACTCGTCGGTCCCACCGAGCCGCCAGCGCTGCTTCATGGCGACTTATGGGGTGGAAATCTGCACGTCGCCGATTCTGGCGAGCCGTGCCTGGTTGATCCGGCTGTGTACGGCGGGCATCGCGAGATGGATCTCGCGATGATGCGGCTCTTCGGCGGGTTTTCGTCCCGCTGCTTTGCTGCGTACGACGAAGCGTACCCGCTCGCGGCAGGTGCCGAGGAGCGCGTGCCGCTCTATCAACTTTATCCGCTGCTCGTGCACGTGAATCTTTTTGGCGGTAGCTACGTCGGTTCGGTGAAGCAGGCGCTTTCCGCGTACGTTTGAAGCGGCGCGCGGCCGCACCGCCCCAAAGCGTTGACGGCGCCGAGAAATAGCGGCACACCGCGAGACGTAATGGCTAGCGCTACGCTCGTTTCGATTCCGGCCGGTGACGACGTCCTTGAGGCGCTGCGCGGTATCGATTTTGGTCACGATGGCTGGGTCCAGGGGGTGGGCGAAATCGAGAACGCCGAGCTTCGCGTGGCCAGTGAGGGGCACGACCCGCGCCGCATGGTTCGCGGCCGTGCCAATTTGCTCACGCTCGCGGGACCGGCGTCGGGGCCGTACATGGTGACGTTGGCGCAAGCGACGGACGATGGCGTGCTCGTGACGGGCGGTGCGCTTCTGGCCGGGGTGTCGCGGGGCATCAGCCTCGCGGTCACGGACTTGGTGCCGCTCGGCGCCGTGTCGAACGACGCGGCGGAAGCCGGTGCAGGCTCCGTCTCCGAAGTGCCAGAAGTCGAGCCGGCACCAAAGCCCGGAGTTTCCGCGTGGGCGAGCGTCGCGACCGCGACCGTGGCGGCCGAAGCACGTCCGGACCCTGCCTCGATCCGCCAGAAACCCAAACGCGGTGACCGCGCCCAGCACTTCAAGTTCGGGCTCTGCGACATCGTCAAGTTGCAGGGCGATCGCGCGACGCTTCGCGACGTGCACGGGTCGGGACGTTTCCGAGAGATCGCGCTCACCCACGTTGAAATCGACGAACCGAAAGAACGTGACGGCAAGCGCGTGTTTCCGATGCGGCGTCGCTCGTAGGAATCGTCGTGTGCGCCGCGCGCCGCGCGATGCAAACAGAGACGGCTACGACGACGCGCCGTGCAGCGTGCCCGCGTTGGCTTTACAGTAGTCGAGATACGCGTCGCGCAGCAATGTCGCGCGCCACGTCGTGAATACGTCCACCGCGGCGTCGGCCTCACCCGTGTCGAGGATCGCGTCACGCATTCGCGTCACAATGCGCGATGGCAATACGAACTCCGGCGACACCCGTAGCGTTTCGCAAATCGACGCCCGTGCGAGGCTCAGCCAAGCCTCCGTACGTATCGATTCGTACGTTGCGTAGGGCGGCGGATCGATGGGCACGAAGTCGTCGCCGTTTGGGTCGCGCGCTGCTTCGCGCAACATGCGAACGAGTCGCTCGCCGTAGGTTTGACACCACCGCTGCGGCAATCCCTTGATCCGCGCGAGATCGGCGGCCGTGCGCGGCTGGCGGCTTGCGAGCGAGAGGAAGAGCTTCGGCGCCGGCGCGTAGGCACGCCCCTGGTCGTCCAGATCTTCGTTGTACCAAAGGATCAGGCGCTGCAGCACGGCCTGCGCGCGCTCGTCGAGTTGCCAAGCGTTGCGGAAGGAGTCCAGTCGGACCAGGCTCGGATCGGGGGCCCGACCCGCGAGGGTTTCCCGAGTGGCCTCGTGGATGAGTTCCACCCGATCGAGCTCGGTCGCGTCGGAGATCAGTTTCTCGTAGATGGCCGGCAAATGCTCGACGTCGGAGGCAGCGTAGGCGAGTTGTTTTGGCGGCAGCGGTCTGCGGCGCCAATCGTCGGTCTGATGCGTCTTCATCAGACGGATCCCCGCAACCCGGTATTGGACGTAGTTGAGCGATACGGAAGGCTCTGGGGTCAGCAAGGCCCAGGCGACTTGCGTGTCGAAGATGGGCGGTGCGTTATCGAGGTCAAACGCGTCGAGCAACAGCGGCAGATCCTGTTGCCCCGCATGCAGCACCCATTCGCAATCCGCGTGGCCGAGCACCTCACCGAGGCAAGCCATCGACGTTAGCCGCAGTGCGTCGATCAGAAAGATGTGGCCCTTTGCGGCGATCTGCACCAAGCAGAGCGACGTCCCCGTCTTCCGAGACTCGAACTCCGTGTCGATGCAGGCGGTGCGGGTGCCAGCCATCGCCGCCGCCGCCGCCTTGAGGCCTTCGTCGCTGTCGATGAACCGCATGGATGTCGTCTAGCAGACCGGCGGGCTCGCGTCGGCCGCAACCGGACGCCGCGGCAAGACAGGCGGAAAGAGCACGGATTGTCTAGCGCCTCCCAACCCTGTAGGGTGCGCGCCAGCTCGGAGACAAGAGATATGAAGACTCGAACGATGTGGGGCGGATTGCTCGCGGTCGCGGTGCTGGCGACAAGCGGCATGGCTTGCAGCAAGAAGAAGAAAGAAGCGGCCGAGCAGATCCGGAACGTGAACTACGAGCAGGTGACGCGGGCAGACTTCAACCGACTTGCCCAGCATCTGGACGTACCGCTCTTCTGGGCCGTCGATAAGGAGGAGCCGCTGGTGCTCTCCGCCAAGGAAATCGTCGTCGTGCTCGGTCCCGAGAAGAGTCAGCGCGCGGATTGGGTCGACGCCAGCGGCAACTGGACGCCACGCTTCCAGAAGGCCTACGACGCCATCGCCGACCTCAGCCGGCAAGGACCCTCCGAGAAGGGGCTCAAGCCTTCCGAGGTCGAGCGTCGCGCGCTGGTCCGTCAGGAACTCGACCACGGCCGTCCGACGCTCCTGCGTGCAGACCTCTCCAAGCTCTCCGAGGCCGAGCGCAATTTCGCATCCCAGATGCTGGAGGCAGGTCGCCTCATCGACAAGCTTTACGCGAAGCAGACGGGCGCCACCGAATGGGCGGGTCGCGTTCTTCCCGACGATCCGGCGAGCAAGTATCTCTTCTTCCGGAACCAAGGCCCTTGGTGCCGCGCGCCCCAAACGGAGGGCGATCCGAAATGCTCCGCGGTCCCCGAGGCACCCAAACAGGTTTTCGGCTTGTATCCGGCACAGCTCCAGCAGGACTCCGGTTTTTGCGACTACCTGGAGAAGCAGCCTAACGGCGACGATCTCATGGGTCACTTCAACACGGTCGCGGCCGCCGCCGAAGAATCCGCGGCGCCTCCGGGCAAGGCGCCAGCGGCCAAAGCTCAGGTTGATGCAGACGCCGGAGCCGGCGATGCTGCGGCCGACAACGCTGGCGTAGGACCCCTCGTGGCTACGCCCTACGCCGCGGCCTACGCGGCTGAGATGGCGGAGGTCGCGAACATCCTCGAGTCCGCCGCCCAAACGTTGCAGGCCGATCCCAAGGAAGCGGCGATGGTCGCCTACCTGAAGGCCGCCTCGTCGGCGTTTCGCAACAACACGTGGTTCGCCGCAGACGGACCCTGGTCCGAGATGAACGGCAAGAACTCGAAGTGGTACCTCCGCATCGGTCCGGACGAAGTCTACTTTGAGCCGTGCAATCGCAAGGCCGGCTTCCACATGACCTTCGCGAAAATCAATCCCGATTCTCTTGAGTGGCAAAAGAAGCTCGAGCCCGTCAAGCAGGGCATGGAGAAGGAGATCGCGAACCTCGCTGGCCCTCCGTACACGGAGCGCCAAGTCGCGTTTCACCTGCCGGACTTCATCGATATCGTCATGAACTCGGGCGATTCCCGGAAGCCCTTCGGTGGCACCATCGGTCAGAGCCTGCCCAATTGGGGTCCCGTCGCCCAGGCCAGCAAGGGGCGCACCGTCGTAATGACGAATCTCTACGACGACGAGGACAGTCGTACGGCGCTCAAGGATAAGGCCGCGTCACTCCTTTGCGCGGACACGATGAAGCTCTTCACGTCGGAGGCAGGACCGATGGTGATGTCGATCGTCTTGCACGAGGCCGGCCACAACCTCGGCCCGTCTCACGACTACGCCGTGAAGGGCAAGACGGGTCCGCAGATCTTCACCGGCCCCATCGCGAGCATGCTCGAGGAACTCAAGGCGCAGACCATCGCGCTCTACTTCACGGATTGGCTCACCCAGAAGCAGGTGATCACGGCCGAGTTCGCGGACCAGACTCACGTCCGCGACTTGGTTTGGGCTTTTGGCCACATCTCACGAGGCATGTTCACTCCGAAGGGCAAGCCGCGCGCGTACAGCCAGCTCGCCGCCATTCAGTTCGGAGCGCTCATGACCGCCGGCGCCGTGACGTGGCGCGAGGAGACCGCAGCGAACGGCAAGGACATGGGCTGCTTCTCGGTGGATATGGCGAAGTTTGCGCCGGCCGTGAAGGAACTGATGACCAAGGTGGCCAAGATCAAGGGCAGCGGAGACAAGCCCGGAGTTCTGAAGCTCATCGCCGATTACGTCGAGGTGACGGACGACGCAAAGACTCGCCACGAGACCATTCGCGAGCGCTGGCTCCGCGGTCCCAAGGCGAGCTTCACCTACTCTGTAGAACTGAACTAGGGCTAGATATTCTCCCGCTGAGCGTGCTCGCGCACGCTCGCCTGGCGCCAACCCCAATCGCGCTCTAACCTTGGGACCCATGTCTCTACGAGAGTCTTTTCGCTGCGCCCGCCTGCTGCCGACCGTCGGCACGGCTGCGCTCGTTTCGCTGCTTGCTTCCGGCTGCGTGGTCACGACCTACGAAGGACCGCACGAGCCTCCGAACACGCCGCTCCCCCCGCAGCCCGCGTCGCTAACGACGGCGAAGGCCGGGCCGTCGGTGATCTCCGCGAGTCACTTGCTCGTCCAGTACCGCGGGGCCCGCTCCGCGGGGATGCATATCACGCGTTCAAAAGAAGAAGCGCTGGCCCGCGCGTTGGAGGCGTTCGACGCTGCCAACACCGGCGTGGATTTCACCAAGCTCGTTACCGAGTACTCGGACGAACCGGGTGCTGCCAGCCGGGGCGGCGCGCTCGGCAAGTTCTCGCGCGACCAGATGGTGCCCGAGTTTTCCGACGCCGCGTTTGAACTCGAAGTGGGCCAGGTATCCCAGGTTGTGGAGACCCCGTACGGTTTCCACGTGATCCGCCGCGGCGACTAACTCGTCCGTCTTGGTGGCTTGGTGGCTTGGTGGCTCGGTCGCTCCCTCGCTGGTTGCGCGAGCGCGTGCTGATCGCGCTGCGGAGCGGTCGAACAGGCGTTCGCGCCGGGCGCCCAGACGGGCCGCGGAGCCGGGTCAGCCTGCCGCAGTACAAACGAAAGCGACCCGACGTCATGCCGGGTCGCTATTGCGCCTCTTGCGTGGCGCCGTGAGCATCAAGGCTCAGAACTGCATGATTGCGCCGATCTTCTCGGCGATCTCGTCGTAGCCCCAGGGATCATCGCCGGGCTTTTCGACGCCCTGACTCGGCCGCATTTCGAAGAGACCAAGGCGCTGACCCATCGTCTCGAAGCACTTGCCGGTGATCTCCTTCGCGGCGTCGGACGCGAGGTACACGATGATCGGCGAGATATGCTCGGGCGAGGTGCCGTCGCGCTCGCCGCTCTGGAATTGAGGAAGGTCCTCGGTCATTCGCGTCTTGGCGACGGGCGCGATGGCGTTGACGGTGATGCCGTAACGCTGCATCTCGATGCTCGCGACGCGGGTGAGGCCGTAGACGCCGCACTTGGCGGCGCCGTAGTTGGCCTGGCCGAAGTTTCCGAAGAGCCCCGAGATTGAACTCGTGTTGATGATGCGGCCGCCATTGCCCGCCGCCTTCATCGCCGCGCAGGCGGCCTGCATGCACGCGAACGTTCCCTTGAGGTGAACTTCGATGACCGGATCCCAGAGATTGTCATCGATCTTGAGCATGCTCTTGTCGCGCAGGATCCCGGCATTGTTGACCAGGATGTCGACCTGACCAAACGCGTCGAGGGCCGTCTGCACGATCTTCTTCCCGCTCTCAAAGGAGCCCACGGCGTCGTAGTTCGCGGCTGCTTGGCCACCCATCTCGACGATCTCGGTTACGACCGCGTCGGCGGCCATCGTGCCTTCGCCCGTTCCGGAGCGATCGCCGCCCAGATCATTG
>PVBE011016327.1_pt1 | contig 13397 bp, 10 predicted proteins | sample 1631181 | NCBI WGS metagenome assembly PVBE01 (sample SAMN08397723, study PRJNA350692) | Marine metagenome, whole genome shotgun sequencing project. | isolation source: water | place: Pacific Ocean | collected 2012-04 | reverse complement strand
GTCGGTGGAGTCTGTCATGGACGCGCCGTTCCCGGTGGTGGACAGCCACATCAACGCCGAAGAGGCGGCCCGGCTTTTGACCCGCGAGAACCCGGCGGTGCTGGTGCGAGATGGCGGAGAGCTCAAGGGGATTCTCACGCGGTACGACGTGGTTCGGGACCTGACAGGGGCAGCGGACTAGCATGGCTCTGTTCGGTGCTAGGTGTCGCGGGGGATCCGCATGAGGATCGCCGTACTGCTCGGTGGCAATTCCGACGAGCGAGATGTCTCGCTCGTTTCGGGATGTCAGGTGGCGGACGCCCTTAGACAGGGCGGCCACGATGTGGTGTGCGTGGATCCTGTGAAGGGTGTGGTACAGGAACTGGGAGAGCGGATCATCCTGAAGTCCGGCGTTCAGGCGCTGCCGCCAGACGGGTTTGTCGGCGACGGCGCCCTGTCCCCCACGGATCTTATACAGCATGAGGAGATTGCGCGGGCCGACGTCGTGTTTTCGGCCCTTCACGGTGGCATGGGTGAGGACGGGACCCTTCAGGCCCTACTCGACCTCGCCGGGATTCGGTACACCGGGAGCGGAATGCTCGGCTGCGCCTTGTCCATGGACAAGGACGTCACCAAGCGGATCCTGAGAGACGCTGGCATCGCGACTCCGGATTGGCTCGTCAGTCCCACCGCGGACCAAGTCATGGAGCGGATCGGCGTGCCGGTCATCGCCAAGCCGGTGGCCGGCGGATCGTCGGTTCGGCTGTCGCTACTGCAGGTAGAGATCGAGGTGGTGGCCGCCGTGGTGGAGGATGCCAAAGCGCCCTCACCGATGATGTACGAGGCATACGTCGAGGGCCGCGAGTTCACGGTCGGGGTGTTGGGCGACCAGGTGCTACCGGTAGGCGAGATCGTGTCGACGCACGAGCTGTTCGACTACGAGTGCAAGTACCAAGGGGGGATGGCCGAGGAGATTTTCCCGGCTGACATTCCCGAGGACTTGGCGGCGACTCTCCAGGCTCAGGCGCGGGAGGTGCACGAGCTACTTCGCCTCCGCGAGTTCTCCCGGGTCGACTTCATGGTGGATGTGGCGGGGGACGTTTGGTGCCTCGAGGCCAATGCGCTTCCGGGGCTTACCGGGGGCAGCTTGTTGCCGAAGGCGGCGAGAGCCGGGGGGATCAGCTTTCCGGCGCTTTGTGACGAGATCGTGCAGATGGCGGTGGCGCGGGAGTCGTAGGAACGTCTGAGTCCCTGAGCGCCATTCCAGCGCCCTCGTCCTGAAACGCCTCCGCCCGCTCCCACTCCCGTGACCTCACCGTGAGTAAACCCCGGGTCGGCGAGGGCCCTGGCAAATTCCTGTGCACCTGTGAACCGACCGGCGGGGAGCTTCTCGAGCGCCTTCCGCAGCGCTGCGTCGACGTTGGCCGGAATCGACTTCCGGACCGAGGTCGCCGACACCGGCAGGCCTTGAATGATCTTGCCCAGCACCGCCTGGGCCGTGTTGCCGATATACGGAGGCTCACCGACCAGCATTTCGTACAGGACGCACGCGAGCGCGTAGGTGTCGCTCGCGGGTCCCACGACCTGGTCTCCGGTCGCCTGTTCGGGCGACATGTAGAAGGGGGTCCCGATCGAGAGACCGGCTTCGGTCAAACGGTTTCCACCAGCCGCTCCGACCGCCAGAGCGATTCCGAAGTCCGCGACCAACGGCTCTCCTCGGCTCAGGAGGATGTTGGCGGGCTTGATATCACGGTGGACGATTCCGGCATCGTGGGCGGTCTGAAGTGCGTTGGCAATGGCGGTCGCGATGCCGAGGGCTTCGTCGATCGGTAGCTGCTTGTCCCGGTTGATTCGCTCCTGAAGTGTCTCTCCCTCCACGTAAGGCATTACGTAGAACAAGAAGCTGTCAGCTTCTCCTGAGTCGAACAGTGGCAGGATGTGCGGGTGTTGGAGGTTCGCCGTGACCTTGATCTCGGAGAGGAAGCGCTCGGCGCCCACCACTGCGGTCAACTCCGGCTTCAGGACCTTGAGGGCTACCCTACGCTCGTGCTTGATGTCGTCGGCCAGGAAAACCGTGGCCATGCCGCCTTTGCAGAGCTTGTGCTCGATGGCGTACCGGCCCTCGACGGGGATGGTGCTCACGGGCGAGGCTCCACGATCACGTTGGGGGAGACCAGGTCGAACATGGCTGCCGACATGCATCTAACCTGATGAAGGCCACAAGTTTACCGCGAGCTTGCGGTCTCCGCCGGCGGTCCGCATGGTCCACGATTCCAGCGAGTTAGACGAGTCCCGGCCAAAGGAAGTCGTCACTTGAAGATTGCACGCGTGACCGCCCACCAACTCCGTGTCCCACAGATTGCCAATGTTTTCGACGGGACCCAGGACGTGCTCGTCGTCGAGGTCACCACCGAGTCTGGCTTGACCGGTCTGGGTGAGGTCGTCTCGTCGTCTTATGTGGCCAAGGCGATCATCGAGGCTCCGCGGTCGGGTGCCGGTCGCCACGGGCTTTCCGAGGTCGTCGCGGGGATGGACGCCAACGACGTAGACGCCGTGTGCGGCCGGATGTACGAGGAGACATCTTGGTATGGGCGACGTGGAGTCTCGATCCACGCGATGAGCGGAGTCGAGATGGCCCTTTGGGACATCAAGGGCAAGGCTGAATCGACGCCCGCGTACCGGCTGTTGGCCGGGTCGGGCGCTCCGTCTCCCGACACTCCGTCTCCCGGCCCCCCGATCCGGGCCTACGCCAGTGTCCTCTGGGGCGACACGCTGCCCGAAACGATTGAGAACGCACGGGCGTTGCTCGAGAAGGGCTTCACTGCCCTCAAGTTCGGCTTCGGACCGTTCGGCCTCGGGAGTATCGACGAGGACGTCGAGACCCTGACGGCCCTCAGGACCGCGATTGGCGACGAGGTTCAGCTCATGGTCGACGTGGGCCGGAAGTGGGACGCCGATCGGGCGATCGAGGAGTGTTCGGCGCTGCGGGACTTCGGGCTCGGCTGGATCGAGGAGCCCCTACACCCCGACGACCTCGAGGGGTACCGTCGCCTATGCGAGTCCTCCCCGGTTCCGATCGCGGGCGCCGAGACCGAAGAGACCGTGGAGCAGTTCCTGCGATACCTGGATGCCGGCTTGAAGGTGATCCAGCCGGATTTGGGCCGCTGCGGGCCTGGCGCCGGAATGGAGCTGAGCCGTCTAGCGGGGGAGCGCGGACGGCGCTGCGTGCCTCACTGCTTCGGCACCGGCATCAATACCACGGCCGCGATCCACTGGATGGCGGCCGCCGGAGGCGACCTGGTCGAGTATCCGATGGGGGAGTCGCCGCTGCGCCAGGATCTCGTGGCCGGCGTGCCCAGCCTCGAGGACGGCTACGTGAAGCCCGGCGAGCGGCCGGGGTGGGGCATCGAGATCGACGCGGGCATCGTGGCGCAGTACGGGCAGTCTGACGGTTGAGTATCGGCTCCTAAGGCGCCGACCGGACGGCCCGGGTCGCTGTTTACACTGACGCCACCGCCTGCGTAATCCCCAGCCCGTCCAGCAGCGCGGTCAGGTCCGTGATCTGAGCCTCGCCAAGCGGCAGCAGCGGCGGGCGTGGATACCCTCCGGGGCGACCGAGCAGGTTCATCGCGGCCTTCAGGTTGGCCGGGAAGGTGCCCATCGTCCGGGCCCCCTGATCGAGCGCCAACGTCCGGAGCTGCACCCTTCGTGCTCCCTCGAGGTCGCCGTCCTTGACCATGTCGTACATCTGCACCGCCTCGCGGCCCATGATCTGCGACTCGAGCGAGCTCACCCACCCCTGGGCTCCCATGACGACGGCCGCGACACCGCGCTCCGCCGAGTGGCCGGTGAAGACCCGCATAGCGTCGCCGAACCGGTTCACGAGCGTTTCGACGCGGATGAAGCTGTCCGAGCTCTCCTTGATCGCCGCCACGTACTCCAGGGCGACCAGCTGCTCCACGAGCTCGGGCGTCAAGTCGATTCCCGTCCGCTTGGGGATGTTGTAGAGAAGGATCGGAGAGCCCACCGCGTCGGAGATTCCCTTGTAATGGGCCACCACCTCGGCGTCTCCGGGGCGGCAGTAGTATGGCGGCAGGACCATGATGCCTTGGCAGCCTGCGTCTCGGGCCTTCGTGCTCAGGTCGATCACCTCGCGGGTGGAGATTCCGCCCGTGCCCGCGATGACGGGTACGGCTCCGTCGGCCGCGTCGACGCCGAGTCGGAACAGACGTAAGCGCTCCTCGGGGCTGAGCACCCAGGCCTCTCCTGTGCAGCCCGACACGATGATCCCCTCCGCCCCTTCACTCAGGAGCAGGGCGATGTTCTGCTGGAATGCAGACTCGTCGATCTCACCGGACGCTTGGAATGGCGTCACTACCGCGACGAAGTTCCCCTCCCACTCGACCTTGCCGTTGTTCATTTCTTCGCTTCCGTTTCTTGTGTCAGGTCATGTCGCGCCGCACCGACGAACCGGCGTGCGCTGATCGTCTCTGAAGATAAGGGGGATTCTTCACCGAGAACCCCCTGGGCCGCCAGCACCCCGCAGACCGGAGCGAGAGTGAATCCACCGGCCGCGCAGCCCAACAGATGCAGACCGGCGGGCTCTCCCACGCTGCCGATCAGCGGTAACCGATCCGGGCTGCGCCCCTCGGCGCCGGTCCAGGCTCGCAGAAGACGCGTCTGCGCCAACGCCGGCACGGTGCGAATCGCGAGGTCCAGGTTTCCCGCGAGGCTCTCACGCCTGACGCGGTGGTGGTTGCCGCGGCCGCGTCCGGCAGCTTGGACCGGACTCACGTCGTCGGCCGATCCGTTCTTGTTCTCCGACCCGTCTCCGAGCCAGCCGCCGCCCACCAGCACCTTACCTCCTCTCGACTGCTGCTTTAGGGTGAGCTGCCCCCCGGCGTGCGTCACGATCTCTCCAAATAGCGGTGGGGCGGGCGTGGTGATCATCACCTGTTGGATCTTCGTGTAGAGGGGCAGATCGATGCCGAGCGGCCGACATAGGTGTGCGATCCATGCGCCCGCGGCGATGACGACCGTCCCACACACCACGTCGAGTCCGCCGGCCCGAACGGCGAAGCTCCCGTCGGACCGGACGTCAAGCGACTCTACGCCGCGGTCGAACTCGAAGGCGACTCCGCCGCGCCCGCAGGCGGCTAGGTACGCACGGACGGTGAGGAATGGATTGGCCATGCCGTCCTCGGCGCAGTAGCTCGCCGCTCGAACCTCTCTGGAGAGGTAGGGTGCCTGTTGGAAGAGGGTCGGAGGATAGACCATCTCCACCGGAGCGCCCAAGGCTCGCTGCGCGGCCACGGCGTCCTCCAGGGTGTGAACCTCGTCGGCGGAGTGCGCGACCCGGAAGCCCCCTCGCCGCTCGTATTCCAAGTCGCTCTCGAGCTCTTCCGCGAGGCTCCTCCACCTGCGCACGGCCTCGATGGCCAGGGGAATCGACCTGAGGTGCTTGTTCTGGATAGCCAAGGTGCCCGCGGTCGATCCCGACGCCTCGACGCCCGGCCGTGAGCGGTCGATGCAGAGCACCCGTACCCCTCGCTTCGAGAGCTCCCACGAGGCCGACAGCCCCATGACGCCCGCGCCGATCACGCACACCTCGGTCTCCACAGATCGGGTGGGCTCCGTCATTACCCTCCCCCTGCCGTATGCGTACCGGACGCGGGCGAGGCCCGCATCTTCTGACGAAAGTAAAGGGCAGATAGGAGCGCCGCGCCTGCGGCCATGAGCAGCGAGCCGGGCCCCAGGGGCTGGAACCCCGCACCCGTTCCGGCCGCGAGCGCAGAGGCGATGAAGGCGAGTCCTGCCAGGGCGGCCACCACGCGACCTCCGACTCCGAGCGGGCCCTGATAGAACCCCATGGTCACCACAGGGAACATGAGCAGGAAGAGCATGCCTCCGACGCCCGCGAACACCGTCGCGGGCCAACTCCCCGACAGCAGGCCCGTGAACCCGAACATCACGGGCACGATATAGAGGGCCTTCCCGACACGGAGCGACTCGAAGCCTGTACGCATCGGTCCGGCCTCGGCGATTTGCGCGGCCACGAAGGCGGTCAGACAGATGGGCGGTGTGATGGTGGCGCTCTGGGCGAACCAGAAGATGACGAGGTGGGCGGTGAGAAGGGGCACACCGAGTTCAATGAGCGCCGGGGCACCGAGCGTGGACACGATGATGTACGCGCTCGTGATCTGTAAGCCCATGCCCAGCACCGACGCGATAAAGGCGACAATGACGATCCCGAGCAGAATCGATCCGCCGGCCAGGATCACCATTACCGACGTCGTCTTGAGCATGACACCCGTCAGGCTGATGACACCCACGATCATGGCGGCTGTTGCCATCGTCGCGGACAATCCGATGGCGCCGTGGGTTGTGGCCTCGAGGCCGCGGATCAGATCGCGCAGGCTCATGCGCGTGTGGGGTCGCACGTAGCTGACCAAACACAGGCCTACCACGCAGGCCGACGCGGACAAGAAGGGACTGTAGTCCCGGATGAGCAGATAGATGAGTAGCACGAGGGGGGCCATGAGATGCGCCCCGCCGGCCAGCGTTCGCCAGATGGGCGGCACCGGTCCCTGGGCATCGGCGTCGTCGAGCCGGAGTGTGCCCAGCCCCTTTTTGCGCGCCTTCACGTGCACGTACCCGTAGAGGCTTGCGAAATACAACAGCGCGGGAATCAACGAGTACTGCAGGATCGTGAGGAGCGGGATCCCGGTGATCTCCGCCATTATGAAGGCTCCGGCCCCCATCACGGGCGGCATCAGGGCGCCGCCCGTTCCGGCCGCCGTCTCGACCGCCGCGGCCTCGTGCGGCTCCAGGCCGGTCCGCTTCATCAGCGGAATCGTGATCGTCCCCGTGGTGACGACGTTGGCGATCGTGCTCCCCGACACCGAGCCCATCAGGGTGCTCCCGATCACGGCGGCCTTCGCTGGGCCCCCGACCCAACGGCCGGATGCCGCGAGGGTCAGATCCATGAAGATTTGATCGCCGCCCGCCACCCGGAGCAGGGATCCGAACGTGAGAAAGACCAAGAGATAGGTCGCCATCACACCCGTCACCTGGTTGAAGAGACCCTCGGGCACCATGTACAAGTGCTCGAGCAGGAGCGGGAGGCTCACGCCCTTGTGTTCGAGCATTCCCGGCATGATGGGTCCGACCAAGGCGTAGGCGATGAACGCCAACGCCACGACGACCAGCGTCATCCCGAGGGTACGCCGCGTCGCCTCGAGGACGAGTGCGACGGCGAGTGCGGAGAAGACGAGATCGGGGGCCGTGAGCGGATCAATGTACACGAGTCGCCACATGATCCGTTCCCGATCCACCAGCATCCAGGCGAACGCCGCGAAGGCCGCGAGCGCCAGGACGCGGTCGGATCGGCCGACGGCCTTCTTGTCGCCCCTTCGCGCCGGGTAGAACAGGAACACCAGGGGGATCGCGATGGCCAGATGGCCGGCCCGCCGCGTGACCGCGTCGAACCACCCCGTGAACGCCACGAGGATGGTGAGCACCGGAAGCGCGACGGCGGCCCAGCGCGCCAGCGTGGCGAGCCGTCCGGAGACATTCCTCTGTCCCGGTATCAGAGCGCCCTCAGGTGCCCCCGACGAGCTTCCGCTCACAGACTCTAGTCGATCCAACCGCGCTCAGCGTAGTAGCGCAGGGCTCCGGCGTGCGTCGGCACTCCCGCGTTCTCAACCATGTCTCGAGGCTCCCACTTCCGGAAGCCGGGGTGGACCGTCTCCAGGTAGTCCTTGTTCTCCGCGATGGTGCGCGTGAGGTGGTAGACGATGTCCTCGCCGACGTCGGCGGTCGTGAAGATGCCGAAGACGAGCCCCACGGTCCGCACGGCCTCGGGCTGACTCGGATAGGTGTTGGCCGGGATCTCGAGCACCCTCACCTGCCAATCGCGCTCCAGCTTGTCCCGGGCCTCGTCCGAGATGGACAGGAACCGGGTGGGGCGGGTCAGCATCAACTGGGTGACGATTGAGGCGGGCTCGTTGATGTTGAAGATGATCAGGTCGATGTGGTGGTCCCGGAACTGGTCCGTCCGCTCCACAGAGCCCATCAGGTCCAGGCGTCCTCCCCAATCGTGAATGTCGTCGTAGCTCATGCCGTAGGCCCCGAGGCTCTCTCGAAGGAGGAACTCCTCGCCCGAGCCCGGCGGTCCCGTCCCGATGCGCACCGCGAGACCGTTCGCCCGAATGTCTTCGAGGCCGGTGATTGGCGACTCCAGGGCAACGATGGCGTGGAAGGTGTTCTGCGTGAGCGTAGCGACGTGCCGGAGGTCGGGGAACGCTCTCTGGTAGGGTGGATTACCGAGGTGAGCGGCTCGCATGAACGGAAGGAAAGCCATGCCGAAGTCACCGGGAACGTGGCCCACCCTGGCCGGGTTCGAGACCCCTCCGGCTCCCGGAAGCGTGGAGATGGGGTGTCCGTCGAGCCCCTGGTTGGTTCGCTCTGCGATGGCCGCTCCGATGCGATACCAACTGCTTCCCGTGCTTCCCGTGATGAGGTTCATGCGGGGGGTCCTGGGGGTCTGACCGTCGTCGCAGCCGGTGGATAGTCCCGACAGGAGGGCGCTGATCAAGGCGATCCCGGCGGGACGGGTAAGGCGCTGGAATGGAGAACCGGCCGTGGATGAAGTGTCGCCAGGCACGTGGACCTCGCCGCGTAGGCTGTAGGGACAAAGCGTCGAACAATAATGCATGCTGACCCGACGGCGAGGCAATCGGCCCCGCCCGGCCGTGAGCGAGTGTCGAGGACCTTGCTCCAGGCCGCGAGATCGGAGTAGGATCGAAGCTCGGACCGCGGTTGGGCCACCCGAACCAGAGGGATCATCATGCCACTCACGAGTGCGAGGCCACCCCGGTGTGCGTTGCCACTCCACCGTGCTTCGCCAAGGAGTACGTGGCCGATAGAACGACCCGAATGAGGGGGATTTCGATGAAATACACGACAACGCCGCCGGCCCTCCGTATGGCCTTGGCAACCGCTCTCTGTGCGACGTCCCTCGCGACGGTCCTCGGTCCCGCGGTCGCCGCCGGGCAGGCCGGGGCGAGCTACCGCCTGCTGGATATGGACACGTATCTGGAAATGGAGAGCGTAAGCGGTCCGCAGATTTCCCCGGACGGGCGCCACGTGATTTTCACACGCGGGTGGGTCGACAAGATGGAGGACCGCACCCGCAGCAATCTCTGGATCGCCGACACCGACGGGTTGCGGGTGCGCCAGCTCACGAACGGCGTGTGGAGCGATTCCTCGCCGGTCTGGTCACCGGACGGCGCGCGCATCGTGTTCCTGTCGGACCGCGACGGTTCAAGCCAGATCCACGTTCTTTGGCTGGACACGGGCGAGACGACACAGCTCACGCACCTGGAGCAGACGCCCCACTCCCTGCGCTGGTCGCCCGACGGCAAGACGCTGGTCTTCGGCATGAGGGTGCCGGAGACGACCCCCATCCTGCCCGTGAAACTCCCGGAGTACCCGAGGGGGGCCAAGCTGGCTCCGCCCGCCAAGGTCATCGACCGCATCATCTTCGGGTACGACGGCAGGGGGGACCTGCCGAGGGGCGACATCCACCTGTTCACGCTCGACGCCGTGGCGGGTGGCACGCCCCGGCAGGTCACCACCGAAGGGCACAGCTACAACGATCCGCGTGGCTTCGCGGCGGAGGTCCACTGGTCTCGGGACGGCGGTAAGCTCTACTTCGTCGCCTGGTTGGAGCCTTGGTCTGAGGTCGAACTGGAGATCAACGAATCCGAAATCTACTCGCTGGATCTGGGCTCCGGGGAAGTCGAGCAACTGACCGATCGCCAGGGACCGGACCGCGGGATGAGGCTCTCTCCGAACGGAGAATGGATCGCCTACACCGGGTTCGACGATCAGGACTATGCCGACGGCAACATCGCGAGCCTCTACCTGATGGACAGCGACGGTGGCCGGAAGCGGTTGCTGGCTGGGGATCTTCCGAGCTCTCCTGGGAGCATCACCTGGGCCCCCGACAACTCGGGGGTGTACTACCTCATGTCGGAGCGTGGTGTGGCCAACGTGTACTTCGCGTCGCGAGAGGGTCGGCGCCGCGTCGTCACGACCGGCGATCATGTGCTCTCTCAGCTCACGTCGGCATCGAACGGACAAGCGGCGGCCGTGCGGTCGACATCGGATCGGCCCGGATACCTTGTGACGTTTCCGATGGACCTATCCGGCGAGCTGGCCACGGCCACGGCGATGAGCGCGCTCGTCGATGTCAACGCCGATGTCCTGGATGGCATGCGACTCAGTCAAGCCGAGGAACTGCTGTTTGAATCGCCTGACGGTCTGGATCTTCAGGGTTGGCTCATGAAACCCGCCGAGTTCGACGCGTCGAGGCAGTACCCGCTCCTGCTCTGGATTCACGGCGGCCCGTACTCGATGTATTCGGTCCGTTGGAATTGGGCCTGGCAGAACTTCGCTGCGCAGGGATACGCGGTGTTCTTCATGAACCCGCGAGGAAGTACGGGATACGGGAAAGCCTTCGTGGACGGGATCAAGCACTCCTATCCGGGCAAGGACTACGACGACCTGATGGCCGGGGTGGACGCCGCAATCGCGGAGGGGTTCATCGACGCCGACAACCTGTTCGTTCTGGGCGGGAGCGGCGGCGGGATACTGACGTCCTACATCGTGGGGCAGACCCACCGTTTCCGTGCGGCCGCGGCCATGCGGCCCATCGTGAACTACATCTCGGCGGCGGGCACGGCCGACGACCCGACAGACAAGTACAGTTGGTTCGACAAGCCCCATTGGGAGGACCCGCTGGATTGGTACGAGCGTTCGCCGATCGCGTCCGTGGGCAACGTGGAGACGCCCGTGCTGCTCATGACGGGCGAGCGCGATCTACGGACGCCGATGGGGCAGAGCGAGGAGTTCTTCCGGGCGCTCAAAATGCAAGGCAAGGAGACATTGTTGATTCGCATGCCCGAGGAGTTCCACGGGTGGCGGCGGCCTTCACACCGGATCCTGAACCAGCTGTACCTGCAGGCGTGGTTCGAGAAGTTCCGGAAACGGGTACCGGCGTCGTGACTGAACGAAGGTGTCGGTGCAGGTGACAACGCACCTTCTCACCGGTCCGCTGTGCGTGGAGAACGCGGGTGTCACTCTCGGCGGGAACCGTATCCTCCACGGCATCGACCTGACGCTCCATCCCGGCGAGATGTGTGCTCTGATCGGCCCTTCCGGGGTGGGGAAGAGTACGCTGATCCGGGCGCTGTTGGGCCTGCGTGAACCGGAGGACGGGTCGGTGAGGATCGGTTCCACCCCGGTGGCCGAGGTCGGCCCGGTGGGTTACGTCCCTCAGGACGATGCGCTCCACAGGGGCTTGGCGGTTCGGCGCGAGCTTGCCTACACAGCGGAGCTTCGCATGCCGGAGACGAGCGTGGATGAGCGCGATGCACGGATCGCCGAGGTACTGGACCAGGTCGGCCTGGCCGACCGCAGCGACGTCCTCATACGCAGGCTGTCGGGTGGGCAGCGGAAGCGCGTGGCGGTGGCGCTCGAACTCCTGACCGGACCGCCGTTGGTCATCCTCGACGAGCCGACGTCGGGTCTCGACCCTGGCCTCGAGGCGCGAACCATGACTCTCCTTTCCCGGGGTTCTTACGCCGGATTGCCATGAGTAACGCCTGAATGTGAGGGTTCAGGGAAGAGCCGAAGCGGTGAAGGAACGAGATCGACGCGGGCATCGTGGCGCAATACGGGCAGTCTGTTGGGTTGGGAGCTCTACGACTTCCGAACCGCCGAGCTACGGTCGGCGCTGGAGGCGTGGTGGGCCGAGTCCGGAGCCTATCTGCCTACCGCGCGAAATTCCATCGGGTCACATCGGACTCCGTACGGCTCTCCATGACCTCCCGCACCCGCACCACCATGTCGAAGTGATCCGCAGCCACGTCGGTCATTTCCTCCGGATCGACGCTCAGATCGTACAGTTCGATCGGAGCGTTCGCGTCATCGTGCCCGCCCAACCGCACACCCTTCCACTGGCCGATCCGGACGGCTTGTGCGCCGTTCCAGAGCCCGTGGTACTCCCAGTACAGCGGTGGACGCTCGACCTCTTGGTCAGCGCCCAGCAGCGAGGGTAGGAACGACCACCCGTCGAGGCCCTCTGGGGTTGGCGCTCCCACCAGATCGGCCAGGGTCGGCATCATGTCCCAGAACGCCGTGACCTGAGTACTCACGGACCCAGCTCTGATGTGACCTGGCCAGCGTGCGATAAGAGGAACTCGGATGCCGCCCTCGTACACGGAACCTTTCAGTCCCCGTAGACCGGCCGAGCTGTCGAAGAACTCCGCATCGACTCCGCCCGTGTACGTTGCGCCGTTGTCGCTGGTGAACACGACGATCGTGTTTTCAGAGAGTCCTAGCTCCTCGAGGTGGGCCAAGACGCGCCCGATCTGGGCGTCCATGCGCGTGATCATCCCCGCATATGCGGAGAATGGCCGGTAGTGGGGGAGATAACTCGGGTCGCCCAAGTACGGCTCCTCCTCGAAGACCCCTTCGTACTCGACCAACGACGAGTCCGGTACCTGCAGCGCCACATGCGGGATAGTGAAGGGCAGGTACAGGAAGAACGGTTCATCTTGGTGGTCATCCAGAAAATGGAGAGCGTCGTCCGCCATCACGTCGAGCGAGTACTCGCCTCCTTGGTACTTGTCGTACTCGGCCGGATCGGTCGGATCGTCTCCGTCGAACCGTTGATGAGGGCTGAAGTACTCGTTGTCGAGCTCGACCTTCTCACCGTTCCTCCACAGGTGGGTCGGGTAGTAGTTGTGCGCGAGCTGCTGATCGAGGTAGCCGAAGAAGTAGTCGAATCCTTGGTGATGCGGCTGACCGAGCGTCTCGCGTCCGCCGAGGCCCCATTTACCGATTGCCCCGGTCACATAGCCCGCCTCCTGAAGCAGGCTGCCGATCGTGTAGGTGCCGGAGTCCAGCGGCATCTGTCCGAGCTCGTCGGGGTCCGGGTACCCTCCGACCTCGAAGTTGTCGCGGACCTGACTGTGGCCTGTGTGGAGGCCGGTCATGAGCGTTCCACGAGACGGGGCGCATACGGGGCTGCCCGAGTAGTGCTGGGTGAACCGCATGCCCTCGGCGGCCAGCGCGTCCAAATTGGGAGTGCGGATCTTGGTTTGGCCGTAGGAACCGAGTTCGCCGTAGCCCAGGTCGTCGGCGAGCATGTAGATGATGTTGGGTGGCGGGGGAGGCGGATCGGCCGTACATGCCCCGAACACCAGAGGCATGAGAGCAATGAGTTCACGGTTCTTCACTGATCGGGCCTCCGTCGGGTGCTTGGGACTGCTGCGAGGGGGAGGTTCTCACCGAAGGCAGAATAGCTCTCGCCTCGATATTTGATATCCAGCCCAGACTCCTCAGCAATG
>PVBE011858252.1_pt1 | contig 13398 bp, 11 predicted proteins | sample 1631181 | NCBI WGS metagenome assembly PVBE01 (sample SAMN08397723, study PRJNA350692) | Marine metagenome, whole genome shotgun sequencing project. | isolation source: water | place: Pacific Ocean | collected 2012-04 | reverse complement strand
CATGATGTCTTCCCGCCCGCCGTAAGCCCCCACCGGCAGTCCCCCGCCGATGATCTTGCCCATGGTGGTGATGTCGGGTGTGATGCCGAACAGACCCTGGGCGCCGTTGGGTCCGACCCTGAAGCCGGTGATGACCTCATCAAAGATCAGCAGCGCGCCGTTGTCCTGGGTGATCTTCCGCAGATCTGCCAAGAACCCATCTGCTGGAGGGACGACACCCATGTTGCCGGCCACCGGCTCGATGATGATGGCGGCGATGGACGTGGGGTTGGCTAGGAAGGATTTTTCCACCGATTCGATGTCGTTGAAATCAGCCACCAGGGTCTCGCTGGCGTAGGACTCTGGGACCCCGGCGCTGGTGGGGATGCCGTGGGTCAGCGCGCCCGAACCGGCTTTCACCAGCAGGCCGTCAGCGTGGCCGTGATAGCAACCGGCAAACTTGATGATTTTGTCGCGGCCGGTAAAGGCCCGGGCCAGCCGAATGGCGCTCATGCAGGCCTCGGTGCCCGAGCTGACCAAGCGGACGGAGTCTACCGATGGTAGGCCGCCGCAGATCAGCTTGGCCAGTTCAACTTCCTGTTCCACTGGAGCGCCGAAGCTGGTCCCGCCTTCGACGGTCTTTTTGAGGACCTCGACCACGGCTGGATGGGAGTGGCCCAGGACCAGCGGCCCCCAGGAACCCAGGTAATCGATGTACTCGTTGCCGTCCACGTCCCAGACGCGCGCGCCCTGGCCCCTTGCGATGAACGGCGGAGTGCCGCCCACGGCCCTAAATGACCGGACCGGACTGTTAACGCCGCCAGGGATATATTTCTGGGCCTCGGCGAATAGTGCTTCTGATTTGCTAAGTTGCATTCGGTGTCCTGATTAAATATTGGGAGTTCAGTGACTACTCAGTCTCTTTCAGCCATTTCGCCACTTCTTTGGCATGGTAGGTGAGGATCGTGTCTGCGCCGGCGCGCTTGATGGAGGTTAGTACTTCCAAGGTCACGGCTTTCTCGTCGACCCAGCCAAGGGATGCGGCGGCTTTGATCATTGAGTACTCGCCGCTGACATTATAGGCGGCCAAGGGCAGGTCGAACCGGTCTTTGGCCTGCCGGATCACGTCCAGATACGACAGGGCGGGCTTAACCATGACAATGTCGGCGCCTTCGGCGATGTCAGCCTCGATCTCACGCATGGCCATGCGAGCGTTGGCCGGGTCCATCTGGTAGCTCTTGCGGTCGCCGAACTGTGGTGTGGAGCCAGCGGCCTCCCGGAATGGCCCGTAAAACCCCGAAGAATACTTGGCCGCATAACCCATGACGGGCGTGTCCTCGTAGCCGTGGTCGTTCAATGCCTGGCGAATGGCCCAGACCTGACCGTCCATCATGGCGGAAGGCGCGGGGAGGTCGGCTCCAGCCTGTACGTGGGACACGGCGGTCTTGCCCAGCAGCTCCAGGGTCTGGTCGTTGTCCACCTTGCCGTTATCGATCACGCCGCAGTGGCCGTGGTCGGTGTACTCACACATGCACACGTCGGTGACCACCATCATGGCCGGGTGATTCTTCTTGATCATGCGCACCGCTTCTTGGACGATGCCTTCGGGGTCGTAACCCTCCAGCCCCAGCGGGTCTTTTTCAGCCGGCAGACCAAACAGCAGCACCGAGGGGATTCCCAATTCGACCGCTTCCCCAACTTCCTCAGAGAGGACATCCAGGGACATCTGGAACTGTCCAGGCATGGGTTCAATGGCCTCTTTCACGCCGGAGCCGTGGGCGACGAACACCGGATAGACAAACTCTTTGGCGGTCAGGCGGGTCTCTCTGGCCATGTTGCGCATGGACTCGGTACCGCGCAATCGGCGCAACCGTGAGTCGGGAAAGCTGGTCATGACGTCCTATTCTCCTGGGTTACTTTTAGAGGCTGGGTACTAGATTCTAGGCGTGGGAAACCTCGCCGGTCGCAAAATGGTTGACCAGGGCGTCCACCAGGCCTTCCACAGTGTGCTCTGATGCTTCCAAACCCACCCGCAGACCCAATTCGCGGGCGGTGGCAGCGGTTATCGGGCCGATGCAGGCGATGAAGCTGTCTTCTAAGGCCTTTCGGTCCGCGCCCAACATCTCAACCAAGTTTCTTACGGTGGATGAGCTTGTAAAGGTTACGACATCAACGCCGTCGATGAAAGCTTGTTTGGCCAGGTCGCTGGTTCCGGCAACAGGCACGTTCCGGTAGGCGGCTAGGCGGTTGACCGTGGCCCCCATCTGGGCCAAGCCTTTCTCGAGTTCATCCCGACCAATGTCGGCCGCGGGAAGCAGCACCGGGACACCGTTCCAATCGCGGCTTGATAGTTCTTTCAAAATCTCCGATGAGATGGAGCGTTTGGGCACGAAATCAGCGGTGATACCCCGCCGGGCCAGGGCTTGGGCGGTGGCCGGGCCGATGGCTCCAATTGTGGTTCCAGCCAGAGCGCGGGCGTCTTTACCCTGGAACTCCAAACGTTCAAAGACCGACTCTACGGCATTGGCGCTGGCGAAGATCACCCATTTGTAGTCGGCCAATTTTTCTAATGTGGCGTCCAACTCTGAGAAGTCGGCCAGTGGCCCAATCTCAATGGTTGGCAGTTCCAATGGGTTGGCTCCGGCCAGTTCCAAAAGACTTTGCAGTCTGGAAGCCTGGGAACGGGAGCGGGTGTTCAGCACGCGCTTGCCGAACAGGGGGCGTTTGTCGAACCAGGAAAGGTCTTCCCTGAGGTTGACCACGTCGCCGATGACCGTGATCACGGGCGCGGAGAGTCCAGCAGCCGTGCCCAGTTCCAATATGTTCTTGATGTTGCCGGTGACCGTCTTCTGGTCGCTCCAGGTTCCCCATTGGACGAGGGCGGCGGGAGTTGTAGGAGCCAGTCCGTTCTCCTCAAGGGTGGCGAGGATGGTTTCGAGGGATTTCCAGCCCATCAGCACCACCAAGGTGCCGCCGTTCTTGGCCAGGACATCCCAGGGGATGGTCGATTCAGGCTTAGAGGGGTCTTCGCTGCCGCTCACCACGGTAAAGGTGGTGGAAATGCCCCTATGGGTTATGGGAATCCCCGCGTAGGCGAGGGCCGCGATGGCAGAAGTCACGCCGGGGACGATCTCATAGGGGAGGTCGTTGGCCTTTAATTCCAGGGCTTCTTCGCCGCCACGACCAAACACGAACGGGTCACCGCCCTTGAGACGAACAACGTTCAATCCCTGGGCCGCCTTGTCCACCAGCAACTGGTTGATCTCCGGTTGTGTCAGCTGCTGCCGCCCTCTGGCCTTGCCCACGAATATCAGTTCCGCGTCCTTGGGCACTGCCTTCAGTTGCGCGGGGTCGACCAGGCGGTCATAGACGACCACTTGGGCCTCCTGCAACGCCTGCATTCCCTTAACGGTGATTAGTCCGGGGTCACCGGGTCCAGCTCCCACCAAATAGACTTTACCGGTCAAATTTCATTCCTAGATAACGCCGAATATGGAGATGCTCATTAGAGCAATAATTACGCTCGGTACGCCTGATTGGCCCTGGCCACGGCTACCAAGTCAGCGCCGCCGTCCTCTTCCAGGACTCGAAACGCTTCGGTGGCCAGCGCCAGGGGGTCGGTTTTAGGCCCGCTGACTTCAGATGTGAAGTTCTTTTGCCCGTCTTCTGTGCTCATGAAGATGGTCATCTTTATGGTGTTGTCGGTGCACTGGGCAAATGCGCCCACTGGCACGCTGCAACCGCCGCCCAGTCTCTCCAGAAAAGCCCTTTCGGCGGTGGCTTCGTATCTGGTGTCCGGGTCATCAATGGCTGATAGCAGTTCCAGCATGTGATGGTCGTCAGCTCGGGCTTCCACAGCCAGGATTCCCTGCCCCGGCGGTGGCACGAACTTTGTCGCCGCTAGATACTCTGTTATCTGATCTGCTAGCCCCAGCCGAATCATGCCGGCGGCGGCCAGGATTGCCCCGTCTGCCTCATCGCCCTGGGCTTTTCTCAGTCTGGTTTCCACGTTGCCCCTGATTGAGACGATCTCCACCTGGGGGGCAAACATCATTAGTTGGGCGGCGCGGCGGGGGCTGCTGGTGCCGATCTTGGTGCCCTCGGCTAGGCCATCAAGAGGAGAGCCGAACCGGTTCACCAGCACGTCTCTCGGGTCTTCCCTGGATAGCACTGCTCCCAGCACCAGGCCATCGGCCAGGAGTGTGGGCATGTCTTTGAGGCTGTGCACGGCGATGTCCAGCTTGCCGCTCAGAAGCGCCTCTTCAAGTTCTTTGACGAAGATGCCCAGGCCCATACCGGCGAGGCGGGAGGTCTGATCAGCGTCGCCTCTGGTCCGGACAGTATCAACCTCGAAATTGAGGTTGGGACTGTTGGCCTTCAACCGGCTGATCACGACATGGTCTTGGATCAGAGCCAGAGCGCTGCCACGACTCCCAACCTTGAGGGCCGGACCAGAATTGTATTCTGAATCGCTGAGAGTCAAGCGATTAATCCCCCGCGGTTTGGGCCAGGCGACCTTGGTTCTGAGAACTTTCAGAGAAGGCGGATCTACGAATCTGACAGCCACCGGAAACACATTCCGCCACATTGGAGCATTTGCCGTTGGAATCCTTGCTCAACAGGCTGTCCATCAGGGTCTCCAGTGCTTTTTCTTCCTGGCCGTCTTGGGCCATTTTCAGAATCTCATCGGTCATGCAGCACTGCCATCGTTGCGGGTCGATGGCGACTTTCTTTTCTTTGATGATCTGTCGGGCCTTGAAGAGCACACTGGTGGCTTCGGCCCAATCCAGCACCGAGGATACTTCCATGTTCTCGCGCAGCTTGCGGGCCAGAGCGGGGCTGGCGCCTCCGGTGGAGATAGCCACGGTTACCGGGCCCTTGGCCACGACGGATGGAGCGATGAACGAACAGCGAGGCATGTCATCCACGGCGTTCAGCAAGATGCCCTGCCCTTCCGCTTCTTCGAAGATCTCTTGGTTGACCACTCGGTCATTGGTTGCCGCGATTGCTAAGAACGCACCTTGCAGGTCACCAGGTTGATACTTGCGCAAATCGAGCTCAATCTTGCCGTCCTGGGCGAAGTCACGGATTCCCTGGGTGGCGTCTGGGCTGATGACGATGATCTTGGCCGCCGATTCCAGCAGCTTTGCAATCTTGCCTTCAGCGACCTTTCCACCACCGATGATGACGCAGCGGCGTCCGGTTAGGTTTAGGAAAACGGGGTAAAAAGTGGCCATTAGCTCCCTAGTCTAGATACTTGTCGTCCGCAAGGTTTTTGGGTCTTTTTGGGTTTCTCTAGGATTGTGCCGAAATGGCGGCATCGGGTTTTTCGGTTTCCAGGTAGTTGTCATAATCTGGCACGAAATAGCGCACCCTAGTCTTCTTGTATTCCCGGGTGCTGTAGAGCACCAGGCGTTCGGTTATTCCCGTGGCCTCACTGATTTCATTGTTGATCTCTTCGCACCCTTCAGGCGTGGTTGCGTGGACCATGGTGAAATGGGTGTAGGGCCAGTCAGGGAAGGTTGGCCGTTCGTAGCAATGGGTCACGGCGTTGTGGGCCGCCATGGTCAGGCCTACTTCCTCGGATCGTTCCTCTGGTACCTTCCAGACGATCATCGCGTTGGCCCTGAATCCCGACCGGCGGTGATGAAGCACCGCGCTGTAGCGGCGCATTATGCGACGTTCCTGGAAGTCTTTGGCCATGGCGAACAGGTCTTCGGTTGAGATGCCTAGGTCCTTGGCTAGATCGTCAAAGGGTCTGGGAACCAGCGCAAGGTCTTCTTGCATCTGGCGGATGGTTTCTTTTTCGAAATCCGTGACCGGAACCGCCTGGTTCCAGGATTCGGCGGCGGCTTTATCGGCAGCGTTTTCGCCGCCGGATTGGTCGGTTTTAACGTTGTCCGGACTGAAGTTGAATGACGAGCCCTTCTTCTTGACCATATCAAAGTTGACGCCAATCTTGAAGAACCGTTTTGTAGGCATCAAACGCTGTTCTAGGGCGCCGGTCTTGCGGGCCATGTACTCAGCGGTGGCGGCCAGGTCGTGCTCTGGGGGCACGGCCAGGGTGAACCACAGGTTGTAATAGGACCCTTCCCTGGCGTAGTTGTGGCTGACGCCGGGGTGCTTATTGATCTCTAACGCCGCTTTATGCAGCTCTTCCGGCTCGTAGGCCACGGCCACCAGGGTGGTCTTGAACCCCAGGCGGCGGGTGTCAAAGATGGCGCTGATCTGGCGCAGGACGTTGGTCCGTTTTAGTTCCGTCAAACGGTCGATCACTTCCTGTTCAGTGGCGCCCACCTCTTCTCCAAGCTGCTGATACGGCTGATCAACCATGGGGAAGGGGGCTTGAATCTTGTTTAACAGCTCGCGGTCGATGTTATCCATAGCTGTTTTGGTCCTCCAGATGAGTCTGAATGATTTTCTATCTATCTATCTATCTATTCAATACGAGGGCTATACGGGTGATTCTTCATACGAATCGGCCATTCCAACCAGAACCCGATCCGCGGCTTCTATGATCCTGGCCCAGGCGCCGGGGTTGGTCGAGTCCAGGACCATGGTCCTGAAGAAAACAAAGGCTTCGATGGTGTCTTTTAACGTCACGCCCCGCTCGGACATCTCCGTGCCGTACTCACGTCCTAGCAGGTGAGCTTCTTCCAGCACCTCCTGGCGACGGCGACGCGCACCGGACTCCTGGAGCAGTAGGGACAGAAGGCGGCGGCCAAAGAGCCGCATGCGCACTTTGCCCTCTTCTTCCACGCTCTGATACCAGGGTTGTTGGAGGACATCGTTTCGCCCCAGGCGGCGGCGGATCTTGCGGAGGGCTGATCCTTCAACGGCGTCCTCCCGAACCTGGCCTTGTGCCTGTTCAGGAGCGTTGGCAAAGGATTCAACGTCGCTGCGGAGGAATCGGCGGTGACCGCCTGGGGTGCGGTAAACACGAAGATAGCCGTTATCGGCCCATTGTCTAAGTGTGGTGTTGCTGACATCGAGGAGGTGGCAGGCATCCCGAAGGGAAAGCCATTGGGATTTATCGGCTATTTGACTGTCGGCCGTCTGCAGTTCTACCAAGGTAAATCAATCCGGGGGGATTCTGAGGAGATCATTGCCAAAGAATCTACAAATATCTATAAGAAACTTAATTTTTGACTATTTCCGCCAACAAAGTTAGCATACGGGTTTGCCGCCGTCAATCGCATCTGGAATCATACCAAAAAATCCGTTGATTAATGTGTAAAAATCGCTTTTTCGCCAGGTTATGTAATGCTATATTTGCGAGCATGTTAGAACGAGAATTGAATCAAAAACTCCTTTCTGATCGCAAGGAATTATTTTCCAGCCTACGGCGGAAGATCAAGTCGATTTCCGTCGTGAGGGCCATGGAGCGGGTGCCCCGTGAGGCGTTCGTTCCTGAGAATGAAAGATCCAAGTCTTATCTAAACATGCCGTTGCCCATCGGTGAGGGCCAGACTATCTCCCAGCCGTATATCGTCGCACTGATAACAGAGGCTCTACATCTCCAGCCAGGCGACCGGGTGTTGGAGGTCGGCGGCGGCTCTGGCTATCAGGCTGCCATCTTGGCAGAGATGGTGCCCAAAGGCAGCGTGGTGACCGTCGAGTTGATCCGCAGCTTGGCGCAACGGTCACGCGAGACCCTCGATGAGTTGGGTTATAAGAACATCATCGTCGAAGATGCCACCGAAGAACTGGGTTGCGCCTGGCGGGGACCGTATGACGCCATAGTCGTCTCGGCCGCAGCGCCCAGCCTGATTCCCTCGTTGGTCGACCAGCTTGCCGTCGGAGGCCGAATGGTGGTGCCAGTGGGCAGCCTGGACCGGCAAGAACTGATTGGCGTCCTACGCACCAGTGAAGGCGTTTCCATTAAGACGCTGGGATCATGCCGCTTTGTTCCATTGATCGGCCATGAAGCCTTCCCTGCTTCCTCTTAAGTACCTAGAGACGTTTACTAACGGGGTATTTGGCCTCTTCTCAGCATGATTTCGCGCCGTTAATATAGGCAACGAATCATGATGAACCTCACCCAAGAATTCTCCGAATCGTTGGACCAGGCTGCGGCGCTTATCCTGCGCTCGAAACACGTGGTTATCATGGCCGGAGCCGGACTTTCCGTTGAAAGCGGGATACCGCCATTTCGTGGGCCGGGCGGTCTCTGGACCAAGTACGGTGAGCCGACCAACCTTTCTTACCGCAAATTCCTACAAGACCCAGAAGGATGGTGGGAAGCGCGGTTTAGCAGCGAAGACCAACCAGGCGACCCAACCTACGAGATGAAAGTCGCGGTGGACCAGGCCCAACCCAACCCAGGCCACCACGCGATAGTCGAGATGGAACAGCAGGGGTTCTTGCAGTGTGTGGTGACCCAAAACGTGGATAACCTCCACCGTGTGGCTGGCAGTCAGAACATGTTGGAGATTCACGGCAACCGCACATTCTTGCGGTGTATCGAGTGCGGAGACCGCCAACCCAGGGACGGTTACCACTTCGACAGTCTCCCGCCCAGATGCACAAACTGCAGCGGCATCATCAAGATGGACACGGTGATGTTTGGCGAACCCATCCCAGAAGATGTGCTGTTGGCCTGTCGCCAGCAGGCTGAGAACTGCGATCTGATGCTGCTGGTGGGTACTTCCGGCACCGTCAATCCAGCGGCGCAACTCCCAATAATCGCCAAGGAACTGGGCGCCTCACTGATCGAGATAAACCCCGACGAGACGTCTCTAACGTCCTGGTGTGATATCACCCTGAACGGGCCGTCCGGAGAGATACTCCCTCTGCTTCTAAAAAGGCTGCAAAATGGCGGGGCTGTCGAGCCTGGTAACTGAGCCAAAATGTTATAATTCCGATGCTGTGACGCGGGATTTCCCCCTCTCATTTTTCAAGCCTGCACAGAACGGAATTCCCCCAGCTACTGGAGTCCAACTTGATGGAACTGATACTGGCCCGCTTTGGATTGGGCGACCGCGTGTGGTTGGACCCGGCCACTGCTGGCGTTATCGTATTGATCTCCATCGTGGTGGCTTTCTTATTCCACAAGGTCATCATCCCCCTGACTCTGCGGCTGACCAATTGGACACCCACAGACCTAGATTCACGTCTGGTTAAGTCGCTCCGGTGGCCCCTAACTCTGGGCATCCTGGCGTTGGGTGCCTACCTGGCCGTGACCATCTCCTTTGAACTGACCTCCTCAGAGCGAGACGGGGCCGACGACATCGCCCGCGGTCTGGGCGTGGTTGTCGGCATCATTGTGGTGGTTGGCCTGCTCTCCGCTGCAATCGACTGGTATCTGGCATCCCTGTCCACCCGCGCCAACCATGTGGTCGACCTGCGCCTGTTCCCTCTGATCAGACGCGTGGGCGGTGTGGTCATCTACGGCATCGGTGCGCTGCTGGTCATGGACGTGATGGACATCAACATCAGTCCGTTGATCGCTGGTCTCGGGTTGGGTGGTCTGGCCGTAGCCCTGGCGATCCAGCCAACCCTGGCCAACCTGTTCGCCGGTACGTATGTGATGACCGAGGGTGTGATCGCCACCGGTGACTACATCGAACTGGAAAGCGGTATGGCCGGCTATGTGGTTGAGGTCGGCTGGCGCAGCACCCGCATCCGCACCTGGGGCAACAACCTGGTAGTGGTGCCCAACGCGCGCTTTGCCGAGACCATCATCACCAACTACCAGCAACCGGTCCCAGCCGTGAACGTGTACGTCACCTGCGGCGTCAGCTACGACAGTGATCTGGACCATGTGGAGAAGATTTGCCGCGAGGTGATGGGCGATCTGGTCGAGAATGACCGCAACGCCGTCAGGTCCTACGGTTCCTGGTTCGCCTTTGACGCCTTTGGGGAGTCCAACGTGGACTTCTGGCTGTTCGTGCAAGCGCGTGATCGCATCGCCAGTTTCAACTTGCAGTCGGCGCTGATCAAGAACCTGCACCGTGAATTTCGGGTAGAGAACATTGTCATCAACTACCCGGTACGCACCCTGCAATTCCCGGATGGCTTCACTCCAGAGATGGCCGGTGTCACCCAGACCTCGGCCGCCCCGCGCCCAGCCCCTGCCTCACGGCCCACCCGTCCCCGTCGGGAGTCCCACCTCTCCGAGGAAGAAGGGCCGGATATTGACGGCGTACCCCCCGGCGGCGGCGAAAGCTCCATGGGCACCCCCGACGGTCCAGACGGTCCGGGTTAGGCGGCACGGCCGCGTTTTGTACGTGCTTTAGTGACACTAGTGGCCTTACCAATGATTGGTACAGTGGTAATATTGCCCGTAGACTCAGTGTCTTAGGGTGATGTCGATTTGGAACTAGACTTAATAGCGTTGGCAGTAGCGTTATTGGCAGCAGTTATGGGTGGGGGCGGTCTTGCAGGTTGGCTGCAAACGCGTCGTCAGTTCAATCGTCAAACCCAGCTTGATTATTTCGAAGTATGTAAAGAGCGCATTGCTTTGGCCGAGAAGCGTGGTGACGAAGGGGCGGCTAATCGGCATTCCGTAGAATACGATGTGGCGCTATCTGCCTGGCAAGGTCAGCAAAAACTCGAAGCTGTGGCCCCTCGAGAGGTAGATCCAGAGGGGCCGTCTTTGTCGGCGAATGAAATCTCTTTATTGCTAAACCTTTTAGCATCTACGCAAGGACTTCCTCAAAGCACTGTGACTGCTGATGGACATTTCTTGAGAGGAAATGCGTTTTATGAAGTTGGGGATTTTGCTTCAGCAATCAACGAATTTTCGGAGGCAATTCGGATTAATCCGAATTTTGCCTTTGCATATAATAACCGAGGAAACTCCAAAAGAAATTTAGGGGAATATGAATCAGCAATTTCTGATTACGGCGAGATGGTACGTCTCGAACCAGATTTGTCGATGGGCTACTCCAAGAGAGGAAATATATATTTTCTTGAGAGAGTTTGGGCGCGCAATTGAAAATTTCAATTAGGCTATTCAGATCAACCCTAGAGACGAATCAGCTTATGACGGCAGGGAAACGGCTAAAGACGGTTTGGGCGAAACTGAGGAAGCCATAAAAGATTATAGCGAATGCATTCGAATCAACCCTGAGAGTTCCAGTGCTCACAATAATAGGGGATTGATTTATGGCAGGTTGGAAAAATTTGAAAGTGCCTTAGGTGACTTAGACGAAGCTATTCGATTATTTCCAGAGTATTCCGCAGCGTTTAACAACCGAGGTGTTACTCGGTATAACTCAGGCGATCTTGAGGGAGTGATTAAGGACTATGGAAAGGCTATTTTGATTGATCCCGAAGATCCTGAAATCTATCATAACCGTGGTGTAGCGTATCGGAGTCTTGGAAATTCGGCGATGGCTGAGAATGATTTCAGTCGTGCGGCTAAGTTAGGATTGGATACAGAGAGGATCAGAGACGGCAAAAGCTATGAGTCAGAAACCGAATAGAGTCTATTCCCATAGGTTCCCCAGCTTGCCCGTGTCACGACCAGTCGCTATAATCTTCAAATGGCTTTTGGCCATGACCCACATTGTGGGCCTGTAGCTCAGGCGGCTAGAGCGCGGTCCTGATAAGACCGAGGTCGTTGGTTCGAGTCCATCCAGGCCCACCATTACGTAAGATGGATTGCCCCTGCCATTCATGGCTGGGGCAATTTAATATCCAAGACCAGGGACGGCGTGTGAGGGAAGATGGATTTGAAACTTATTGTCTTGTTACCTATGGGGTCGATTGCAGCATTGATTGCCGCCTGTGGTGGCGATGACCCCACCCCCCGTGGCCCCAACTCCAACCTCCCTCTCCATCCAGGTGAAACCCACCGCCGTTCCGCCGACCATCTTTGTTCCCGGCTACTCAGTATCCGGTGATGTGTTGGACAGCAGCACCAGCTTCCTTTTCGGCGGCACACTGACTCTGGAACCTTCGGGACAGACCGCCACCACCGACCATACGTTTGGCGAGTATGAGTTCACGGACGTAAAGGACGGCGAATATATCGTGACCGTGACTCCTACTTGTGTCGCCTACGGCTGCTACAAGCCAAAGGAGTTGATAGTTGATGGCAGTGATGTTATCGAGTTTCATTTCGCGCCGTTTGTGGCCTCTTTGTTGAAGGGAGGACCTCCAGCGGCACGGAGCATCGATGCCACCAGCAGCCGTGTATTAGCATTGGATGAGATCGAGTTCGCAGGCACCAGCGTCCTGTTGATCGGCCCCAATGACATGGAACCTGGAGGTTCTGCTCGTCTCACGGTCGCCGGCCCGGCGTGCCTGCGGTGCGCTGATCTCCTAGAGGTTGTTACAGCCACAGACTGGTCGGTCAGCCCGCCTGTGGGTGCCAGTATCGATGCCGAAACCGGCACGCTGAGCATCAGTGAAGCTGCGTCGGCGGGGACCACATACACCGTGACCGCTGACCTGGGTGCATTTGCGGTCACCAAAGAAATCAGCATCTACTCGGCAGAGGAAAACCCGTTGGTCGGAGTCTGGACTGAGCAGGAGACCGGTAATGTCGCCACCCTGTTGCTGACCTCCGGGGGCGAGTTCGCGGCGACCATCAACCCCTACGGCAGCTACCAGGACTACTGGGGCGACTACACCTTCGATTCCAGCACGGGTGTGCTTGAACTGATAGCCCAGGGTTGGAACCAGGTGGCCCCCGGCGGAGACGGTATCGGCACATTTTCCATCGACGCCAACGGCCAGCTATCCCTCAGTGATATCTGTCTTGGCAAGTGGGATCAGCCCACCCAGCTACTGGTCGATAACTGCGAGCATAAATTCATCAAGCAGTCTTATTTTCGTAACTGATCCGCGTTTGAAAACTACCAGCGTTGTCCCGGTTGCACCTCGATATGGTGAGGTTTCGTATCGTTTGTTATCAGCCAACGGGCGTCATCTGATAGTCAGCAAGAGTTGAGAGGAGGGTCTATGCGTCTTCACGATTTTCTTGATTTTCACACTCGGGAGCGTCCTAACTCGGGTTTTGCCGTTATGGGAGACCGAACGGTCACGTATAGCGAGGCCAGCAAGCGGATCAATCAACTGGCCAATGCCTTTGCCAGCGCCGGTCTCAAGAAGGCAGACCGGATCGCATTCCTTTCCAAAAACAGCATCGAATACATGTACATGTACTATGCGGGCTCTAAGTCGGGCGTGGTCCCGGTGCCGCTGAACTACCGGCTGGCTTCGGGTGAGTGGGCCTACATCATCAACGACTCTCAGGCCAAGATGCTGGTTGCGTCTGCCGAGTACCTGGCAGGTGTGGATGGAGTGCGCGGCGAGCTTGAGACCGTGGACCAATTCGTTTCTGTGGGTGCGTCTGGCCAAGCAAATGGTGCCGGAGGATGGACCGATTTTGATACCTGGGTCAACACCCAATCGGAGTCGGCTCCATTGGAGGAGATCTTCGCTGGCGACGACATCTTCCAGATGTAT
>PVBE011539178.1_pt1 | contig 13398 bp, 13 predicted proteins | sample 1631181 | NCBI WGS metagenome assembly PVBE01 (sample SAMN08397723, study PRJNA350692) | Marine metagenome, whole genome shotgun sequencing project. | isolation source: water | place: Pacific Ocean | collected 2012-04 | reverse complement strand
CTGCAAACTGACGGTGCGTTCTCGTCGGCCCGGCGACCGTTTTCAGCCGCTGGGCCTGAGCCAATCCAAGAAACTAAACGAATTTATGATTGACCGTAAAATCCCCAATGCCTGGCGCCAGCGTGTCCCGATTGTCTGCTCACCGGAACATATCCTCTGGGTAGTTGGCTGGCGTATTGACGAGCGGGTAAAAATCGCCGCTGAAACCGAAAAAGTCCTGCGCCTGGAGTTCAAGCGAACCCAGCCGCCTTTATAAGGAGTATTTAAGAGGGGCGAATATTCTAAGAATAAAACGGAGTATCTAAGAAGGGCTTCACCCTTCTTAAAAAACCTTCCTCCTCTCCTTATCAAAGAGGGATGGGGGCACCATATAAAACCTTAAAGGGGATGAGTAGGAAAAACCCCCTTTACCCCGGCTTTATCCCTTGCACCTTGATGCTGGCCACGGAACTGGCCGCTTCCTTTACCGCCTCTGCCGCCAGGCCCATCTTATTAATCGTCACCTTGGCCATCGGGTCGTTCGCCATAAATTCAACGGGGAAGACAGCCTCATCCAGTACCTTAACTTCGTGAAAACGGGCACCCTTTATCGCTTTCAGATATTCCCCTTTCATCATTGCCCCGGAAATACAACCGACATACGCCGCCGCCGAGCTCCTGATAATATCGGGCAGTTCCTTCAGTAGGACAATATCCGATACCATCAGTCTGCCGCCAGGCCTCAGCACCCGGAACGCCTCGCTAAAAACTTTTGGCTTATCGGGCGAGAGGTTAATCACGCAGTTTGAAATAACCACGTCCACGGAATTATCCGCCGCTGGTATATTCTCAATCTCACCCATCCGGAACTCCACGTTCTTATAGCCACCCTTCTCCGCGTTTTCCCGGGCTTTCTCCAGCATCTCCAGTGTCATATCAACGCCGATAACTTTCCCCTTTGCCCCAACCTTGTTCGCCGCCAGGAAACAATCAAAACCAGCGCCGGACCCTAGGTCGAGGACTATCTCTCCCTCGGTTAAAGAGGCCAAGGCAATCGGATTACCACAGCCGAGGCCCAGGTTGGCATCTTCCGGAATAGAACCGAGCTCTTCATCGCTGTAACCTATCGCTTTACTCAAAGCCTGCAACTGGTTATCGCTGCCACAGCAGGAAGTTTTCGTTTTCACTCTCTCCGCGTACCCTTCTCTGACTATCTTCTTTATTTCCGCCTCTTTCATTTCCAGACCTCCTTTAGTTACTGTAGTATCTCTTTCATCATTGGCCCAAGCATCCCTTTGATGGACTCATTGAAATAGTTAGCTTTGCCCAAGAAGATGCAACCCGCCTCGCCATCGGTTCCCGTACTGATGGCGACAAATTTCTCACCGCTTTTACCCTAGCTTTCTCTCTAACATCTTTGGGGAGAATTAGCTGCCCCCTTTCATCAATCACGACCAGCCCAGCAATCTGGTAACAACACTTGCCACCTTTTGACACCAGTTCCGTGGCACAACATGCCTGACTTTCGATTTCGCTTTTCTTGGTCATGAGCCCTCTCTCGTGTATTCAGTAGTCTCTTATTTTTTAGAATATACTGACTTATCTGTTTAGTAAAATCTATCCACAGGAATTCAAGGGAAAATAAAGAGGCTAACTACCGTTCCGGAGAGAATAAACCCTCCTCTCTTACTTCCCAGGCCTGGAAGGGCGAACCTATCCCGACTTTTTTACATCACCCGCTTCAACCTGAGGTTAGCTGTAATCCCGGGAATCCGGCCCCGCTTGGCAATTGGCCGACCGGCCACAGCGTGCAGGTCGGCGGTAAAATCAATCGGCCGCGCCCCGCTGATATAGCTACCCACGCCAAAACCGTCCACCGGCGCTCCGCTCTCCAGAAAGTGCTTCAGGCGCTCCGGTTCAAGGCCACCACTGGCAAAAATCTTTACCTGGTCGAAGCCAGCCAGATCCAGCCGGGCCCTCACCTCTTTGACCAGATCGACGGTAACTCCCCCTCGCTCACCGGGAGTATCCAGCCGCACACTACCTAATTTCTCCCCCAGAGCCTCGGCCACCCGCAGGCTTTCTTCGGGTTCGTCCTTAAAGGTATCCACCAGCGAAATACGGGGCACTCCCGGCGGCATATGCTTGTCAAAGGCCACCGCCGCCTTAACTGTATCCCCCATGACGATAATCAGGGCGTGGGGCATCGTCCCCACCGGTTCAATACCGGCCAACCGGGCACCAACCACACTGGAACAGCCAGCGCAGCCGCCCACCATCGCCGCATAGTCCATTACCCCAGCCACAAAAGGGTGGACGTGGCGGGCGCCGAAGCTGATGACAGGTACGCCACGGGCAGCGTCCACGCACTCCCGGGCAGCCGTTGCCCAGCCGCTACCGTGGGCCAGAATGCCACAAATGGCCGTTTCATATAATCCGTAGCTCTGATAGGACGCCGTGATGCGCAAGACTACTTCCTTCCGCTCCATAGTCTCACCATCGGCCAGCGCCCACACCTCACGGTCTTCTGCGGGTAGAGCTTTCGCCAGCAGCGCCTTGGCTTCTTCCATACCACAGAGTACCCCGGCCCGACTGGTAAAGACCTCCATGGTAGCTTCCGGATCAATCCCTTCCCGGCGTAGGATATCTATCGTGCGGACAAGATAAACATCGGTCGTCTCGCCGGACAGCACCGCTTCGCTCGGTTCAAACTCGGGTTTTCTCATCTAGCTATACCCCCGATTCGGTCAGTTTGGCGCCCAGCACCTTTTCCATATGCTCCAAGGCAAACCAGTGCGCCTTTTCATCAGGAGAGGCTACGCCGTCAACCGGGACTTCCACCAGGTAGTCCCGGTTCCGGGCATCGGCCACCGTATGCATGACGCAGATATTAGTGAGCACCCCGCAAACAATTACTTTTTCCAGCTTCAGTTCTTTCAGCTTGGCCTCAAGTATGGTATCGAAGAAACCGCTGTAACGTCTCTTGGGGACTATCTCACCGGGATATCCGACTAACTCCGGGATAACCTCCGCCTCGGCCGTACCTTTAATACAGTGGGGCGGGAACATCCGGAACTCGAGGTCGTCCAGAGTATGGTTATCGCAAATATAGAAGACTTTGGCACCCCGGGCCGGCGCCCGTTCCAGCAAGCTCTGGATATTAGGGATTATCCGTCGGGACTCTGCCCTGATGTACAGGGGGTAGCCCTCCTCCAGGAAACCGCGGAGCATATCGACCACTAGGACGGCCTCAGCCATGAAATGTCTCCCTCATTTCCAGGTACTGCTTTATCTGGCGGGTCAGCTCAAAGGGGTCGCCAGCGATGACACTGGAAGCATAAATCTCCAAGCCACCGATATCCGAGTCCCGATCATGCAGGTTACCCTTATCTACTATCCGGACGATGACGGGAAATTCCTCCCAGCTCTCTTCCGTGGCCGACAGCGGTGGCACCACTAGGCTGAGATTAAACGAGCTTATCCCCAATTTGTTACCTCTCATTTAATTATCTTTTTAATGCCGGAAATGCCTTACCCCAGTAAAGACCATGGCGATATCATACTTATCCGCCGCCTTGATGGAGTCCTCATCGCGTATTGAGCCACCAGGCTGGATGATGGCGGTTACCCTACCAGTGGCCGCTGCCTCCACCACGTCGGGAAAGGGGAACATGGCGTCCGAAGCCAAAATACTGCCTTTAGCCTTCTCCCCGGCCTTCTCCATAGCTACGTAGGCACTGACAATCCGGCTGGGCTGCCCGGCGCCCATACCCACCAGTGTTCCGTCCTTGACCAGTACGATAGCGTTGGACTTGACATGCTTCACCGCCCGCCAAGCAAAGAGCAGGTCAGCCGTCTCCGCTTTGGTCGGCTTACGTTTGGTGACCGTCTTGAGATTAACGTCGTCCTCCGCCAGAGAATCCGAGCCCTGCATTAGAAAGCCCCCCTGCACCCGGCGGAAATCAAGATAGCTTTCCGGCGACTTACCGTAAGCCGGCGGCAATTTTACCACCAGAATCCGGAGGTCTTTTTTACGTTTTAATACTTCCAGCGCCCCGATTTCATATTCCGGGGAGATGACTATCTCATAGAAGGTCCGGCCCATTTCTTCCGCGGTGGCCAAATCAACCGCCCGGTTAACGGCCACGATGCCCCCAAAGGCCGCCACGGGGTCGCCACTGAGCGCCCGCCGATAAGCCTCGGCAATATCATCATGGCTGGCTAGGCCGCAGGGATTGGTGTGCTTGATAACCACCACCGTCGGCGCGGCAAAGTCGGTCACCACCCCCCAAGCGGCATCCGCGTCCAGGATATTGTTAAAAGAAAGCTCCTTACCCCCCAGCTGCTCCGCCCAGGTAATACCGGCCTCCAGCGCAGTACCCGCCACCGACTCGGCATAGAAAGCGGCTGGCTGATGCGGGTTCTCCCCGTAGCGCAGTCCGTAGCGCTTCTTCAGAGCCACGGTCATCTCCTCGGGAAAGCCCTCTACATCCTGCCTCAGGTATTGTGCGATAGCGGTATCATAGACCGCCACGTGCTGGAAAGCCTTCTGTGCCAGCCGTTTTCGTTCCGCCAACGACATTTCTCCTTGCCGCAGTTTTTCTACCACCGACGAGTAGTCCGCCGGGTCAACCACCACCACGACGCCGGGGAAGTTCTTGGCGGCGGCCCGAATCATGGTAGGTCCGCCGATATCAATGTTTTCTAGCGCCTCGACCAAGGTAACTCCTTGTTCAGACACCGTCTGGACAAAAGGGTAAAGATTGACCGCCACCAGATCAATAACCTCAATTTTATTCTCGGCCAGTTCGGCCAGGTGCGCCGGCAGGTCACGCCGCGCCAACAGGCCGCCGTGTACCATCGGGTGCAGGGTCTTTACCCGGCCGTCCAGAATTTCCGGAAACCCGGTAATCTCGGAGATGCTCTTCACCGGCACCCCGTCTTCCGTCAAGGCTTTTTTGGTACCGCCGGTGCTGAAAAGCTTAAACCCCAGCTGGTTCAAGTCCCGGGCAAAGTCGGTTACGCCCGTTTTGTCTGAGACGCTGATAATCGCTCGCATAAATACCTCCAACGTGCCCCTATTTCACTTTAGCCAATTTCCCTCGCACCACCTCACCGGTCAACTCACGAATGGCGTCAGTGGCAATCCATCAAGCACCTCTGGCATCAATTTGTTGAACTTCCCTCGCCGTCTGAATAGCCATTTTATTCAGATTCGGGTTCCGCTTTCCAACATGTCTTAACGTCCAGTTAACCGCCTTCTTCACAAAGTTCCGGTTATCGGCAGCCTCTCTCTTTATTATCGGCAGGAACTTTACAAAATCATCATCGGTTGCCTTTTTATCCTGGACGGCCAGTGCCGCCATCAGAGCAAAGCCGGCTCGCTTCATGAATTCTTCTTCTCTTTCACTCCACTCAACTGCTTTTTGCTGGGCCAGTCCATATTTTTAAAAATCGCTATATCGCCTCTCGTGAGTCCGCCTAATCTATAACCACCCTTTCCTTCCTCACCTGTTCCGCCACCCCACCGATAACCTTCGCCTCTGGCAGAGCTTCCGTCAGCTGGCCGGCGTCATCGGGTGAGCTGATGAGTACCATGCCGATACCCATATTGAACACCCGATACATCTCGCTTTGCTCAACGTTACCCCGCTGCTGAATAAGCCGAAAGACGGACGGGACAGTCCACGATTGGCTATCAAACCGCGCCGCCAGTCCTTCGGGCAATACCCGGGGCACATTGTCTACCAGGCCGCCGCCGGTAATATGGGCCATACCCTTGATAAGCGACAGCCGCGGCCTCAATTGAGTATAGTAACACCGGTGGGGCTCCAGAAGCGCCTCGCCCAGAGTACGCCCCAGCCCCGGGTAGCTTTTAGCCAGCTCTTCAACACCGAAAATCTTACGCACTAAGGAATAACCGTTGGTATGCAACCCACTGGAGGGCAGCCCGATAACGGCATCACCCGCTTTTACTTCTTTTCCCAGGATAATTTTTTCTTTCTCCACCACCCCGATGATAAAGCCCACCAGATCATAGTCTTCCCCGGCATAGAGACCGGGCATCTCGGCGGTCTCGCCGCCAATCAGGGCACAGCCGGCTTCCCGGCAGGCTTGAGCTAACCCCCGGGCTACCGCCGCCACCTGATCCGGTACCAGCTTACCCATAGCAATATAGTCCAGAAAGAAGAGAGGCTCGGCACCGCAGGTCAGGATGTCATTGACGCAGTGGTTGACCAAGTCAATACCGATGGTCTCGTGTTTATTCACGGCCGCGGCAATCTTAAGCTTGGTACCCACGCCGTCAACGCTGGATACTAGAATCGGCTGTTTGTAGCCTTTGAATTCAAAAAGCCCACCGAAGAAGCCAACACCGCCCAAGACCTCCGAGCGGTGGGTAGTATGGGCCTGCCTTTTGATGAGTTCCTTAGCTCTGGCGGCAACATCAATATCAATGCCAGCGGCGACGTAGGTCTGCTTGATTTCTTTGCTTCCCATGCCAGAATACCTTTCCCCACTAGATTACCAAAAAACCGGGTTTCGCTCAAATACTGGGGAAAAGGAGAAGAGGGAAGAGGTTATCCGAAAAAATCTTAAATGTTTTCTAGCCCAGACCCAGCCCTCTACAAATGGCGGGAAAGTCAAGGTGCGACTCCACCAATTCCGCCAGTCTCAGCAGTTTCTTCTCCTGGTTAAACCTGGCTCGGCCCAGAGCCTCTTCAATATCCTTAACTATAGTATCGGTATCGTTCCCGGTTACAATAATAGGGACACCTTTACTTTCTGCCGTATAACGGACGCTATCAACTGGCGCCGTGCCGCCGCTGATAACCAAGCACCTCGTTGAGGTCTCCAGCGCCGCCATCTGCATATCCGGGCGGTCGCCCCGGACCACCGCCGCCTTATTGGTTTTGCGGCCAAAGTACTCTAGACCAGAGTCAACCAGCATAGCCCCCGCCATGAGATTCTCCACCAGCTCCGCCGATTTCTCTGCATTATTTAGTATTTCTCCCTGTACGGAGTCAGCCAGTTCACCCACCGCTACCGTGAAGAGGGCCCGACTTTCCGGCAGTACTCCCAGAACGACTATGCCCGCCGCCTCAAACTGAGGTGAACTTTCCGCCGCCACGTACTTTAACCGACTGGCCGGCACCTTATTCAGAACGACACCCAGTAAATTAGCACCGAACCTTTTACCACAATTGATAATCTCTGCCGGTGACTGCCTAGCGAAATCGGCCACGACCATCACCCTAGCTTTCAATACCTCCATCATCGTGTAATCCGCCTGGTCCAGGCTTTCCTCCGGGCTCCGGCCGCATCGACCCTCGACAATGACCACGTCCTTATCCCGAGAAAGACGGTCAACGACTTCTTTAACTTTACTCACCGGCGGACAGAGAACGTCCACCGGCTCCGCTAAAGCTAGGACCTGTTTCATAAAAACGGTATCGTTTTTACCGTCCGCCGATCCTTTCCCGGCGGTGACCAGCTTAATATAGCCTATTTTCTTCCCCTCCTCCAGCCAGCGCTTACCCAAGCCGACGCCAATGGTGGTCTTACCGGCCGCTTCCTCCGCAGAGACTAAATACAAAGCAACCAAGATTCACCTCCCGCAATATTTCACCAAACTTGCCCATCTATTATAATCTCCCAAACCTATTTCGTAAAGGACTAACCTTCGTTTTCTAATCCTTTTCATTCCTAAACCAGCCACCTTTTTTGTTTGTAGCTGGTAACACCATCCCTCTTTATCCCTCTTCCTCTTAAGGAGGATGGTATGTCCAAATGAACCGACGAGGTTAAGGGCGACCACTAAAAGGCTATAATTGACAGTGGCAGCGTGATATAATTGAGCTAAAGGACTAGGGGAGAGGCCAACGATGCGTGAGGCAAAGCTCTCGGAAAAGCTACCCGGCTCCAAGGTAAGATGCCACACCTGCCAGTGGCGCTGCACCATCGCACCTAGTAAATCCGGGGTCTGCCGCATGTACCAGAATAAAGACGGCGTCCTTTATAACCGGAGCTACGCCAAGACGTCATCAGTGGCCGCCGACCCGATTGAAAAGAAGCCCCTGTTCCACTTCTTCCCAGGCAGCTTGGCTTTCTCCATCGGGGGGTGGGGCTGCAACTTCCACTGCCAGCACTGCCAGAATTGGGAGATTTCCTGTCCCAGAGCCGGTAAGCCGTGGCGTAGCTCTTCGGAGATTCAACCTGAGACCTCTATAGAAATGGCCAAGTATTACCACTGCCAGGGCATTGCCTGGACATACAACGAGCCGACCGTCTGGTTTGAGTACACGCTGGACTCGGCGCGGCTAGCCAAGGAGCATAACCTATACACCGTCTATGTCACCAATGGTTACATGACCCCGGAGGCGATGGACACCATCGGGCCCTATCTGGACGCCTGGCGGGTTGATATCAAGGGCTTCTCCGACGCTTTTTATCGCGAGCTAGCCAAAATACCCCGCTGGCGGGGAATACTTGAGGTGGCCCAGCGAGCCAAAGACAAGTGGCACATGCACGTTGAGGTAATTACCAATATCATCCCCACTATGAACGATGACGACCAGCAGCTTGAAGGTATCGCCAACTGGATAAAAGACGAACTGGGCGAACTGACCCCCTGGCATGTCACCCGGTTCTATCCCCACCACCATCTGGGGCATTTACCCCCCACCCCAGTCGCCACCCTGGAGCACGCCTATGAAATCGGGCGGAAGGCCGGCCTCAAGTTTATCTACACGGGCAATGTTCCCAGTCTCCGGAGTGAAAACACCACCTGCTACGCCTGCGGCCAACTGGTGGTGCAACGGTTCGGCTACCAGACCAGCGTGGTCAGTTTGAACGGCTCTAAGTGTAAAAACTGCGGGGCGGAACTTAATTTCCGAACACCCGAAAGAGAATCGAAATGATCAAGCATCCGGTGGTCGCCGGCCAATTTTATCCCGCGTCAGCCTCTCAGCTAAAGGCGATGATAAAAACGCTGGTGGACGAAGAGGCGGAGAAACGGGAGGTCGTCGGGCTGGTCTCACCCCACGCCGGATATGTCTACTCCGGACCGGTCGCCGGTGCCGTTATCTCCCGGATTAAATTCAAAGACACCTTTATCATCCTCGGCCCCAACCACACCGGAAAAGGGAAACCCATGAGCATCATGACGGAGGGGGTGTGGCAAACACCGCTGGGTGACGTCGCCATCGACTCGGAGTTGGGCAAACGGATTCTGGCCAACTCCAGCCACTTGCAACAAGATAACGCCGCTCACCAGTATGAGCATTCCATAGAAGTCCAACTCCCGTTTCTACAGTATTTCCGTCCGGACATTCGGATAGTGCCCATCACCCTAGCTTGTGGAAACGGTGCCGCCTACAGGGAAATCGGTAAGGAAATCGCCAGATCCGTCCGGGAACTAGGCCAAGAAGTCGTCATCATGGCCAGCAGCGACATGACCCACTACGAGTCACAGGCATCGGCGCAGCAGAAAGACCAGCAGGCGATAGACGCCATGCTGCGCCTAGACGAAGATGAGCTGTTACGGCGAGTTAAGGAACTGGATATCTCAATGTGCGGCTACGCGCCCACGGTCTGCCTCATCTCCGCCGCCAAAGAACTAGGGGCAACAGCGGCTGAACTAGTCAGATACCAGACCAGCGGCGACATCACCGGTGATTACTCTAGCGTCGTCGGCTATGCCGGTATAATTATTACCGCCGTTGAGATACACCCGCTAGTGCAATTAGCCAAGGAAACAGTTGAGACCTATGTAAGAAGGGTAAGGTCCCTTCGCCTCCAAAAGAGCTTGCCCTCGAGATGAAAGAGAAAGCCGGCGTTTTCGTTTCTCTCCACAAGCTCGGGGGGCTACGGGGCTGCATCGGTACCTTTGAGCCGGCGGCGCCGAACGTGGCCGAGGAGATTATCAACAATGCCATCAGCGCCGCCACCAGAGATCCACGCTTCCTGCCCGTCGTCCCGGAGGAACTGGCGCAACTTAACTACAGCGTGGACGTACTCACCGCACCCGAACCGGTCAAGGACGAAAGCCAGCTGGATCCGAAAAAGTACGGGGTCATCGTAGAGTACGGGTTCCGGCGAGGCCTACTCCTGCCTGACCTGGCGGGAGTGGACACGGTGGACCACCAAATTGACATCTGCCGACAGAAGGCGGGCATCGCACCCGACGAGCCGATAAAGCTGTACCGCTTCAAGGTAAATAGGTATAGGTAAGCAAAGGGGAATTGAAAAGGACAAAATTACGAGTAATTAAAACTCAGGAAAACAATTCACCCGTGGTTAGATCTCCTTAATAAGGTGTCCGTGAATTCTTCCAACGTACTCAGCGCCCGTACGGAAATTATCGAACGTATTTCTCGATACTCAACTCATCCTTGATTTTAATACAACCAATGACGCTTTGAGCAGCGGGGCAACGGGTGATATAGTTGGAGAAACTCTCCTTTGCATCAGCCACCTTATCCTCGGTTACCTTCAGATGGTATCTGACCCGTATAGTAGTGATTCTGAGGACGTCACTGACATTCTCGATGTCTCCTTCCACATCAGCCCAGTAAAGAGTCTCGGGAGTGGGGATTCCCTTTCTGGCCATCACCGTAGCCAGTGTTCCCATCATTCAGCCTGCTGTTGCAGCCACGATGTGGTCAAGCGTTGCCACATGCTCTTTTTCAGGCTCAACCTTGTAGAATTTCATGATTCCCCCGTGGACTCCGTAATAGACGGGCTCTGAGAACCCCTCTATCATGGCTCTCCTGGTTGGTCCTTTTTCCCTCACGATCTTGATTCGTGACGTATGAACGGCATCACCCATGTTTCTCTCCTTACATTATCTCTTTTGTTAGCGTTCGCCTTTTCGGCAATTGTAAGTCCGTGGCATCTGATTGTCAATATCACTGAAAAGTAACGTAATTTCTGCTACTAATTTGCTACTACAACTTTAAGCCTGCTAAAAATGTCAGCTTCAAAACGATCTTACCAGTGATAATGTGTTTTAACCGTTTTAAAGCTAATTTAACAGTTTTTCATACCTAATGCCCATAACTCTCAAGGCGGTTCCAGATGAAGACTTCAATCTCTCTTATCTTGTTGAGGATCTACTCCTGATAACAGAATACCGTCAATTCTAACTTAAAATATGGTATCCTTTACGGAGGCCGGTTAATGGAAACGACCTGGAAACCTATAGTCGCAGGAATTCTAAACATAATTGTGGGCACATTTAATCTTCTTGGAATGCTTATTATAATCGTAGTCCTTGTTGCTATTGGCAGCGGCATATTAGCTTTAAGTAGTGTTATGAATTTAATACCGCTATGGTTGTCTGGAATTGCTCAGGGGTTACTGGTAATCATTGCAATCCTCGTAGCTATTTTCAGTGCTATACCTTTAATGGGCGGAATTTATGCAGTACAGAGAAAAAACTGGGGTTTAGCACTCGCTGGTTCAATTGTTGCCATTTTGAGTTCAATACCAGTAGGGATTACGTCTACCGTGTTGGTTGCATTAGCAAAAAACGAATTTGAATCATATGATCGATTTTAATATCTATCCGTAAACAAATTCCGCACGCCCAGTGGTTTAAGGCAAGGTGATTCCGAATTTTAGGGAATGACTGCTTTTCGTAGAGGCCGGTCGGGAGAATCACGAGGTGGAAAGCGAATTGGGAAAATATTGTATTCAACATAGCAACCCCTGGGAGAATGGTTATATTGAATCTTTTAACAGCAAGTTCAAAGATGAGCTGTTTAACCGGGAGATCTTTACCACACTTGACGAAGCCAAAGTGTTGACAGAACAATAGCAAAAGGAATACAACCTGGGGCGCACCCGTGTAGTGCCAAGAATAACCGCCCGCCGGCACCTGAGGCTATTTTAACTATGACAACGACGCAAGAACTAGTACAATTGATGGGGGCAGGTCAGGCCCGAGTGAACAATTATCAGGATTGTGACGACGGCAGTAGCAACGAAGGATTCTCAACAAGGGGCAAACATTCTGGCCTTATGTTCAAAGAAGTGGCGAAACAATATGTGCCACAATCGTTACCTCCAGTTAGCTACTACGCTTTGAATTCTAACTTAGCAAGAACTATAATAAATAGAAGCAAGTCAGATCCAGTCGATTAAATAAGGAGGCCTACTGTGAGTGGACAACATGACCGGGCAGAGGTTCTGTCATTACTGGAGAATGTTAAGGTAATCGCCGTAGCTACTTCCGCCGGAGAAAATATAAGAGTCCGCATGATGCACCATGCCATCGACGAGGACTTCAACATTTATCTGGCCACCCTGAAAGGCGACCCCAAGACGGTTCAGATGACCCATCAGCCTTCGATTTCGCTACTTGCCCACCAACCCGGGGCTGACATCAATGAATCCACAGAGATTGAAATTACCGGCAAGGCTCTCTTTGTCAGGAACCAGAAGGAGAGGGAACGAGCTCTGGAGATGACCGCCAGAAGGTCGCTGGTGGTCAAGCACCTCGTTGGGGCCGGAAACAGTGGTATGCTTGATTGTATTAAAGTAGTACCCAATATCATAAAATTCCGCGTTTTTCAAGAGATAGTGCAGGGCATCCCCCCCACTGTTATTGAATTACCGCAGAATCGGCAGGTAGTAAGTGACTGGCACCTCGTTAAGACGAAGATGAGAAGCTGGGTCATGGCACTAAGAGCACCATTCCTCACTGCCAGCATTGTCCCTATCCTTCTCGGGACAGCCATAGCCTGGTCCATCACCAGTACTTTCTACTGGGGGTTTTTCCTGCTGACCCTGTTTGCTGGCTTACTAATACAAATGGGCACCAATGTTATCAACGATTACTCCGACCATAAGAGTGGCAACGATGAGGTGAACCAAGAGTTTGTCCGTCCTTTCAGTGGGGGTAGCCGGGTAATCCAGTTAGGCTTCCTGACTCCCATTGAGGCGCTTTTAGGCGGTTTGTTCTTTTTCCTCCTCAGCGCTCTCATCGGCTTCTATCTTGCCTGGGCAAGAGGACCGTTAATACTGGGTCTGGGAGCTATTGGGCTTGTCTCTGGGATGTTCTATACCGTGGGCCCATTTAACTGGGCGAAGAGAGGACTTGGTGAAATCCTGGTGGGTCTGAACTTTGGTGTACTAATGACCTTAGGAGCCTACTACGTACAGACACAAAGCTTGAGCTGGGTTCCAGTAATAGCCGCGATTCCAGTGTCTCTACTCATCGCCGCCGTGCTCTATATAAATGAATTTCCCGACTATATCGCCGATAAAAAGGTGGGGAAGAACACGCTGGTGGTAAGGCTTGGGCGGGAAAAAGCGGCGATTCTCTATGCTTTAATTATGATGGGTGTTTATTTAGCTCTTGGGGTAGGAGTAGCCGTGGGAGTCCTGCCTATGGCGACTTTACTGGGACTGATAACG
>PVBE012791657.1_pt1 | contig 13400 bp, 19 predicted proteins | sample 1631181 | NCBI WGS metagenome assembly PVBE01 (sample SAMN08397723, study PRJNA350692) | Marine metagenome, whole genome shotgun sequencing project. | isolation source: water | place: Pacific Ocean | collected 2012-04 | reverse complement strand
TAACTAACGGGTGTCCATCCCCGCCAGTCACACCATCACCAGATGCAGTGAACAGATTTACTCCGTCACCAGACTGATAAGAATTGGTGAAACCATTGTTAAGAGGGTAAGCCGCCTTAACTTGCTTGGTGTACGCCATAGCCCGAGCAAGTGCTTTGGTATAACGTGCAGACAATGAGTCGTACAAGTTATCTTCCATAGCTTCCTCGGTGATAGAGAAGCCCATCGCGATGGTCTCATGATTATAACGAGCCGTGAAGGATTCCTGTGCCGAGTCATAACTAATGGCAGCGCCTTCGTTTTTGACAGGGGCAGCAGCAAAACCAGACAGCTTCACTTCTTCCTCAAAGGAACGATCAGAGCTTTCTGTTTCATAAATAAGCTCATGTTCGTCCTGATATTTTTCATACTCCAAACCAAACAGGGCGTTAAGCCCCGGCAGGAGTTCTTTCAGCATTTGCGCTCTTGAGATAGCCATTGCTTATTGCTCCTTAAACACCGAGTTTAGTTTCGTAAGCGTGACTTAACGGAAGATAGGTTACGATACAGTCGGTGTAGGTGTCACCTACAGTGCTGGTCGGCCCGTCTACGAAATCAACGATACGGAGTGGTAGTGAGTTAGTCGTAGCAACAGAACTCCCGTCAAGGGCGTTTTTGCTTCGACCGATGGATGTTGAACCTGCTGTGCTTATCGCTGAAACGTTGTTTCCAAGTCCAGTTTGGGCAATTGCTTCGTCAGCTTGCATGCGAAATAACAGTTTAGGATCATCAACAACATACGCATAAGCGTCTGAAGCCACTGTACTGGCTGTCCATTGTTGACTAAACGTCATTTGGCTAGAGTTTGGATCGGTGTAGGTACAACCTACAAAGATACCAACAATGCCAGCAGCAACAGATGTTGTTACTGCTGCTTTCTCTACTGTGCCTGATGAAACTATTTGTACGAAATCTCCGTAAAATATTGCAGTATCATAAGCACTTGCAATCTTAATATGACGAACCTTGCCTGTAAAGGAACCGCTCGCGCTAAGAGTATCAGTAGGTTCTGCCCCCGTTGGGGTCGCAGTGGTAGCCATAATTGGCCTCCTTACTAATTAGAAATCAACCCCGTAAAAACAAAGTTAATTTCTGCCAAAGGTTGTTCTCGTATTTCTCTCGGGTTTCATGAGAGGCATACGAGGGTCATTTTCACGCAAGAAATTGTTGTCTACAGATTCCATTTGATCTGCTGCAACTTTTTGGAAGTGTCTCGTTCTAGCGGCAATTTTCTCTTCTGGTGCTTTACAGAGTAACAAGCCGCCAATCTCAACATTACCTACAAATTTTGAATCGATATCTGAGCTTAGTAGCTTCATTTCGGGGTAGTCGTCAAACTTACATGGCTCCCAACCCTCTCTCATCATCTTTGAGACATTAATGTTGTCAGAGTGACCTAACACTCTAGTCCTGACCCACCTATGCGTCCAACCCTCTATTTTATGGGGGACTGGCAAGATAGAGGCAGGTACCCAGTCGTCGCTAGACAACCACTCTCCCATTTCTCGCATTTCGTTTTCTCTTGGGGTGCGCTCTTCAGCCATCATTCGTTCTCCTTTCAAGTAAGATCCGTTGATCGGCATATTGCTTATTAGTTATCCCAAGCCTCTTAGCGAGAGAGACTTCGGACGGTTCTAACCGTACTGAGCGCGGTTTAGCACCATTGCTCCTAGAGGAGGGTGCCACCACCGACGAAGGCCGACTGTGTGTCACGGATTCACCACGGCTATTTTGGCCGCCATTATCCACCCAGCCGTAATCTGGAAAAGCATTTCTCATACTATCATCTATATAAGAAAAGTATTCCTCGGTGGACGGGGCCATGCCCTGTCTCACCGCTGCTGTATGTGATCCATAAGCAAGGGCTGTCATTTCCTCATGACCCTCTTTCATGAACCACTCATTCTTTTCTGCCCACTCTTGTGCCTGTGGGGTTACCTGCGGGGCTTGCTGTTGTTGGTAGGCTACATTTTGAGCCGCCCTTCTGGCAATCTCCTGCTGGTAGTTTTGCTCCTGATAAGCCCGCTGATTTTGAGCCTGCTGATCCATGCTGGTTTTATAGCGATCTATATCATGAAGCTCTGTCTGAGACTTGTTCATCTTTTGCTGGGTGCTGATAATCTTATCAGTGTCGCCTTCTTCGTAAGCTTGACGATAGGCGTTCTCGGCACTTTGCAAAGACACTTGGGCTCGCTCTTTTATCTGGTCAACTAAAGCCGATTCACCTCTTGCAATAAGAGCTTCCTGTTCTTTGGTTTTAGTCGCAAATTGCTGAGCAACAGCAACCGCCTCTTCGCGCATTTGCTCGGCGGCTTCTTTTTGCCTTCTCTCTTCATGATAGTCAAACTTTAACTTATTTAGCCTTTTTTGAACTCTTTCAGAATACCGGCCAAGTTCTTCGTCTTCAGCTTCATCAGGATCTGAGCCTCTAGCTCTTGATGGCCCCTTCTTTTTTGCAGGGCGCTCCTCAATAACCTCTACCTCAATATCTGAATCTTCTTCAACAACAGGCTTTTTCTTTTTCTTTTCTACAACCGTTTTAACGCCAAAAAACTTATCTTCTGCGCTGGCGGGTTTTTGGTAAAGATCGCTATCTCTTTCTTCTGCTTCATTCATGCTTTAACAACCCCCCTTGGGTCTTCCACTACGGCCTCAACGCTATCATCGTTGATAAGCCTAAACTCTTTTCCCTGAACCCTGAATCTGGTTCCAGAATAAGACCTCATAAGTATCCAGTCGCCTTTTTTACAGAAAGGCCCAGAGGGGAATCGTTTTAGGTCGTTGTAGCAATCGGCTCCCATTTCGAGAACCATCCCCACAATCGACCCAACTTCTTCATCCTGAACAGTCTTGGTAGTTTTCAGTATGCCACCATCATACGCCCTGTCTGGGTCTGGAAGCGCGATCAATATCTTATAGCCCCGAGGGCTTGGTAATTGGCTCGCGTATTGAGCATCATCTTCTTCGCTTTGCTCTGGAAGCTTAGCTAGTTCGCTCACTTTTCCTCCTTGCATTGGGAAACGCCCAAAGTCGTTTTGCACTAGGTAATGCCTAGAGTCATTGCACTGGGAAAATGCCCAGAGTCATTTCACACATCTAAAAATCCAGCTGCTTTACTATTAAAGCTTCTCATATTTATCTTTTGCATCGAGTATTTCTCTCTCAGCTAGGGCCAAACCCTGTATAATTCCGCAGCATTTTGTATAATCCGAATAGTCTTTGCAACCCCCATCGCTGAGATGATCACTTAGCTCGTTCATCTGATCACGAATATTTGACCTTAAATAGTCAAAAATACCATTAACAGCAAGTATATCTAATTCTTTTGTCATTTATCTGTCATCTGTTTTGCGATATCAATTCCTATCTTGGCCCCGGCCACTTGTTTGTGGGAGGCTATACGGGCCGCTTCTAGTTCTTCTTTAGTATTTGTTTCTGCTACCCTCACCCCAAGCTTGGCTACTTCTAGCTGACCATCCTGCTCCAGCTTCTGTTGGTCAAACTGCGCTTTAGTCATTGCTTTTTGCATATCAAGCTGGATTTTAGCCATCTCCGCTTCTGCTTTGCGCTGTATGTCTGCCTGCTTCAGCTCAAGTTCCTTCTGGCGCATTTGAATAATAGGATCTTGCATCTGCTCTTGCTGTTGCGCCATCTGTTGTTCTTGGGCCGCTTTCCCAGAGAGCTGGGCCGCTGCGGGGGCAACAAGCCTTGATATTCTGTATTCAATATCTTCTGGCAGTGCTTCATCTGGGGCAGGTAACGGGACACCCAGTTCTTTTTCAATCTGCATTCTGTATTGAAAGGCCAAGTGTTCCTGAACATGTGCTGCCATTTCGGCCATTGCGGTTTTTGCGTTCGGGCTTTTCTGCATGACCTCCATAACTTTCGGATTTTCAGGTAATGCCATATGAGTCTGGATGTGGGCCTCATGATCCTGATAAATAAACGCCTTAACAGGCTTGCCGTTAATGATATTCATGTTCTCACTGACCGGATCTGTTGGTTTAACGTCAGACTCGTTGGGAACAATCTTCTCTGCGTCCTGAATGCCCAGAATATCCAGCATTTGCCGGTGTAATAGCGGCATATCGTACATTTCCGGGGCTTGGGCGGCCAATTGTAACGCCGCTTGGTACTGCATAATCCTCTGTGCCATCGTTCCGGCGTTGGGATCACTGACAGGAATGATATCTACCGAGTCATCAAAGTCAGAACTAACGACTTGCTCCCCTTTGGTCGCGTAGGGGTACTCCTCTGGCCCAAAATCATGAACAACTTGGCTTAAAATGCGTAATTCCACCCTCATAGAGGAGTGTAATCGGGCCTGAACCGCGCTCATAACCTTCATTGAACGCTCTAAAATTGCCAAAGTGGTGCCAACAGGCGCTTCTGCGTTCATATCCGCAGCCTTTACGTCGGCAGCAGACGCAAATCGCCTGCCTTCCTCTACAATGTCTCCCATTAGCTGATAAAGGACGTTGCTCGGCTCTTTATAAGGCAAAAATGAGATATTATCCTTGATTGTACCGCCGGGGACGTCTACATCCCGGAATTCTCCGGGCATAATCGGGGTATCGTCGCCCTTAATCCTTAATCCTCTGGCTTTTAGTCCTCCGGGGAGGTTAGATAAGGTGCCAGCATCCACCAGTTGTCTTAATAATGAGGTTGCCGACTTGGCAAGCCCTCCAATCATGTGGATTAACCCAAATCCATAGAAGCCCAGCCCGGGCATGTACTGGTAATGGACAAAATGCTCACGTTTTAATTTAAGCTCGTCGCCTTCATACCAATTACGGCGAACAGCCAAAACAAGACGAGAAGATAAATCTATGCTGACAACATAAGGCAGCTGAATTCCTGTTGGCCCACCCTCGTCTTTGTCTTCAAAGCCGGGAAGATCCAGATTAACCTGTATCTCAAGGATTGTATGCCTTGAGTCGTAGTCATAGCTGCTGGAATCACCAGTAAGCTTGTTGTATTTTTCCTCAATACGGTCAATATTTGGGCTTGAAGCAGGCAAATCCATGTCTCGATAGAACCCGGAGACCTGCAACTTCCTTACCTCGTTAACACTTCTCCGCATAACATGGGTTGCACGTTCACAGGTAACAAGATCGGATGCCCCGTAGCTAACAACAAAATCCTCAGCAGGAACAAACATACTGCAAGGTCTGCCCATACTCGAATCATAGTAAACCTTTCTAAACGCACTCCCCGCCAGCGGCAGAGAAAACAACATCTTCTCTGTTTCGCTGCGATATTCCGTCATTTTTTCTGTCAGGAGATAGTTCAGGTAGTTCTGAACTCGGTGGGCCTGCTTTTCCTTCTCGCCATCTATTTGCCCAATAATAGATGTCTTAACGGGGCCACTAGCCGGGAAAATTTCCTGTATTGCCTGAGACTGAAATTTAATAACAGACTCAGTCAAGAGGGGATGGAAGACACCACAGGCGCCATCCCAAGGGACAGTTCTGTCTTCATGCTTTAAACCAAGAAGATCCAAGCCGTCGATATAAGCCCTTTCCCAGTCTGACCTGCTTTCTTTGTCTGAGGTATACAGCCCAATAAGATCGAGAGAGATAATATTGAGTTCTTTTTCCGAGAGAACTTCTGCCAGATTATCGTCGTGGCCTTCACCGCCAAGACCTCCCATATCCGGGTCAAAATCAATTATTACACCGCCTTCACTATCTTCTGTCTCTATAGAAACAGAATCCGGGTTAGCGATTTCAATCTGGACTTCCTCCCCCCCTGCGGGGAAAGGCGACCCATACAAAGCCTTATCAATAGCCACGATTATTCACCCATTCATTACCCGTTTTTTCTGAAGTACTGGGTTCTTGCGGCACCACTGCCTCTGGCAACGGTTTTCCCGCCTTTCTTATAACCGGCAACCTTCTTGGATTTTTTCGGGTTGCTCTTTTTGCTGTCGTAATAACTAGGCATTGCCTTCTCCGGTATCAATATATTTCTAAATAATGGAAATCCTGCCGACGATAATATTCTGCCATTAGAACCCCTGCGTTAATAATATTCAGCCCTTTTTCTGTCGCCATAATCTAACCTCTAAATTAGTCTTGTGCGTCCACCTGCATTGAACCCTTCAGGCATCTCGGTTGGTGTGTCCACACCTTGTGCCGCTAGGTTCTGTCGTCTTGGAAACAGTGTAACTTCTTCAGTGCTTAGATCGTTATCAATTAAAGCATTAGAAAACTCTTGAGCTCTTGCAGTACTTTGTTCTCTAGCCCATAGTGAATTTAAAGCCTCTTGGGACGCTTCTGGCCAGAGACCTGATTGCATAAAGTCCCAAGTGTCTACAAAGTCATTATTCCAACTTGTACCTAGTTGATAATTTACAGAAGTAAGGCGGCCAATCTCTACGTCTTTAGGTAATTGGTTATTTTGAGCTACAGCCGCGTTATAGCTTTTAGATATGTCCACTTCAAACCAATCATTTACTTGGTCTTGAGGTACTATTGACCCCGGAGGATATTTTTTAAGTTCTTCGGCGGTAGCAGGAGTGTCGGGCTGAACAAAGGCGGCTATGTAGGCGTCTAGGCGGTTAGCTTCGTCCAGCTCGTCATACTCTGCCTGCGTAACAATCTTGCTATTCGCTGCTGCTGCATCGTCTACTAGTATCCATGCACCAGCGGCGATTTTATCTGCATCATCAACTGCGGCTCTATAGCGCTTGTTGTCATCAGTATTGATCCATAGATCGCCTTCCTTTACCTTTCTACCTAGATAATGCCCAAATCCTGCTGACCATCCATCCCCATCAGCATAAACTTCGGCTTCTTTCACTTTACCTAAATGTAAAGGTTTATTCTCTTCCCCTTTGACAAGATTCTTAATATTTTGAGGTACATTACTGGTCACACTAGAACCCCTGCGTTAATAATATTCAGCCCTTTTCGGATAGAAAGGCTCGTCTTCTTCATCTGAGGTTAATCTCAAAAAGCCGCCCTGCCTGAAGCGCAGGAGTGCCTGTGTCGATGAGTCAACCAAATCATCATGCTCTCCAGAGGGGAAAGAAGCAAACTCTTCGATCACTTCTTCTGCAAACCGTGTCTCGGGAACCCACACAATTCCAGATGCAAACATGTCTGATATTGCATTAACTCTGGAAATCTTATCGTTGCCACGGGACGGGGTATACTCACTGACCGGGATTCCCATTGCCCTTAACTCAAATATAAGCGGTGTCCCCGCTGCCTTTGCTTCAACAACAAACGCATCGGGTTGCCACTCTGTCCAGAACTCATAGGCGGTACGCTTTAGGTCTGGGAATTCCAGTCGCTCTTTATGTGCATCCAAGAGAATGATATTAGGTTGATCCAAGCCTGCATCGTCGGGCATGTAAAATACACCCCACGTTGTACACGCAGAGTAATCCGCCCTTTGTGTTTTTAAGAACGCTGTGTCCCAAGACTGAATAATAAATTCACATTGGGGTGGTTTTTCTTTTTCCCAGTGCTGCCACCATTCTCTTTTAACCAGTGCGCCTTCTTCTGAGGTCGGATTCTGCTGGTATTGGGCGTTCCACTTGCTGGCAGGGAGTTCGTTTCTAAGCGCGACAAGTTCATCTTTCGGCCAGAACTCAGGCCACAACGGCTCTTCAGATGGCATAATCGCCGGGAACTCAATCAGTTCCCACTCATCGACCCCTTTTCTTTGCAGGGAGGATTTAAGTATCTGGCCGGTTAAGTCCTTTTTGTGCCATCGGGTCATGACAATAACGATAGCCCCTCCGGGCTGTAATCGCTGTCTTGGGCCAGAGGTATACCATTCGTGGGCCTTATTAAACACCGAGGGATCTAGGCTTTGACCCTCCTGCTCACTGTGCGGGTCATCAATAATTAAAAGATCGGCACCTTTACCTGTAACGGCACCACCAACACCAATTGCAAAGTACTCTCCCCCTTTATTGGTGCTCCACCGGCCAGCGGCCTTGGAGTCGGCCCTTAATGAAACAGCCGGGAAAATGTCTTTATAGTCGGCACTGTCTACAAGGTTACGAACCTTTCTGCCAAAGCCAACAGACAGCTCGGCGGTGTGTGCTGTCTGAATAATCTTTTTTTCAGGATACAGCCCCAGAAACCAAGCTGGCAGCAGATACGATGCAAATTCTGACTTGGTATGCCGTGGTGGCATATTGATGATCAGCCGTTTTAGCTCGCCCTTGGCGACACGCTCAAAGGCATCTGCCATAACGCTGTGGTGCCTGCCTTCTATAAAAGCAGGCCATGCACTGTCAATAAACCCCAAAAAGCTGTCTCTGGCCCTTTCTTTTCTTTCAGCCTCTTCCAGTTCTTCAAACAGGTCGAGAATTTCTGCCTGTTCGTTAGGGGGGAGGCTGTTTACCTTTCCCAGCAGATCCGGGTCTATTCTTTTTTCAAGCGACATTATTTCCTTTTCTTGGGTCTGGGTTTTCTCTTGGAAACCTTGCCATTACGACTGCGGTTTTTACTGGAACTTTCAATTTTATAACCATCTTTGTTGGTTCCACCACGGCTCAACATCTTGTTGTGGCTTACATCTTTGCCTTCTCTGATATCTGCCTTGCCGTTCCTGTTCCTATCTGTGCCCGTTTTGTCTACCTTTCGTCTGGCACGTTGTCGCTCCATCCGTGCTTTAAACGGCTTACTCCCAACAGGCTTGTTGGTCTGCTTCTTCCGATCCTTTTTGTTTTTATATGGCATAAATAACGCCTAGAAGGAGATCCCCCAGATGTCGAGTCTCTTTCCAATAATATCCTCACCATCTGCCAGTTCCTTCTGCCAAGTCGGTTTCGGTCTGCCACATTCAAAGCAAGTTTCAGTTTCATCGAACAGGCAGCCGTTTTCGCATTCCTGTTCGCTTTCGCGTTCCTTATTATGTTCCATGGAAAACCCTCTTGTCAGTGAAATCGTGAACCGCAACCGCACCGTAAAACGCTGCCCCCAGTAACTTTTCGCAAAGTTCTCCGAACCTTGAGTCAGACGTTGCGGCATACTTTCCACTAAACATAGTCCACTTCCCTTTTTTGGAAACCGGAATTAGTCTCAGGACTTTTCTACCCCCAATTGGTTCTTCCATCACAAGTTCTGCGGCGGGATATTCTTCACTTGGCTCAAAATCCCCTTCTGCGTTTATGACTGTGAAACCTTTTTCATAACCAGCTCCGTTAACTTTAACGGTATAAGCCTCCTCACCACCTCTTTTATAAATGTTCACCTGAATTCCCATCTTTGTCTCTCCCTTCTTGTTTTGAGTAATACCAGTTGAAACCGCTCATTTTACTAGTAGTACTACTATTACTAGCAGTATTTTTAGTGGCTAGAAATTCTTCTTAAAAAGAATTAGTGGTATTTCTAGCTAGAGAAATACTACTAGGCTAGTAGTATTCCTAGTACATAGAAATATTTTGATTTTAACATATTACCCCCCTTGACAAGATATGCAATAAAAATATTTGCAAAAATTGCAGAAAAATTTTTAGACGGATTTTCGCTGAAATTTTTTTCGTAAAAAAACCCGCAAAATCTCCTGATTATTTGAGCGGATTACTATGTAACAATAAATTGATGCGCGGCCAAGTCTCAGGGGGGTCGGGGGTGCGCCGATACCAGATCCCGCCCCTTAGTAGAACTGTTAGTGAATCTCCGGGGATTCAACATCTAGGGGATCTCCTGTCTGTCCGGGGCCATCCTCACTGACTGGTTGTCCGGTGAGCTGGCTCAGGCGCTGCTGGATCGCAGCTGCTACCTCTGTTGGATCTCTCTGTGCGCTGGTGTTCACGTTCATCTCAGCGACAAACAGCCCAGCGCTCTTGCCTAACAGCTCAGCTGCTCGAAGTCTGAACTGGTCAGTCTCTCCCCCGGCAAGTGCATCTCTCAGATGTTCTGTCACTTTCTGCCTGTCCGTGACAGCGGAAGCTGCAACCGCCCTCTCCCTAGCAGCCACCAAGGCTTCCACCCTCGCCCTTACCTCAACCTTAGTTGCTACCCTTGACGCCAGCGTATGGATGCTGGCGCTGGTGGTTGAGTCCCTTGGGTTGTACGCCTCCCGGTATGCATCTGCCTGTGTCTGTCCACTGGCCACACACCGTGCAAAGTGCAGCTGTTTGGGTGTTAGTTTTTTGGGTGCCATGTCACGCCCTCATTTATTGGTAGGCCAATTCTAGACCGTCAGCCGGAACGATGATATCCAGAGTGGGCTGTTAGTTATTTAACAAATAATAACAAATAACGCTTGACACGCATCAGACGCATTCTGAGCCCCTGTGAGGCGTTTTTGCTCAGACCCTTGTCACACTATCAGTTCCGCCTTAAATCCCTAATTTGCTAATTCTTGTTATATATCAATCACTTACAAACACACAGTACCGGACACCCGTTGTGGGCGCCCATAACCATTTGTTCGCCAACAGTTGTTGACTATTGGGTGTTGATAGACGATAATTAGCTCTGTTGTTTGAGTTCGCCAGCACCACCCCTCAGTGGAGCTGTTAGAACCACGGTTACGGGATCTCCGACATGATCCGCCTCCGCCCTCCGGGGTTTCCGAAAGGGATTAAAGAAGAACTCTCTCCGGTGAGGATAAAGGCGGCGATGGAACGAGTCCAAATCTGGACAATATAGCACCCATCGTAAAACACTAGGTGTCGTGGGTTGGAGGGACTGCTCAGGAACGGGCAGACGAGAGACTCTTTAAACGGTAGATCATGGAATGACCTGCATTGGTCATTCCATGATCTGCCTTATGTATACGCCCTGTTGCTGGGCGTACTGATGAGCTACAGCAGTGGCGAAACATAAACTACTAGGGAGAAACACATGCGACAAAAAATGACATTTGAATTTGTCACTAGGGAAGCCACTAGCATCGAGCAGATCACGAACGTGAAGATGAGAGCGGCCTTCCACTACTGGAACCCCAACGGTTTGATCCAAGCGAAACGGGCCTTGAATGACCGCATCAGCGATTTGGTTGAAGCAGGCACTGTCAGGTACGGATGGCACCTCGCTTACGGCACGTTCTCCGACTTTTGGGAAAAGGAAATGATCAGAGTTGCAATGAAGAGCCGACCAACTCGACGTGAGTACGACTTGGCAGCGCGGCTTCTGCGCGAGAACAACGAGAAGGTTGAGGCCAAGGTTGCTGAAGTGGAAGCATGGAGCCCGGAGCAAGTGTCTGACGCACAAACTGAAATCCTAGCGAAGGTCTCTTGGAAAGTTGCCCAACACGAACTCAGGGTACTGTTGAATAGCGGCGAGGACGCTCAAACGAATACATGACGCCGAGGAGGAGGAGTAACTGAGAGGGCACTCAACGAGAGTGCCTTCAATTGTTGTGACTCACACCACTTACCAACTAGGAGACAACAAAATGAACAACGATGCCAGAGATCCCGAAGATGAGTTTTATGATTTTATTGACGCTCTTCCTGAGTCGCAACGTGTTGGCGCTTTTAAGTTTGGAACGGACACGGCAGATAGCTATATCGCAGAGGGCAGGATTGAGGAATATGACGATGACGCATATTTCAGCGCGGCGTTGGAAATGATCATCGATATGGATTCAGACGAATTTGACAAAGTGTGATGACCGCCAAGACTGAGTTTCGCGTGGTAGGTTAAATACATTATAGCCGAAACGCCTCTGGAGGGGGTGTCGTCCAAGGGTCGATTGCCTTGGGCCTGACGATGGCAGATCACATCGACACTAGGAGAGACAAATGAACGAGAATATAACGTTTTGCCGAATGCTGCTATCCAGCATTGGCGATGAGGTTAATGCTGCTGGTTTCCGGATTAACAAAGACGCGTGGATTTATCATTATACGGCTTTTCCGGGTCACTATGAATTCCACGGGCCGGATGGGTATTTTGACGGATCTATCCAAGCAAGTAACGCCTACGAGGCACGGTATCTCGGATGGCTGCGCTTTTTGGCAGTACGAGAGGTCGGAGTCCTTGGCGATCATCAGCCACCAAATGGCTTTGGCCGAAGGTTGAGGTAAGGGTTGCAGTAATGAGAAGGCACTCTCGTTGAGTGCTTTCATAAGCCGGCATCAAGTTAATAGCCATTCGCAGGAATGGCTATTGCCGTGCTGGTCGGCACGATTTTAACAACACTACTACTATAGGGAGAAACAGATGAAATCATTTCCGCTGAAGACCGCAGCATATGCCGTCCGATTGTCGATGACAAATGAGCTGGCAAGAAAAATCACGGCTATCCACCCGGACAGCTGGGATACATGGGATTTTGTGGCCCCAGACAATGACACCTATATTGATAGCGACTGGCCTGGGTGTGACTACCGTGTCACGTCCGGCCCGTCCGTGGACAGCGGCATCAACATTTATGTTACTGGCAGGACATCCCAGCCAACAGGCTCAGGCACTTGGAAGACCAGAGCGCGCATTGAGTTTGTGGGGGACGGCGCGCCATCGGAGTTTGTGGGCGGGATTGTTTACAGCACGAGCAGTTTGTTTGAGGACTGAGAAAGCAGACCATAGTGATTCAGCAGTGGATCACTATCGCCTGCCAATTTGCAGGGTAACCAACAGAATGGAGAAACAAATGAAAACACCAAAAAAATACGCGATTATTCAAGACGGACATTGCATCTGGGGCACAGGGGAAACTATTGATGACTGCATCAGGGACGCCAACAAATGGATGGACAATGAAACATTGATGCCGCTGTCGGTGGACGGGCCAAACGTTCAGCAGATCGTTGGGTTCGAAGTTCACGACCAGCGAGGTCGAGAGCCCGGAGGTCTGACCGATTGGACATCTGGAAGCCGCTATCAGTTGGCTGGTGATTTGTTCATCACGGACGACCCGTCAGTGATTGAAGAATATCTGGGAGAAAATGCGGAATGAAATCAACAATATTGGAGCGATTATCAAATCTTACGGGAGTTGAGATCAGAGGCGAGACAGTTGTCAGTCGTAATGGCGCATTGGTGCAGGTATTTATTTGGGACAAGGAAGACGAACAGTATCTTTTTTGGCAGTACGAGATAGATGAAGACGTTGCCGCCCATATCAAAAAAGAACTGAGCAGGGGGTATGACGTGAAATACAAGGGCGTCACTCAATTTTTAGAATGGGACGTCATCTTTGATCGATCCAAAAAAGGGTCTGCCGCATACACATGGGACAAGTCGGGAAAAAAAGTAAAGCATACAGTTACATTAGTTTCTCGAGACTCCGATGGGAACATCACTAGGGAGGATAAGGGAACCACTTGGAGGAAGTTCTAAGCCAAAACGCCCCCGGGGGGGCGTTAACATCAGGGGAGGGCGAAAGCCCTCCCTTTAATTTGCAGACCATAGCAACTCGATTGAGTTGCTATCGCCTGCGAT
>PVBE010430987.1_pt1 | contig 13401 bp, 9 predicted proteins | sample 1631181 | NCBI WGS metagenome assembly PVBE01 (sample SAMN08397723, study PRJNA350692) | Marine metagenome, whole genome shotgun sequencing project. | isolation source: water | place: Pacific Ocean | collected 2012-04 | reverse complement strand
GAACAAGAAATTGAAGCTCGCAAAAATAAGATTATCGAGCTTCGTAACCGCATTGCTGTTTCAGAACAGGAGCTTTCTAATGCCAAGAAGTCTATTACATACAATGCCAATAGGACCAAGGAGGAAAGCGTGTTTGTTTTGAACCAATATGTAACTTCACTTACACGTCGTCTTATCGAGCTTGGTCTCGAAGTTACACAATACAGGCTCAATAAATGCGAAATATGTCCATTGTTTACGGAAACCAACCCTGTAACATTAGCTGATGTCGAACGTCTTGGACTTGGTCTTGGATCTATTGTGACAGACGGTCGTGTTTAAAAATTTTTTAAAATGTAAGTAATGTTAAATGAACGTTAACATTACGTGGGAAACTGTTTTTATAGTGCTTGTATTACCTGTTACAACAGCACTTGGTGTATTTATAAAAATAACGTGGGACCGTTTTTCCCAATACAAGCTTCAGCGCAAGGAACTCATTTACAACAAACGCTTGAGTAACGTTGAAAATAAGCTTAAAAATTTTTACTTACCAATGTTTTTATGCTTAAAGAAAGACAAGTATATGTGGGACCTTGTGAAACAGTTACTTGAAAAGGACCACATCAATGATGACGATAATATGCAGTTATATAAGGAAATTTTGAATTATTCAGAAGGGCATAGTATGCTTAAAAAGCTCGACTCTCTTATGCTAGAAAATCATCTTTCATGTCTAGAAATAATAAATGAATATGCTGTATCTTCTGAGCCTAACGAGATTATGGTGCATATGTTGAGCGAGTATAGTAAGCACGTAATGGTGTATAAGTTTCTTCGAGATGACCAAAGTATGGACTTTCCAAAGAACTATGGCGCACCATATCCAGTACATTTGCTAGATGCAATAGAGCACCAAACGCTGCACTTCCAACAAGAATATAATACCTTGACGCGGAATAGTTTGCCCAAGCATAAGAAAGAGCAGCAATGCATAGTAAAATGCAAATCATGTTCAAAGTGTGTCAACTACAACTGTAATATCCACACTATTAAATGTAACTGTGCTTAAAATATTTTCAAGAACTTTTTCTGTTTCTTTTTCAATATATTTTTTTATTTCTTTTAAACTTTTTTCATATCCCTCTTTGTATAATTTCAGCTTCGATTCAAGTGTTAGCTCGGGCGTAAACGCTGAAATGCTTTCTTCTACAATATAAAAGATATTATAGTCTGTTTATTGCTTTATTTGTTGTTTGTTTATTTCGTTGTAAATACAGCTCCATAAACCAGATAAATAACTTAGTGTATCAGAATTTATATGCTTGTGTGTTCCGTCCATATTATGGTACTGTAGCTTTACTCCTATTATTTCATTGATTGGTACAAAAGAGTCGATAAACGGTTTTATGGGAAAGTTATCGAGTAGTCCTCCGTCTACATAAAGCGAATTTTGGTAATGCACCGGTTTAAACCATAATGGTAGCGACATTGTCATACGTAGTGCGTCGTGTATGTACATTGTAGGATGTGTTTTGTAGCTAAAATACTCACAGCTTTGTGTATTTAAGCATGAGGCATTTATTATTAACCATACATTCGTGAGTGCGTAGTGTTCTTCGAAAGTTATGCAGTATTTATGCAGTTTGTTTTTTATCATCGCTTGCAAAAGGCGTGTTATTTTGTTTCCTGTTTCTATGCCTCCTTCTTCCATAAAATCTGAAATTTCAAAGTCGCATACTTCGTCATAGTTGAAATATTCTATGAACTCATAGAGGTCTTCATAAGAATAACCTATGCTCATCATAGTGCCAATAATTGCACCTATGGAAGCACCAGAAATAGCTTGTGGTTTCATATTGTATTCTTTTAACGCCTTCATAAAGCCTATGATTGCAAGACCTTTGAGGCCTCCTCCACTTAAAACAATATGGCTCATTTATATTTAAAAGTATTTCTTTTTGCGTGTTTTTGCTCAGCAAATTAACAAATTAAATATAAAATGATATCCATCACAGAAATACTTTTAAATGGAAGTCACGATGTAACTAATTTATTGTTGGAAAAATTCGAACGTGATGGAACCTTGAAAATAAATAAGCATTTTGATTTCAGTGATCTTTGCGAAGAAGAAATAACACAAATAGTTATAGAATATGTAGAAGATGACAATATTTGTTATGAAAATCAAAATTTATTAGATAATAAATTATTAAATAGTATATTTCTTCCAAAAAGTTCAAATAATAATTTATTTTCTATTTTTATTGACAAAATATCCGAAGATGAAACGCAACACATACAAAAGTTATTAACAGAGCAATGGACTTCCTATAATACTATTGTATGCTTTACTTTTGGAGCATACCAAAAAAAGGTTTACCAAGAACTTGCTTTAAAATTTGACAACAGCTTTTTGGTGTTTGTCAATGAATATAACTTTGAATTTTCAAGTAGCAACATAAACCTACATAAAGTATCCATTGCGCATTGCTACTGGTATACACCGTATTTTATTAACAAGTTATGCTTCGAAAGCTGTAATGTAAGACCACGTATACTTTATTACATTGGAGAAAACAATACCTCGATAATTAACAGTATGCCTGTTGAATTTTCCAAAATTATACGCTTTAGTTCCATAGATGTTATGGAAAACTTGAAAAAGTATATGATGGTAGAACATTACTGCATAGAACTAAGTTCCGAGCTATTGTTTGAAAGCGAGCTTATGATGCTGTTGTACAAAAATTATTTCAAAGAACTTATGGGCACCAAAATTATCAAAAAGAACTATGCAACTCAGGTAAATACTATGGTTCCTAAGCGTTCTATTAAGCCCAAAGAAAAAATAGCAATGAACGATATTGTACTCATTGCATCTACCCAGTACCCTCGGTATGGAGGAGCTGCTACGTGTGCTTATGAATTGCATAAGTATCTTTTGAAACACGGTTTTAACAGCATCATTGTATTCTTTGACAACGGTATTACTGTTAAAAATATAAATGTTGACCCAGATAACGTAGGTAATGTGCATCATTTTAAAATCAACAAACAACAGCCAAGACACAGCATACTTGCTGGTATGAAGCAGTTTTATGACCGCGAAGAAACAGCATCTAAAATAGAGCACATTTGTGGAAACAGAAAACCAAGCACTATCTTAGCGTTTAATTATCTTGCGCCCATTATTATGCGTGTATTATTCCCTGTATCAAAGGTATTCTTTTTGATTACGGGTTCAAAGGTACTAAGCCAGAAAGAAACCAAGTTTCCTGTTACAGAACTGCATAACGATGCTTACTTAGAGCCAGATTATGTAGAAAAGCTTGCTATTAGCTGTTCCAATTTGACAATACCTAACTCAGGTATTTCGAAAAATATTTTCGAACACATTTATCCCTCGTTTGCTCATAAGTTTGGAGTTACATGGGATATGTTTGAAATCTTTGAACCACAGGAAACTACCGTATTGAATATGTCTATGGAACGAACTTATGACATTGTGTTTATTTGCTCGCGTTATGACCGTGAAATCAAGAACGTGACACTCATAAAAGAGCTGTTTGAGCACTCAGAATTGAAAAAGTACAAAAAAGTATGTATTGGTATGGACTCCAACAAATACATCAAAGAACGCGAGGACATAATCCACTTTGGATTTCTTACAAAAGAAGACATTAATCGTGTGCTTCAAAATTGCAAACTTATACTTATTCCATCGTTTATGGAGTCGTACAGCATTACAAACAGAGAAGCACTTAATAATGGCTGTATTAGTCTTGCAAGCTCGAACGTAGGTAACGTGTATACTACCCATAAATTGTTTTTGTGCGAAAGCGTATTTAACGAGTACGAATGGATACAAAAAATAAATCTTCTTTTGTCTGAATGTTATGTTTACTATCGTAATTTGGCACTTAAAACATACTTTGACAGAAGCGTTAAAAGCGTTGAATTTGTCAAGAACGTTCAAGAACAACCATTATCTGAAGTCCACAACAACGGTAAAAAGACTATTTTGATTTCTTCGGTGGACTTGCCTTACATTGGTGGTTCAGGTACTAACAGCTACAATATTTTAAAGCACTTAAATAAGCTTAAATGTTTCAATGTATACGGAATTTACTTTGCAGGATCCAAGCAACGCAGTGACCTTGACCCGGACCTTTTGGGTAATATACATCGCTTGGATATTGACGTTATAGACGATAGTCAATTGAAAAAGTTTGCAAAAACCATACCTGCACCAGACATCATATTTTGTAAGAACTACAAGATTTTGTATGCACTGCGATGCGTGTTTCCAAAGACAGTTACCATTTATTCTCCTTCAGGACTAAGGTATCTTACATCAATAATTACAAAAAACCCACAGTACCTGCGTGATATTGATACCAAAAATACCAAGATGATTATGGACCTTGCACCTGGCATAGAGGACGGTTTGAAGGAGGTCGGTATCATAGAAGGAATGAAAAAGTTTGATGTTCAGCTCGATACATACGCGTTAGTTAAATGTGACATTATTGTACCCAACAGTTCCATAACCTATGACATTCTTGCAGGCTGTGAAATAGACACGATAAAACAAAAATTATTTCGACATATTTCTCTCACAAATATTTCTATGGAAACCAAAACGGTTGATAAATTGTTTAAAAAGCGCAAATATGACATAGGGTTTTTAAGCCACTCTTGGAAACGTGCATGTAAGAACGTGAATTTGATGCTTGAAATCATCAAAGGATGTCCTAAGCAGAAGTGTTTGATTATTGGCAATGACCTAAAAAAAGAGCTCGTACCAAGTAATGCAAATTACGTAGGTCATATGGAACACGATACATTGTTGAAGGAATTGAAAAATGTGAAAACAGTCGTTATGTGCTCGTATTACGACTCCAATCCAAACACGGTTATCGAGTCTTTGATGCAAGGCTGTAACATTGCTATTTCGCCAAACGTTGGAGGCTACGAGCACATAGACCCGTCTATGGTCGTAGAAGACTATTCCAATGTTTCGTGTTGGATATCTTGTGTTCAGAAGTCTTTGAATGCTCAGCTTTCATACATAGGACCCGGTGCAGATGAAATTAAAAGCGATATAGTTGAACTGCTTAATTATGCTTCTTTTAAGAATAACTTTGTTGACAAGAACACGTGTGTTGGCATATACAAAATCCCAGCACTTATGGACGAGCAATTTTTGTTGTCTGCAAAACCAGATGATTACAGCTTTGAATACGCTGAAGATTTTGAAAACAGCCAGTTTGCACTTGATACTCTTCTTTCGGACATTTACTTTTGTTATGCTGTAGAAATAGCAGACGATAACAAGTATTCCACAGTGCATTACATTACAGCAGTTGATACAAGCCTTGAAAAATGTGTGTTTTACAATATGAATAGGTATTACCCTGTATACACCAAGCGTGTATTTCTATGGAAAGTACGTAATATTTATGACGTTATGAATTTTAGAGGCGCTGGACTTTACTTCTTACGAGGCACGTATCACAATACTTATGGTTTGTTGTTACGAGATAACAACGACTGTACATCTCTTTGTTACCCTGCTACTTCTGTGCCTTTTGACAACAGTAATCTGCGTATGAACCCATCGTTTAACATACTTGATGCAGGTAATGTGAAAGTAGTAACAAAGGCTAAGTATGATATAGTACTTACAAACGTCGACAAAAACAATTACGACAAACAATACCCTGATACATTACTATTACCATTTACCAAGTTTGCCCCAGATGTTTACTACCTTACCAATGCAAACAGGAGGTCCATTGACTTTATTATGGTAGCTAATGCAACTCAAAGTACAAAGAACCATCATTTGTTACACGCGTTTATTATGTACGTAGCAGAACGATGTAAACACTCTGGAAAGAACTACAAGTTTATGTACGTAGGAGACTTAGCTTTAATACGTAAGAATTACAACTTGCCAAGCTTTGGGCTCTATCCATCGTGTATAACTTTTGAGAATAGAAATAATGTAAACGGACATGACTTGCGTGATTTATATAATGAGTCTAAAGTCAATTTGTTGTTTTCGGGTAGAGACGCTGTACCACGTGTTATTTTTGAGTCTGCTGCGTGTGGGTGCTACAATGTGTGCTTAGATACCATCAGTGATGGAAAGTACTTCTTCGACAACCCTATATTAGGAAGCCTTGTTGGTATTGCGAACGCAGAGCTTGTAAAACGGCCTTCTAAATCTGTAGCATACAAAGACACTAACGAACTATGGAAGCTGGTTTACGAAGCTAGTGCTCAGGAATTTGACCACGTTAAAATTGCAACAACATATGCTGATACATTTTCATTAAAAATTTGTGCAGACGCAGTAAAAGAGTTACTCGTCTGACGTTGACTTTTTCTTTTTAGCCTTTGGAGACTTCTTCTTAGAAACAGTTTCCACAACTACCTCTTCTTCTTCGGGTTCGGGTTCGGGTTCGGGTTCTTCGACGACAACCTTAGGCACAGGAGATTGCTTCTTCTTACGCTCCTTTTTAACAGGCTTTTGTTCTTCTTCTTTTTCCAAGGTGATTTCGCGCATAAGTAAGTCAATGTTTTCGCATACGGTAGCACACATAGAATCCTTAATAGACTGGATACAGTCGTTCGAGAGCTCTTCAGTGTTATGGGTAAAGTAGTCATTGAATGGGCTGCGAATTACTTTATCAAAGTTTTGTTCAATCTTGCTGTCCATATGACGAGCAAATCGCTGGCGAGAGAAAAGATACTTCTTTGTCATTTTATTTAAAGTTTTATATTTTTTTAACCAATTTAACGAATTAATTTATAAAATAATTTGCAATTATATTTATTTTCTTTATGTAACGGAATTAATGAAAAAAGTAATGAATTTGTTAAATTTTTTATTTCTATATAACGTTCATTTCCTAAATATTTTTTAAATTCTTGCATGAAATGTTCCCGGTATTCTTCGTCTATATTCTTTTTCAATAGTATTTCATCATAACCTATAAGAGACTGGTAAATCTTGGCATAGTCATAATTGCTGTCACCGCACTGCGTAATATGCTTACCAAGTAGTCCACGCATATCAAACAGCTTTATCTCGTTGTCTTTGTCCATCATAACGTTGCTAAACACTGGGTCACCGTGTATCATTGCCCATTTTCCACTGTCTTGTTTCTTGTATTCTTCCAAGAAATTATGTATCTTTTTGTAAGTCTCTTCCACGTTGTTATTTGCAATTTCTTTGTAAAAAGCTATGTGTTCAGCGTATCTGCTAAAAAGCTTAGGACCATAGTTACCATATAGGTCAATGTCTTTTGGTCTATAAATTCTTTCGTGATGTATAGCAGAAATAGCCTTTAAAAAGCGGCTAAACATTTCAATTGTTAACAGTTGATGGGTGTAAAGGTAGCTAAACGTTAGACCATGGATGAACTCAATGTTATAATAGTCTGTAGAGTAGTCATACAGCTTTGGAAATAAAGGTGTTAGTTCTTTTGGTATGCTTTTGTACCATGCTATTTCTGCTTGAATTTTTAGCGTATCTTTGCTCTTTTTTGTTACTACTTCAATACTTTTGTATTGTAGCTGATTGAATTCACGTTCTTTGACACTAGAGTCATAAAAGCCTATTTCTTTTTGAATGTTTCCAAAACTGTTAACTGCAAGGTCGTCAATGTAAAAATGTGCATACGGTTTACCGAAGTATACTTCATCGTATTTGATATTGAAGGTATTTAGCTGATTAAATGTAAGAGGTCCTATGTCTTGTATTACATTCATTACGTTACCATTGTGGGTACGCATACGACGTGCGGTATGTATAATAATAGTATGTCCACAGTCGTGAAGATAATTAAGAATGTTAATGTTTTTATGGATAGGGCTTACTGTAGTGTAGTCTCCTTCTATGGCCGGTGAAGTTACCAGGCAGTTATCGAGGTCAAAGCAAATGCGAAGCTTTTTACATTCTTTTAAATGCTTCTTGTTGGAGCAGAAAATTTTCACGTGCATAGGTGTACCCAAGCAATGGAAATGGTCTTTGTTTATTTTTATGCAGCTTATATAGCAGTTGGGGTCTTTTAGCATTTCTTTTATGACACACGAAATGTAGTACTCATTGTTTTCAAGTATCTTTTTTTCCATTATAAGACTACAATACGTCTTGAGAATAGTTCCGCTTTCAAAACAGTAACACCCAGTGTTAGCATTGTCTGATATTTTGACCTTTTCTCGGATTTCGAGTACTCTGTTTTGTGCGTTTATTTTGACATACGAGTAAATGGGCTTACTCAATGTATCTTCAAAAGAAAACACTGCATTCTTACAGTTATTATTTCGATACATTTGAAGTATGTCCATGGTATAAAAGTTATCACAATCTAGAATAATAGTGTTGTTTCTTAGCAAGTAACTTGGTATGTTTTGAAGACCATAAAGCACGGTTTCAGCAGCTCCTTTTGTTTGGTTTGGAAGCTGTATAAAAATAATATTATTTTTGCATTTTATTCTTTCTTCGAAACAATGTTCTTTGAGCAATTTATTATACACGATAATAACAGTATCTTCTTTGTTTAAATTGAGACAATCTATTACGTGTTGTATCATTAGCTTTCCCATTACATTGATGAGTGGCTTTGGGCTATAATAGCCGTCTTCTTTAAAGCGTTCGCCTGTGCCTCCTATGGGTATCAAGATGTTCATTATTATGTTGCATATATTAGAGCTTACTCTTTGAAACGCAAAAACTGATTTTTAATTTGTAAAAATTAAATGAGCAATCTTGACGAAAGTTTGGAAAATGTTACAGTAGATTTTAAAGTACTCTTTGAAGACAGCTTAAAAAAAATCTTTTCTGAAATCAGTAACGACTATAATATTGATTATGAAGAACTTTTAAATAAATATATAACAAAAAGTAAGAAAAATGTTGAAATAAAAAAGAAAAAGAAAAAAGTTAATGAAGTTGCTGACGCAAATAGGTGTATTGCAAACACTGCTAAGTACACGCGATGTACAAAGAGTAAGCATCCTGGTATACAGTTCTGTGGATTCCATAAAAATCAACAGAAATATGGTGTTGTAAAAACTGAAAAAGAAACACTTGTTGTGGAAGATATTGAATACATAGTACACGATAACAAGCTGTTTATGAAAGAAAAATTGCAAGACTTGCACGGAGACCTTGGTAATGTAGATTTTTCAGAACTGACATTGGAATGCGATGGAGTTATGGAAGAGGATGGTTCGCTATGCATTTATTAAATGAATTTCTTTCGTTGTGCATTAAATATACTGTTATTTTATTTTCATTCTTTGTTCTTGACTTAAATGCATTTGGATGGCTTTTAAGCCAATTTATTACTTCCTTTGTTGGTGTTGTTTCATATATCAAGTAGGTGCTGTTTATCACGTCTTCTACGTAATATTTTATTTTAGTACACAAAATGGTAACAAAGTCTTGGTAAAGCGAATATTTTATGTTATTGTTGTATTCTTTCATAGCATCTGTTGGAGTTTTGTAAATAAACTCATGGTCTTCTTCCTGATGTTCGTACTTGTGTACATTACAATACTCAATGTAGCCGTTGACGTAGCACTTTTTCACATAGCCACAATCTTCTATTTTCAATTTGCTGTTTAAATAATACTCCTGTGGGTATTCTTTCATAGTATTGTTTTTTAGCTCTACTTTAAAGGTATTTATTAGCTTTTCTAACATTGTTTTGCAGTATTCAACAAATGAATAGTGTTCAAATATTTCTTTAATAATACTGGTATTTATGTCCAATGTTGTTTGCATTGAAATAGCGTTTATACTTATACAATGTTTCAAAAGGTCACTGTAGGAACTGTATTCCGAACCAAGTAAGCATTCTTTGTCAAAATAAACTAAAAAATCTTCTTCCATTTATAAAATATTTTTTATTTTTAGAAACTGATTTACTTTTAAAGAAAGTAAATGATTATTTTTAACAAAAATAACGAAAAATGTTCTGAAAGTGACTATGATTACTGCAGCTTTGACTATCCATTGGATGAGTTTCAGAAACACGCACTTAGCTCGATAAAAAAAGACAGAAATGTACTTGTTTGTGCTGCAACAGGAAATGGAAAAACGTCAGTTGCTGTTGGGGCCATTAAGTTATCTTTTATGGAAAACAAACGAGTGATTTACACAGCACCTATAAAGGCCTTGCTGAACCAAAAATACAGCGAGTTCCGTAAGATTTTCGATGATGTCGGCATTGAAACAGGGGATGTCAAAATCAACCCCACCGGTCAATGCGTGGTAATGACAACAGAAGTACTGCGTAACAAGCTTCTTTTAAACGACCCCGGTGTTTTGAAAGACGTGAAATGTGTCATTTTTGACGAAGTGCATTACATCAAGGACCCATCGCGTGGTAACGTTTGGGAAACGTGTATTTCAATGCTAAATGTGCAGCAAGTTATGCTTTCTGCTACCATAAGAGGACCTGAGCTATTTGCACAGTGGATACAAGAAGTACAACCTTCGCGTGACCTGCATCTTATCGAGGTAACTCAGCGAAAAGTTCCATTGGATTATTACTGGTATACTGATAATAGCTTAATACACATTATGGACAACGAAAAGAATTTTGACAATGAAGCTTATCTTAGTGTGTTAAAAACGCGGTTGGAAGAAAAGAACGACTTACGTAAGCTCAACGAAAATGTGATGTTGTTGAAACAAAAAGACCTTTTTCCAGCTACATTTTTCGTAATGTCCAAGAAAAACTGCGAACACTATGCGACCAAGGTTACTATTCCATTGATTGACACCGAGCAGTCAAGTAACGCTGTGAACGAGTTCAACTTTTTGTTGCAACGTGACCAAGAGCTCGAAAAACAGTCGTTGCAAGTCGATTTGCTAAGAAGACTTGTGGCTAAGGGTATTGGAATGCATCATGCAGGGTTGAACCCTCTGTTGAAAGAAATCATCGAAATTTTGTACGCTAAGGGCTATTTACGTGTACTATTCGCGACTGGTACATTTACTGTTGGTTTGAATATGCCTATACGTACTGTGGTGCTGACTGGACTTGACGTCTACTCAGAATTGCATCAGCGAATAGTGCCTTTTGGGTCAGATGAGTTCATCCAAATGTGTGGAAGAGCTGGTCGACGAGGATTGGATAAGCGTGGCTATGTAGTAGTGTGTCTTCTAAGAAATTCTGAGAAGCCCCTATTATACGAGCTAAAAAATATGATGACCAATCCACCTGATGCTGTGAGCTCAAAGATGCACATAGATACAAATATTGTTATTGATTTGTTAAAAAATGGTAAAAATTTGGAAGAAATAATAAACTTTTTTGCAAAATCTATGCACGGTAATGAAGTGCGAAGTGAAATCAATGCACTGGAAATGGTGTTGTCTGACGGCCCTCCAACTTTTGATATTTCTTGTGAAAATTTACATAAATATTTGGAACTTCGAGAAAAAGTTCAAAAACCATTACGACAAAACCAACTAAAAAAAATTAAAATGTCTATGGAAAAATTGTTAAATGAATATGGTATGGCTGAGGTTGTCAAAAAATATGAACTCTATTTGTTGGAAAAGAATGCATATGAAGGAGCAAAAAGCAGCTTGGAACATTTAAAAAGTTGTGATAAAGAGCTTGTAGTGTGCTGTTTAAAAGACCTGGAACAACGAGGGTACATACTTGAAGATGTTCTTACAGCCAAGGGAAACATTGCGTCGTGCATCAATGGGTATGACAAAATAGTGCTTACCGAGCTTATTACAGGCTCTTATGTGAATGAATTGTCAGTGTGTGAAATTGGTGTCTTGTTAGCATTTTTCATCAAATTTTCTGGCGATGTTGAGCTGTATGAAATCGAGCACATTGCTTATTTGTATGACTATTTGGTATCTATGGATGCGACTGTGTATATTTCGTTTGCACCTCTTGTGTACCAGTGGCTCAATGGCGTAAATTACGGTGCCATAGACGGTGTTGACTCTTATTCAGAGGGGAATTTCATTACGCAAATGAACCTGCTGGTACAGCTGGTTGACAATCTAATAAGTGTATGTGAAGACTACGAGTTTCACGTATTAATGAAAAAATTAAGCGAACTTCGCCTGTTGTTACGCCGTGACATAGTAATCACACAGTCGCTGCATTTATAATCCGAGCTTATGCATTACCAAGGCCATTTGTTGTTTCAATGTATTTACTTCACTTTGTAGTGCAGAATTTTCATTTTCGAGTTCCAAAATGCGCTCGTTGTCCTCCTGTTGTATACGGTCTATTTCTTGAACTGCGGCAACAGTAACGGTGAAAATAGCGTCTTTTTTGAGAACGTGGAAGTCCTTCACGTATTGCCCATATACGAAGATAATATTTTCAAACAAATGTTTTTGTTCAATGTCGTCCAAGATACTAATGCTGTTTCTGCTGATTATATTGTCTATGGTAACAATGACTTCTGTGTCTTTTTCGCTCATTAAGAATAATTTTTTGCAAATATTGCCTTCGTTGTCTCTGACAAGGTTAGAAGTATCAAAATTTTCAAACGTCAGTGTTTTACCTTGGACTGTAGCGTTAGCATAAATGTTGGGGATTTCCTTTTCCATCAGGTCCGTGCTGTAGTCAAGCACCTCTGCAACTTCTTGCGCTATGAAACCCCATACTGTTTTGGTCCCTTTCATCACAACGTCTTTGTACTCATACTTGCGTGGTTTTATATTACGAATTTTTTCAAGTGCTTCACTGTCTTGGATATCTACAATATTATTCTTGATTCGCATATCTGAAAAAGTACCATTTGAATGACCAACCAGTGACTCTCTTGAAATAATACTTTTAGCTGCCCATATACTCATATCTGCTGTAGACCAACCACCAGTATAAGCTACAATACCTGTACTATAATCAAATCTACGATAACTTGCACTAACTAACCCCGAGCCACTACCTGTACCATTTATATGAACACGGGCATAAGGTGTATTCGTTCCAATACCTATATTACCGTCATTTTGAACATACAATAAATCTGTTGTGTCTGAATTAACAATTGAAAGACCATAATATGACGTTGAATTATCATTGACGTCAAGTTTAATGCCGTTAGTACTTCCTTCAAGATGTACTTGAGCAACGCTGGTTCCTACGTCTCCGTCAATATGAAGAGCATTTGAACCACTTACCGGTGTTATATCTAACATATGTAAAGGTGTCATTCCGATACCAACTTTACCTGTTCCATCTGGAGATAAGATGATGTTTCCGTTCGTGTCTGTACTGCTTATGGTATTGCCATCAAACTGCAAGTTGTCTGTCTGAACAGTTCCTGTGTCAACAATTGAGCTAATTTGGTTTGTTTTTACTTCACTTACGTTCATTTAAACGTAATACAGAAAATATTTTAAATCATACGGCG
>PVBE010666727.1_pt1 | contig 13402 bp, 13 predicted proteins | sample 1631181 | NCBI WGS metagenome assembly PVBE01 (sample SAMN08397723, study PRJNA350692) | Marine metagenome, whole genome shotgun sequencing project. | isolation source: water | place: Pacific Ocean | collected 2012-04 | reverse complement strand
GCCGAAACCCTATTTGCTCAGATACATTGACTTTTCATTATAAAGATGCCTGAAATAAGGGTCATGCAAATCTTCAATGAAGCGAATAGCCTCACCGGTTGATTTCATTTCAGGACCCAGTTCCTTGTTGACATTTGGAAACTTATCGAACGAGAAAACCGGTTCCTTAATAGCATAACCATTCAACTGTGGCTCAAATTCGAAATCTTTCAATTTGTTGGCACCAATCATAACCTTGGTGGCAATGTTCAAAAAAGGAATTTGGTAAGCTTTGGCAATAAAAGGCATGGAACGTGAGGCCCTTGGGTTTGCCTCAATAACGTAAACCTGGTTATTCTTGATCGCAAACTGAATATTGATCAGCCCCCGAATATTGAGTGCTTTCGCAATTTTTTTTGTGTGTGCGATCATTGTCTCAATCACTTCATTAGATAGATTGAATGGCGGCAACACCGCGCTTGAATCTCCAGAGTGAATTCCAGCAGGTTCAATGTGTTCCATCACGCCCATAATCTGCACATCATCGCCATCACAAATCGCATCAATTTCGGCCTCTTCTGCACGATCAAGGAAATGATCAATCAGGATTTTGTTATCAGGAAGGTGTTTCAGCAACCGCAACACCGCACGTTCCAGGTCCTCATCGTTGATCACAATCCGCATTCTTTGGCCACCCAAAACGTAGGAAGGTCTCACCAAAACCGGATAAGACACATCCTTCACCACATTCAATGCCTCTTCAGCAGTGTGAGCAACAGCATATTTCGGATAGGGAATTCCCAAATCTTTCAACAAGTCTGAAAAGGCTCCACGATCTTCAGCCAAATCCATATTCTCATAACTGGTACCGATTATGTTGATTCCGGCATCCCTCAGGTTTTCAGAAAGCTTCAAAGCTGTCTGCCCACCTAATTGCACAATCACCCCCTCCGGTTTTTCGTGATCGATGATTTCAAGCAGATGTTCCCAATAAACCGGCTCGAAATACAATTTATCAGCAACATCGAAATCAGTCGAAACTGTTTCCGGGTTGCAATTCACCATAATGGCCTCGTAGCCCAACTCTTTGATGGCAAGGATGCCATGCACGCAACAATAATCGAATTCAATGCCCTGGCCAATCCTATTTGGACCTGAGCCAAGGACTATTACTTTTTTCTTTTCGGAACGAACACTCTCGTTTTCTGAATCGAAGGTGGAATAATAGTAGGGCGTTTGTGCTTCAAATTCGGCAGCACAGGTATCCACGAGTTTGTAATTCCTAACTACGCCAAGCTCTTTCCTTCTTGAATAAACGTCTGCTTCGGTTGTGTTGGAGAGCAGGTAAGCAATTTGTGCATCAGAAAAGCCCTTCTGTTTCAACTCAATCAAGATCTCACGAGGGAGATTGTTCAATTGATATCGTCTCACTTCGCGCTCCATCTTCACCAATTGTTGAATTTGCAAAAGGAACCAACGGTCAATTTTTGTGAGTTTATGAACCGATCTGACTGGAACCCCGAGGCTCAAGGCATCTTTGATTCTGAAAATCCTGTCGTGTGAAGGGTTTTTTAACCCATCCAAAATGTCGTCAGTCTTTCGCCAAGCTTTTCCATCTGCTCCCAGACCGATGCTGTTATTTTCCAACGACTGGCAAGCCTTCTGCAACGCTTCGATGAAGGAACGGCCAATAGCCATCACCTCTCCTACAGATTTCATTTGCAGTCCGAGCGTATCATCACATCCCTGGAATTTATCGAAATTCCATCGAGGAACTTTCACCACAACATAATCCAATGCTGGTTCAAAATAGGCAGAAGTGTTTTTCGTGATTTGGTTTTTCAGTTCATCGAGGTTGTAACCGATAGCCAGTTTTGCGGCAATCTTGGCAATGGGATAACCTGTGGCTTTTGATGCCAATGCTGATGACCGTGAAACCCTTGGGTTGATTTCGATGGCGATGATATCCTCAGTATCTGGGTCAATCGCAAATTGAACATTACATCCCCCGGCAAATTTTCCCAACGAACGCATCATGAGCTTGGCCATGTTTCTCATTCGCTGGTAGGCCGTATCGCTCAAGGTCATGGCTGGGGCTACCGTGATGGAATCACCCGTGTGAATGCCCATTGGATCGAGATTTTCGACCGAACAAATCACTACGAAGTTGTCGTTATTGTCGCGCAGCAATTCAAGTTCGAACTCTTTCCAACCCAAAACAGCTTTTTCAACCAGCACTTCGTGCGTAGGTGATGCCCGAAGACCACGCTCCAGTTTTTCCTCGAATTCTTCTTTAGTATGCACAAAGCTGCCGCCTGTTCCTCCGAGTGTAAAGGAAGGGCGAATCACCAATGGGAAACCGATCTCCTGTGCGGTTTCTTTACCTTCCAACATGGAATTGGCAATCTTGGATGGGGCAACTCCAATTCCTATTTCAACCATCAGTTTCCGAAAAAGCTCTCGGTCTTCGGTTGTTTGAATGGCTGCGATATCCACCCCAATTATTCGGGTGTTATATTTTTCCCACAAACCCAGGTCATCGGCCTCGATACAAAGGTTGAGGGCGGTCTGACCACCCATGGTTGGTAAAACAGCATCGATATTTTGCTCAACCAGTATTTCCTCAATACTTTGAGTGGTAAGCGGTTTCAGGTAAACGTGATCGGCAATAACACGATCAGTCATGATAGTTGCCGGGTTACTGTTGATCAATGAAACCTCTATTCCTTCTTCTCTAAGGGAACGTGCAGCTTGTGAGCCGGAGTAATCAAATTCGCAAGCCTGGCCAATAATAATCGGTCCGCTTCCAATGATCAGGATGTGTTTTATGGAATTGTCTTTCGGCATGAAATGAGCTAATGGGTGTTTGAAAATCGGTGCAAAATTAGGACTTTAAGAGGGCATTTTACTGACCTGTTGGCAAGTTGCAGTAGCAAGTCTGTAACGGCTTTCAGCGGATACACCGTGCTTTCAGAAAAAGCTCTAAATCAGGAAATTGAAGGACCAGGTCTGCGAACACTCCAAATTCAAATTGTTCCATTGAAAAACCTGGTGACATGGTGCAACCGCAGAGCACAAAATCGACTCCGGAAACTGGTGCTGCGGTAAACCAGGTTTCGGCCGGAACCAGGATTTGTGGATTAGCATTTTCCCCAATTCCAAGGGTCTCGGTTTTTGGCCCTTCCATCCCCAACATGCTGATTTCCAATTCACCACCATGGTAGTGATGCCAAATTTCATCAGAACCGAGACGATGAAAAGCAGAAAATTGCCCTTCTTTCAGTAAGTAAAAAATGGTCGTGTATTGCCTTTCGTCATCAAGCTGGTGATTGGACTGAAAAGTTTCTTTGTAAAACCCACCCTCGGGGTGAGGGATTAGCTGAAGTTTCTTAATCCAGTATTCAGCAGTGAATTTCAACTCAGTCGATGAATTGGGTGTCAACTAGTTTGTTGCCACCATCTTGAGCGAGCGCATAGTCGAAGTTCTTGTGCAACGCATATCCTCCTGAAACCCCTGCTTTATTGAGCGCAATAAAGCCAACCTGAAAATCTCTGTAATCCTTTTGCTGCTCTTTTATCCGTTCACAAGCCATTCTACAAGCATCTTCTGGTGAGTTTCCTTGTCGCATAAATTCTACCACAAGAAAACTGCCTGCCATTTTTATAACGGCCTCACCCCTTCCGGTGGCACAGGCAGCTCCATGAGAATTGTCAACATAAAGCCCCGCTCCGATGATGGGCGAATCACCAACACGACCGCTGATTTTCCAGGCAAGACCACTTGTGGTGCATGCACCTGACAAGTTTCCTTTACCATCCTGAGCCAGTAAGCCAATGGTATCATGGTTGGCATTGTCAATTTTCAGCTCATCGTATTTTCCTTCAGCCTTCCATTCTTTCCATCTCCTTTCCGATGTTTTGGTTAAGAGGTTTTCTATCTTGAATCCACTTTCTACCGCAAATTTTTGAGCCCCCTCACCAACCAATAAAACATGTTTGGTGGTTTCCATAACTTTCCTGGCTACTGCGATGGGAGTTTTAATGCCCTGCAAAAAAGCAACTGCTCCACAATTGCTTTCATGATCCATGATACAAGCATCGAGTGTTACATTTCCATCACGATCCGGGAACCCACCATATCCCACGCTGGTGATTTTGGGATCAAGTTCGGTGACCATCACCCCGGCTTCAACCGCATCAAGGGCAGATTTCCCCTTCATCATGAGTTCCATGGCACGCTGGTTGGCCGCTAACCCATGCTCCCAGGTTGAAATAGCAATGGGGGAAGTATTGGGCATTTCGTTTACTGATTTTTGCTCAGTGGTTTGCCCACAAGCTTCATTTAAACCCAAGGCAGGAACTGCAGCAGACAAGCTTACAGCTTGAATAAAATTTCTTCTTTTCATAAAATTTAGTGGAACGGGGCGAACAAATATACCAAAATCGAATGCTCAGTAACCAATTGCCACATCATCTCCTCGTTTATCAGCGGCACCTTCCAAACGTCCATCTGGCAGAACTAAAATGGCATCCATCCTACCGATTGGTTTTCTTTCTTCAACAGTATGTCCGAGCTGCTTCAACTCTTCAACGACTGTCAGAGATAAAGCCTCCTTCTCATGAAAAACTTTGTCAGGAAGCCATTGGTGATGCACCCTTAATGCATTTGCAGATTCGTACAGGGTCATGTCGTAATCCACAACATTCAGAAAAGTCTGGAAAACGGAAGTGATGATGGTTGAACCTCCCGGGGTTCCCAAAACCATGTACAATTCCCCTTCTTTTTCAATGATGGTTGGTGTCATTGAGCTCAACATCCTTTTTCCTGGCTCTATGGCATTGGCCTCATTTCCGATAAGTCCGTAAAGGTTCGGTTCACCTGGTTTTGCGCTGAAATCATCCATTTCATTGTTGAGCAAAAACCCAAATCCCTCCACAAAGATTCCTGATCCATAAGCTGCATTGAGCGTAGTGGTGACTGCCACAGCATTTCCTTCTTCATCAACAATGGAGTAGTGTGTGGTTTCTTCGGATTCCTGGATTAGGAATTTGCCTGGCCCTATCAACTCACTGGAAGCGGCTTTCTGAAGATCGATCTCTTCAGCCCTCTTTTCAATGTACTTATAATCCAGAAGTGCTTCGAGGGGTACGTCCCAGAAATCCGGATCGCCCATATGCTCAGCACGATCGGCATAGGCTCTTCGTTGAATTTCAGTATAAAGATGCACCTGTTCTGCTGAATGCCATTCCTGAACATCTCCTCCAAACGACTCCAACATTTTCAACATTTGCACCAGCAATATCCCGCCACTTGAAGGCGGACTCATTGAAATAATCCCATAATCACGAAACCCAGCCTGGACAGGTTTCCTCCACTTACTGCTGTAGCGGGAAAGGTCTTCTTCGGTGATAAAACCACCCCTTTCGGCCATTTGACTGGACAATCCTCTGGCAACTTTTCCTTCATAAAAGCCAGCTCTCCCCAGATCGCGGATAAGCATGAGAGTAGTAGCCAGATCTTTTTGCGCTAATAAATCTCCTTCTTTCCAACTTTCTTTGGCCAGGTAGTTTTGATGAGGACTTCCTCGTTCTAACCGATCGGCATATTCCATAAGCATTTCGGCTTGTTTGGGTTGAATTCCGAAACCTTTTTCTGCCAAATCAATGGAAGGTTGAACGAGAACCTTCCAATCTAGTTTTCCAAACTTCTTATGCGCCCGAACCATACCATCCACCGTTCCCGGAACACCCACGGCCAGGTGACTCCACCGGCACAAATCGAGATTGACATTTCCGGTTGAATCCAGGAACATATCGCGATGCGAACGCGCTGGGGCCGTTTCCCGAAAATCCAGGGTGATGGATTTCCCATCAGCTTCACGATATACCATGAAACCTCCGCCACCAATATTTCCTGCAATTGGGTAGCATACGGCCAACGCAAACTGAACCGCAACGGCTGCATCCACAGCACTTCCACCTGATTTGAGAATTTCAACACCAATTTTTGAAGCTTCAGGATGAGCCGTGACCACCATGGCGTTTTCGCCAATAACACCGGCACCAGGCTTTTCTGTTAGGGTTTCCTGGCAACCAAATACGAAAACAAGGTTTAGGAATAAAAACCAACAAACAGGCAGGAATGGGGTGCTATTTTTCTTCAAACCAATATTTTAAGACTTCTTCAGCTGGCTTATTCTGAGGTGTGTAATCGATATCCTTTTCTCCACCAGCTGCATCGTGCTGCATAAACCAACTCCAGGCAAAACCACCTTGAAACCATGACTCACCCCAGAAGGAGGTCAACAACGCCAGGTAGGCATTTTTTTGCGCTTCGAGATTCACTTTTGAATGACCATAGCTTTCCCATGGTCTATCGGCTGTATGGTTGATGCTTCGATACCCGAATTCAGTAAAAATGATTGGGCGCCAATTTTTCTTGAAGCATTTGTGAATGTCCTTTTTAATTGGTGCCCATTTCAGGATCAACTCATCCACCTTGGGTGTTTCAGAATCTACCAGTGGGAAATAGGCATTGATACCAATGTAATCTAGCTTTCCCCAAAAAGGAACCGTCTGGTAATCATCCCAATTTGAGCCATACACCAGCTTTCCTTGGTAAAAGGTTCGAATGGAATCAACCAGATCGCTAAAAAATTGAGGGCGTTCAGCCACAAAGATTTTCAATTCATTCCCGACACAAAACATCTCTACTTCCATGGAATCGGCAATTCGTGCGTAGGTTAGAATGTACTTACGATAATTTTTCTCCCAAATCTCCCAGTTCTGGTCAAGCGTTAGCCTGAAATGCCCGGTATAGCTTCCATCGCTCATCCATAAATGCGGTTTCACCAAAACCTTTAAATCATGATCCTGAGCATGTTGGATGGTTGAAGCAATGCCGGAAGTGGTTTCTCCCCACCATTGCCTGGGGTGATCATAGATAATTTCCAGCCCTTCTTTTTTGGCAAAAGCATATGGCAATACACAAACCCACTCAGAATTAATCCGTTTTAAAGGAACCATGGCATCCGAAGAAATTCTCCCCGCTGGAGCAACAAGACTGATTCCCTTGATTTTTTCATGGCTTTCATCAAGGTCCTTTTTTTTGTCCATTAGAACAAAACCGGCAAGCCCTAAAAATGAACAAAGAACTGTAACCGATATGTAGTGTGGTGTGCTCATTAAAGTTCACGAAATTAGGATTTAACCTAAAAATGAACGGCCATATCCTGTTCAACATATCTACCGAGTTCTCGGTAGGAGGATTTTGAAGAAAGCCAGTTATATACAATACCGGCAGGGATTCCACGTATTCATTAAAAAACATTATGAAGCTCCATCTCTGCGCGATCGCCTTTTCCCTGTCTTGTCTAACTGTATTTGCGACTAAAACCATTTCGATAGAAACTGCGGTGAAAGAAAAACTCATCAGTACCAATTTCATAGGAAATGAAAATAGCCCACATTATCATGCGCCCATTTTAGCAGAACTCAAGAATATTTCATCCGGCTCTTTGGCAGTGGAAATTCCTTCAGGTACAGTTTTCAAAGCAGGCATCGATGAGTATCAAAATATAGTAGTTACCAAAACCGAACTTATCTCGCTGAAGCCCGATGAAGAAAGGGAAATTTTACTAACAGGCATGTGCATAGAAAATGGAGATGACGGCCCGGGAAGTCACGTTTCCTATTTCATAGAACAAATTCAAAATGAGGAGTTACAAAAACTGGTGAAATTTATAGAAGCCAATGATCTTCAAAATTTCGAAGGCCAAATGGCTGTTTGGAACCTGACGGACGAATTGCCTGATTCAAAAATAATCGGGTACGACAACCAGGCTGCAGAACAACTCAGAAACTTTCTAAATGATGAATCCCAGCAAGGAAACACATCACAACACACTTTGGACAGCCTTTGGCAAGTTCGAAATACACATATGATGTTGAAGCTCAGTGGAAAGTTCACCTTCAAACTCGCGCGAGAACATCACGTTAAAATTGCCATGTTCAACGAACGCAACATCGTAATTCGCGAATTGATGGCCGACCAAAACTACCACCCTGGGCAGCATGAGTTTGAATATACTTTTGATGCCTCAATTCATCCCAAAGAAGCCTACAACATCAAACTGCTGTTGGACGGAGAAATTGTTCTTACCCAACATTTAGACCTTTCAAGGCTTGGCAATTGACTCATTTCGAAACTTATTGACTTTAATTACGTAGGTAAAGTACGTAAGGTTGTTGCTAGATTTCTCTAGTAACATTCCTACATTTGTTCGAATAAATAAAAACCAAGAAACTGCCTCACATGAACAATAAAGAACTGCTCGAAAAAATCTACGCGCAACAGATTGCGATCTTTCGTAGGTTGGACCGAATCGAAAATTCACTACAGAAGCAGGATTCTGAATTTTTCGGTTCATATGAAAAGGCACATTATGATGACAACATCGAAGACCTTGAGAAAGAGGTGTTGTACATCCTGAGCCTTATCAAGACTAAAATGCTTTAGTCCACTTTACGGTTACATATTTGAGTTAACACCTCTTAACAGACCTTAACCGCACGTTAACAACCACCAATCCTGGTGAGGTCTAAATTTGTGTATCTTCATTAATCCTAAAATTCACACTTATGAAACGCTTTACACAAACCCATCTACACTTGCTTTTTATATTAATCGGGTTCTTCGCATTCATGGGCAACCAGGTAGTAGCCCAGGAATCTACGGAAGACAAAAAGGTACACATCAAAATCCACAAGGATGAAAATGGAAAAGTGACAGAAATTGATGAAGAGTTCGAAATTGACTCAGAACTCAACATTGACGAAATCCTTAAAAAATATGGAATTGACAAGGAACTGGGCGAATTAGGTGATGCAGAAGAGGTGGAAATCATCATCAGGAAAAAACACGATGACGATTCAGAACAACACATCAATATTGAGTTGGAAGAACTCCACGACACTTTCAATTTCTGGGAAGAAAAGGCAGAGAAAACAGCTTTGCTGGGGGTTTACCCAACCGATCTTGACGAAGAATTGAAATCAGAAACTGGCGCTTCAACCGGTGCTTACGTAACAGGCGTTGTGGAAAACAGCGGGGCCTCAAAAAGTGGCATTGAGAAAGGGGATGTGATTACACGCGTTGGCGATTATTCCGTTTCAAACGAATCAGAACTACGAAAAGCCATTTTGAGCTATCAACCCGGTGAAAAAGTTGAGGTTGACTATGTACGGTCAGGCAACAAAAACAGCACATCTGCCACATTAGGAGAAACGGAACCATTCAGAATGCATTTCGATCATTTCCCCAAAAGTGAGCATTACAAAGAATGGTCGAATAAACTACACCAGTTTGAAAACGACAACAAAGTTCAAAGGCCTTTTCTGGGTGTGGTTTTGGGGGCAGGGAGTTGTGGTGAGGTTCAGAAGCAGGAGAAATCTCAAGGCATTGAAATTGGTCGGGTAATTGAAAATTCCACCGCAGCCTCCATGGGTCTGAAAACCGGAGATGTGATCACGTCCATCAATGGGCAAACCGTCAATAACATCTCAGAACTAACAGGGGAACTTCACAAAATGGAAGTCGGTGAAACAGTAAAGGTGGACTACATCAGAGACGAAAGTTCAGCATCAGTTGAGGCACCGATTAAAGCACGCGAAGAGAATTTTCATTTCAAACAAAACTTCCAATTCAAAGGTCTGGGGAAAGATTGCGAGAAAATGATGAAAGATCTTAACTGCGCACAAAAATCATGGCAAAAGTGTCTGGAAATTGACGAAAAGAAAATGGAGGAAGCAATGGAGAGACTGGAAGAGGAAATGGGAAAATTAGGAGATGCTTTTAAGAATATTGACGTTGAAATGATAGCTGAAGAATTCGAAAACGCTTTTGAGCATGAGGCTGAGGAGGAAGTGTTCAAAGAGTTTTCAATCATGATATCTATTGAAGATGCTGAAGAACAAGAAGTTGAAGAAATCAATAAAGTTTCGAACGAGGGCTTGAGCATTGACAACTCCCTGGAAGTTGAGGAACTGACTTTTTCACCCAACCCCAACAATGGGAAATTCAACCTCTCTTTCCACATGCCCGAAAAAGGAAAAACCTCCATCAAGATCTTTGATGGCAACAAGAAAGAAGTCTATAAAAACACGTTGAATAAATTCAGCGGAACGTACAGCGACTTGATAGACATTTCAGAGAACCCACAGGGTGTCTATTACCTGGAGGTTGCACAAAATGGAAAAGCGCTGGTAAAGAAACTTGTGATTCAATAAGAGCACAGAATAAACTCTACAAAGGAGCCGTCAGATATTTTCTGACGGCTTTTTTTATCACCAGTCAGAAGCAGGCGCGCCAACCTGATCTACTTTGATCAACTCACCCATGTCATAATGCCAAATGCTCATGGTATCGCCCCATTCGCTGTACTTAACCCACTCCCCAACTTGCAATTCCTGATCACTGGAAACTACTGTATCTTTTATTTCATGACCGTATTCATCGTATAGGGTAATGGTGTCAATGGAAGTAATGAATAAAGTATAACCTTCCATCATCACCTTGCCGTTTGGGTAAAGTTCATTCATTAGCTTTTTTTCGCCTTTATCCTGGGCATGAATTGCGGAAACAGAAAACAAAACGAAAAGACAAACAATCAAAATAGATTTAGCAGAAGCCATGGATTGAAATTTTTAGTTCAACGTGATTTGAAACTAAAACTAAGCCAAATCTGTGAATCCTAGCGGTAAGCGGAAAGTGATTATCATACTTTTGCAGAACAGATGACACCCTCACAACAAAAAGAGTTATTGGATCGAAACCTCTCAGGCTATACATGGACTAATGATGACAAATCTGTTTTCTTCGCATTCTTCAATGGGGAGGTGTGGTTTATCATCCCGAATAAGGAGGTTTTTAATGCGACTTACTCCACTTATGTGCAAGGTCGGGCCTTGATGTTAAAACTTGCCTATACTGAAGGCAACACGTTCTTCAAGGTTAAAATGATCAGTGAACACCGAATGGAAATTGAGATCAAGGATGAGAAGTTGAAAGTGTTGATGAAAAAGGTGGCCGGCTACCAATGGATCTAAATGTCTGATCAACCTTTTCGCTTCAAGAAATTCACAATAGAGCAAGATCGATGTGCAATGAAGGTGGGCACCGATGGTGTTTTGCTAGGTGCCTGGGCCGATGTTTCAAATGTGCATTCCATCCTTGACATAGGCACAGGAACAGGGTTGATTGCACTTATGCTGGCCCAACGATGTCGGGCTCAGATTGAAGCTGTTGAACTTGATCCCAAAGCCGCACAACAAGCACAAAATAACTTTCAGAATTCACCCTGGGCTTCGCGGTTAGCTTGTTTTGAAAACGATGTGAACCAATTCATGCCAACAGGAAAATATGATCTGATAGTTTCCAATCCTCCATATTTTCCAAATAACGATCAAATGAAATCACCAACCCGCCAATGGGCCAGGAATACGGGTTTGTTGTCGCACGAAAGTCTGTTCCATCTTGCAAAACAATGGCTCGGTGATGATGGAACATTTGCCTTGATCTACCCGCATGATCTTAAAGATTTGTTCCTCAGCCTGGCAAAAGAAAACCATCTCCACCCTAAAAGGATCACTTTTATCAGAGGCCAACCCAACTCCCTTCTCACAAGAATATTAACTGAATTTTCATTTCAAAAAACTATAGTTGAGCAAAACGAGCTTATAGTTGAGCATCGTAGAAATGATTACACCCAGGATTATATCGACCTGACAAAAACATTTTACCTGAAGATGTGATTTAGGCTCACGTTTCAGGAAACATCCTGATCAAATATCTAATTTTACGAACCCAAAAAAGTAATGGCCCCGTAGTTCAATGGATAGAACAAAGGTTTCCTAAACCTTAGATGCAAGTTCGATTCTTGCCGGGGCTACAATGAATATAGTAGCTGGTCCGACCAGACACTATGTATGAGTCCGTTGGCTTAGCCTAATAAATTGTGAAACCCATGATAATTATAAGCAGATCACAATTGGCCATCTTAATTACAATAGCCATCCTGCTGTTGACTCCCATCATTGCTATGCAATTTACAGATGAGGTAAATTGGAGCACTTCAGACTTTGTGATTGCTGGGGCATTGTTGTTGGCAACCGGACTTTTGATCGACTTTCTTGCCAGGAAAATTAAACAAACCAAATACAGTATTGTTGCAGCAATAGCCGTTTTAGTCGTGCTGGTTTTGGTTTGGATGGAATTAGCGGTGGGAATTTTTGGAACTCCTCTGGCTGGGAGTTGAGATTTCAAGCTCACATTCTCGCACATTTAAGCTCAATTCCTTAATTTTTTGAGTTCAAAATCAATTATGTTTGAGCTTGAAGAAAAAAAGCATGTCTGAAAGAGAACAAGAGGTTGTTAATGCTTTTCAACAAAATGGCCCCCTATCTTCAATGAGATATTTGACCTCATCAACCTGAAAATCAGTTATTCCACGTTCAAGCGCGTTCTCTTAAAACTACAAGAAGAAAACATACTTGAAACAGAAGGACAAGGAAGGGTACAAAATACCTGATCTCTTAGGCTTACTCTTTGTTTTAACCTGTTGATCTCGTTGCATATTTCCAGGGAGAGATTGATGAAAGAGTGATAAAGAAAGAATTCAACTTTTCAATAATTACAACCACACTCAAAACAGCAATCCTATTCACAAAACAAGAACATGAACTCCTCAACAGCTTACAAGCAACCTACAGCAGAAACATTTCTGATTTAACAGATCAACAATTTTTAAAAGAACTCGAAAGGTTGGCCATTGATCTCAGCTGGAAGTCTTCTCAAATAGAAGGAAATACGTATTCTCTATTGCAAACCGAAAGGCTCCTGAAAGAAAAGGAAGCAGCGGCTGGTAAAACTCAAGAGGAGGCCACAATGCTCGTAAACCACAAAGAAGCAATCGATTTTATCATCCACAATCCCGATTATCTTATGCTACTGGTGATTAGAAAAGTTGAAGACATTCACTCAATTCTTGTGAAGGATCTCGGAATCGAAAGGAACCACGAACAACGAGAGTTGGTATTTCCGGTACAAACTACAAACCGCTGATAATGAATTTTGGATAAAAGAAGCTCTTTCGAATTCATGCAATCTCATAAATCAAAAGGAGTCCATTTTTGAGAAGGCACTGTTGACATTGGTTCTCATCTCATACATTCAACCCTTCATGGATGGAAACAAACGAACCGCCAGAATTGCGAGCAACTCCGTTTTAATGAATTACAACTACTGCCCGTTATCTTTTAGAACTGTAGATTCACTTGATTACAAGAAGGCAATGCTATTGTTCTATGAGCAGAACAACTTATCAAGTTTCAAAGAAATTTTTATCGAACAGTTTGAGTTTGCTGT